>Ga0209511_1000208_pt1 | contig 66545 bp, 70 predicted proteins | sample SSSSmetaG_FD_184141 | JGI IMG/M metagenome (GOLD analysis project Ga0209511, IMG submission 184141) | Glacier valley bacterial and archeal communities from Borup Fiord, Nunavut, Canada, to study Microbial Dark Matter (Phase II) - ​SSSS... | ecosystem: Environmental > Aquatic > Freshwater > Ice >... | reverse complement strand
TTCCAGCAAGACATTGTGCGTAATGCATTTGTTCCCTTGCATTCATGTCGCCGTTATAAGAAGCAGGTAAATAATCAAATACCATTTTAATTGCTTTTAATGCTAAAGGATCTGTAAAAGGACTATTCAGTGTGGAAACATATGCTTCAATTGCATGTGTTAACGCATCCATACCGGTATGAGCTGTTAGCATTGCTGGCATTGTCTCTGCGAGACTTGGATCAACAATCGCAATATCTGGGGTAATATTAAAATCAGCTAATGGGTATTTAATACCCTTCGCGTAATCAGTAATGACCGAAAATGCAGTAACTTCCGTTGCAGTACCTGAGGTAGAAGGTATCGCTACAAATCTTGCTTTCTGTCTTAAAGTAGGAAAATTAAAGGGAATGCATAGCTCTTCAAAGGTTACTTCTGGGTATTCATAAAATGCCCACATTGCTTTTGCAGCATCAATTGGTGAACCACCGCCCATAGCAACAATCCAATCTGGTTCAAATTTTCTCATTGCCTCTACTCCGCGCATCACTGTTTCTACGGATGGATCTGGCTCAACATTTTCAAATAATTGAACCTCCAAACCTGCTTCTTTTAAATATCCTACTGCTTTATCTAAAAAGCCAAAACGTTTCATTGAACCGCCACCTACGACGACAATAGCCTTTTTCCCTTTTAATGTTTTTAAGACGTCCATACAGCCTTTTCCATAATATAAATCTCTTGGTAATGTAAATCTAGCCATAATATTGATCTCCTTCTATGTAAATAAATTTTATTTTTTTATTACTTCGTTATTATTTTAACAAATTTATCTCACATGTCAAATATCAAAAAACGCATATCAATATATATAAATTGATATGCGTCTATGGATTAAGCTCTGCAAATACTATCTTTTACCTGATTAATTTCTTGGATAAATGCCTTATCTATTTCTGTTAATTGATATCCCTTTGCATAAATAATAATATCTTTATATATTTGCTCTGCAGCCGAACATCTTTTTTGGAAAAGGCCATACCGTTTTAACTGTTCCTGTGGTAGGGGAGAAACCCACATGTAACTATTTGGAATTTGATTCAACAAATCTAGCTGGCTGCCTCGTTCATAAACATAAACCCGCCTCTTCTTATGCTTTTCGTTTTTTTTCTTTTCAGCGAAGGAAAGGTGGGGAACGGTTAAATCTCCATGCACAATTTCAATGCATTTGCTCAGTTCGTGATAGGAAAGCGTATCTAGTGATGCAAGAGGATTGTTTTCTGACATCAAAACCAGATATTCAAATTCCCAAACTTCTTCATGCCCGAGCTTTTTGTCTTTCAAAAAGTCTAAGAAATAGTTCTCATAGTTTTTCTGATAGCGAATAACGCCCAAACGGCATTCACCTTCCACTACATCTTCAATTGTCTGCATGGAATTTGTTTCTTTAAAATTCATATCCCATTCTTTCGTTTCATCAAGCTTTGCTACAAACACTGTAAATGCATGTGCAATATAACTTGCTCTGGGTACGGAAACACTAAATGAGATTTTGTTTTTCTTATCCGGCTTATACAAGGTTTCCAACTCTTCAACCTGCGCCAAGATATTTTGCGCATAGCCTAAAAATTCTTCACCCTTTTTAGTGAGGAAAATTCCTTTTGAGGTTCTTTTAAAAATATTAATTCCAATTGTCATTTCAAACTCTTTGATGGCTTTACTTAAATTAGGTTGATTCATAAATAAATTTTCTGCTGCAATCGTGATAGACCCTGTTCTTGCAACCTCTACAATATATTTCAAATGCAATGTATTCACATGAAAACCTCCAATTAAATTTATCGTTAAGATGTTATAAACTTTTTATCCCAATATGATATCGAGTTTTATCAGATCAACAATTCTATTTGGATTTTCTCATATATTCTTTTATTCCATTAAAAACATCTTCACTAATGATATGCTCCATCTTACAAGCATCTTTTTCTGCGATATCTGTTGGAACTCCTGTTATATCAACTATAAACTTCGTTAAAAGCTCATGCCTCTCATAAATACTTTCAGCCTTGCTTTTACCTTCTTCCGTTAATACGATTTCTCCGGTGCTTTTTGTATCTATATATCCATCCTCTTTCAATATTCCCATTGCCCTGCTGACACTTGGTTTACTGAAATTCATCTCTTTTGCTATATCAATTGATCTGACCCAACTATATTTTCTGCTTAATATTAAAATAGTTTCCAAATAATTTTCTCCAGACTCATACATGACAATTCCTCCGATCTATACCTGTTTTCATCATATCTGATTCTGGAGTAATAGTCTAGTAAAATTAGTTCTTATGACAGGTTCCAGCTGACGAGCAACCACTACATCCAGAACTGCAACTGGAGGTTTCTCCTTTTTTTGATTTTCTAATTTGTCTTATGATTATAAAAACCAAAACCGCTGCAACACTAATACCTACAACATAATCGATCATTGACTTTCCCTCCTAGTCTATTTGACAGCTTTTTTTAATGATAACTGATATCTCATCATTTCCAATATACCCATGCGTCTTTAACGTTCGTTTTAATAAATGATACCATTCGTCTGCTTCTAGCTCCCTAACTTTTCCTTTATCCATTAAGATAATTTGCCCGTCTGAAATCCCACCTAGATTTTCATATGAAATTTGATATAAATTCTTTCGGTCAATCGCTCCGAATTCTTCTAAGATTTTCATCATACGATATACTGTTGCAATGCCTATGGAAGGATCTTTTATTACTGCTTGATAATAGATTTCCTTACAACAGGAGCAATTATTTTCCACAATAATATCAATTAATAATTTTCTTTGATTTGTTATTTTGCAACCCTTTTTGATAAGCTCATTGATGATTAATTCTTTTTTATTTAATACCGTTTTAAATGGTTGATTATCTAACTGACCGTATTGCATATCGTTGCACCTTTCTCCTAAGAAGCTGTTGTTAATCAAACATTTTTCTCACAACCACTTACAAATTTTCTTTTCGAACATTCCTATATTAAAAAATCAAATTACCAATCACATTTATTAGAAACGCAACAATATAAGCGACCATCATTTGAAAGCCAACAGCTCTTAATGTCCATTTCCATGAGCCCATCTCTCTTTTTATTGCTCCAACTGCTGCAAAGCATGGCATACACAATAAGTTAAAGGCCATATAGGAGAAAGCAGAAACCTTGTTAAAGACATCATGTATTTGCGGTAATGACTGTTGTCCAGACATGATGGATTCAATAACGGACTGATCATCAATTCCTCCGAATAATTGACCAAAAGTAGCCACAATATTTTCCTTCGCTATCCATCCAGTTACTACACCAACGGAAGCTCTCCATTCTCCAAAGCCGAGTGGTGCAAAGATAAATTTAATTCCATTTCCTATCGTAGCTAGAAAACTATCTTCCATATCACACATTCCACTAAAATTAAAGTTAGATAATAGCCAGATTAAAACCGTAGAAGCAAAGATAATCGTTCCAGCCTTTATCACAAATCCTTTTACCTTTTCCCATCCATGAATGAGAACACTTTTCATTGTCGGAACGCGGTACTGAGGAAGTTCCATAATAAAGTTTGAGGTCTCACCTTTAAATGCAAATTTATTTAAAAACAGTGCACTGAGGATTGCCATTACTAATCCAAGCATATAAATAGAAAATATAATTAGTGTTTTATTACTGCCTGCAAATAAAGTAGTAGCAAACATAGCATAAATCGGAAGCTTCGCACCGCAAGACATAAATGGTGTAATCATCATGGTTATCTTACGATCTTTCTCACTTTCGAGTGTTCTTGAGGCCATAAGAGCAGGTACTGAACAGCCAAAACCCATTAATAGCGGAATAAAGGATCTGCCCGATAGACCTAAATGGCGAAACAACCGATCCATTACAAAGGCAACTCTTGCCATATAACCGCTGTCTTCAAGGAAAGACAATAGTAAGAATAAAACCAATACCAATGGGAGAAATCCAGTAATTGCACCAATTCCTGCCATGATACCATCAATAACTAAAGAAAATGCCCATGGGGATGCTCCCGCACTCTCTAAAAAGCTCTCTAAAACTCCAGTCAAAGCACCCCAGCCTTGTTCTACAAGACCTGCTAACCAAATACCCGGACTAGGAAATCCTTTGATAAATAGAAAATTTTCACTAAAGGTACATGCAAATAATAGGTACATAATGATACCAAAAATCGGTAGTGCAAGAATCCGATTTGTCAAAATCTTATCCAGTTTATCAGATTTACTTTCTGCATGGTCATGTTTACTTTTAATTACTGTTTCCTTTACTACTTTACCAATAAAATGGTATCGTAAATCTGCAATTTTTGCTTCCGTATCACCGTTTGCATCTCTTTCCGCAATTTTCACTATTTCTGCAATGGAAGTTAACTTATTATCTGAAATACTTTTTGTTACTAGCTCGTCACCTTCAACTAATTTAATCGCTTTCCATACTTTATCTTCTTCCCTTTTATCATCAAGCAGCTCAGCCACTCGATCAATTGCTGTTTGAATATTGTCATCAAATACTTGTATCTTTTTCGGCTTACTTTTCGACTCAGCAGTTTGAATTGCTGCATCCATTAATTCTTTTAGCCCTCTTCCACTTCTGGCCACAATCGGTATGACAGAGATGCCAAATATTTTTGAAAGTTTGATACAGTCAATCTTATCACCTTTTGTTTCTACTTCATCCATCATATTCATCGCAATTACCATCGGAATCTGTGTTTCCATGATTTGTATAGCCAAATAGAGATTTCTCTCTATGCTTGTTCCATCTACCACATTAATAACCACATCTGGTTTTTCATTTACGATATAATCTCTTGCAATAATTTCTTCCGCTGAATATGGAGATAAGGAATATGTTCCCGGTAAATCCAGTACCATAACATCCTTGTTCTTGCGATATGTACCTTCCTTCTTGTCAACTGTAACACCGGGCCAGTTACCCACATGTTGTTTTGATCCTGTGATTTCATTGAATAAAGTAGTCTTACCGCAGTTCGGATTACCTGCCAAAGCAATTTTAATCGACATTTCTTTCCTCCTTATGAATTAGCATATGCTAACCATTACTTTTAAAATTTGCAGAGCCTATATCATCAGCTCTGCTACTTAATTATAATCTGATTTGCTTCCTCTTTCCTTAAGCTTAATTCATATCCGCGAATATTTATTTCAATCGGATCACCCAATGGTGCCACTTTAATAACTTTAACCCTAGCTCCCGGAGTCACACCCATGTCCATAATACGAGTTCTAGCTGGACCTCTTTCTCCAATTGAAACAATCGTTCCTTCTTGACCAGGTTTTAGTTCCTTTAACGTCATTTTTGTTCCTCCTAATCTACCATGATTTTTGATGCCAACCCTCTATTTAATGCAATTCTTACTCCTTTGACCCTAAGTATCATGCCGCTTTGATTTTCTCCTAAAACTTCCACTTTTTCACCTTTCATAAATCCAAGATCTTGTAAATGTCTTTTCATATCTTCTTTACCATGAAATTCTGAAATTATTTTTGTTTCACCTAATGTTGCTAATGCTAACGGCATAGGCTACCTCCTCTTATTTGATATTGATTATCATTTCCTATATCATAATATAGATACGTTTAAATGTCAATACATTAAATGATAATAGTTATCATTTAAATGAAAATTGAAACGAAAATAGTTATCATTTAAGGTGTTATGTGTAATTCATAATCTCATATAGTGCTTTCCCATTCAATATAGCTACCACTGCTTCTTCTTTGGCCTTATCATATAAATGAAATAAGCTTCTTGCATTTTGTGGATTCTGGTACACCTTCCAGTAACCAGTAAACAAACTATTTTTTCCGTTGTTTTCAATGAAAGCCTTCACATCTTCCACTGGATATTCTAAAAAAACTCCCATCTCATGAGGAAATTCATGTTTGCGGTAATAATAGTTTTGCAACCGTATTGATAATCGTGTTAACATTGCTCCACACCCTTGTTCGGTATATCCATATTGCATTAAAAATCCGATTATTTTCTCCTTTCTCAAGAGAGAATCGAGTAAATCTTGCCGAAATAGAAGGAAGATGCATTTTTCTTCACTTTCATATAAACAAGTACATGAGATACCAGTTCTCGAGAGCAACTCTAATAGCAGTATTCTATCTTTTGTGGGAATTCCAATTGCATTGGATGCTTTTATTCCTTTTATAACTGGTGCGCATTGTAAAGCTATTTGAAGTTTCAATTTATTTCTACCTGTGTTACCTTTTAAATATCGTATAACGACTTCCGTTGGCACAAAATCTACTCCTTTCTTCCTACCAAATTATTATTTAAACCCAATGACTACATCTTGCTTGCAGACCAAATTCATAAGTGATATGGCTCTTATTCCCATGAAATACTTTGTTAACTGAAATTTTCCAATATATTGATCAAGGAAGTTGCACTACATAAAATACTTCCATCAATCATTTTGTCCATATCTATACTTAATATCCCATAAGAAATAGATACATCATCCGAAATGTAACAGCCATTTACATTTTAAAATATGCATTTGTCAGTTAGCAATTGCTAACTATATTTAATGTATCATAATTAATTATATAAATCTACTCCCCTAAATGATAAGGTTTATCAATGTAATGCTGTATGAATATTCTTGTTAGCAATCCTACTATGTGTACTAATATCAAATGGAAAATCAATTTTACTCAGGAATCCCATAAAAAAGCTAGCCCATAAGGCTAGCTTTTCAATATCAAACTCAATAATACACTATCTACTATTTACTATTTACTAAGTATACTTTTTGTAAATTTTATTGCTTCTTCAATATCCGTTACATTTGGATGCTCTGCATGTATCATCTTGAATTTACCCTTGCAATGGAACTCTTGCTCTGCTACTGTTAAATTCTTTTTTTCCAAAAGTTTTTTCATATCAGGATATGCCGATGTTACAAAAGATGCAGTACTAAATACTACAACTTTCTTTACTTTACTATCTAAGTTATTAATAAATGCTTTCATTTTAGAGTCTACTCCTGTCCAATAAACGGCAGCACCTAAAAATAAGATATCAGTTTCTTTAACAACTGCATGTTCTATTGTTAAGGATCTGGATCCAGCAGTCTTGGCAATTGCATCTGCGATTTTTTTTGTATTACCAGATTTTGATAAGTATCTTACTTCAAAATTCATGATCGCAACTCCTCCTTATGCCTTTTCAGACGCTTTCCTTACAGCGATTGCAAGCTGATCTACGCATGAAGTAGGTCTTCTTCCACAAGTGATCCCTTTGCACTTTTCTTCGATTTCTTCTGCTGTCCAGCCATCAATTAGCTTAGGTATGGCCTTTAAATTACCATTACATCCCCCTGTGAATACAATATTTCTTATCACATTTCCTACTATGTTGAAACTTATCTTATCGGAGCAAGTGTTTTCTGTTTCATATACAAATTCCATTATAAGATCTCCTTCACTCTATCTTCGATCACATATATTTCTTCCGTTGGTTCATATCTCTCAACTACGTTTCCTTCTCTGTCAATTAAAAACTTTGTAAAATTCCATTTGATACTTGGATTGTTCTTGTATTCAGGATCAGCGGCAGAAAGTATTTTTTCTAAAACAGGTGTCAGTTGGTGCTCTTTGTCAAATCCCGAAAAGCCCTTTTCACCAACAAGATATTTAAAAAGTGGGTGAGCATTTTCGCCATTTACTTCAATTTTTGAGAAAATAGGAAATGTTACTCCGTAATTTGATTCACAGAAACTAGCAATTGCTTCATTACTGTCAGGCGCCTGATTAGCAAATTGATTGCATGGGAAATCTAAAATCATAAATCCATCTCCCTGATACTTTTCATATAAATCCTGTAATTTATCATATTGCGGGGTAAACCCACATTTTGTTGCTGAGTTTATTACTAATATTACAGCGCCTTTATATTTTTCTAGCGATACTTCCTCACCAAATTTGTCATTCGCTTTAAAATCATATATATTCATATTATGCACTCCCATCTGCCCGCTTCTTTTATAAAGCTTCTTTCACGGGCATAAAATTTTAAATTATTTTAATAGTTTAACCAAATCTTCCTCTATATTTTCAGGCTTTTCGGTTGGTGCATATCTTTTTACAACATTTCCATCTTGATCAACTAAGAATTTCGTAAAATTCCACTTGATAGCGGAAACCAAAAGTCCACTTTTTTCTTTTTTTAGAAAGGTATATAAAGGTTCTTCATTATTTCCGTTTACCTCTATTTTAGCAAATGTCTGAAAGGTTACGCCATATTTCAACTGGCAAAAGCTTTTAATTTCTTCATTACTTCCCGGCGCCTGGTTACCAAATTGATTGCACGGAAAATCAAGAATTTCGAAGCCTTTACTTTGATATTTATCATATAAATCCTGTAGCCCCTCATACTGAGGTGTAAATCCACATCCGGTTGCTGTGTTGACAATCAACATTACCTTACCTTTGTAATCATTCATTGAAACCATGTTTCCCTTATTATCTTTAACATTATGATCATATAAATTCATATCAAAGCACTTCCTTCCTTAAAGCCAAATAATAATTGTTCACAATTTGATTGTATACAATGTTTTGGAATTTGTCAATCTATTTTTCTTGACTTTTCAAACTTTATTTATTACAATTCAATTGTACTCAATTAATAATCAAGAAAGGATTTTTTCGCAATGAAAAATAAATCAGAACAGGAAGTTTTGAATAACCAAACGATTGATATTCCAATCGATGAATTATTAAAACTTGACAATCAGCTTTGTTTTGCGCTCTATGTTAGTTCGAAAGAAATCATAAGAAAATATAAACCACTTTTAGACCCTCTTGGTCTAACTTATACTGGCTATATCACATTAATGGCTCTTTGGGAAAAAGACGAAATTACAGTGAAGGATTTAGGCAAATGTCTTTACTTAGATTCTGGCACTTTGACTCCAGTGTTGAAGAAGTTAGAAGCACTCAGCTATATTGAAAGAATTCGGAGCAGCAATGATGAACGAAATGTATATATAAAGCTTACCAAAGCAGGAATAGACCTAAAAAAAGAAGCTGCTCATATCCCGAAAGATCTAATATGCACAACCAACTTTGATCCAGTGAATGCATTTGAACTTCTCACCGCACTTCATCAATTAATGAAACAAATTACTGACACTAATAAGGAATAAAGAAGGAGCTAACAAATCAATGAATACATTAGAAGCAATTAGTATACGTAAATCCAGAAGAAGTTACATCTCAACTTCAATTGATACGAATATTGTGAGTCATTTTGAAGAACTCATAAAAGAATATAATGCGAAAGAAAAACTTCATATCCAATTTATTAAAGAAGGCAGTGAACCATTTCGAGGTTTAAAAAATAGCTATGGTATGTTTTCAGGAGTCCAAAGCTTTTTTGCACTTGCAGGTCCAAAGGATGACGAAAATAGTAGGGAAAAACTTGGTTTTTATGGAGAACTACTCGTACTAGAAGCGACCAAGTACAACTTAGGAACTTGTTGGGTGGGCGGTACTTATAATAAAAAACTTTGTCCCTGTAATTTAAATGATAATGAAGAATTGTTTTGTGTCATTATAGTTGGTAATGTTGAAGAAAAAACTTCATTTAAGGAAAACGCTATTTATAAACTAGCTCATCGATCAACAAAACCAATTGAAGCGCTCTATTCCTCGAAGGAAAATGTACCGAGTTGGTTTATAGAAGGTATGAAAGCAGTGCAAAAAGCACCTTCAGCAATTAATAAGCAACCTGTGAATTTCAGCTTATTAAACGGTATTGTGACTGCCTCTGTTCCAGATAAAGCAGCTCATGAACGCTTTGATTTAGGTATTGCAAAAGCACATTTTGAAATTGCTACGCAGCGCGGAACCTGGGAGTGGGGAAACGGCGCAAAGTATAACTATACGAAATAACATGCTATATTGAACTTTTTGTATCCATTCCAAATATCCACAATTTTTTTTGATAAAGAATGGTTGCAATTTACTTTACTACAAAAAATGTTTCATTATAGTTTTTATAAAGTGGAAAATTGGTGTACTTTCTCACATTATGATATTGAAAGGCAATTCAACGATGAAGGTTGAACCCTTCCCTAACTCGCTTTCAAAGGAAATTGACCCATTGGATAATTCAATAATTCGTTTTACGATAACAAGTCCTAACCCATTCCCATCTTTTGAGCGTGATTTATCACCCTTAAAAAAACGTTCAAAAATACGTTCTTTATCCTTATCAGCAATACCGATACCATGATCTGCAATCATTATTTTTACCTTATCTCCGATTTTATTTAGGCCAATTTTAATGATACCCTTTTGATTCGAAAATTTGATTGCATTTTGTATTAAATTAAGCCATACTTCATGCAGTAAATGTTCATCACCAATAATTGAAATGGCCTCGAGATCGATATCAAAGTCGATCTCTTTTTTTGACCATTGAACTTCAAGTATTAAAATGGTTTTCCTTATCTGTTCGTCGAGCGAAAATTGCTTTGCCTGTTCACGTATCATCTTACTGTCAAGTTCCGAGAGCTTTAGTAGGTTTGACGAAAGCAAAGATAATCTCTCACTTTCATTAACGATTATCTCGCTATATTCTGACAGTTGATCATTTGATAATTTACCATCTCTGATAAGTTTAGCAAAACCTTTGATTGATGTAATTGGCGTTTTAAATTCGTGAGATACATTGGAAACAAAGTCTTTACGTAAGAAATCAATATTCTTAAGTTCTTTTGTCATCAAGTTAAAATCTGCTGTTAATTGGCCAATCTCATCTGTGCTTTTCATCACAACTTCAATATCGAAATTGCCCTTTGCCACCTCTTTGGAGGCTTTGGATAACCTTTGAATTGGCTTCACAATTCCTCTGACAGCAATTAATATGAGAATTGTACCAACAATTGCACTAATCAGAAAGGTTAGTGCAGTAGCCTTTCTGATTTTAAGGAATTCATGAAATAATGCATAACGATCAATTGAATATTTTGTTAAGATACTTTTTGACATGACCATATTAATAACTCCAAAGGATAAGGAGTTTAAAAGCCACCATATTCCTACGAATATAAAAGTGAATTTAACATAGATTGATTTCGTACATAACTTCTTTTTCATATGAATTTTTCCACCTTATATCCAAGCCCTCTGACTGTGATTATCTTGAACTCTTCAAGTCCATCAAATTTTTCACGTAAGCGCTTTATATGAACATCAACCGTTCGTTCTTCGGTTTCATTATCAAATCCCCATATTTCATCCATAATGTCTTGCCTTGTAAATATTTTTTGAGGATAACTCAATAGTTTAAATAGCAAATAAAATTCTTTCTTTGGTAATAGAAACGCTTCGTCTTTTGTTGTAACGATTAAGGTATCATAATCTAGTGTTACAGCGCCAACAACAATTTTATGTTCATTGTAAATCTTGGCACGCCTAAGCAGTGCTGCTACTCGCATTAACATTTCATCAAAATCAATCGGTTTTACCATATAATCGTCCGTACCAACTGCAAAGCCTTTTTTCTTATCTTCAATACTTTCCTTCGCTGTAATCATCAGGATTGGAAAATCATATTTTGAATTTCTAAGTTCATTTGTTAAAGTATAACCATCCATATTTGGCATCATAATATCTGCAATCATGAGATCGATGTGTTCTTTCTCAAGTACTTCTAATGCTTCTAATCCATCGGTGGCGGCGAAAACCTGATATCCATCACGTAGTAAATAAGTTGTCATTAGCTTTCTGATGCTGTCATTATCATCTACCACTAAAATGTGAAACATTTTGCCGCCTCCTGTTATATATCTTTTAATATTATAGTACACATGGTTTACGTATCAAAGTCCTTCACCATAACATGCTGAAGATTGCGTATCTATATTCAGCATGTCGTTGTCTCACCACAAAGTGTGCTTTATTTTACACTAATTAATCTAATTAGGCACTTCTAAGTGCATCAATTGGATTTAGTTTGCTTGCCTTCCTTGCTGGCATATATCCAAATACGATACCAACCGCTGCTGAGAAACCTACGGCTAACATAATAATTGAGATTGATATAGAGAAACCTATTCCAATTAGATTGGCAGCGACATAAGCAATGAGACAGCCAAGTAACAATCCAATAAACCCGCCAATAATAGAAAGAAAAATTGACTCTATGATAAATTGGAGTTGAATTCTATTTGGTGTTGCGCCTAACGCCTTACGCAGACCGATTTCTGTGGTACGCTCTGTAATGGATACAAGCATCATATTCATAATTCCTATTCCACCAACAACGAGTGATATTCCAGCAATTCCTGCAAGAAGAAGCGACATCATTGACATCATTGATTGAAATGTATCGATCATATCTCCCATATTAAAAATGGTATAAGCATCTTCCTTATAATTAAAGGCCTGATTTAAAACTCCTTTGATATTGGTAACCGTATCATCCGCCAAATTTGTATCTTCCAAATATACATCCAGGCTTATAATATTTTTCACACCTAAATTTCGTAGTGCTGTTGTGTATGGAATGATCACAGTATCATTATTTGACCCAATACCAAGTCCGTCCGAACCAGCAAGAGTTCCGATTACCGTATAAGTGGTGCCGTTAATCATTAGCTCTTTTCCAACTGGATCTTCACCATAATAGAATTCCTGTACAATATCACTACCTATTACGGCAACTTGATTTTTACTTTCTATGTCAAGAATATTTATCGTTCTCCCTGATTTTAATAAGCTTGTATCGGTATTAAAGTAAACCTCGTTTTTTCCTTGAACTGTTGCGTTTTCAATTACCTTGCCTTCAAAAACAATTCCTGTTCTTCCCGAAATAGTGGGTGATATGCCACTTATATTTTCTACTTCAGAGATGTTTATTATATCATCTTGGGTTAAACCTTGTTTGAGCGAGGTACCCATCGCATTAATTGTAATTTTATTGACTCCAAGTGAATTTACTTGATCACTAATACTGTTGGTTGCGCCTTGAACTATTGTAACCAATGCAATAATTGAAGCGACACCAATCACTATACCAAGCATTGTTAGAAACGAACGAAGCTTATTATTGATAATGTTTGACCAAGACATCTTTATACTTTCAAATAGCATCTAATTGTACCTCCTGCTCAGTAAGATATCCGTCTAAAATATTTATTATTCTTTTGGCATGAAGTGCGATTTTACGATCATGCGTAATCATAATAATTGTTCTTCCATCTCTATTTAGCTCTTCAAAAAGCTCCATAACCTGCGCTCCGGTCTTTTGATCTAGTGCACCAGTAGGTTCATCTGCAAGTAGAATTGTAGGTTCCGTAACAAGTGCGCGCGCTATCGCAACACGCTGTTGTTGTCCGCCAGAAAGCTGATTAGGCAGATTACGCATTTTATCGGATAAACCAACGCGCTCGAGAATTGCCTTCGCTCGTCTTTGGCGTTCCGAAGCAGACAGCCCTGAATATATTAAAGGAAGCTCCACATTTTGTAGTGCATTCATTCGTGGTAAGAGCTGAAAACTCTGAAATACAAACCCAATTTCCTTATTTCGTACTTTTGCAAGATCAATTTCATCGAGATCATTGATATCATTTCCTGTGAGAAGATACTTTCCTGAGGACGGCACATCTAGACATCCGATGATATTCATCATAGTTGATTTTCCAGAGCCTGATGGCCCGAGGATTGATATAAATTCGCCAGCATTTATGGTTAGATTGACATTGTGCAGAATTTCCATTTCTTCCTCGTTCATATAATAACTTTTACAAATATTTTGCATGTTTAGAATTTCAGCCATTAATTATCGCCTCCTCCTAAACCATTTGCAGGTCTATTAGCTCCGAACCCCATCCCAGTTGTTGTTACAGCATTTTTATAAAGAATGGTTTCTCCACTTAAAACACCACTTGTCACTTCAACCGTGGTATTATCGTTGATACCGGTCGCGATTTCAGTTTTAACAGCTTCACCGTTTTCGTCTTCTTTCAAAACATAAGGATTGTTATTATCATCAAATTGTATTGCTGTCATTGGAAGTGTTACAATACCTGTAGCGTTATCGTTAATTAGCTTTACCTCTGCAGACATACCAATTCTAAGACTATCATCTTGTTCTAGGTCAATCGTTGCTATAAAAAACGTTACACCATTTAAAACCTGACCTTCTTTGGACATACTACTGATTTCACCTTTTAACTCTTTATTTACGGCTCCAATTTTAACTGATGTTTCTTTCCCCTTCTCTATCGCGGAGATATCGTATTCGTCAACCTTCACATTGATTTCCAAATCATTATAATCAACGATTTCTAATAATTTCATTCCAGCCATAACCTGCGCATTTTCTTCTACATTGAGATTGACAACTTCTCCATTAATTTTTGAAATTATTTCATCTCCTGTAGTTGAACTTATTAGGACATCACCCTCTTTAACCGTATCTCCCTCTTTTACATTGATTTCAGAAACCTGCATAACCTTTTCCGACATTACAGTTTGCCTATTTTTAGTTTCAATATTTCCCGAGAAAGAATAGTAAGTTGTGATATCTCCTGTTTGAGCATCTACACTTTCATAGGATGTAGGTGTTGGTCGCATAAGAAGGATTGCAGCAATGCCTACTACCAGAATTGTTATTATACTAATTGTTATCCGTTTTTTGGTCTTAGACCTTTTCTTTGTACTCATTATTATTGCCTCCATTGATTTAATAACAGTACAATAATATAGCTGTGTGAACTGAACATGAACAAACTACCGAGTAATTTTTTTTATAATTTTAGCAATGGTTTCTGAAAAGTGAAAGATTGAGCCAATGTATCTTGCAACTTTTCCAAAAACCACACCCAATATTAAGAACCAGATTATAACCTCCATATCAATACCTCTTTAAATAATTTTATTTGTCTTTCTACTGTTAGTCTTTCTACTGTTTGTCTTTCTATTGTTTGTCTTTCTATTGTTCGTCTTTCTACTTTTCGTCTTTCTACTTTTCGTCTTTGTAAAAATCAATATTCAATCTTCTCCAAATAAAGTCCGCATGAATCAGCAAGGCAACTTACTTGATTTCGTTCTTTAGAATTTATTATACTTGGTATACTTTCAGCTTCAATTTCATTTAATCCAACATCAATCAACGTTCCAACCATCTTTCTAACCATATTATATAGAAATCCATTGCCTCGCACTCTAATTAGGAGGAACCCGGAATTTTCTTCCATTTGAATTGAATGAATTTCACGTACCATAGATTTTTTCTTTGACTTTGCATTTGAATAAGCAGTAAAATCATGTTCTCCAATAAAATATTGACATGCTTTCGTCATTCTATCAATATCCAACTTTTTCGCAACATGCATACTATATTTTCGCATGAATGGATTGGTATATTCCTCATTCCAGATCTTATACAGATAAGTTTTATCCTTGGCATTATACCTAGCATGAAAGCTTTCAGGAACTAGCACAGCTTCCGTAATGCTGATATCTTGTGGTAAATATTGATTTAAATAATTTTTAATTTCATCTTCCGTCAGATTAGTATTCATCTTGAAACTGGCAATTTGGGCGAGCGCATGTACACCGGCATCTGTTCTGCTGCATCCAATAATTTCGATTTTTTCTCCTGCCAACTCTGATAATACACCTTCGATTTTCACTTGGATTGTATTCTCACCATTACCGAGTCGTTGCCAACCCTTATATCGTTCGCCATCATATTGAATCGTTAATTTGAAATTGTTCATTGGTTTCTCCCCCTTCTAACTCTATTTTAATACTAAAAGGTTATCATCTCTCGAATAAGGAGTTGATAACCTTTCCATATATCATTGCGTCTCTTCGTTTGTTTTAAATTATTTAGTAACTATAGTTGGAAGCGTCCTCGAACCTTGCCCCATATGGATTTTTGAAAATAATTATATGCCTTATCATAAACAAATAATACAATCTGTCCTCCAATCAGTAGTGCAATCAAAAGACTCGTACTTAATTTACCCTGATAAATTAACTTAGGTAAAAATAGAATCATTGGAATATACATGACATTGAATATCAGATATTTAATGATCCAAAATATTCTACTCCGGTGACTACTCCACTTTACCAAGGACATTTTCTCCCATGTGAATTCTATTAGGACAATATACAACCCCATAGCTGCAAAGGTAATACAATAAAGCTTGTTGGGAGCAAGTATAAGACTGAGCAGCATACTTGCAATAAAAAAGCCAAAGCCAAGCCTCAGTTCACACTCTCTAATCGCAATGCCTACACAAAAGGAAGCTCCCCCTAAAAGAAACAAGGTATTGAATTCTAATATGCCACTAAATATGATGAGTAACACAGTACATGCAAGCAAAAGACCAAGAAATGCCAGTTTCTTTGCGCTTAGAGACATGAACACAAATCCCCTCCCATACATTCACATAATGAATCTGCACACCATAAATCACAACAAAAATTACCCGTACCAAGACCAGATCTACCAGTATTGTAGCCGGAATTCTGATATCTTTGGCCCCTCCACTGTAATTGAGTATAAAGATTAGAGTATTCCGTATTTCCAGGCTCCATGTTAACGGCCTGTTGTGCATGATTGGAAGCATCTATATTATTTCCAATTCCGGCATTTGCTATAGCACTATAATAAAACCACCTAGCAGTTCGATTAGAAATATTTGAAAGAACGCCTAGCGCTTCATTATAACGTTTTGAGTTTAAATAGTTAGCTACCGTATTCATTTCAGTGGACGCTTCTTCTGCGTTTCCCGAATAAGAGCTTCCGCGGCTATATCCGCCTTCTCTTTCTTTCATTACCTGCTCATAAGCTTCTTGTACTTCTTTAAACTTTTCTTCAGCCAAACCGGAGAGTGGGTTATCGACATAGGAATCAGGATGATACTTTCTACTTAATTCCCGATATGCTTTTTTTATTTCGTCATTTGAAGCACTTGGTGTCACACCAAGTATATTATATGGATCCATTATCATTATTTTGTTCCTCTTTCTTTAGGTTTCTCTTATTTTGTATTGAATCGTACTTTGTCCAAACTCCCTCATATAAAATATTTCTCAATATATCTATGTCAATAACACATGGCAGCTTTTCAAATTCACTGGTACACTCTGCCATCATCATAGTTAGCATACTCTTACAATCTACTTCATAAGAATCGTTTTTATAAATAGGAATCAGTGGATTATAGCTAGCTTTTTTTAAATCCTTTTCTAAATCTTCATAGGCGTCCATAATATAAATATATTTTCCAAGGAAAAATCCTAGATTTCGTAAACTCTCCTCCCACCTATCCTTTCGATAAACAAATAACTCCGACATTAGTTCTCCAAAACAACGTGATACGATATCAATATTACTCTCATGATTATTTTCACACACCTGAAGACGATGAAGACTCTCTTTTATCACTTGACACTGTCTAGGATACTGAATACAAATCTTCTCGTAATCTTTCTTAATTACCTTTGCACCTGCAAGACCTGCTATACTTTTTTCATCCTGCCAATCATCTAATAAATGATGATAGGTAAGTGCAATATTCATATCCGTAACATATTTTGTTATGTCATTACAGAGCATATCATGTTTCTTTACTGGATGCACTACACATCGATGTTGTTCTCTTACTGTATTACTTTCATATAATGATGTCAACAATATAATAAGGAATGTCATGTCATATGTCAATGTCATTTGTCCAAATCGTCCATATTGATCCTTCAAATTCTTACATAATCCGCAGTAATAAGCCTTATATTTATAAAAATCTTTCATCTTAAGTTCTGATTTATTAATATTTACATATCCAAACATTTCTTTCTCCAATCATTATTGCTTACGGGAATTTCATTGTTGCTCCTATTTTACCTATAATTATCTGTTTTTCTTTATAGAAGATAGACCAAATAGACTGCCGAGAATTCCCAGAAGAATACTAACACCCAGAAGCAACGTAACCATTTCTGATATCAATTCTTCACTCGGAGGCAATGGGATAAAGCTAAGTGAAGCAGTGACCTGTCCATACCCTTGGTTTATTAGTAATACGATAAGTGCAATCGCAAGGATACCGCCACCCATCGTTAACAACAACCCAATGATCACATAGGGGAACCCAATAAAACTATTCGGAGCTCCAAGAAGCCGCAAGGTGTTAATTTGATCTTTGTTATTATAGATTCCCTGTCGAATCATGTGAGATATGATTACCAGAGTTGTAATACCAACCGCTACGATAACCAAATACCCTAGAAACTTTAAGCCTTCTGTAATTGCTTGCATACGTTCCAAAACTGCTCTGTTATCTCTGACATAATTAACCCCCTCAAGATTTTCCACCTTTTCAAGAACTGAGTCCATTGTGTCCAAATGAATTCTTATTTCTATATATGCCTCAAAAGGATTTTCGTCAAAGAGTGCTAATACTTTCGCTTCTTCTCCTAAGACTTTCTCCATCTTGTTGTATGCGTCTGTTTCATCAATCAATAGTGCATCTCTTACTCCATCCATATCCTTCACTGTTTCAACCAATTTCAAGCACTCCTGATTGTCCATATTCTCATCGAAATATGCGCTGACCTCGGCCTCCTCTTTGAGATTTTCAACCAACTGATTGCTAATGCTCCCTCCGACAAGAACCATTCCTAATAGGAATAAGATAAGTCCCGTGCCAAGAAGTGAAAAAATATTCGAGAGTAGGTTAAACTTTATAATCTTCATTGCTTCTTTTATAAAATAACCCAAATTAAAAAAGATATTCTTCATACTAACCCCCCCCACATTTGCTCCTGTCGTGTGTGTAGAAAACGACGTTTCCATCCTTTTTAGTTATTCAAGAACACCTGTAACTATGAGAATGAATTTCCACCGGAATTCATTCTCATAGTTATTTGTGAAGGTGATCTTCCTTCACAATATTCCCCTCTGATACATGAATAAAGGTGGCATTCTTTTGATTTTCTATTAAATGAGTTGCATGTGTTGTAATAATAACTGCTGTATTGTTATCTTGAAAGGAGGTTAATAGCTCTAATATATGTAATGCATTGTCATGATCCAAATTACCTGTAGGTTCATCTGCAAGTATTAAGGAGGGTTTCCTAGCCACAGCCCGAGCAATAGCTACCCTTTGGGCTTCACCCCAAGATAGATTTTCTACCAAAGAAAGTATCTTATGCTCTAATCCCACTCTTATTAATGCATTTCGAGCATTTTCCTTCCTCTGTCTGGAGGATATTCCAAGAAAGCGCATGCTCATTATCACATTTTCCATGGCAGTTCTTCCTGCAATAAGTTTAAACTCCTGAAAGACAGGTCCAATCTTTCTTCGGATTTTTCTAATTTTTCCAATCTTACTAGGAATAATAGGTTGCCCCATAACATTTAGGGAACCTGACGTTGGGTATTCCATTCCCATGAAAAGTTTTAGTAAGCTGGTTTTCCCTGAACCACTAGGTCCCGTAATGAAAACAAGTTCCCCTGGCTTCACTTGAAGGTCTATATTTTTCAAAGCTAATGTACCATCATGATATTTTAAAGTAACACCTTTTGCTTCAATCATCGTTATCCCTCCTCATGAATTTTATAATTTTGGTGTAATTTTAAATTCTAGGTAACCCTCTTTTGTTTCGACTGTTTCCAAGGAAAAATCAATCAACATATCTCCTGCTAGCTCCTTAAAATCAATCAATAAATAGCCGTCTATGAATAATTCTTCAATGGATTCATTCTCTAAGGGCATTTCATAAAAGCTTCCCTTTTCAACCTCAAGTTTTAATACCTTATCCTCTGCAATAATAAATGTTCCTATTAAAACAAGATGTTTTTCAGGAATTTCTATCTCTACTCTGTCTTTATAAAAATGAAATAACAAACCTGGTAGATCTGAGTGTTCCCTAAGAATCTCATTAAATGTTTCCTCATAAATGGCCCCTTTAATTTCAAATAAATTGGCACTTAAATTCAAATCGCTAAGAGAAATATTCCCTTCCCCTATTATTTGAGAGAAATTTTCTACAATATTTGAAAATTGTAACTTACTATCCTCCCACATCTGCTTCAAGTTACTTAACTGCTCCTGATATTGCTCACTTTTTTCCTTTAATGTAGCCAAATAAGCCTCTTTCTTTGTCTTTAGCTCAAGTTTTTTCATCAAAGCATCCTGAAGCTCTTCCTTTTTATCTGCTAATAGTGCAGCCTTCTCTGACAGCCTATCTCTTTCCTCTGCCAGCTTCTTTTTTCCTTCTTCTAAGGAGTCCAAAAGCTTTCCTACATTACGTGTAAGGTCCTTTATCATATTAATGCTTTCTAAAAAGGTACGCAAATCTTCTGCACTTAGAAGCGTATCCAAATAGGAAGCAGGTCCTTTTCTTTGGTAACCAACAAGAACCTTTTTTAAAATATCCAGTTGATCATCATAATTCTTTTGCCGCTCTTTCAATAGCTCTTCCATATCGTCAATTTCAATCTGCAGCGCTTCTATGTCTTTGGTAATCGCGGATTCCTCCCGCTCCATCTCTTCCATCTCTTGTTCAAGAGTAAAGAGAATTTCAAGGACCGCCTTCTCCTCCTCCGATATCCCCTCCAGTTTTTCCTGAACTTCCGTAATGGGCTTTACTTCACCGGAAACCCGATTAGGAACAACAGCAGTAAGAGTCAACGAAATTAATAAGAGTAAAGCGATTAATGAACTTAGCTTTCGATTGTAAATCAAATTATTACCTCCAACAAACTAACACACATGTATTAATCGAACATAAAATTCAACCGTTCGAATTAATGTAGTAATCGGTATCCGCTCATTATGGCCGTGAATCATACCTCTCTCTTCTTTTGAGAGCTCCATTGCAGAAAAGCGGTAAACACGATCTGTAATTCTGCAATAATGTCTAGAATCGCTACAAGCCATCATAAGATAAGGAGATACAATTGCTTCCGGCCACGTACTATGTATTACTTGTTTTAATTTCTTCCATTCCTCACACTGCGTATTGGAATGAATGGAAGGATTCATTCCATTCACAATATTAATTTTAATTTTATCATTATCTATTACCTTGGTCAAATATTCTTGTGCCGATTTCATTGTATCTGTACCAATGAGTCTAAGATTTGCTCCAACTGATGCCTTCGGTGGTAATACATTAAATGCCTTACTTCCTTCCATTTTTGTAACAGCACAGGTAGTACGCATCATAGCATTGAGCTCTCCACCAGATTTTTTACAAATCATATCTAGCACTGGCTTAAAGCACCAAAGATTAGCAAATAAAATGCGATAGGCAAATCCGGAATGCCTACCTAAGGTATTAAACATTTCAGCTACTGGCTTTGTAAGCTGTGATTTAAACGGATGTTTTTCTATGTCTATTACCGCTTTCGATAATGCTCCGACAATGGTATGCGTTGGAGGCGTTGAAGCATGTCCACCTTGGCTATCCATTGTAAATTCTACATTTACACTTCCCTTTTCTCCAATGCCAATTAATGCACAAGACTTAAGTACTCCTGGAAACACCTTATCTACAACGGCTCCACCTTCGTCCACTACAAATGCAGGCTTTACTCCACGTCGCTCAAATTCCGTAACAATATCAGCACAGGAGTTTCCATCAATCTCCTCTTCACCAGAAAAGGAAAAATAGATATCCTGCTGTGGTTTGAAACCGGTTTTTATTAAATACTCTGCGGCTTCCACTATTCCACATAAGGTTCCTTTGGTATCTAAGGTTCCTCTTCCCCATATTTTTTCGTCTTCTATGATCCCATCAAAAGCCGGTTTTACCCATCCACTTTCATCGATTGGCACTACATCATAATGAGCCATCAGTACCGTAGGTTTATCACTTGCTTTTCCCTTCCAGCAATATAAAATTCCCGTCTTACCTATAAAATCACAAGTACAAGTCTTATGAATTTCAGGAAACCGTTCTTCTAGCAGATTTCTAAATTTCTCAAATTCCTTCTGATCCACCAAGCTGTCATCTCTGTTTGAAATAGTCTTACAGCGAATCATATCTACCATATCGTTTACAACCTTATCATGATCTAATTCAAATTCTTCACTTGTAATCGGCGCTTCTTTATCAGGTTGAAATCTTGCCGCACGAACAAGAATAATTATTAAAAATTCTGTAATGATAAAGAGAGCAAACAATCCAATATACAGTCCCATATTCCTACCTACCTTCTGAACTATTATCTTGTATTAAGCTAAGCCTATCGTTTTTCTATCCATCTACTAGATTAATTTTTTCTTATATAGTATTCTAGCTGCTAAAATCGATATGATTGCCCCTACGGGTACCAAAATTCCTACTGATTCTGCAAGCGAAGGTACGAATAGAAACAATACAATCATAAAGAGCAAAGGAGTTAATGATATTTTCCAGTTCTTGCTCACATAAACGACAGCTAGCCCTCCAAATAGTGCTGGAAGTATATTCTCAAATGCAGGTTTTAACGTAGGTGAATTGATGATCGGTGCCAATTGCGCCAATAAAAGAACCCCTATCGCAATAATAATGGTTGTAACAATCGAGGATGTAGCGATTGCTAAGGTAGAAATTATTTCACCTTCCTCGCTTCCCGCTTTTACCTTTGCATTTTCCATTGCATTTAAGGCACAAGGAACTTTAAGATTTGTTAAATTTCCAGTTACAAATCCAAGATAAGAACCAGCTGTTCCAAGCATCGGCGTATAAGTAACTACCTCAATTGCGCCTACAGTCCAAAAGATTGGGGCTACTCCTAAAAGTCCCTTAAATACCGGTGACATCCCCGGCCAAGCGTTATAATAAATGCAGATAGAAATTGGTACGCAAAGAATGAGCACGATTGCTGTCCATATCCATATCTGTCCATAATAATGAGTCATATCATCATAAGATTTTTTATTCATATTGGTCTCTCCTCTCTATACGATTAGGGGTGTAATTACAATTGCAAATGCCATGGCGCCAAGCATACTAATTGGCAGCGCATAATTTTCGATCCATTTTATCTTACATACCTTAACCAATAGACCGCAGATTCCCATCAGAAATGCAGAAAAAAGGAGGATAAAAATTGGAATCCAACCTGCTAAACCACTTCTAACATTAGCAAATACCATTCCAAGGAAGGCCGATATCATACCTAAAAACATTGCCGTAATGAAAATTTCTCCCCACTTACCATCTTTATTTTTAATAGATAAAATTCCTTTTTGAATTCTTTTTAATAAAATAGGTACCAAGATAATACTTGGCATAATTCCAAGTGTCATTACCCACGCAATGGCGGAGTATACTTTGGGATCTGTAATCGTCTCTGATAGGGGAACTCCTAATGCTGATGCTGTTGATGTAGCGGCAGGTAGTTCATATGTAATCGCTCCTATTACACTTAAACGAATCCATGGAAGTGGCAAACCCAAGAATTTAGATAAAGTTACAATTCCAAGTAAAATGGATACCGCTGGTGCAATCGTAAATATCGCAGCTGATAGGATGGTTTTCCTTATTTGCTTCATGTCCATTCCAATTACCTTTGCTCGCTTATAAGACCGCATTAAAAAGAACAAAGACTGGGCAATAACAAATAGAATTACGATTACAGCTACTGCATAAAGGAAACTACTATTTGGACTAAAATTCATTTCATTTTCCTCCTTAAATTATAGGTATTATTGTTTATATTAAATATATCAAAAGCTGCAACAATATGCAACACCCCACACGGGTTGTAGCTTAGAAAGATTATAAAATAGGGCAAAAAAGGCCTAATTTATTTTTATCTTCTATCCTCATATTTTCAAAATAAGAAGGTGGAATATATTACCTGAATAACCTCGTTATGTATCTATATAATATGATATATGAATTATTAATTGATAGGTAATTCAAATATTTCATATTCTTAGAACATGAAAATACGCCTGCGAGCGAGTCGATGGCATGGAGGTAATATGTTAACAGATAAAAGATTGATGGGTGCTTACAAAGATGCCAAAGTGGAGTACTTTGACGAGAATTCAAAATATATTTTTTTCAGTGATTGTCACAGGGGAGACGACAGCGTATCTGACGAATTTACGAGAAATCAAAATCTTTTCTTGCGTGCACTTGATTACTATTACAATAATGGCTATGTTTATGTGGAGGCAGGAGACGGAGACGAGCTCTGGGAATATTCCCGCTTTAAGGTAATCAGATTTGCTCATAGTGATATTTTTCTAGCACTCAAAAAGTTTTACAAAGATAACAGATTGATTATACTCTATGGTAACCACAATATTTTTTTAAAGACCAAATCCTATGTTGTAAAAAATTATTACAATTTTTACGATGACTATAATCAGGATATGCAGGATTTATTTAAAGGGATTGTCCCTCACGAAGCACTCGTTTTGAAAAACATTAGTACCGGGCAGGAAATTCTTATAGTTCATGGCCATCAAGGAGATTTTATGAATGACCAGTTTTGGATTATATCCATGATTTTAATGCGGTATTTCTGGCGCTTCATGCATGTCGTAGGTTTTCAAAACCCATCCAGCCCTGCTAAAAACCTATATAAAAGGCATAAAGTCGAAACAAATTATAAAAAATGGATTCAAAAGCATAAAATCATGCTCATCTGTGGGCATACCCATAGGCAATGGTTCCCAAAAATTAATGAACTTCCCTATTTTAATACAGGCTGCTGTATTCATACCAAAGGTATCACCGGCATTGAAATAATAGAAGGCAAGATATTGATGGTGGATTGGAGAATCAGAGCTGACCAGGAAGGAATTCTCCAAATTGAGAGAACTATAATGAGAGGTCCAGAGCCGATTGAAAAGTATGACTTTAAAAATAACCAATTTGTATAACTAGTACCGCCAACCCTATATTTTAAATACCATTTCAGTTTGATATTCTGTGATGGTATTTTTTTGATGCATCAACATTTATACACCAAACTTCTTCCGATATCCACACTTTCTACATAATTCCTCAACCGCAAACCTTCTTGAAAAACCATCAAAAATGTTATTTGCTCTTTCACTCTCTATTATTTCAGAGAAGTGCTTATTATTAATATTCCCAAGATTAATTATGCCCTCACCATCAAGACAACAAGGCACCACCGTTCCGTCTACTAAGATAGCTACTTGGTTTCTAAGCCCATAGCAAAAGCCAATTCCATCGTCTTCTTTCTCTTTTAAGTCGGGCCACTGAAATAAATAATCCTGATCTATATATAATTTATCAGCAATTTTAACTCCAGTGCCTGGCGTGACTTTTTCCTGTATATGATATGGTAAATCGAATTCATTCTCTATTATTTCTAATAACTCATGGTTTCTTTTATTTTCCAAATTAGTACTGTTATCTTGCTCTAAATTCCATAGTCTTAATGATATGATAATCTTTGTCTTCTCTCTGGCTTCTTTTACAAAGGAAAGGATGTTATTAATATATTCTTCTTTATTGTCGTATTGTTCTTTATTATTGTATTCTTCTTTATTATCATGTTCTTCATTGCCATAAAAGCTATGCAGCGAAACATTAATTTGTCTCAGTGCTGGCTTCATGATTATCTTATCCTTAACTATATTTATTAAGGTACCGTTTGTCGTTATATTTACCTGAAAACCTTTTTCATAACTAAGATCCAAAAACTTATCGATTTCTGGATGAAGCAGAGGTTCCCCTTTTACATGAAAATAGATATAGTCTGTATGTGGTTTTATTTGGTCTAATATTTGAGAAAATGTTTCAATTTTCATAAACTCAGGTTGTCGTATTGTCTGTGGACAAAAACTACAAGCAAGATTACATACATTTGTAATTTCAATATAAAATTTCTTGAATTTTTTCATATTATAATCTCCTCACAAATAATAAAACCGTATTGGTCATTATATCAATAAAATGATTTTTTTCCAATACGGTTATTATAATTATCTAATGATTTATTTTGCGCATCTATTTATTCTACTTATTTAAAAGTCTATCCTTAAGGTTATAGTGAAATGGAAGCACCACCGTAGATACATTTTTATGTTTGCTTAGATTATGACTGAAGAAATAAGTCGTTTGATTGTGCAAAATACTGTCATACCAATGTGCAGTAATAAACTTGATAATTATGACCGAAATATTTTCTCCTGGTTTTAACTCTCTTTCTCTTTGCCATAAATAATCATCCATCGGCTTTATAATATCTCGGTAAGGAGTCTCAATAATATTAAGCTTAATTGGAATTTCTAGTTCTTCCCACTGCTTACGTAGACTTTCTGCATGCTCCGGATGACGACATACATGAAGAGCAGTAATATTACTTGAAATCGAATGTGCGTAATTTATTGCTTTTAAAAATGGTTTATTAATGTCATGCACTAATAAAATACACTGCGTCGACGTCACTGCATCTTTATTATAATATGGATAAAATTTATCTAGGCTAAGCAACCCACCTATCATTGTATAATGTTTATTTATAAAGTGCATTGTAATCATGATTGCAGGGATAGCAATCGCCAATATCCATGCTCCATCTAGAAACTTTGTACTAAAAACAATAATTGACACAACAAATGTTACCAAAGCACCAAAACCATTAATCCAACATTTATATTGCCAATTTTTTTCTTTTGTTTTTCTCCACTTCTTAAACATGCCGTATTGTGCAATTGTAAATGAAACAAAAACACCAACAGAATATAATGGAATCAAAGAATGAGTTTCACTCTTGAAACCGATAATCAGCAGGGATGCCATGATAAATATAAACACAATACCATTAGAGAAGCTCAATTTTGTTCCTCTGGAAGAAAATTGTCTAGGAACATACCCATCATGTGCGAGTATATATAAAAGCTGCGGCAATCCATTGTAGGCTGTATTAGCTGCAAGAATTAGTATTAAAGAAGTAAATACCTGAATTACATAATACATAAAGGTATTTCCAAATACTGCCGACGAAATCTGTGACAACACTGTGTGTCCCTCAACAGGCGCAACCTGGAGGTTAATAGCAAGTATTGAAGTACCACCAAAGATGAAAACTATAATTATACCAAGCATAAATAAGATATGTTTTGCATTCCGAGCAGAAGGTTTAGCAAAACTTGGTACCGCGTTGCTGACAGCTTCAACACCCGACATAGCAGAACATCCGGACGAGAATGCTTTTAGTAAAATCAGCATCCCAATACCTTGTATGGTTTCTGTAGGAAGGATTGGTGTAGAATATTCTATGGGATTTAATGTCCCTGTAAACAGTTTAAATAATCCACTAATAATTAGTATTATCATTGATGTAATAAAGATATAGGTGGGCAAACCAAACACCTTAGAAGCCTCCCTCACACCTCTTAAATTTATTAGAGTAATCAACGAAACGCATATTAATGAAATGACTACTTTATGTTCATGAAAAGATGGAAATGCGGAAACCAGGGCTGCAGTTGATGAAGAAATACTTACAGCAACAGTCAGAATATAGTCAATAGTTAACGCAGCCGCAGATAACAAAGAGGAAACTTTACCAATATTTTCTTTTGCTACAGCATAGGCCCCACCACCATTCGGATAGTGGTCAATAATTTGTGAGTAAGATATTATTAGGATAACCAATAACAACAAAATAGGAATAACGATGAAAGGTAGTGAATGAAATGCCAAGATACCCATTGCAGGTACCAGTATCAACAAAATTTCTTCAATTGCATATGCAACGGAAGATACCGCATCACTTGCCATAATCGGTAAACCCCAAAGTCGAGACAACTTTTCGTGACTGATTTCGTTATTTTTTAAAGGCTTTCCAAGTAAAACATTTTTTATGCTCATTTCTATATTCTCCCTTGTTACTCATGTGTAGTTTTTTCTAGTAAAATTCCTGCAATTATATTTATTAATATGCCCATTGTCAATAATAATAATTTATATTTATATCCTATACCCATATAAAATGCACCTTCAAATGTTAGTTTTTGTGACTGACATTTGGGGTGCATTTCCTCTTTGAAGGCACTAATATTTCACTCGTTAACTTTTTACCTATATACGCCTATTTTTAACCTTAAGTCTATTCATGGCACGGTTAAGTGCTGCTTGCGTAATATAATATTCCTTAATGCTTTGCTTTTGACGTAGTTGTTCTTTTGCACGCATTTTTGCTTCTTCTGCTCTTTTTGCATCAATTTCTTCCGGTTTCTCAACTGTGTCGGCAAGTAGAACGACGTAGTTAGGCATTATCTCTACAAAGCCGTCGCTTACTGCTGCATAATTCCATACACCATCTATTTTAAATTTAAGTTCACCTGCAGTGATACCGGTAACCATTTCTTCATGGTTTGGTAAAATACCAAATTCTCCATCAAGTCCTGTAAAGACTAGGATTTCGCAATCACCTTTAAAAAACGGATGGTCGCTTGCAATTATTTCAAGATTAAATGTCTTTGCCATCTTTCCTCCTACATCCATGCCTGCCAAAGGCTCATTGATTACTTAAGCATTTTCTGATTCATTTATCATCTTTGCTTTTTCAATCACATCATCAATCGTACCTACCATTAGGAAAGCTGCTTCTGGATAATTATCCATATCGCCATTAATAATAGCCTTGAATCCTCGAATGGTCTCGCTTAAAGGTACATATTTGCCTTGAATTCCTGTAAAATTCTCGGCAACATTAAATGGTTGTGATAAGAATTTCTGTATTTTCCTGGCACGATAAACAGCTATTTTATCTGCTTCATCTAACTCTTCCATACCCAAAATCGCAATAATATCCTGTAACTCTTTATACTTTTGTAAAAGTTCCTGCGTCTTTCTGGCAATTTCATAATGTTCTTCGCCAACTACATCTGGTTCAAGAATTCTTGAAGAGGATTCAAGTGGATCAACAGCAGGATAGATACCCTGTTCCACAATCTTTCTAGATAAAACTGTTGTAGCATCCAAATGGGCAAATGTAATTGCCGGTGCAGGGTCAGTTAAATCATCAGCAGGAACATATACCGCTTGCACCGATGTAATTGATCCGTTCTTCGTAGAAGTAATTCTTTCTTGGAGTTCACCAACTTCATTTGCCAAGGTTGGTTGATAACCAACGGCGGAAGGCATACGCCCTAAAAGAGCTGAAACTTCAGATCCAGCCTGTACAAAGCGGAATATATTATCGATAAATAAGAGCACATCTTGCTTTGCTTCATCTCTAAAATATTCAGCCATCGTAAGACCAGTTTGTGCAACTCTCATACGAGAACCAGGTGGCTCATTCATCTGTCCAAATACCAAGGCTGTTTTTTCAATAACACCGGATTCCTTCATTTCCATCCAAAGGTCATTACCTTCACGTGATCTTTCACCAACACCTGTGAAAATAGAGTAACCACCATGCTCCGTGGCAATGTTTCTGATAAGTTCCTGAATAAGTACTGTTTTGCCAACACCTGCTCCACCGAACAAACCTATTTTACCACCTTTTGCATAAGGGGCTAATAAGTCTATTACCTTAATCCCTGTTTCCAATATTTCTACAACTGGCATTTGGTCTTCAAAGGAAGGTGGAGTTCTGTGAATCTTCCATTGATCTTCTCCTACAACCGGTGCACCACCGTCAATTACTTCGCCTAATACATTGAACATTCTGCCTAGCGTCTGCTTGCCCACAGGAACCTTAATACATGATCCTGTCGCAGTCACTTCCATTTCCTTTGATAATCCTTCACTTGAAGCCAGCATGATGCAACGGACAATATTATTTCCTAAATGTCCCGCAACTTCCATAACAAGTCTCTTACCTGAATTGTTTATTTCAAGAGCATCCTTTATCATTGGAAGTTTTCCACTTTCAAATTCTACGTCAACAACAGGTCCTAAAACCTGAACTATTTTCCCTTTTTCCATAAGCTAGTAATCTCCTTTCCCTATTTCTTCAAACTTTTTGCGCCGCTGACTATTTCAGATATTTCTTGTGTAATTGCTGATTGTCTAGCGCGGTTATACAATAAGTCTAACTCTTTGAGCATATCTTTTGCACTTTTTGTGGCTGATTCCATCGCTACCATTCTCGCACTTTGCTCACTTGAAAAAGCCTCAATTAACACACCATATATAATACCTTTCACATAGTTTGGCACCAAGTGATCCATAACCTGTACTGCTGATGGATAAAAGGATGCATGCTGATAACCAGCTGCTCTTCTTTCAACTTTTTTTCTTTCTAGTGGTAAAATTTGAAGTGTTTTAGATTCTGCCTTCATTGGAGTTATCATCTTAGTGTAAACAACATATATCTCATCTAGCTGACCCATTTGAAACAAATGAATAATAGTATGCGCAATTTCACCGGCACGGTACATCGTAGGACTTTGTGCTGTAAATAGAAATTCTGCATCTATCATAACCTTTTTTCTCGTAAAATATTGCCTACCAACTTGTCCAATAATAAACAGAAAATTATTTTCTCCCTTTGCCATTTCTTCCTCAGCCAACTTGATTACATTGTGATTATATGGTCCTGCTAAGCCCTTATCGGCTGTTATCACAATATATCCTCTTTTTCTGTCGGCATATTTAATATCTTCTCTTCGTTCAAAATAAACCTGATGCATATGAGGTGCACGAAGTAAAATATCGTTTATCGTATACTGTAGTTTTTCAAAATAAGGTTCTGTTGCAAGAAGACTTTTTCTTGCCTTTTTTAATTTAGAAGAAGATATTAAATACATGGCGTTCGTAATCTTCATAATATCTTTTACACTTTTTATTCTTGAATGAATTTCTTTCATATTTGCCATGCTATCACCTACTTTTTAAATTCTTTGGTTGCGTCTATAATTTGGCAGATAAGTTCGTCCGATAAAGCTTTTTTCGTATCAATTTCTTCGAGTATATTTGGATATTTATTTTCAAAAAATTCAATTAAATCTCTCCTAAATGTTTTAATTTCTTTTACCGGTATATTTAACATTAATTTATTGTTAGCAACAAATAAAAGAATAACTTGTTCATGTAATGATAATGGCTTAGAAAGAGGTTGTTTTAGCAACTCAACAAGTCTATTCCCATGATCTAGGAGATTCTTTGTAGATTTATCTAGTTCTGAACTAAACTGCGTAAACACTTCCATTTCTCTATACTGTGCTAAATCAATACGAAGGCTGCCAGAAGCTTTCTTCATGGCTTTTGTCTGCGCTGCGCCACCAACACGAGAAACAGAAAGGCCAACATTAACCGCTGGACGGATGCCTGCAAAGAATAGTTCACTTTCTAAAAATATCTGTCCATCCGTGATTGAAATAACATTCGTTGGTATATAAGCTGAAACATCTCCTGCTAGCGTTTCTATGATTGGTAAAGCCGTTATAGAACCTCCACCATTAGCTTCATCAAGTCTACAAGAGCGCTCTAGAAGCCTTGAATGAAGATAAAAAACATCTCCAGGATAAGCTTCACGACCTGGTGGTCTTTGGAGTAATAATGACATGGTTCTATATGCAACTGCATGCTTTGATAAGTCATCATACACAATCAACACATCTTTTCCCTGTTTCATAAAATATTCCGCCATTGCTGTGCCTGAATACGGAGCAATGTACTGTAACGGTGCTAAATCACTTGCAAAGGCAGAAACGACAATGGTATAGTCCGAAGCACCATGCTTTGATAAGGTTGCTACAATCTTTGCGACAGTGGATGCTTTTTGACCAATTGCTACATAAATACAGATTACACCTTGACCTTTTTGGTTTAGGATTGTATCCATTGCTATCGCAGTCTTTCCTGTCTGGCGGTCACCAATAATAAGCTCACGTTGGCCTCTACCAATTGGAAACATAGCATCTATCGCTAAGATACCAGTTTGAAGTGGAACATTAACCGATTTTCTAGCAACAACACCAGGAGCCTCATTTTCAATAGGATAATACTCTACTGCTTCTATTGGACCTTTCCCGTCAATTGGACTTCCTAGGGCATCTACTACTCTTCCTATCAGTGCATCACCAACAGGTACACTGGCCTTTTTCCCGGTTCTTACAACTTTTGAACCTTCTGTTAAGCCGTAATCTGATCCAAGTAAAACGCAACCAATCGTCTTCATTTCTAAATTCTGAACAATACCGCGTACTCCCGTTTCAAATTCTACAAGTTCTCCATACATGGCGTGTTCCATTCCATAAACAGTAGCAATACCATCACTAATTTGAATTACTGTTCCAGTTTCTTTCACCGTTGTTTTTATATCATAGTTTTCTATTTCGCTTTTAAGAACAGAAACTATCTCATTTTGATTTATACTACTCAAACGCTTCACCTCCACACAAGAGTTTTATATAAACTAGAAAGAGATCCTTGTATACTTTTATCATACATGGTATCACCGACAGATAAAATAAACCCGCCGATTAATGATGAATCCTCTTTCAGTTCAAGCAAAACACCCGCTTTATTATATTTACTACATACCATTTCTTTTATTTTCTCAATCTGACTATTATCAGGTCTTGTTACAAAAGTAACGGTTGCTCTTATTAAATTTTTACTGTCTAGCACAATAGCCTCATACGCCTCAAATATCTGACTTATCATTTCCATGCACTCATAATCACATAGAACCTTTAAAAAGTTTCTAATCTCTTTGTCAAAAACAGTATCGATCACTGCATGCTTTTCGCTTTTTTTAACAGCAGGATTAGAAAGAGCTTCTAACAATTCATTATTTGCCAAAATTACGTCCTTGGTATTTTGAACGCATTCTTCTGAGATATTTATGTCAAATATGGCTTTTGCATAGTTCATAGCACGCTGTGTCATTTACCAGCACCTGCCTCTGCCAAAAAATCATTAATTATCTGCTTATTTGTGCTATCATCCATATTTTTTTGGATTACCTTTGTTGCTGCAAGCATTGCAATCCCTGCGATTTCAGCTTGAATGTTTTGCATCGATAACTTTCTCTCAAGCTCAATCGATTTGTTTGCATCTTCTATCATCTTTGATGCTTCTTCTTTTATTATCTTTATTTGTTTATCATGTTCTTCTAAAGCTCTTTGTTTCGCCTCTTTTATAATATTTGTAGCTTTGTCTTCTGCATTTTCTAAAGCTTCCTCATACTCATGCTTTAAATTTAAGGCTTCTTTATTTTTATTATCAATTTCTGCAAAAGATGCTTCGATTGAATTTGTTCGTTTCTCCATAATTTCATTTATTGGCCCGAACAGGAATTTTTTCATTAATAAATACAAAACAAAAACATTTACAATGTTAAATATAATATTCCAATCTAATTTTAACATCAGAATCGCCTCCTAATATTATTTCAAGAAAAGTATAATCAGAACAGCGATTACAAAGCCGTAGATTGCAGTTGCTTCTGCTAATGCACAACCTAATAATAATGCTTTATTAATATCTCCACTTGCTTCTGGTTGTCTTGCTATTGCCTCTGTTGCCTTTGATGTTGCTATACCAATACCAATACCTGCTCCTATACCTGTCATTACTGCTATTCCAGCTCCTATTGCTACTAATGTCATAATTACTTCTCCTTTTGATTAATTTAATTTTCTAACTATTACTTCAAAAATAGTATAATAAGTACCGCGATTACAAAGCCATAAATTGCGGTTGCTTCTGCTAGTGCACAGCCTAATAATAAAGCTTTGTTAATATCTCCACTAGCCTCAGGTTGTCTTGCTATTGCTTCTGTTGCTTTTGATGTTGCAATACCAATACCAATACCTGCTCCTATACCTGTCATTACTGCTATTCCAGCTCCTATTGCTACTAAAGTCATATCATACATCTCCTATTCTATAATCTTTCACTTTTGTGTTTCACTGATTCATGTTCCATCTTTTCCTTCATAAACAATGCTGTCAAAAATACAAATACATATGTTTGAATCAATCCATCAAATATATCAAAATATAAACTAAATGGAATTGGTATAATGGCTGGTACAACTAATTTTATTAATTCCATAACAACGAATCCACCTAATACATTACCAAATAATCGCATACAAAGTGACAGTGGTCTGATAATAAGTTCTAAAACGTTGATTGGAGCTAAAAGTGGCATTGGCTCTGCGAAGCTTTTAATCCATCCCTTCGCCCCTTTCGCCTTAAAGCCTGAATATTCAATTAAGAAAATACTCATGATAGCTAGTCCCGCTGTAATATTTAAATCCTTTGTAGGCGGGGTCAATCCAATAACACCTATCAGATTTGCACATCCTATATAAAGAGCAACTGTACCAAGATATGGGGAATATCTTTTTCCTTCTTTTCCTAAGATATCTTCGAAAAATTTATTTAGCCATCCAACCACTGCTTCTAAATACACCTGCGGTCCTGTTGGTACCATTTTCAAATTTCTAACCAATATCCTTGATAACACTACCAGAAATAACATAATTCCCCAAGTAATTACAACTGAGGTTGCAACGGGGATACCGCCAAATATAGGGATAATAAAAGAAACCTTGCTTTCAAGCTGTGACATCAGTTCACTTGCAAACTCTTCCAATATTTTTTCACCTTCTTTTTTTTAGAAATCAAATTTTTTTGTAATATATTATACGAATATTCTAATATGTTAAAATGAATAATTTAAAGTATAAGCACCCATTCACTCATCCATTGTTAGAATTTGCTGCCAACAAATTTATATAATATACCTATATTTTTAATAAGTCTAGTTATTTATTTAGATTTTTATCGAATCCAATTAATTCGTTATAATGTACAAATATACACCTTTATTATGTCCAAAATGAGTAATTTATCAGTCTTAATAGAAAAATGGTGCAAAAAAAGTATTTTGCACCATTGCTAAGAACATAGAATTGATATGATTATAATCCAAATTACTTTAAATAGATACTTCTGTAAATACACATTCCACCATTTCTTTCTCACTATGAGAAGTAACACAAATTCCTATCATTAGTTTACTGTTAAGTGTCGATGTATGTCTTCCATATTCTTTCCATTCATTGCCATCTTCACTATAGTAAGCAACGAATTCATTACTGATTCTTTGTAGACGAAGCCATGTATTCGGATAGTTAACTGGAAATTCTGGATTCGGTGAATCCGATTTTGCTGGATAAATCGCCACACTGTCTCCGCCCTTTTGATCACGAAATTGAAATTCATATCCTCCAATGTTATTATTTCTCTGTTCATTGGAGCCAAATACCATCCAGTACACATGTTTGCTGTCATCATCCGAGGTATCTCGGGCCATGATTCCCGCTTTTGTGTATAAATGTGGCATTGTGAGCGATGTGATTTTCACACTAAAATCAAAATCTTCATTTTGCTCTAAATAACTAAAATATGCTTGATCTTTATTTTCCCAGATATCCTTGCCACTACCTGTTACAACGTAGCCTTCTTCTGTTGTTATTAATGATCCTTTTATCTCTACCTCTCCAATATCAATTCCTTTCAGCTTAATCATATACTTCCCTCCTCGTATTTTAGTTCAATTTTATAGTTATCTACAATATCCTTATTTTCTCTTTTTTACTGGCTTCACCAAATCATAACTCTCTGCTATCATCCTCTTTATGTCAGCTTCTGATATCGTTTTATCCAGAATTATGGTATTCCAATATTTTTTGTTCATATGATATCCAGGTATTACAGATTCATATGCTTCTTGCCAACAACGGATCCACTCCGTGTCACATTTGACATTAATACAGATATATCTGTTACGTTCATATATCATGGCAAATGTTTTTTTATTGTCTTTATGCCGCATAACTGTCCAATTATCGTCATGAAATGGATAATCCTCATAGGTATTAGGGAGTGTTAAGCAGTATTCAATTGCTTCTTTTCTTGTAACCATATTTCACCTTTTCTTCGTATCTTTGAATAGCAAATTTACTACTTTCACTATAACTCTATTTTCGATATATTTCAACACGAAAAAATTAGGATTTCATTTTTTATTTTTATAAAAAACAACTTAAATGGGCAATCTATATTTGGAGATGATGCGTGTAAATTAACAAACTAATTTTCACGCAGCATTATTTAAGTGCCTGTTAAAGTGGGCAGATGGAGGTTATTATGATAGTAAAAGATATCATGTCAAATGAAATTGCAAGTTTAAATTCAGATGATTCAATTGAGAGGGCTGCTCAGTTGATGAAGCAGTATGATGTAGGTTCTATACCCGTATGTTGTCATAACGAGGTAATTGGTATCGTCACAGACAGAGATATTGCATTACGATGTGTTGCATCCGGTCAAGACTCAAAGCATCAGAAAGTCAGCGATATTATGACTTCAAATCCTGTTGTTGGAAGCCCTCAAATGAATGTTAATGAGGCTGCTAAGATTATGAGTGAAAAGCAAATACGCCGATTGCCTATTGTTGAGAACAATAGTCTAGTTGGAATCGTCGCTTTGGGAGATATTTCCCTTGAGCCTGCCCTTCAAGATAATGCAGAGGAAGCACTTAAAAATATTTCTCAGCCAAATAGTCTCATGTAGTTAAAGGAGCTTGTTACAAAACGTAAAGTTTTGCAACAAGCTCACTACAATTACACCTCAACGACTCCACTTGGAGAAGTAAACGATACCTGAGATGCTCTTGATTTGATAAAGCCTTTTTCTATATCCAGTTCATATATAATCACTTGGTCTGATTGCTGGTTACACACTACTAGAGAACCACCATCTTTTGAAATGATCATATGTCTCGGATGCTTTCCTCCACAGTTGTATTCTTCTATTTTACGCAGTTTTCCGTTTTCATTCACAGCAAATAAGCTGATCGTATCAGCACCACGGTTGGCGGCATATAGATATGCTCCCGTTTTAGAAAAGCACAAGGAAGAACAGTTGCTGATTCCGGAATAACCCGCTGTCAGCGTTGCTATTTTCTGAATTAATTGTTTTTCTTGATCATTCTGAAATACAAATATCTCGTTGCTGTACTCCGTAATGATATATAAGAATTTTTCATCCTGGGAAAGCGAGGCATGCCTCGGCCCAACTCCCATCGGCATATTTATTTCCTGCGTATTGCTTAATCTTCCATCTGATATCTCATAAAAATATATTTTATCAAGCGCAATATTAGTAACAATCAGTTTGTTCTCTTCCTTATTCAATAAAACACAATGTGCACGACTTACAGATGACAAATCAGTACCAAGTTGTTTTTCATGAAAGAGTATTTCTCCAAACTTATCTCCCCTTACACGGATGGAAAAAACTGTTCCGGTTCCATAGCAAGCACCAAATAAAGCCTTGTTTTTACTTGAATATGTAATATGGCACAAAGAGCTACCCCCTAATTGCCTTTGATCCATAAATTGATATTGATTTCCAACTCTTTGATATAGATATACATACGCATACTCCTCTGCTTCCGTAATCCCAAATAGATAGCCATCTCCTTGACAAACAAAACTGCAAGCTTCTATGGTGTCTTGCCACTCCATGCTACTAAGCTTGTCCTTCTGCAATTGATATAATGCCAATGAGGTCTGCGGCTTTGATCCATATCCCGATATAATTAATTCCACTCTTATCCCTACCTTTCTCTTTCGCTATGCTAAATATTATAGCATTCAACTGCTGTATGTCAAATGATCTGAAAAAGCCCTCGACAACTGAAGTGCTCCCTGTCTACTACTAGGGAGCATATCAAACATCGCGGACTTTTTCAATATACTTCTACTAACAAATCGGTTGCTACTTCATCACTTATCCTTTCGTGGGTTGTCACCTTGTAATCCAAATACGGCTCGAGCACTTTCTGCTTGTGGATCGTGTTTCACATGTTTTGAGTGAAATTTTCCATCTTCTTTTTTATGATTTTTCGTACTTTTCATCTTACTATCTGTCATAAAGAATCCTCCTTGTAATAGATTTTCTCTACAAGTATGTCATCTTTCAACTATCTTATACCTATGTTACATAATTTACACATAGCAACGCCCATATAAAAATTTGTGTGTAAGGCAATCCGTTTTCTTTCACTACCTGACGGTACTGTTGCTATTTCATACACAATTATTACTTCGATATTCTCCCGGGCTTACCCCTGTAATCTTTTTAAACTGAACAGCAAAATATTTGTAATCATTGTATCCAATCCGTTCTCCTACTTCATATATTTTTATCTTAGAGTCTTTTAGTAATTTTTTTGCTTCATGTATTCTTTTATTTTGAACAAAATCAATATATGTCCCCCCAGTCACCTTTTTAAATAAATAACTAAAATAGCTTTGTGTTAAATATACTTCTTCACAAATTTCTTCGAGTGTAATCTTTTTATTATAGTTCTTCATAATATAATTTTTTGCTTTTTCAATTACAATATTACCACTGTTTTCTATATTGCTATCAACATACGCTCGCATCTTTTCTGCTGTATTTACCATAATTGTAATGATATAATTTTTCAAAGAAGGAAAAGAAATCGAATTTTTTACGATATCATCAAAATTCTTGTCCGCAATTGTTTCTCTTCCCTCTAGCGGGTCGATTAATCTATTTATTACCATCATTTTTAATACCAAACAATAATTTTTTATTACGTCTGGAGATAAATTCACTTCAGATAAGTGTTTAAATACTTGCTCTAACAATAATCTTGTACGCTCTCCATTTCCTATACTTACTAAGGAAGCAATTTCCTCTAATTCTTCCGGATAGTTTTGTATCCAATTCTTTTCAAATTTATACTCCGAAGAATCTTTGAACACTTGAACCGTCTGCTGTCCATTATAAAAACTCTTATCAATAATCCATTGCGCTTGTTGAAATGATTTTGGTAATAGGTAGATGGATGGATAGGTAAGTCCAATTCCAATCATCGCTGGCACTTTGATACCTGGAAAAACGCATTGTCTTATATTATTACTTATATCTTCTAAAATTCTTATCATTTGTTTTTTTTGGTCGTCTTGTGTATCAAAGCTAAATACAAAAACAATTTCATCACTATCTTTGACAATGGGAACCCCTCTCTCTACCTCGCCAAACACTTCGTGCACAACATTGCGATATGCATAGAGCATGAACTGTTTATCCCCCATCCAAATATCCTGTAATTGCTGTTTAATCACATTTTGGTCAAATTTAATAATCGCAACTGTTAAAAGTGGACCTGAAATATCCGCTTCTAAATTGCTGAGTTTATCATATATGGATTGAAATGCCTCTTTTTCCCCTTTTAATAACTCCAACAAATACTCATTACGAGTTCTCTCATAACCTTCATTGATTATACGACCTTGATACAACATATGATTCTTGGCTTCATTTCTCTTATCCAACTTTTCTTTTACAGCCAAAAATGTATCGTATAGATTCTGTTTGTTGGTTGGTTTTAATAAATATTCAAACGCGCTGAAGCTAATTGCCTGTCTTGCATATTCAAAGTCAGAAAATCCACTTAATATTACTATCTCAACCTCCGGGTATAATTCTCTTACCTGTTTCGATAACTCAAGTCCATCCATAATGGGCATTTTAATATCTGTTAATATAATATCCACAGTAGTATTTTTTAAAGTTTTTAATGCTTCCACTCCATTGCGTTCACTTGCAACGACACAAAAGCCCATTTTATCCCACTGAATACTTTTTACGATTCCTTCCCTTATCATATTTTCATCTTCTACTACCATTAACCTATACATAGAAGCCCTCCTAATCCTTTACTGGTATAACAATCCTTACTTGAGTTCCTTTATTTAAGGTAGACGTAATATCTATTCCATATTCGTCTCCAAAATATATCTTAATTCTCTGATTCACATTTTTTAACCCGATGCTTCTTTTTACATTATAATCTTTGTTATTAATATATTCGTTTAATTCGAGTTGCTTTTCTTTCGTCATTCCAATCCCATTATCTTGCACGGTAAAGACAATCCTATGATCCTCCCTTGATCCTTCAATCCAAAGAATTCCTCCCTGCTCCATCTCTGAGAAACCATGAATAATACTATTTTCAATAATTGGCTGTAATACTAATTTTACTGTTTTGCAGTTTACAATGTCATCTCTCATGTTCCAAATTATTTGAAAGCTCTCTTGGTGCATAATCTGTTGAATTCTAACATAGCTTTTTACGTTCTCAACTTCTGTAGCAATTGTAATGTAATCGCCCTTTTCTGAAACGCTTGTCTTGAAAAATTCTCCAAGTAATGAGATCATTTCACTAATTCTCTCATATCCCTTCATCTGTGCCATCCAAAATATATTTTCCATGACATTATATAAAAAGTGCGGATTTATCTGTTGCTGTAAGGCATTCAGCTCCAACTCTTTAATATGTGCTTGCAATTCTCTCTCACTAATTTCGGAACGGTATACCTCTTTGATTAACTGGTTTAAACGTTCTATCATATGACTAAACTCTATATCTAAAGCAGCATATTCATCAGAAAAGAGTTGCCTATCCTGACCTATATTTAAATCTTCTGTATATGGTGCGTTTTCTATCTCTTGTATTTCATTAGAATGTCCGATATTTTTCATTCTTAACAAAAGCTGTGCTAATGGAACAATTAAACTTTCCATCGTAAAATAAACTAGACCAAAGGAAGCCGTAGAAATCATAATGGTAACGATCAAAAGATACATATCAACCACTCTATTGTTCTCTGGTTCTTTAAATATACTGACAACATGGAAACCAAGATCACTAATCAGATAATCATAATACTGTTTGACTTCCTTCTTATTAATATTTAGTATTGTGCCCTTATAGGCCGTAACGCTACTTGAAATCACTAGTCCTTCCCCACTCATAATAAGGATTTCATGATTACTATTCGCAGCTATTTCGCCACATTCTTTATCTAAGTACTCCGGTTTTATATACATAACAAAATATGCAAAATCAGGTCTATCATATCGTATCTGAACTTTCTTGATTACTGACAATTCATAATGCGAACCATTTTTCTCATAAATTGTTTGATTGAAATCACTCGCACGATTCATTATTTTTTCTGTGTTAAGAATCATTTTACCATAAGAGAACAAATCACCTTTTTCAGTAATAATACCCGCAAACTCGATTCCTTCCTGATTTGACATAACACTTTTCATGATATCTTCAATTCTTTTTTCAACCACTTGACTTCTATAATTCTTATCGTTCATATACAAATAAAGATCTGCTAATATATCATTGTTTTTTGATAGATATTCTAATTTTTCCATATATTGCGCAAAAATATTACTAACTTTTAGTTCTGCCTGATAGGCATAATTACTGGTGTATTTTTCCTCAATCTGTTTAGAATTATAATAATCATAAAGTGAATTAAAAACAAACAAGATACCAATCGGAAATAAACATAATAATACAAAGGCAAATTTCATTCTTTTTTTAATGGATATTTTTCTAAGTAGGCCAACGATTTTTTCCATAGTAACCCCCATGTGCTCACTTTAATGCCTTTTTCAGTTGCTTATTTATCTGGCACAACAATTGGCGCTATAATGATAATTTCCAGCATATCATAATTTTTCTCTACACCATATTGACTCCCAAAGTATAACTTTAAGCGTTCTTCTACATTCGTAATTCCGAATATTTTTGCTTTCTGTTCTTTACATAATTTCAAAATTAGAGACACACCATTTCCATGCAAACGAATCTTTATATCCTGGTTTATCTCTATAATTTCAATATGATTTTCTATTTTTTCATCGATTAGTTCAAAACAGCCTGAAATAATATCTTCTATGATCGGTTGTAATATTAATTTGAGCACAGATACTTTTAAAAGTTCTTCAGGTACGGTCCATTTACAGTCAATTCGATCATCAAATCGCTTGTTTTGTAAGAAAACATAATTATTCACACTATCAATTTCTCTTTTAATCGTTATATGTTCCCTACCCTTATTGATAATGGTACGCAAATATTGTCCTAGGGAATGAACCATCTCACTAATATCATCATCTCCTTGTAATTGCCCATCCCAATAAATTGATTCTAGGGTATTATATAGAAAATGCGGATTAATTTGCTGTTGCAAGGCCGAAAGTTCAACTTCTTTTTTAAATGCATTTAATTCAGATTCTTTTAGTTTTAGAGAATAAAATTCGTGTACTGTTTTCATAATACGTTCATTCATTTTGTTGAAACCGGCTATCACCTCGGTGTACTCATCTTTACCGTTATCTTCTATTGTCATACGAATGCTATTTTCTTTCATAACACTGATCAAATTTCGAACCGGTTTGGTAATACTTTTCGTTACAATATAAGCAAATAGATAAGCTAGAATCGCAATAAAAGCAGCAAGCAAAATAGCAATTTGAAGTTGTCTCAGGGAAGAGCTCATAAGATAAGAATAAGGAATGGTATTTACAATTCGAAAGTTTGTATTTGCTATTTCTTTATAAGAGGTCATTAGGTTTTTATTATCTGTTTCGAATTTTTTCTGCACGAGACTCTCCTCTGATGCAGCAATAATGCTATTATTTTCATCTATTAACATAATATTGCTACCTGGCATATTAACATTTTCTAAACATACTTTATTAATGAACTCATGGTTTAAAGCTACTAATAATCCGCCCACTAATTCCTTATCTGCATTCATGATGCCTCGGGCAAATATAATATATTGCTGATCATCACTTCCCACTTCTTTCTTCGAAGTGTAACAAGCCACTTCAATTTCTAACTTAGAGAGCAATGCACTACTTTGAAAGTTACCATTTGAAATAGGAGAAGTAAAATAGAAATAGGCATCAGATGTCGAGAGAAGTTCTGCGGTATTAATACTGTCACCCCATCCAAAGGTGCATCCCATCACGAGACGAATTCTATTTTCAATAAAACTTTTTATATCCCAGTTTACCGAATTATAGTTTTGTAAATCTTCTATTATTTCTTTGTTCTTAGCCACGGTATCTAATCGCTCCATAAACATATATAGATAACTAGATATATTATTTACTGTTTGAGATGTGGTATGCGCCAAGTAATTTCTAGCTTCCTCTTCTTTCTGCTTATAGGATAGGAAAGAACTAACGCTTCCAATTAACAAAATAGTGATTCCAGATGCAACAATAAAGCATAAACTCAACCTTTTATTGATGCTGAATTTACGAAGCCACGAGATTACTCTTGCTTTTATTTTACTTTTTCTTTTGCTGATCATATATTCCTCTTGTCATGTATTACTTATTATATTGAAAACCCCATTCATATTCCGCGATATATGCCCAATGTCGTTTATCTTCGCAATTATCCTTATTAATGATATAGGCTGGTATAATTACCTTTACCTGATTAGTAATTACTTCTATATTACATTCTTTCCAATAAGTATCGTTATCATAATAGATCCCTGATTCTCTTGGTTTTTCTTCAAATACATATTGTTTGAGCAAGTCAACTACGATTCTACCATATGCAATAACATCTTGAGCAATTGCAACATCTGCATAATCATTTTTAATTAAATCCAAGAAAAATGGTTCGGCATCTATGGTTACTAAGATAACATGCCCTTTTTCCGATGACTTTTTAAAGTGATTCGTTTCTTTCAGCGCTTCTACTAATCCTCTTCCCGGATGTTCACTAGAACAATGAACTGCATCAACCTCACCATATTGATCAAGTACTTCTAGTAATAGTTTTTTTACTGTCTGCGGCTCGCCTTTCCCATTCGCTGCCACATAGGTAATATTCGGATATAGGCTGATAATCGATTCAAAACCTTCCTTTCGTAGTTTCCAAGCATTGCTACTAAGCAATCCATAGGCATTAAAAACCACCCCCCTAGGAGAACCATATTTCTCTTCTAATCTCACTACGATTTCTTTCGCAGCCAATTGACCAGCCTTGTAGTTGTCAAAACTTACATCAAGTGTTAATTCACCACCTGTGGCATTGGTATCAATGGTGCAGAACGGGATATTACTCTGATTGGCTAGTAGCACAACATCCTCTATTTTATTACTATCGACAGCTGTCGTAATAATCGCATCTGGCATATTTTCTATGAAATTAATTATTTGACTGTTTTGCCGATCAGCATCATAATCAGCAATTGCTAACTCATAGTTCCAGCCTTGTTCTTCTACACTATGTTTCACTGCTTCATTCATAATTGTATAAAAATATGAATTGATGCTTTTATGAGCAAATGCAATTGTTATACTATCTTTATCCTCCGAAATCTCATCTTTTAGGTTGTCATTGGCATCTTCGTTCTCTTTACAGCCAGTAAATAAGACACTTAGCATGATGCATATGATAAGAACTTTACGAAACATGTGAAACTCCCTTCTGCTGGCTTAATGATCTTATTTCTAAATACCACATATAACCGACAGTTTTCAAATCATAACTGTCGGTTATATATTTAATTCTTTTTCATATTACTATATCTGACTTATGACACTCTAATCATTCATTATTTATTTTCTAATGCATCATTTCTAATTTTCTTTAACCTTTTCATTACATTATTCGTTCCTTTTCCAAAATAATCATGTAGTTCTTTGTACTCCTGAAACAAGACATCATAGCGTTCTACGTTCTGCACAATTGGAATATATACTTTTTCCTGTAGTCTGGACATCTTTTCAGAAGCTTCATCAATTGTATCATAGCCGCCATTTTTACTTCCTGCTGCAACAGCGCCAAATAAAGCTGCTCCTAATGCCGGAGCCTGCATTGAGTCAGAAATACGTATTTCACGATTCGTTACATCCGCATAGATCTGCATCATCATTGGATTTTTCTGCGAGATACCACCTGCTGCATATAATTCTTCAATTGGGACACCACCTTCTTCATAAGCCTCAACAATAATTCGAGTCCCGTAAGCTGTTGCCTCAATTAACGCTCTGTATATCTCTTCTGGTTTTGTTGATAAGGTACATCCGAGAAGCATTCCACTTAAATTTGCATCTGTTAATATACTTCTGTTTCCATTCCACCAATCCAAAGCGATCAGACCACTTTCACCAGGTTTTTGTAAACAAGCTTTTTCCGTCAATAACTGGTGTACATTCTTGCCCTTATCTTTTGCTTCCTCATAATAGGATTTCGGAACTGCATTGTTAACAAACCAATCAAAATGATCCCCCACGCATGCCTGTCCAGCTTCATATGCAAAATATCCAGGAATTACTCCGCCTTCTACTACACCGCCCACACCAGGAATGAATTTTTCTTCCTTACTCATCATAATGTGGCAAGTTGATGTTCCCATAATCATCAGCATTTTCCCAGGCTTTGTGATTCGAACTGCAGGCAAGGCTACATGTGCATCTATATTACTTACTGCCACTGCAGTTCCCTCATTCAATCCAGAAAGTAAGGCTGCTTCTTTTGTTAAATATCCTGCGCAATCTGTCGTAGGATATATATCTTCGCTTAATTTGTCTTTGGCAAAATGACGCATACGTTCATCAAGTGCTGCAAAGAAATCTTCAGAAGGATACCCTTCCTTTTTAGACCAAACAGCCTTATAACCAGCTTGGCATAAGCTTCTTTTCTCTTCACCAGTAAGCATTAGCACAATCCAATCACCAGCTTCCATGATACGGTCAGTTTTATTATATATTTCTTCATCTTCATGAAGAATTTGCATGGCTTTTGGTACCACCCATTCTGATGACATCTTTCCACCATATCGTTTAATGAAGGTTTCGCCTCGTTCTTCTACTACCTTATTAAACAAATCAGCTTCATATTGTGCTGCATGATGCTTCCATAATTTTACGTAGGCATGTGGCCTATTTTCATACTCTTTATAAAAACAAAGAGGGGTACCTTTCTTATCAATCGGTAACACGGTGCAAGAAGTAAAGTCAACGCCAATACCGATGATATCTTCCTTGGATACGCCTGCTGCCTTCAAGGCTTTTGGTACACCTTCTTTGATCACATCTAGATAATCTTTTGGATGCTGTAGGGCTGTTTCCAGTGCTAATACGGTGATTCCATCCGGTAAAAACTTGTCCATTACACCATGTTTATAATCTAACGCTTCACAAGCAACTTCTTCTCCTGTGCTTACATCGACCAAAACAACTCGACCAGAAAGCGTTCCATAATCAATACCAATTGTATATTTTCTCATTTTCTTCTCATACCTTTCTATTTATTAGAAACAAGTAAATGCTCCATCAATAATAAAATCGGAACCTGTTGTAAAATCACTGGTATCGCCAGCAAGATACACCGCAATTGCCTGCAATTCGTCCGGTCTTCCCATGCGTCCTAAAGGAGCCATTGCATTCCATTGTTCAATAAGAGGTTTTAAACTTGGAGAATTCAAGGTTAGTTCTGTACCAATATAGCCAGGACTAATCGAATTTACTCGTACATTCTTCTTCGCAAACTCAATAGCCATTGATTTGGTGAGTTGAATAACTCCCGCTTTCGATGCATTATAAGAACTTTGTGGCTGAGGAACATTTACAATATGACCTGACATTGATGCTGTATTAATAATAGAACCTCTACCTTGTTTTATCATTACCTTTGCAGCTGCCTGAGAGGTTAAAAATACTCCGGTTAGATTAATATCAATTACTTTTTTCCATTGCTCATAAGTCATTTCTTCTGCCGGAATATTCATACAAATACCTGCATTACAAAATGCCACGTCAATTTTTCCGAATTTGTTCAAGATTGCTTCGATCATTTTATTGATATCGTCTGGGTTACTAACGTCCGCTTTCACCGCCATAGTTTTTACACCAGTAGCCTGTGCTATTTCATCTGCTGTCTGTTGTGATTCCTCCAAATCAATATCAACGATTGCTACATCACTTCCTGCCTCTGCGATTGCCGTAGCGATTGATTTACCGATTCCTCTTGCACCTCCTGTAACAAAGGTTACCTTACCATCCAATCTCATTTTTTCAAGAATTCCCATCATTTTTTTCTCCTTTTGATTTTCACTATTACATGCCTTTAGGTCATGTGACTGCATTTTGTTTTTTACTAAATTTGAGTTGCCTAATATCTTCCTTAGCCTTGAACTTTTAGTCGAATAGAGTCAATTAATACTGCCAAGAAAATCATCATACCGCCTACCATTTGAACATAGAAGGAGGAAATACCAAGTACTTGTAATCCTACCTGAATGACTGTTAATAATAATACGCCACCAAGAATACCCTGCACACTTCCTCTACCACCACTTAGTGATACACCACCAATAACAGAAGCTGCCAGACAGTTGTTACCGTAACTTGTACCAAAGGTACTCGTTACTGCACCCATATAACCGGAAAGTAAGAAGCCTGCTAATCCTGCTAATAAACCGGAGATACCAAATGCATAGATTTTAATTCGATCCACTTTGATTCCAGATACATAAGCACTAGAAGCATTACCACCTACAGCAAAAAGGCTTCTTCCAAATGCTGTTTTATTCCAGACAACATACACAATAAAAAATACAATAATAAATACAACTGGTAAAAACGGAATATTTCCAATTTTACCCTGTCCGATATATTTGTAGTTATCCGGGAGATCTACGATTGCACGGCCTTGTGTGATTGCCATAACAGCACCGGATAACAATATCTGCATTGCAAGAGTTTCAATCAACGCTACAGCTTTTAATTTAGCGATTAATACACCGTTAATAAGTCCAATGATAAGACCCAATATAAGAATTAGTAAAATTGATAATACCCAAGGTAGCCCACCTTTCATCGCCAAAGTTCCGATAGCCGCAGTAAATACCATCGTACCTACCAATGACAAATCAATATCTCCAAGCAAAATTGCAAAAGAAATTGCTAATGTTAAAATTCCTAATACCGTTGCTTGTGTTAACACATTGGCAAATATTCTTACTGTAAAAAATAGCGGTTCCATCGTACCAATTGCTATCACAGAAACAAGTAGTAAAATCCAAACAACATTATTTAAAAGTGCACCTTTTACCACCCTAGAATTTAACTTCATAGAAATATCTTTACTCATATTTATCCTCCATTATGTCGCTTCGCAGCATTTCAAACAACCTGGAAGAAATTCAAAATGAATTTCCAATGGAATTCATTTTGGAGTTCTTCCCGTGTGAAGATGCTTTTTCTTCACACTTCTCCCATCTGCCCGCTTTCTTTATAAAACATCTTTAGCGGGACCATACCGTCCTATGCTCTTTTATTCCTAAAACCTTATAAATTATCTCTAAAACGAATAATATCCTCATGCGTAATTCCTTCGTTATTCATATCTCCAACCATTTTGCCATCTCGAAAGAATATAAATCGATCTGCAATACGTATTAGTTCATCAAAATCATTGGTAAGGTAGATAACGCTTAAACCCTCTTTCTTCGTCAATTCATTTACAATTCCAATGATCTCCTCTCTACTCTTAATATCGATACCTACCGTAGGCTCATCTAATATTACTATTTTGGGAGATGCACTCAGTGTCTTTCCAACCACTACCTTTTGTTGATTTCCACCAGACAAACTACTTAATTTATCATAAATTGAATTTGCTTTTACTTTTAATAAGTCACAATAATGTTCTGCATTGTTAATCGCTTTTTTCCTGTTAATCAAACCATTCTTATTACGAAGAACCGTCCGCATTACAGGTAAGCTCATATTGTCCAAAATCGTTAGCTGCTCAATAATACCTTCTGAGTGTCTGTCATGGGAAATGTAAGCAACTCCCATATGCAATGCTTTGCTTGGGTTACTTATTTTAACTTCCTTGCCAAACAAGGACACTTTACCACTTGTCATCTTCTCTAGTCCAAACAAAGTTCTGATAATCTCTCTTGCGCCTGACCCAGGAAAACCAACCACACCTAAAATCTGCCCTTTATATAGTTCGAATGAGGTAGGTTCTAAATGTTTTCCAGTCACATTGTTGCAGGACAAAACCAAATCCTCTTTCCTTTTCCCAAGATTTTTAACACGTGTTGTTAGCGTTACTTCTTCTCCGGCAACAAGTGCAGCTAATGACTCTTCTGTTGCTTCCTCCTCTCCTGTTCCAAGGAAGGACAACCCATCTCTTATTACAGTAATTTGATTTGAAAGCATAAGTACTTCATTGAGGTAATGACTTATAAATATAAATGCAGTACCTTTATCTTTTAACTTATTTATAAACACGAATAAATCATCGCGTTCTTTTGTAGATAGGGCCGTTGTCGGTTCGTCTAATATAACTAATTTGGCACCTCCATACATTGCTCTAACAATATTTACTTTTCTCATATCTATTTTGCTTAATGTTTTTACCTGTGCTTTTGGATCACAGTCCAAACCGTATTGTTCTAATTCTATTGCAGCCATCTTATACATCTTGTCCCAATCCACTAATTTAGATGTTTTTTTAGGCCACAAACCCATAAATATATTCTCAGCTATCGATAATTGCGGTATAACACTTGCATGCTGTGTCACTAAACGAATCCCCATATTCTGTCTTTCAAATACGGATAAGTCCTTAATATCTTTTCCTTCAAATATCACTTCTCCATCATCTTGAGAATAGATACCTGCAATAATATTTACAACAGTAGATTTTCCTGCACCATTTCTTCCAAGCAATGAATGAATTGACCCTGCCTCTATGGAAATGCTTACATCTTTTAATGCTTGGGTTGCACCAAATCTTTTATTTACATGCTTTACTTCTAGTAAAATATCACCCATTCTTTCCACCTTCTTTTCTTTATTCATTCCTGTTCGAAATTGATATATCGAAGTGAAGAAACGCCTTAGTTAGCGTCTTCACTTCGATTGTAATATATACAACTTTTAAATCCTTCATGAATGATATAATATATCACCAATATCTATTTGTATGTGAGACCCCATTCATTCACTGCAATTTTACCCCAATGTCTATTATCATCAATATTGGAGGAGTCCATTACATAAGGAGGAATGATTAATGCAGCACCTACATCACTTTGTTGGAAAGTGGCTTTCTGCCAGTAATAATCTTCATTTACATATTCTCCATCGATTGGAACATCTTTGCCAGTTAATACATACTGCTCAATAATATCAAGCGCAACTGGTCCATATGCCAATGCATCTTGTACGATACTTGCATCAAAATATCCGTCTTCTACATTTTTAACCGCTACTGGTTCTCCATCGATTGTAACAAAAATAACATGACCTTCTTCTTTTGTTGTTTTCCACATATCGGCGATCTTCAAAGCTTCGATAAGTCCCAGTCCTGGTGAGTCTGAAGGACAGTGAACTGCATCTATTGTTCCTTGTGTTGCGATTACATTTGTAAGTGCTTCCTGCGTAATTCCTTGGTCACCTTCACCAGGAACTGCAATATAGTCAACAGAAGGATAGTTAGCCATTACTTTTTCAAAGCCTTCTTTTCTAAGTCTCCATGCTTCCGAACTCATAGCTCCATATACATTAACAACTTTACCTTTCGCTTCTCCATACTTTACAATCAAGCGATCAATGATTTCCTGCGCTGCCATTTCACCTGCTAGTTCATTGTTAAATGTAACTGTTATATCAATCTTACCACCAGTGATTTTGTTATCAACAACACCGATAGGAATGCCTGCTGCTACTGCATCTGCTGTTGAATCAATTAGTGAATCTGAGTCAACTGGATTTATAATCATTGCTACTGGGTTTTTTGCGATAAATGTTTGTACTTGTTGTGTCTGTAATGCTGAGTCAAAGTCGCAAACGGCTACTTCAAACTTATAACCCCTACTTTCAGCTGCTCTTTTTACACTTTCTTGAAGTGCTACATGGAAATAATGATCTAACGTCTTTTGTGAATAAACGATTAATCCTTTATCACCATCCTCTTTCGCTACATCTGGTGTAACACTTGCTGTGTCATCTTTCACGTCATTTGTATTGTTATTCGTATTGTCTTTTGTAGATTTACAACCTGTTAGCATTGATACCACCATTACTAAGCATAACACTATACTAAATAATTTCTTTTTCATATTCTCTCTCCTGCTTCTGTTTTATTTGGCATTTCAATTACCATACGTATATAATAACTAAAAACCAAACTTGTTAATATCCTATTAATCTATTGTTTTATCTTAGTTTTTTATGGTCTAAAGTCAAAGCGTAGTAAAAATACTGTACTTATTTTTAATCAAAAAAAGATGTCACAAACTACGAGCACTAAGTAGTTTGTAACATCTTCTTTCTATACTAATATTGCCACTCTAAAGCTTCTAAATCGCAGGCAGGCGAGGCAAAATCTTTTAATCATGTTTCTTTAATGTTTCCTCAATAAATTCAGTTTGATCAATATTTGAACATATTCTAATTTGATTAGTAAATTTATCATCATAGATATTATATTCAAACATTTCATTCAGCTCTTCCATATCTCCACGCGTTTCCTTGAACTTGTTCAGTAGCTCCTCCGAATTCGTATCATTTAAAATTATATAGTAAAACACATTGAACATATTTAAGATACTTTCTATTTTTTCTAAATCTTCTGATAAAATAACAAATCCCACTTTATATATTTTTACTTTTTGGGAAGTGTTTAATTTAATTGAGATTCCTAGAATAGAAGCATTCGATTCACCTTTCGTAATCACATTCTTATAACCTACAGCATGCTCCTCAAGGAACTTCATTAATTGATTAAATTCGTCATCAACGCTTATGCCTGTATGCTTATAATTAAGGTTTGAATCAACTACAATGAGACTCTGGTTTTCTCCGATCAAGTCGGTAATAAGACTAAATGAAAACTTATTTGGTTCCTTTACTTTGTAGTAATTAATATAAAATTTTATATGATTACCAATTTTCTCTTTTTTCACACTTAACCTGTTTTTATTGAACATACTCATAATAATCTCCCTTTATACATGAATTATTAACTTCCCTTATATATCTTCTTAAACTGTGTGTCAAGTGTTTACTGCAAATTAATAAATTCTTCCCTTTTAGTAAATACTACTTTAGTCTAAATTTATGAAAAAGAAAGGATCAAGAAAGTGGATAATAATAAAAATAGAATGAAGGATAGAGAAAAAAGTAATGCTGACTTACGAAAGATGGAACCGAAAAATAATGCTGATGTGGGGATTGCAAATGGTAATATAATGGGTTTACATGATGGGAAACACGAAAAAACAAGAACTAATATCAAAGATCACTAAGTATAATCACTAGGAACAAAGATTAGTCAAAAAAATTCAGCGGAGCATAAGCCCCGCTGAATTTTTATAGTATTGTGATGAGATTTAATGATAATTATTCTTTTGTTACTAATGTAGCTACATTGTCTTTCGTTACAAGACTGTTATCAAGTATAATCGATGGTTCTACAGTTTTGCCTTCAAGATAATCAAATGCTGTATTTAAGATAGCTTTTCCTAAGAAGAAAGGAGGTTCCGCAATCGTAGCTTCAACTTTACCAGCCTTGATAGCTTCAAGCGTATCATCGATAGCATCACAACCAATCATCGTGATTTCATCTAGTCTACCTGCTGCATCAATTGCTTCTAAAGCACCTAATAACATTTCATCGTTTGCTGCATATAGACCATCAATTTTTGAATTCGCTTGTAAAATATTTTCCATGACGCTCATGGCTTTTGCTCTATCAAAGTCTGCTACTTGTGTAGATACAATTTTCATATCTGGGTTAGCTGAAATTATTTCATTAAAACCAGCAGATCTATTTTGTGCAACATTGGTACCCATGATACCTTGTATTTCTACAATATTACCTTTTGCACCTAAAGTATCTACAAGATATTGACCTGCTATTTTACCAGATTTGATTGCATCATATCCGATATGAGAGATAACTTCTCCTCCATTTGATTGACGATCCATCGTAAATACTGGGATACCAGCTTCGTTACAAGCTTCTACAGAAGCAACAATAGCATCTGAGTCACAGGTATCAATAATAATTGCATCTGGTTTTTTCGTGATTAAGTTTTCAATATCTTTCATCTGGATTGTTGGATCATCTTGAGCATCTGTAATGTAAAGTTTTATTCCCTGTTCATCTGCTGCTTTTTGTACCCCATCTTTTACATCTACAAAGAATGGATTTGTTTGTGTGTTCATTGAAAGACCAATCACATATTCATCTTTTATCTCTGCAGTTATTTCTGTTGATGTTTCCGTTTTAGCTGGAGTTGTAGACTCGGTTTTCGTACTACATCCCGTTAAAAATAAAGTTGCAATACATGTCATTGATAAAATAGTCCCCATAAATTTCATATTTTTCATAATTAATACCTTCCTTTTCCTTTTTTTTTTTGAGATTTATTGTTCTGCTTTCGCAGATAAATCTTTTACTTTTTTGTCAACTAATACTGCAATTAAAATGACTGCACCCTTTACAATATTAGTTGCGTGTGGATTTACGTTCATCAGAGTTAAAATATTATCGATAATTCCCATAATCATCGCTCCGACAACTGTTGGAAGAACGAACCCTACACCACCACTTAAGCTTGTACCACCTAAGATTACAGCTGCAATGGCATCCATTTCAATGCCTTCACCACTTGTTGATTGAGCAGAACCAAGTCTTGCTGTTAATACAATGGCTGCTACTCCACATAACAAACCATTAATGACATATACCATCCATTCCGTTTTCTTAACGGCAATACCAGATAGACGAGAGGCCTCTTTATTACCACCAAAAGCATATACACTTCGTCCAAATGCAGTCTGTGTTAATATATAATGTGCCAATAGCAGTAGTGTGATAAGAATAATTACTGGAACAGGAATTCCTATGATACTACCCTTTCCGAGAAATTTATAAGAATCCAGTTTAATAGGAATAGGTGATCCTTTGGTATAAACTAGTACGCATCCTCTTAATAAAGTCATCATTCCGAGTGTTGCGATAAAAGGTGGAATTCCACATTGTGCAATGAAGAAACCATTTGCTGCTCCACAAACAATACCAACTCCAATTGCTGTTATTACTGCTAAAACAGGGTTTCCTGTTGCTGCTAGTACTCCAGCTGAAAGTACACCTGCAAGTCCTACGATAGATCCAACAGACAAGTCAATTCCACCAGTAAGAATAACGAAGGTCATTCCACATCCAACGATGCCTGCAACTGTAATTTGCTTTAATACGTTAAATAAGTTTGGTACACTTAAAAAATCTGGTGATAAAAATGTTGCAAATATACCTATGGTGAGTAGAATAAAAACTGATCGAAATACATTCACCTGATATATCAATTTTTTCTTTACATTATTATTCATTTTCGTTAACACCTCCGGAAGCATGGGCTAATATAATCTCTTGATTCGCCTCTGATTTTGAAACCTCCATTACGACTTTTCCTTCTCTCATGATAAGAACTCTATCACTCATCCCAATAAGTTCTGGTAAGTCTGAAGAAATTAATATGATGCTTTTTCCATCCTTGGTTAATTGGTCCATAATTGTGTAGATTTCTGCTTTGGCACCAACATCTACCCCTCTCGTAGGCTCATCAAAAATACAGATTGTAGGATTTGCCTCTAGCACTTTGGCAAATACAACTTTTTGTTGATTACCCCCACTTAAATTTCCTGCATTTTGTTGTATACTACTAATTTTAATATTTAACCGCTTTACCTGATCATTTACTCTCTTCTTTTCTAATTTTTTATCTAATTGAATGCCTTTTGTTAATTTTTTTAATGAAGATAAAGAAATATTTTCTTTCACATTTCTAATAAGTACTAAGCCTTCTTGCTTTCTATCATCTGATATAAATCCAATTCCTGCTGCGATCGCCTTGATTGGTGTAGAACAGTCTTTTTTCTCTCCATTGATCAAAATATCGCCACCATCCATCGGCAATGCACCATAAATCATCTTGGATAATTCAATGTTTCCCGAACCCAATAACCCAGCAATTCCTAGAATTTCGCCTTTATGAAGCTTCATATTTACATTACGGATGCTTTTACTGTTGATATTTTGTAATTCAAAAACAACTTCTTTGGGTTCATACTGACGAACTGGATAAAGATTTGTTACGCTTCGTCCTACCATCATGGATACAACATCATCATAATCCGTATCTTCAATGTTTTTAGTCGCAATATATTTGCCATCTCTGAAAACAGTAAGTCTATCTGAAATCTTAAAGATTTCATCCATACGGTGAGAAATATATAGAATTGCGATGTTTTTCTTCTTCAGATCATCGATTATTCCAAATAACACTTTTATTTCATCATCCGTTAAAGCTGCCGTTGGTTCGTCCATAATGATGACTTTAGCACCAATTGTTAGGCATTTTGCAATCTCTGTCATCTGAGATTCTGCTACAGATAAGTTTCTAACTCTTGTTTTACAATTAAATTTTAGTCCTAACTTGTTCAGTACTTCTTGTGCATCTTGATATAACTTCTTCCAATCCACCATACCTACTTTGGTTTTAGGTAGTCTTCCTAGATACATATTTTCAGCAACTGATAAATCTCTTATCATATTAAATTCTTGATAAATCATTGAAATTCCTCTACGCTGTGCATCTTTTGTAGAATGGAATACAACCTCTTCCCCTTCCATAAATATTTTGCCCGATGAATACGATTGTGCACCTGATATAATCTTCATCAATGTAGACTTTCCAGCTCCATTTTCTCCACATAATGCATGGACTTCGCCTGGTCTTACATCTAATTTCACACCATCTAACGCTTTTACCCCGGGGAAAACTTTTACTATTGATTCTAACTTAAGTATTAGTTTATTATCTTGCATTTGCGTCACCCTTTAAAAACCTTCCCATAAGAATTAATACGCACATCCTGCAACTAGAATTACATTCGTATATGGCGTAAATTCACCAGTTAAAATAATCACTTTTGCTTTTTCACTTTGTTCTTTTAGTTCTATATGTGGTACATAATCAACTGGTAACCCTTTTGGCAATAGCCCCAATGCTTTTTTATGAAAATCTGGGCTTACCATTATTGCTTCGGTTGCAAAAGTAGCCTTTTCTACTACCATACATTTTAAGATTTCTTCTAAGACAGCTAGATACGCTGGATTTCCTTCTATCCAACCTAAATCTACTCTTTCCACTCCTTTCGGAATTGGTAATCCTGCATCTCCAATCACTAATGTGTCCATATGCCTAATTTCTGCTAAAATTCTTGCTAGTTGTGGGTGAAAAATTCCTGTTTTAAGCATATCTCATTCCTCCTTTCAGTCGTACTTATTCTAATGTGTTGCGATAAACTCATCAATTTCTGCTCTTGTTGGCATAGCAGGCGTTGTACCTAGTCTTTGTACAGCTACCGCAGCAAGTGCATTTGCGAATTTTGCTGCTTCCCATATGTCTTTTCCTTCTGCTAGTGCTACAGCTAAACCGCCATTGAATGCATCCCCTGCGCCAGTGGTGTCAATTGCATTCACTTTATAAGCAGGAATCATTCCTTGCTTTTCATTTGTAGCAATAAATACGCCTCTTACGCCTAATGTAAATAGCACATTTTTTACTCCTTTTTCAAAGAACCACTCTGCTGCTTTCTTCGCATTTTCTTCGCTATCAATGCTAATTCCTGTTAGGATCTCAGCTTCAACTTCATTTGGTGTAATGAGGTAAACCTTTCCTAAAATATCATCACTGATTGGTTGTACCGGAGCTGTATTTAAAATTACTTTTACTCCATTCTTATATGCAATATCTATCACCTTATCAATCGCAGATAAGTTCGTTTCTAATTGTGTTAGTAAATATTCTGATTCTTTAACGATATCTGCAATAGATTCTACTTCTTCATCACTAATCGTACTGCAAGCACCTAAGACTACTACAATTTCATTTTGACTTGTTATTTCATCAACTGTAATTAACGCAATTCCTGTTTCAGTTTCTTCTGTTATAAATACTTTACTTGTATCCATATTTAATTCTTTCATTGCATCTAGAGCAACCCCTGCAAAAGTGTCTTTACCCAACTTAGTAACCATTGTCACTTGTGCTCCAGCCTTATGTGCTGCAACTCCTTGATTAAATCCCTTACCACCAGGTCCCATTTTGAACATACTACCTTTTACAGTTTCACCTGGTACTGGTAAATGTGGTGTTCTTGCCATTAAGTCAACCACGAAACTTCCAAATACCGTAATTTTTTTACTCAAAACAGCCTCCATTCCACCGCCATCGGCGGCCCAAACATATGTGGAAAATCTACATTTTATAAACTTTATGAATTTTTATTGCCTATTCTCCAGTTACAAGAGCAATTCCATTACTTGTACCAATTCTATCAGCTCCAGCTTCAATTACTGCCTTTGCATCTTCTACTGTTCTAACACCACCACTCGCTTTTACTAAGGCTTTACCATCAACTGTCTTCTTCATTAAAGCTACGTCTGCTGCTGTTGCTCCACCTGTACTAAATCCTGTTGAAGTTTTTACAAAGTCTGCTCCCGCTTTTACACATAGCTCACATACTTTAACTTTTTCTTCATCTGTTAATAAACACGTTTCAATGATAACCTTTACAATTGCTTTCTTATCAGCTGCATCAACTACTGCTTTAATATCTTCATATACAAAATCATAATCTCCATCTTTTAATGCACCAACATTAATGACTGTGTCTATTTCTTCAGCTCCGAGTCTTATGGCTTCTACTGTCTCAAATGCTTTTGCTGCTGATAACATTGCTCCTAAAGGAAATCCTACTACGCAGCAAGTTTTTGAATCGCTACCCGCTAAAAGTTTAGATACTAAAGACACATGACAAGAATTAACACATACCGAAGCAAATCCATATTCTCTTGCTTCTTTGCATAAACTAGTAACTGTTTCCTTTGTTGCGTCTGGTTTTAATACTGTGTGGTCAATCATTTTTGCTATATTCATAATCTAATACCTCTTTCTTTTTTCATTTATTTTTTATTTAATTTTTAAGCTATGTGGAATTGTACTTTACAATATTATCTAGTTATGGTTTTTCATGTAACCGGTTTCATATATGTGTAAGCGGTTACATATTTAAGTAAATAAATAGCTAAATTAATAAATTAAGATAGCTTATCTTGATCTATCCTCTCAGAACCTCTCAAAATAATATTGTGTGGCAGGATAATTCGTTGGGATCCTATTGTATGACTTGGATACTCCAATCGATGGAGCAAGATATTCATTGCTTCTTGTCCTTGCATCTTTGCATCACGATCAATAACAGATAATTTAAAATCTATCATTCTTAATGTTTCAATATCATCAAAACTCATAATAGATATGTCTTTTCCAATTTGAAGCTTATTCTCAGTTAAATACTTTAAACATCCTAAGGTTGTTAAGTTATTCGATGCAAATATTGCTGTCGGTGGATTAGGTAAAGCCAATAACTCTTGCGTTTTACTATAGGCTTTAGCTGCTTTAAAATCACCTTGCGCAATATATTCTGGTGGTATATCTAGTTTATATGCTTTCATAACTTTTTTATATCCTAGTAAACGCTCTTTACCTGGCTTAGAAGTGTTCGGTCCCGTAATAATCGCAATTCTCTTATGTCCTGCTTGAATAAGTGTTTGCACACCTTCGTATGAGCTCTGTACATTATCGAGAAATACACCATCAAAGTTTGTATCTTTGATATCACGATCAACTAAAACTACTGGAATGCCTGTACTATCTAATCTCTTTAAATAGTCTCTTGTCTCCATATCGAATTCTGATATTGGTGTAATAATAACACCTTTCAATCTTTGGCTTTGTACTGTTTTTAGAAAAGAATGTTCTGTGGTTGCAGTCTCGTTCGTTCCAAAGAATAGAATATTATAATTATTCTTTTCAGCCACATCACTAATTCCTCTAATCACACTTGAAAAGAAAGGGTTCTCAATATCAGGTATTATAACACCTATCGTTGAAGTATCTTGAATACTCAAACTTCTTGCAACTGCACTAGGTATATAATTATATTCATCAATTACTTTCAATACCCTTTGCCTTGTCTCATCCTTCACATATCCCGAATTGTTTATTACTCTAGATACTGTTGCAGATGAAACCCCTGTTGCATTAGCAATAACCTTAATATTCATTATGATACCTCTTGTCATTTAATTTTTATATGGAAGTGTGTAACCGATTACATGTGTATCATATCATGATATATTTTGAATGTAAATACCCTTTTGTGCGATTTGTTAGTATTGTATCAAAATTCTTTATTATTATGTGCAATTTGTACACTATCAGAGGCATATTGTACGAATCCATTCATTTTTTACTAAATTTTATATAACTATTTACATGAAACAAACCGCCAAATGTACTTTGACGGTTTGTTGTTAATTCAATATATATTTATTTAAACAACCCTTTTCTTCTCTCCATTTAAAAGTTTGTTTCCCATTTCAACGCATATAACCATGATAAAAAGCAGTATAAAAATATAGATCGGAAAAATAGAGGTTCCGCTAGCAGCGGCCAGAACTCCAAATAATGGTGGCATCAATGTACTTCCAATATATGCAAAAGCCATTTGTATCCCCATCATCGATTGAGAGAGACGTTTGCCAACTTTACGAGGAGTGTCATGTAACATGCAGGGAAAGATAGGCGCACAGCCGAGTCCTATCAATATAAAACCAAATATACATGCGGATGGTGTAACTGGTAGAAAAAACACAACAGTCCCTAATAACATTGATATCAGCCCTACTCGAATTAAGCTGCGGTTGCTCATTCTCATTGAAACAAACCCGGTAATCAATCTTCCTATCGTGATACCCAAATAGAATAGAGAGACCCATTTCGCTGCTGTATCCGCCTGAACACCTTTAGTATTTACTAAATAACTACTACCCCATAAACCAGCTGTCGTTTCGATTGCACAGTAGCAAAAGAAAGATACTAAAGTGAATCTGACAATTGGGCTTGAAAACAAACTTGTTTTTTGAGTAATTTCGTTATCACTTTCTAAATCCTCGACCTTCGTTTGCTCGAATCTTTTCCATAATGGTAATGACAAAAACAACACAAAAACCAAGCAAAGCTGTAGGATAGATATGATTAAATAACCTTTTCTCCAGCCATTCGCAGAAGATAAAAACATTGACATAATAAATGGCCCGCTCGTTGCACCGATTCCCCAGAAACAGTGCAGCCAACTCATATGTTTTGCTTTGTAATGCAGTGCTACAAAATTATTAAGGGCTGAATCTACAGCACCTGCACCTAATCCTAATGGAATTGCCAGAAGACACAGCCAGTAAAACGACATTGATACTGAGAATCCCAATAAAGCAAAGGCAGTCATTATCACACTAATAAATGTGACTTTCCCTGTACCAAATTTTTTAATCATTTTACCGCTAAAAAAGCTTGATATAATTGTACCTCCAGTAATTAGCATAGAAAGAATTCCCGCGGCTGACAAAGGCATTTGCATATCAATACGCATAACTGGCCATACAGCTCCTAGTAAAGAGTCTGGTAATCCCAAGCTAATAAATGACATATATATGATGATTAAAATAAATGTTAGCATTTCTTCCTCCTAATAAAGTGTTTTTTGTAAATTTATCATTTCTAGTGTCCGAATATTCAAGCCCGTCTCATAGTCCAAATCAAAATCCTCCGATAAATGAATTTGCGGTAGAAAAAGTTCCTTTATCGTCTTCTGACAATTCCACTTAATTGATTGTAAATGGCCCTCCGTTAGAAAGTCACCGTTAATAATAACCTTATTCGGATTTAGTATACAAGTAAACGAAATGATTAACTTTGCAATTACGTCGCACACCTTGTTAAACTCCGAATAATCCATTGTCTTCCAGTTAGTACCGACTGGTAGATACATTATTTCTCCTGCAAAATTATTCATTCCCTTATATAAGTTTTTATGAATAAAGATACCCGCTCCCGGTTCATACTTTTGAGGAAAGTAAATATAAACAACTGAATTATCTTCATCAAAATGGGAGTGACAATAGCCTAGAACTGCTAAATTCACATCATTTTCTATACTAATCGGAATACCATATTTCTTTTGATAGTGTTCCGAAAAGTAAGTACCATTCAGATGCTCATAATCACTAATGACCATAACATTTTCATATTCTACACCTGGTAGCCCAAATCCAATTGCTTTAATTGTTGGATATTTCTCCATTAATCTATCGATTAGAGGTTCAAAACTTTCAAGATAAATATTCACCAATGAAAGTTTTTCTTCAAAAATGCGCTCGCCAAATAAATTAATAACTCTGCAATAAATCGTATCTTTATCCGAACATACATGAGCATATATAATGAGCACATGACTAAACTCACCATTATAGCAGAAATTATGAGCAGGGCGCCCTCCACTTGATGGAACTAGCTCAGATTCAAACACTTCCTTACTAGATATGAGTAAGCCTAGAATTGTACCCACAGTTACTGTACTCAATCCCGTTAACTCTGATAAACGTTGCTTCGTTGCCTGTTTCTCTGCTCTCAATGCCTTTCGAACAATATCTGTATTAACTTCCTTCATAATCATTGGATTTGCTAGTGATTTCAATATTACCCTCCTTTTTTAAATAACTTTTATAATATCTTTTATAAAGGTCTTAATTAAGTATATATGGAAACAAGTTCTATTGTCAATAGTTAAATAAAAAAAGTGACTGTCATTCCATTATCGAAATAACAGTCACTTAGTCGTAACCCAAACGTTAGTTTTAGTTTTGAACCTTTTAGCCTTATTTTATTAATTCATGCTATTTTTTACTTGAAAATACACCGTATACGTTTCATGACCAATTTCATACAAGGGCTTGAATTTAAAGCCTACCGGTTGGTTGATTGTTCTCCAAGTATTTTTCCAGCTACACCACTCTCTCTCATTTTCAGGCGTCAACATCGTATATGGATTTTCTATGTCTCCATATAGAATTCTTTCCTCTGATACAAGCCCAGCCAAAGCGATAGGACCGTCTAAAAACGCTACCATATCAGGTCTATCCGGTATCGACCAACATTTTAATCCTTTTGGAAGAACTAACCGTATTGCGTCATGTTCCCATACTTTGTGAATACATGCAAATCCTTTTTCATCTTTTTTCAGTTCCACTCGTTCCTCGTTTACATAACAAATTGCCTCTCCTGTAATCCACCATGGAATCCTAAATTTTAAATTAAACTCCGCACGATCAGTTTTGATATCAAATAATACTTCCATATAAGATGGTCTGTCATTATTTTCATAGGCATCCGCTATAATTCTAATAGTCTCCCCTGTTTTGGGACCAATATTTTGCTTAATATATACCTCTTTACCGTCAATTTCTAGCTTTGTTTCTGAAGGTAAATACTGTGCAACTGTAATAGCATTATTTTCTTTATAGAAAATAGATGTATAATGAATCGAATTGGCCTGCAATAATGTACAATGGCAGCACCAAAAATGCTCTGTTTCAGAACCCCATTCTTTTTTGGAGCCTGCAGCTAAAGGAAGATAATATGCAACCAATCCCTTTTCTGGATATGGGCTTTCGCAACGTTGAAACAATGTTCTCCCTTCCCAATAGCCCTGTGCAAATATCCCATTATAAAGATTCCTTTCCCAATAATCTGCGTATTTTGCTTCCCCTGTCCAACGGAACAAATATTCAGATAACATCATCATATGATACACAACGCAGTGTTCCTGATTCATATCTCCAAGTCTTGCAGATTGTTTCATGGAAGGCGTCCATACCTCGCCGCAACTTTGCCCTCCAGTTACATACATACCTCTATTTGTGACAGCAAGTTCCCAATATTGTTCTACAATTGTGCGATATCTAATTTCTCCTGTCACTTCATACCCACGTGCAGCTCCCAATATTTCAGGAATTGTAGTATTTACATGCATATTTGTTAAGATATCTTTTCCAAGAGCTAAGGGTCCAAACAATAATGGTCTTTCATATCTTCTCATTAACTCTAGATGTTTTTCATCATTCGTAACCGCATATAAGTTGGCCCAATGTAACATCATTCCCCCTGTTTCTTGCATATCCATCATTTCATCCATTAACTCTCTCGAAATATCTTCCGTGTATTTATAAAACCAATCTGCACATTTTAAGACAATTTCAAGTGCCTCTTGATTCTCAGTATATAAATACATATCCAGAAGTCCCATCATGATTTTATGGCAAACATATTGTGGTGCCCACACATTTTTTTTGCGTTTTAACCAGTATAAATATTTTTCCGGAATTGGGAATGCCCATTCACCACCATTTTCCTTTTGACATCTTCCTATCTCTGACACAATATAATCAGCTTTCCTCTTAAGTTCTAGATCTTTTGTTTCACAATAAATACAGGCTGCTGCACTTAACCAATGTCCTACGACAGTTCCCCTTATTTCACTAAGCGGAGAATCCCACCCCCAATGAATATCTTTTGGCATATAAGGCATAGACTTAAGTCCTGCTTCAAAATAATGAGCAAGCAATAAATTTTCTGTTTTTAATTTCATCAAATATTCTTTATTACGTTCTCTTCTTATTGACGGTTCACCTTGTAATAGTTTCGTTTGCGTTTTTAGCGTTTCTAACATAATGTCATACCCCTTTTCATTCCTAAAACGTTTTCGGTGTTCAATATATTCAATCTACAATATTAACCCTTTATTGTCAATACCTATTATAGGTATAGTAGCCCGTGAAAGGCAACTGCTATATCCACGATTAAAAAAAGGAAGTTGCAATGTTTTAATTGGCACCTTCCTTTTTATGTATGAAATTAAATATTATTATTCACTATCGCCATAGTTATAATCGTCAATATATCCTTCTATTTCATCTACATTTAAAGCCGCCTTACCATAATTATCTACTGCAAGTTCTGCATTCAATGTTTCGGTACCATACTCGCTATTTACAGATATCTCAGCATTTAAGCCAACAAGCTTACCATTTTTAATTATTATCTCTATTTTAAACTCATCAACAGCATCTAATTCATCATATAGATAGTCAAGATCACTTGCGATATTAAGCTCATCTATGATAGGATCAAAAGTTTCAACTAAGGATTCAACGAATTCTGGGACATCTACATCAAAAGAGTACACGGTTCCTTCGCTTGTTTTCTTTTTTTCATATTTATTGCAAACGCTTTCCATGTATTTTGTATCATTCATATTTTTTTCAAATTGATTTATACACTTTTGTAACACTTTAGCATCAAAATTGAGTGGTATTCCTACCTCATCTACTGCATTTTCCCAATCTATGTTGGATAAACCTTTTAATACATCTTTATACTCACTATAATATTTATAAAACATATTCAATCCAAGTGAAATATTCTCATCATCCCATACTTCGCCGGATTCTAATTCATAAATAACTCCATCATAGAGAATAGTTCTTTCATCACCCATTCCAATGTCAAAGTTCAATATTTCCTTATCTAAATCGCATTCAATCGTTCCGTCAATCTTGCCGCCATCTCTTCCGTCTTCATCTGTGGTATATGCCTCCGCCTCAAATTCAAAGCTATCTGCTTCTATTGTTCCTTTTACAGCACTAAGTATATTATCTAAGATTCCCTTATTAGACTGTGAAACAATAATCACTATGAGTACAATGATAGCAAGGACTGCAATAATTGGAGTAATAATTATAAATGGTTTAACCTTCTTTGCCGTTTGTTTGCCTGTTCCATTCGCTCCAGGTTGATAATTGTACAGGGGCGGAACTGGTTGAACTGTATTAGAAACTTGTTGCGCCTGATAAGGAGTTTGTTGAACTGAATTGTTTATCGATTGATTTTCCCAATATGTACTTTCGTTACTTCCATTAGTAACCATTGGCGCAGGTATCGTCTGCTTTTCAACTTCTATTACATTCAGTGGGTTCCCACATGAATGGCAAAACTTACCATTGTGATCATTTTTTGCTCCACACTTTGTACAAAACATTGATTACACCCCTTTATTTGTATTTTTTAACAAATTCTTCATATGAAAATAATTATATCACCCGCGTATATTTTAGTCAACACATCCTTAACTCAAAAAGGGAGCTGTTGCATTTTTGCAACAACCCCTTTTTGTTTTTTCTTATTATAGGCTAAAGTATACTGTTTCTAAATGAAAAAATGATTTCTATCTTATATATATTCTATCTCTTGTAACATATCAGATATCAGCTTCATAACAGGTAAGAAATTATCGCCAAAGCTTTCTTTTGGTAAAATAAGAGCTTCCTCTTTTCCAACATAAAAAGCGATATCTTTTGGCGTGGAAATAGCTTTTTCCACTTGACTCCATGCATAATCATTTACTTGTCCTGAGATTTCTTCGTGAATTCCTTCTTCATCGAATTCATATGCAATTTCAGACTGATAATATGGAGCTTTCATCATTTGCTTTGCTCTATTTTTCAAAGTAAAAGGTGTATAGGACAAGAATATAACGCCAGCAAATACATACATAATTGCCTGAATTAAACGGATTTTATCCAGCCCAAGCAATATTCCACCGGTTATTATGACTGCTAAACCAAGTACATTTACAAGAAACCCTGAAAATTTAGAATAAGTATGAAATAATAGTAAATCATATATAAATTCTTTTTTCATTTTAACAATAATCTTCATTTTTACCTCCAATAATATTTAAAACATCACTCTAATCAGGTTTATAATATTTGTAATTAATTATTGCGCTTTGGCTGCAGCCCATCCTTCAGGAGAGTAGATACCTACTTTTCTCTTTCTCATTATATTATCAAAGAAAGCAACAATGAACGGACAAAGGAAAAGTGTAATAATTGATGCCGTAGCACATTGTGCTGTAGCCATTTCAGTGTAATGAGCCATTGTAGGATCAGCTTCTGCAACAGCCGCTGGTGTCATAGCTGAATTGAGGGCTGTGGTACCAATTGCAGCGCCCATAGCATTTCTTTCCTTCTTTGGAAGGAGAAGATTGAATAGAAAGAAGAACAATACTGCTGTAGCTGCAGAAAAGATACCAAGTATAATTCCGGATGCTCCTGCTGTGATAATCGTCTTAATATCCGTTTTCGAGCCAATTGAAATCGTCATAAAGAAGGTTATGATTGGCTGAGCGGAAGAACAAGCTTTACGGAATTCTTTATCTAGATTACCCCATGCAAATCCAATTAAAAGTGGAATCATTGTAGCAATTAAGGCATTCAGTGGAATTGTTGCAAGTCCAGTTGCTCCTAAAGCAATCAGTGTGAAGAAAGGTCCATCATTTAAGGATAAAATGGAAATTGCTCCTGTATCAGTTGCATTACCAAACTGAGATGATAATGAAATATATAAAGAACCATTTGAGTTAGTAATTGCTGCGATCCATACAAATGGTGCAATTCCAAGGAAACCAGCTGGTCCACATAATTTACCAACGACAAGTCCTAATGCAACACCAAGTAGGAACTTAATACCTGTTAAGGTAACACCTTTGTAAAGAGGCATACCTACTTGTTTCACATTAATTGTAGAACCACATATAATA
>Ga0209511_1000207_pt1 | contig 66550 bp, 63 predicted proteins | sample SSSSmetaG_FD_184141 | JGI IMG/M metagenome (GOLD analysis project Ga0209511, IMG submission 184141) | Glacier valley bacterial and archeal communities from Borup Fiord, Nunavut, Canada, to study Microbial Dark Matter (Phase II) - ​SSSS... | ecosystem: Environmental > Aquatic > Freshwater > Ice >... | reverse complement strand
TCTTGTTTCTTGTTTCTTGTTTCTTGTTTCTTGTTTCTTGTTTCTTGTTTCTTGTTTCTTGTTTCTTGTTTCTTGTTTCTTGTTTCTTGTTTCTTGTTAGCGGGTTTGAGTAAATTGTTTTGATTTAATTCAAGGTTTCGGGAACTGCTTTAGGCTCTGTGACTTGGCAACGCCTTAAACAAGAAACAAGAAACAAGAAACTCACCCCAGCACCTGCGCCGCGTGAGCCTTCGTATCCGGCCGCTTGATGACGCGCTCAATCACACCGTTTGCATCAATCAGAAACGTGGTGCGCACGGTGCCCCAGTACGTTTTGCCGTAGTTTTTCTTTTCCTGCCACACGCCATACGCCTGCACGATGGCCCGGTCTTCGTCGGCGATGAGCGGAAAAGTCAGCCCAAACTTGCCGGCAAATCTTTGGTGCGAGGCCGCGCTGTCGGTGCTCACGCCCACCACCCGGATGCCTTGGGCAGCGAGCTGGCTTTCGTTATCGCGCAAGTCGCAGGCCTGGGCGGTGCAGCCGGGCGTGTCGTCTTTGGGGTAGAAGTACAAAGCCACGCGCCGCCCGCGTAAGCTACTGAGCGTGAAGGGCTGGCCGTGCTGGTCGGGCGCGGTGAAGTCGGGGGCGGGGGTGCCGGGTTCGGGGAGCATGGGGGTGGGGGGAGTAAGCGAAAAACAACGGGCAAACGCGCCGAAGAGCAGGGTGGCTCGCTAAGGCGACGTGAAGATGCGGCCCCCGCGCCGCCCGCCGCCCCCGCCGCCGCGTGGCCGCCCGCCCCGCTACCCCAAAGACGACACGCCCGGCCGTATTTTCGCCCCGTGCCCGCCGCCCCTCCCGCCACCCAAACCCAGACTCCAACCCAAACCCCGCTGGCCGTGCTGCGCCAGCACTGGGGCCACGCCGAGTTTCGGCCGGGGCAGCAGGCCATCATCGAGGCCGTGCTCGGCGGACACGACGCGCTGGCGCTGCTGCCCACCGGCGGCGGCAAAAGCGTCTGCTTTCAGGTGCCGGCCCTGCTGCGGCCGGGCCTGTGCCTGGTCATCACGCCGCTCATCGCCCTCATGCGCGACCAAGTGGACGCGTTGCGGCGGCGCGGGCTGCAAGCCGAGGCGGTTTACGCCGGGCTAAGCCACCAGGAAATCGACCAGGCGCTGGACAACTGCGTCTACAATGGCGGCATTAAATTTCTATACGTCAGCCCGGAGCGACTACTCACCGACTTGTTTCGGGCGCGGGTGGCGCGCATGAAAGTCGGGCTGCTGGCCGTCGATGAGGCGCACTGCCTCTCGCAATGGGGCTACGACTTTCGGCCACCGTACCTGCGCATCGCCGAGCTGCGGGCGCTGCTGCCGCCCGACGTGCCCTGCATCGCCCTCACGGCCACCGCCACCGGGCAGGTGCGGCAGGATATTGTCGAAAAACTGCTGTTCCGGCCCGGCTACGGGGTTTTCACCCAGAGCTTCGCCCGGCCTAAGCTCTCGTACTCGGTTTTGCCCACCGAAGACAAGCTGCGCCGCCTGCTGGACGTGCTGCGCGGCGTGGGGCCGGGCAAAACGGGCATCGTCTATGCCCGCACCCGGCGGCAAACCGAGGACACGGCCGCCTGGCTCAGCCAGCAGGGCCTGCCCGCCGCCGCCTACCACGCCGGCCTGCCGACCGAGCAGCGCACCCGCGTGCAGCAAAACTGGCTCACGGACAAGACGCGCATCATCGTGGCGACCAACGCTTTCGGCATGGGCATCGACAAGCCCGACGTGCGCGTGGTGGCCCACCTCGACGCGCCCGGCACCCTCGAAGCCTACTACCAGGAGGCCGGCCGCGCCGGCCGCGACGGACTCTACGCTTTCGCCGTGCTGCTCGCCGGCCCGGCCGATGCCGACGGGCTGCGGCGGCAGGCCCAGCTGGCGCACCCGCCGCCCGATGTCGTGCGGCGCGTCTACCAGGCTCTGGCCAACTACTCGCAGACGGCCGTGGGCGGCGGCGAGCTGGTGGCGTTCGACTTCGACCTCGCCGCTTTCGCCGAAACCTACCGCCTCAAGGCCCTCGACGCGCACCATGCCCTGCGCACGCTCGAGCAGCAGGGTTTCGTGCAGCTTACTGAGGCCGCCAACCAGCCGGCCCGGGTGCAGCTCGTCAGCAATCAGCAGGATTTATATCAGTTTCAAGTGGCTAACGCCCAGCACGATTTGCTCATCAAGGCGCTGTTGCGGCTCTACGGCGGCGAGCTGTTCGTGGCTTTCCAGGGTATTTCAGAGAGCGCCCTGGCCCGGCACCTGCGCCAAAGCATTCAGGACGTGACGCGGCAGCTGCGCTACCTGCACGGCACGGGCGTACTGCACTACCAGCCCCGGCGCGAGCTGCCGCAGGCGCTGTTTACTACTTCGCGCTACGATGCCGCCCAGCTGCCGCTCGACGAGCGTCGTCTGCGCGCCGCCCGCCAGCTCACCGACCAACAAACGGCCGCCGTCATCGGGTACACTGGCGGCGATAAGCGCTGCCGTCAGCAGCTGTTGCTGGATTATTTCGCCGAACCCGACGCGCCCGCCTGCGGGGTCTGCGATGTTTGCCTGGCCCGCAAAAAAGCCGCCCGCCCCGCCCCCGACCCGGCCGCCCACCACGCCGCGCTGCTGACGCTGCTGCGAGCCGCCCCGCGCTTGCCCCGCGAGGTGCTGGCGAGTTTCCCCGCCGCCCAGGCCGCCGAGGTGACGGCCGCCTTGCGCGGGCTGGTCGAGGTTGGGAAAATTGCCTACGCGGCCGACGGGAAGCTGGCGGTGCGGCGGTAAATGGTGAGATGGTGAACTGGTGAGCTGGTGAGTTTTGCTCGTCTGGCTCGGCAAGCTTCGTCCGACGTGGGCGGGCGGCGAAAAGCCACCTTACCAAGCCGCGTCCGCCCGCGTCGGACATGCTCATATGCCCCAAGTCAGTTAAGAAAAACTCACCACCTCACCACCTCCCTATTTCACCTCGTAAGCCAGCATCCCGCCCAGCAGGTTGCGCACGTTGGTAAAACCCTGCTGGGTCAGAAACGCTTTGGCCGAGGCCGAGCGGCCGCCGCCCTTGCAATGCACGACAATCTCCTGGCCCTTCAGCTCTTCCAGCTCCTCCAGCCTGTCGGGCAGCGAGTTGAGCGGAATGTTCTGGGAGCCGGCGATGTGGCTTTCAGCCGCTTCCCAGGTTTCGCGCACGTCCAGGATGTGGGGGTTTTCGCCCGCGGCAAGGCGCTCGCGGAGTTCGGCGGGGGTAATGTCGGGCATGGGGGTAAAATCAGGTGAGTCTGGATGAAAATTTACTACCGTGCCCGGCGGGTAGATGCCCCGCAAATACGCTTTGGTGGGACCGGAGAGGTGGAAGGGTGATTCAATAACTATGACTTGAGTGGTTTTTAATGGAGAGCGTTTGGGGCTGGCTGCCAGGTTTCTGGGAAGAGAGTTGAGTTTAGTAAGAAGCTGTTTGAGTTAATTTTTCTGCATTATTTAACTAATTTCAAGTGGCTTATTTACTCGCCGCTCGCGCGCCTCACCCCCCGGCCCCCTCTCCGAAAAGAAGAGGGGGAGCCAGCCGTAAGCAAACGTAAGCTGTCGTCTAGCTCCCCCTCTCCTTTTCGGAGAGGGGGTTGGGGGGTGAGGCGCACGAGCGGCGAGCAACCAACTAATGAGCAAGGTTTTAACACGAATCTGCTAACTCAAACAGCTTCTAAGACATGAGACGTTAGACAGGAGACAGGAGACTTTTTCTTGGACAGAGTCTCCTGTCTCCTGTCTAACGTCTTGTGTCTTACTAAACTCAGCAACGTCCGAGCGAAAGACAGCCCGCCCCAAACGCGAAAACCCTGACAGTCGCTCACTCGCTGATGACCAACCGGCGCGTGGCTACCTCGCCGCCTGGCAAAGTTAGCCGCACCAAATACACCCCGCTGGGCAGCCTGGCCGTCAGCCGCCACGTGGTCCGCCCGGCTTCGGCCGCCGGCTGCCGCCACAGCTCGCGCCCCAGCACGTCGAGCAGCGCCGCGCCCGTGAAGGCCGGGCCGCTCACGCTCACGACGGTGCCGGCCAGCGCCGGGTTCGGAAAGAGTGCGAAGCCAGCACTGACCGCGCGCGAGGCGTTGGCGCTCAGTACGTTGTTGTTCATCACGGCCCGCACCATGAGTGCGCCCGGCGTGCTGAGCGTGGCCGTCGTCCAGGTGTTTTGGGTATTGACGAACAGCGTCGGGGCGGTTCCGGGGTTCAGGTCGAAGCCATAGGGCAGAAACTGCCCGCTCGATGCCTGCCCGAAACCCACGTAGAAGCGCCCGCTCACAGATACCGGCGCGGCAAACGCCACTTCGAAAAACGGTAAGCCCGGCGTGTTGGCCGGCAGCGGGTTGGGCAGCACGGCCGTTTGGGTGGCCAGGGGCTGGGCGGCGGGCCGGCCGTTGTTGTCGGCCCACACGGCCACCGTGACGGGCCGGTTCTGGAAGTTTTCGCCGCCCTGCGCGGTCGGGATGTTATTAAAAATCGGGGCCAGGCGCACGGCCCGCACCTGGTCGTTTTTGGCCAGGGTAATCCCGTAGGCGAAGTAGCTGAACGGGCCGCTGCTCAGGGCCGGCAGGTTCAGAAACGACTCGGCCGTGCCGTCGTCGAAGGCATAATAATCAGCCAGCTCCAGGTCGCGGTAGGTCGAGTCGTTGGGCAGCGTGAGCGGGTTGGTTTCGTTGGTGGTCAGGGCCAGCGTGTAGCGGTAGCGGCGCGGCGTACTGAGCAGCGGCAGCGGCGCGCTGCCCGCGTCGCCGGCGATAACCCGCTGCCGGGTAGCGGCCGCGATGGGCGTGTTGCCCGTCAGCCAGGTGGCCGGCCCGAAGCTGCCTGGTCCGCCGCCCACCCCGCCACTTACTGCCACCTCGCGCACCGTGCCGAGCCAGGAAATCGGCGTGGGGTTGCCGCCGATTTGCAGGTTGTTAATCGTGGCGCTCAGCGCCGGATTCAGCGCTCCGGCCCCGGCGGCGGCGTATTGCCAGGCGGGCATGGCCGCGTAGTCGCGTAGCGGCGAACTCAGCCCCCGGCTCGTGGCGATGTCCTGAAAAATGGTGTCGTTGGCCGCCCGGTTCGCGTTGAGCACGAGGTAGTCCAGCCCGAACGCGTCGCGGGAGCTGGCCTGTAAGCCCTGCGCCCGAAACCGAAACCGGAACCCCGCGTGCAAGTAGCCGGCCGTCGCGACGGCGAAAATCTGCTGCCGGAAGCGGGTCGTGCGGTTGGCCCCGGCGTAAGTCCAAATCACGTTCCACAGCCCGCTCTGGTCGAGGAATTCCAGCGTCAGCCCCACCGGGCTGCTGCTGCCGCTCGTCACGGGCGAGCCGGCCAGCGTACCCGCCTGCCAGGCGTAGCTGAAAAAAACGCGGCTCGCCGCCGTGCGCCCGCTCAAATCAATGGGCAGCGAAGTCAGCGTATCGGTCGCCCCGTACGTTGAGGCCGAAGTCTGATTGTACGGCAGCCCGTTGGCCCGTAAGCCGTCGAGCGTGGCCGTGCCGCGCGTGAGCGGGTCCACGGCCAGCCGGTTGCTCACGTAAGCCCCGCCGCCGGCGTAATTCTGGGTCAGGCCGCTGCCATCGGGGTAGTCGGTGGCCCGGCCCTGCCAGCGCACCGCGCTCGGCTGCCCGTCGCGCGGCAGCGTAAAGTCCTCGAAAAACGGCAGCGTCAGCGCCGCCGTACTACGTTGGGCGGCGCGAGAGTCGGGCGCGCTCGTCGCCCGCGCCGGGTCGGCTCGCAACGGCTCCGGCCGGAGCAGCAGCGGCGCCTGGGCGCGGGCGGCGAGGGGCAGTAGGAGCAGGTAGGGGAGGAGGCGCATAGCGGGGAAGAGTTTTTACGAGGTTGAGGGGGTGCTCGGCGCTCGTTCACCTCACCCCCCTAGCCCCCCTCTCCCGTGGAGAGGGGGGAACTAGTCCTAGTTCTAGTTCTAGTCATAGCCTCACGTCTGCTCTAGAGCTAGAACTAAGGCTAGTTCCCCCCTCTCCACGGGAGAGGGGGGCTAGGGGGGTGAGGTGCCGTTGAGCGGCGAGCTACCCCAACGCACCCACCCCACAAAAACACCTACTCCGCCACCCACAAATCCACCAGCTGCCCGGTGCGAATCATGGCGCCCGACGCGGCCACCGGGCGCTGCCGCACCACGGAGCCAGGAGTCTGCCCGGCCTCAGCGGGTTGCTTGAACACTTCGCCCACTTCGAGGTGCTGGCCGGCGAGCAGGGTGCGGGCTTCGTCTTCGGGCATGCCCAGCAGGCTTGGCACGGCAAACTCGGTGTTGCCCAGGCCGTCGCCCACTTCCAGGTCCACGCGCGAGCCTTTGGCGATGGGCGCGCCGGGCGCGATGTCGTGGCCCTGGCTCAGCTGCCGGAGCACCGCGTTCTGGGCCACGTTGGGCACGAGCTTGATTTGCCCGATTTGCAGGTCATAACTCTGCAGGATGAGCTGCGCGTTCTTCACTGAGCCGTCCGTGAGCTTGGGCATTTTGATGACCGGCGGGCGGCGCATGGCCACGGACAAGTAGATTTTGCGGTCTTGCTTGACCTTCTCGCCGGGGGCCGGCTCCTGGGTGAGCACCGTGAAAGCCCGCACGCCCGGCGCGTAGGAGCTGTCATCGACGAAGTAGCTCAGCTTGCGCTCGCCGAGGTAGCTGGTTAAGTCAGCCGCGTTCATGCCCGTGATTTTGGGCACCACGATGGTTTCGCCGTGGTGGGTGGTCAGGGGCAGATAGACGTAAAAAAAGCCCAGCACGAGCGCCCCGCCCAGCACGGCGATGAGCGTGAGGTGCTTGAGGACATCGAACCAGGTATCGGCTTTGAAGAAAGACATTTTTTGGTGCTTGGTGCTTGGTGCGTTCGTCATGCAGAGCGCAGCGAAGCATCTCGCGTGGCGCGGTAAAATCATTTGTTAGCAACGGGGCGAGTGATTGAAAATACTGCGCCACGCGAGATGCTTCGCTGCGCTCTGCATGACGAACGCCCCTAAGCACTACGCTTCAACCGTTGTTGCCCGAAGTCCAGAATCCGGTCGATGAACTGATACGGGGTGTAGCCGGCCAGCGCGGTTTGGTGGAAGATGCACGTCGCGGGCGTCATACCCGGCAACGAATTCACCTCAATGATAAGTACTTCGACGGCCCCGCCGGCCCGCACCTGCACGAACGCATCGATGCGGGCGTAGCCCTCGATGCCCAGCACCTCAGCCACGCGGCGCAGCGTCTGCTTCACTTCGTCGCTGATGCGCTGCCGCTCGGCGGGGTCCGTAGCGTAGCGGGCGGGGGTAATGTTCTGGCCTTCGCCGGCCAGAAATTTCTCCTCCAGGCTCAGCACCTCGCCGGTGGCCAGCGCCTCGCTCGCCTCGAAAACCTCGATTTGCAGCGCCCCACGCGCGTCGTAGGAAGTCAGCAGCCCGCCCGTGATTTCGAGGAAGTGCGCCGCCCCGTCGGCCGCAATCAGCGTCTCGACCAAAAACACGTCCTTGCGCGGAAACTCCTCCTTGAAACCCAGGCTCAGCACCTGGGCCGGGCCGACTAGCAGCGCTTCCTGCTCGCGGAAAATCAGCTCGCTGAAGGCGGCCAGCTCGGCGCGGGACTTGATTTTCTTGACCGCCGACGAGCACCCGTCGTCGGCCGGCTTGGCGATGAACGGGTACGGAAACTGGCTTTCCAGCTCGGCGTAAAACCGTTCAGGGCCGGCGGCGTAGGCCAGGCGCTGGGCCAGGCGATGGTCGGCCACGAGCAGGCCCGCCGCGCGCAGGCGCTCGTTGGTTTCGTACTTGTTGATGGTCACGGCGCTGCTCGCCGCGCCCGAGCCGTTGTAGGGCAGGCCGAGCTTTTCCAGCTCCGCTTGCAGCGCGCCGTCCTCGCCGGGGCGGCCGTGCAGGGCGATGAACACCTCGTCGGCCATCGTCTTCAACTCCGCGAACGAGACGCGGCGCGGCGCGGCTACGGCTTGGCCCGCGTAGGTGCGGGTGAGGCCCGCCGCCTCGGCCCGGATGCGGGCCAGCACCGGGTGCGGGGCCTCGCCGGCTTCGGCGTGCTCGATTTTCTCCCGAATGTCGTCGGCGTTGTCCTTGAGCATGACGTTGATGGGCAGCTCATACAGCCGAAACGCGTGGTCGCTGCCCGTCAGGAACAGCGGCATCGGCCGGTACTTGGTGCTCGAGGCCAGCTTCTCGTAAATGTTGCGCCCGCTCTCCACCGAAATGTGCCGCTCCGACGAGTAGCCGCCCATGATGACGGCCACGCGGATGCGCTCGTCAGGAGCCTGTTGCTGCTGAGCAAGGGTTGAACTGAGTAGCTGACATTGTTCCAAAAGCTGCACTGGTTTCATGCCGCTTCGTTGCCGCGCTGTTAGCGACGTGCGAATGATATAAGTCAGAAACTGGCTCGGATTCAGCCCAATCTCGGCCGCCTGATGGAAGAAGAACGAGGCCGGCAGCATCCCGCTCGTCGTGTTCGGGTCGTTGAGCAGGATGGTGCCATCGGCCTGAATGAAGCCGTCGAGCCGGGCATAGACTTCAAAGCCAAACGTGCGAAACATGGCCTGGGCCTGCTGCCGGATGCGCTCGATGTCGGCTTCGGGCAAGTCAATCGGGGTGATTTTGCGGGCCAGGCCGGGCAGGTACTTGGCGCGGTAGTCGAACACCTCCTGGCCCTTGATAATCTCGGTCGGCGGTAGGGCCAGTGGGTCACCATGCTCGTTTTCGATGACGATGCAGGAAAACTCGCGGCCGGCGACGAAGCTTTCCGCTAATACTTGTGCCTCACCCGTCAGGCTTTGCAAAGAAATTTCGTCTTGGCGCGGCAGTTGTTCTTGAATAAAATCAAGCAACGCTTCGGGGTGTGCGAAATTTCCGCTGCCTACCGTCCATTCGCCGTAAGTATAAGCGGTAACATCCACGGGCAGCGCCAACCCCTCCCGAATGTCAGCTAACTGCCGCACCCAGGCCAGCCGCCCGGTTTCGTCCAACGCCTCCCATTCAGCGCGAGGTAGTCGGCGGTGAAATGAAGAACGGTTCACACCTGCCCATAAGGCCGCCGAAGTAGCTTCGCGTACGATGCTTATCCCAATGCTACTGCCCTGACGGGGAGCTTTCAGCACGAATGGCAAGCCGAGTTCCTGGGCCAATTCCTCCGCTAAATTCTCCCTGGTATAGAGTGTCTGGCCGTCCAATACCCGAAACGCCGGCGTAGCCAGCCCCGCCGCCTGCATCAACCGCTTCTGGGCGATTTTATCGATGCCGATGGCCGAGGCCAGGATGCCCGACCCCGAATACGGGATGCCCACCCACTCCAGCAGGCCCTGAATGCTGCCGTCCTCGCCGCCGGGGCCGTGCAGGGCCAGGAAGGCGAAATCCAGGAGCTTCGGCAGCTCGCTGATTTCGAGCCGGCGGCCGACCTGGCTGATTATTTCGTTGAGGGCCTCATCGCTCAGCTCGCCCAGGTTTTCGATGTACAATTGCCAGGCGTGGCGGCTGGGCGGGTAGGCGGCGGCCGGCGGGTAGAAGTCGCGGATGGTGCCCTTGTAGAGGTGCTGCCAGTCGAGCAGGATGAAATTGCCCAGGCTGTCCACGAAGACCGGCACCGGCGTAAAGAGGCCCTTATCGAGGTTATCAAAAACGGTGCGCCCGCCGGCGAAGGAAATTTCCCGCTCGCGCGAGGTGCCGCCGAAAAAAATGCCTACTCTCATCATAGGAGGGCAAAGGTAGGGGCGCGGTGAAATGGTGAGCTGGTGAACTGGTGAGTACACAAAGAATGAACCCTTCCACTTGCACAATGGTCGGCTCCACAGGCGGCGACCCCACCTTTGCACCCGCAGCTCGTAAAGCTCACCCCTCACCAGTTCACCATTTCACCGCATGAACACCCTCGCCAACTATTCCTTCGCCGGCCGCCGCGCCGTGGTGCGCGTCGATTTCAACGTGCCGCTCGATGCCGACCTGCGCATCACCGACGACACCCGCATCCGGGCGGCTACGCCCACGATTAAGAAGATTCTCGGCGACGGCGGCTCCGTGGTGCTGCTCTCGCACCTGGGCCGGCCGAAAGGCGGCTACGAGAAGAAATTCACGCTCCAGGCTCTGGTCTTGCGCTTGCAGCAGGAATACGGCCGCGAAGTGCTCTGGGGTGGCGACGTGCTCTCCGACGAGGCTACGCGCCTGAGCCAGAGCTTGCAGCCGGGCCAGGTGCTGCTGCTCGATAACCTGCGCTTTCACAAGGAGGAAGAAGCCGGCGACGAGGGCTTCGCCAAGCAACTGGCCCGCCTGGGCGACGTGTATGTGAACGACGCGTTCGGGGCCGCCCACCGCCGCCACGCCTCCACGGCCGTCATGGCCCACGACTTCGCGCCCCAGGACCGGCTGGCCGGCTTGCTCATGCAGGCCGAGCTGGACAACGCCCAAAAGGTGCTCGACAACCCGCAGCGGCCGTTCACAGCGATTATGGGCGGGGCTAAGATTTCCGATAAAATTCTGCTCATTGAGCGCCTGCTCGATAAGGTCGATAACCTGCTCATCGGCGGGGGCATGGCCTACACGTTTGCCGTGGCCGAGGGCGGCTCGGTGGGCAAGTCGCTGCTCGAAGCCGACCGCGTGGAGCTGGCTAAGCAGCTGATTAAAAAGGCGAAAGAGAAAGGCGTGAACCTGGTGCTGCCCGCCGACTCGCTCACCGCCGACCGCTTTGCCAACGATGCCGACGTGGACGTGGCCCCGAACCTGGCCATCCCCGCCGACCGCATGGGCCTCGACCTCGGCCCCGCCGCCCGCGAGCAGTTCGCCGCCATCATCCGCACCTCGAAAACCATTCTCTGGAACGGCCCGATGGGTGTCTTTGAGATGAGTAATTTCAGCCTCGGCACCGAATACGTGGCCCGCGCCATCGCCGAAGCCACCGCGGCCGGCGCGTACTCGCTCATCGGCGGCGGCGACTCGGCGGCGGCCGTGCAGCAGCTCGGCTACGCCGACCGCGTGAGCTACATCAGCACCGGCGGCGGCGCGCTGCTCGAATTTATGGAAGGCAAGGAGCTGCCCGGCGTGGCGGCACTTTCTTAAGTTAAGAGTTAAGGGTTAAGGGTTTAACTAACGACCGTTAAAAGAGCCAAGTATAAACACGTCAAAAATTTAACTCTTAACTTTTAACTCTTAACTCAATAATGCTTGGGCAGCGGCGTGCCGCCGGATTTCTTCACTCGCGCCGTGAGCGAATCGAGCACAATCGCGTAAATCCCGTCGAGGTCCTTGTCGTGGGTGGCGTAATAGCGGTAGCTGCGCACGAAGGTTGAGTCGTCGGGCACGATGTTATGCTGCCAGAACAGCTCGCGCTGCTGGCTCAGAAACAGGGCGCGGGCCGAATCGGGCGAGAGGCGCACGGATTCCAGGCGGGCTTCGAGCACGTGCAGCTGCACGAGCAGCGTTACCATTTCGGGCTTCGGCACGAGCTTGGGCGGGGGCAACACCTGCTCGGGGCGGGCACAGGCGACGGCCCCCGCGAGCAGAGTTGTTAAGGCCAGCGCGCGCGGTATGAGCAGCTTTTTCACCCCCAAAAGTACGGCGGGCGGCGTAGCTTCGCGGCGACGCACCTGCTTTGCTCGCCCCCATGTCATCTAATGCCGCTTCTACTTCGGCCGCTGGTCCGGCCGCTGGGGCCGCGCTATCGGCCAGCCTCACGGCGCTGGTGCGGCGGCTGCGCCACCTCGAAATTCGGATGCGGCAGGCCGTCGAAACGCAGCTGCAGGGCAATTTCGGCTCGGTGTTTCGGGGCAATGGGCTAGAGTTTGATGACGTGCGGCTGTATCAGTACGGCGACGAGGTGCGGGCCATCGACTGGGCCGTGAGCAGCAAGGGCCACGGCACGTTCGTGCGCACTTATAAAGAGGAGCGCGAGCAGCAGGTGCTGGTGGCCCTCGACGTGAGCGCTTCGCAACGGGTGGGCGGCGGCGGTTTCGACGCGGCGGGGCAGGTGCTGCCGCGTAAGCTCGACCTGGGCCGCGACCTGGCCGGGGTGCTGGCCCTGGCCGCCGCCCGGCAAGGAGCCGCGCTCGGCTTGCTCGCCTTCACCGACCAGAAGGAGCTGTATTTGCCGCCCACCAAGGGGCTGCGGCCGGCTTTCGCCCTACTCCAGCGGCTCTACGGGCTGCGGCCGATGTCGCGCCACACCAGCCTGGGCGGCGGCATCGGGCAGGTGCTGGGCCTGCTCAAGCGCCGGAGCCTGGTCGTGCTCATCTCCGATTTTATCGACGAGAATTTCGAGCGCCCGCTCACCATGCTCGCCCGCCGCCACGACCTGGTAGTAGTGCAGCTGCAAGCCCCGCAGGAAGCCGCGTTTCCGGCCCTGGGCATCGTGCCCCTGCGCGATGCCGAAACCGGGGTCACGCGTTGGGTAAATACGTCGGCCCCCGGCTTTCAGGCCGCGCACCGCGCCCAGGCCGAAGCCCGGCTCCTGGCCCTGCGCGCGCTCTGCCACCGCCAGCGCGTGAGCCTGCTCCCGCTGCGCACCGACGAGGATTTCGTGAGCCAGCTGGTCGGGCTGTTTCGGCAGCGGTGAAAAGATTAAGGATTGAGGATGAGGGATGAGGCGAACTGACGGGTGGGCTGCCTTGCTTCTCAGCCTCCGCGCCTTCCGCGAAACTCTCTGCGCCCTCTGCGGGCTAAAATGACGTTGAAGTAATGGCTAACATGAGATGTCAGCCCACCCCATGAAGCAAAGTGTTTTCCTACTTGCTCTGCTGTCAATGTTGGGCTTACCGGCCACGGCGCTGGCCCAAGCGGCCCCACCCGACGGCCCGACCGCGCGCTTCTCGCGGGCCGAGGTCGAAGTCGGCCAGCCGCTCGACTACGAGCTGAGCTACCGCCACGACCCGGCCGAGGAGGTTGTTTTCCCCGATTCGCTGGCCGCGTTCGGCTCGTTCGAGTACGGGGGCCGGCGGGCGCTGCCCACCCGCACTGAAGCCGGCCAAAGCCTGGACCGGGTGATTTATCACCTGCGCACGTTTTCGCTCGCCCCGGTGCAAACCCTGCAATTGCCGGTGCTGGTGTTGCGCAGCCCCGACGACACCCTGCGCCGGCTGCCGTCCGTGGCCCAGGTGCGGCTGCGGCGGCTGAGCGCGGTGGGGGCAGGGGTGGGGGGGAAGGCGGCGGCGGCGGGGCTGCCCGCGCTCCGGCCCGGCACGGTTTGGCGGCCGCTGGCCCCGGCTTTCAACTACCCGTTCTGGCTGGCGGGCCTGGCCGGCGGGCTGGCGCTGGTGGGCGCGGCCTGGGCACTGTATGGGCGGCGCTGGCGTCAGCGCTACGGCGGCTACAAGCGCCGTAAAAACCACGTCTATTTCCTGGCCCAGTTTACCCGCCACACCGAGCGCTTCGCCCTCTCGCGCACGGCCCCCACCGTCGAGCGGGCCGTCGTGCTCTGGAAAAACTACCTCTCCAGCCTCGAAACGACCAACCTCAGCTCGCTCACCACCCGTGAGCTGGTGGCCCACTTCCGCGACGCGCCCGCCGTGGACCGCGCCCTGCGTACCACCGACCGCGTCGTCTATGGCAACCTGCTCAGCGAAGACCCGCAGGAAGTCGAAACCGCGTTCCGGCTGCTGCGCGAGTTCGCCGAAGCCCGGTTTTCAATGGGTGAGTAGGTGAGGAGGTCGTTAGTCATGCAGCGCGCAGCGAAGCATGACTAACGACCTCCTCACCTACTCACCTCCTCACCTACTCACCTACTCAACAACCAGCACGTCCGTGTTGCGCACGTACGCCTCGCGCTCCTGCCAGCTCACGCGCAGCCAGATGTCCTGGCGGCCGAGCACGGGCAGGCGGTCGCCGGGCGCGGCGCGGCTCAGGCAGGTCGCCCCGGCGCTGGGGCCGGCCATCAGGGCCGGGGCGGCGCTCGTAACGATGCCTACCGGCCCGGGCCGCAGCAGGACCAGGTAGGTGCCCGTGCCCAGCACGTACGCCCCGTAGGCGAGCCACGCGCCCCGGCGGGTGCGCCGGTGCCGCAGCAGTAACCCAATGCCCAGCACCACGGCCCCGCTCAGCAGTCCTTGCAGGCCGAGGTAGTGGTAGCGCTGGGCCTGCACCCGCGCCTCCTGCTGCCAGGTGGCGGGGTAGCCCACCAGCCGCTGGCGCTGGGCCAGGCCTACGAGCTGCCGCCAGGTGCCCAGGCGCGGCTGTCGAGCCTGGGCCAGGTTCAGATATAGTACCTCGGCGGCGTAGTGGCCGAGCTGGTGCTGAGCAAACGCCAGCCGCAACAATACTTGCCCTGAGGCTTGTTGCCCGCGCCAGACCAGCGCCCGGTAGCGCGGCACGGCCGCCGCGTACTGGCCCAGGGCAAACAGTGAATCGGCCGCCCGCAGCTGGCTGCCTGAGGCGAATGTCAGGCTGTCGGCCTCTGGCTCGGCCGGCCCGATTAGCGGCTCAGTCAGTGGCTCAGTCAGTGGCTCAGTCAGCGGCCCGGCCAGGGCCAACCCACTGCTCAGCAGCAGCATAGGCGCCAGGAGCCACCACTGCTTGGCCATTGCCAAAGGTTTTTTTTTATTCAAGGTTGTCCGGACCGACTTCGCGTCGTACTTTTGCACCCACAAAAATGGCGAACGCCGCGCTTGTGAGCACAAAAGTACCGGTTCTGTAGCTCAGCTGGTAGAGCAGTACACTTTTAATGTACGGGTCCTGGGTTCGAATCCCAGCGGAGCCACGAAGTAGGTCGTAAACCTACACATAAACCCTCAAATCGTATGATTCGGGGGTTTTTTGTTTTATCTTGCAGCCGATTCGTTCACCCAATACCAACGAAAAGGTGTACCCCGCGGTGAACTCCAAACGTACCCGGTAGCCAGTTCACCAGAAACATCGTAAGTAGTTGTCTGACAGTTATAAATGGGCTGATTGAAGCCTCACGAACTGCCCGTAAGCAAGCTACCCGTGACCTGCTCGGTGAACTCCAAAAAAACCACGTCATGAGCCACGGCCTCAACATTCTTTTTTTCCTTCGCACGTCCAAAACCGATGCTGCCACCGGCCAGGCACCCATCTACATTCGCCTCACAGTAGGCATTAAGCGCAACGAGATTTCGGCGAAGCGCAGCATCGAGCCAGCGCGGTGGGACGGCGGCAGCGGCAAGGCCAAGGGTACGAAGGAGGACGTTCGAACTCTAAACGCCTACCTAGACAGCCTCCGCCAGAAGCTCAACCGCCAATTCAACCAGTTGCTGAACGGCGACGAACCCGTAACGGCCGAGCTGCTCAAAAAATACCTTCCTCGAAAAAACGGCTCCCACCAAAACGCTGCTGGAGCTGCTGACTTATTACAATGCCCAGGCTGAGGCCCGCATCGGCATCGACTTCGTGCTGGCCACCACCCGCCACTACCGCGTCACCGAGGGCAAGGTGCGCACCTTCCTCAAGCACCAGTACAGCCGCTCCGACATTCCGCTCAACCAACTCAACCACCGCTTTGCCACCGAGTTCGAGCACTTCCTCAAAACCGAGCAGGGCCTGGACCACAACACGGTCATGGGCCATTTGAAGTACCTGAAGAAGGTGGCCAACATCGCCGTTACCTACGACTGGCTCGACAAGAACCCGTTCCAAAACTTCCGGTGTAGCACCCGCGAGGTGCCGTGCGAGTTTCTCACCGCCGAGGAGTTGGCCCGCCTGGCTGAAAAGTCCTTATCCATGCGCCGGCTGGCCGAAGTGCGCGATATCTTCATCTTCTCCTGCTACACCGGCTACGCCTACTCCGACGTGCTCAAGCTCACGCCCGACCACGTGCTGACCGGCATCGACGGCGAGAAGTGGATAATGACGCGCCGCAACAAAACCGACACCAAGTCCAACGTGCCGCTGCTGCCCCAGGCAATGGCCATCCTCAACAAATACGCCCAGGACCCCGAAGCCGTGGCAGCCAGCAAGCTGCTGCCCGTCAAGAGCAACCAGAAGATAAATGCCTATCTCAAGGAGTTGGCCGACCTGTGCGAAATCAAGAAGCCACTAACCTTTCACATTGCCCGTCACACCTTCGCCACCACTGTCACGCTGACTAACGGCGTGCCCATCGAGACAGTGAGCGCTATGCTCGGTCACCGCAACCTCCGCACCACCCAGATTTACGCCAAAGTGGTGGAGCACAAGGTGAGTGAGGACATGAAGCGTTTGCGCGAACGCCTCAGCCCCGCCGCCGCGCCGGCCGAAGCCATGCACAAGCTCAGGGCGTAGCCCCTACCTTGTTGCCGGAAACCCGCCGTATGGAAGCTGAATTGGCCGTTGCCCCGTCGCTAGGAGCCGTGTACACCAAGCCGTGGGCCGTGCACCTGGTGCTGGCCGGCTACGAGGCCCCGCGCAACCTGGTGGATGCCCGCGCCGTGGAGCCGTCGGCCGGCGAAGGGGCGCGTTCCTGATGCTGATGGCCACGCGCCTGCTGGCCTCGTGCCGTGCCCAGGGCCGCCCCTGGCTCGACTGCCACGACTCGCTCCGGGCCTACGACCTCGATGCCGTTGCGCTCCGCCAGTGCCGCCGGAAACTGGCCGCCGTCCTGGAGCGAACCGGCGTACCCGACCCCGAGGCTGCGGTGTTGCTTAACGCCTGGCTTAGCTTCCTGATTTACCTCGGGTGCCCTTTTTCTGTTTCCCAGCTAGACCCGGTAACCTCCATTTGCTATTTAGTGTCTCTATCCGTTGTTTTTGCTTGCCTTTGTCAATCGTTCAAATATCGCTTGCTGATTATAAGACGGTTTCTCGGCGGGACCTTTGCTTTTGACGAACTTCCGAAGCCAGGTTTGAGTGGTAATTCCTGCGAAATGTTGATAGGCCCTGGCATAATCCGCTAAAGTTGTTAGTGATAATTCTTGATGGCCGGGTTGTCCAGGACGATTAAGCGAACGTTCACTGATTTCGGCCAAATCCTCTTTTACAAAGTTGTACAAGCTACCAAAACTAGCTGCACTCTGAGATTCAGGTTGATACTCACCAGCCAATTGCAGCACAAGTTCTTCTTGTCCGTCAAATCCCGTTATTGCTCTCAGTCGTGGGTCATGCGAAACGCAGAGGCTTTCCAATCGCAGCAGCGCTTGATTCAAGGGCTCGTTTGGTAAATCCTCATAAAGGCTTACTTGCCGCTCCTGTAAATTTTCAGTAGGTAAGTCCGCAATTCCCAGCAGTTTGTAAGCCAGTAACCGATGATTACCGCCGGTAATGCGCACGATGCGGCTATTAATTAGGTACTCGATTCCTAATCCTTCAGAATACAGCATGTCGCCCTTAGCTAAGGTCAGCACTGCCCTGGCCGTAACGGTGTTTCTCATCCCTCCCTCGTAAATCTTTCGCTCCGAGTCAATTTCCCACGAGCCGGCCACCGAGCCATGAAAATCCATTCGGTTGAAATCAAGTGGTAGCAACCGCTTCCCCAACATCTGCTCGCTTCTGCTTCGCTTAGTGTCAGTGAGCCAGCCGAAGTAGCTGTTGGCCACTTCTTTCTCGACAATGCGACTACCCGTGTACAGGTCGGCTTGAACCGTGGAATTTTGCGCCAGGCGAGTTAGCAGAATTTTGTAAACCCTGTCATCTTTTTTCTCGCTTAGGGTTATCGGATTAATAGGAAACTCACTCAGCACCTCGGCAGCAATCTGTCGCACCTGAGCTTGACCCGCAGACGGAAAATTTACAAACGACATAATAATGGGGGACTGGTGGTAAACTTGCGCCGCAAGTTGCAGCAAAATGAGATGCTCTAGACGCTTGAATATAAGCTACAGCTTCTTAGCAACCCCTTGCTCGTATTTGCGTCCTGCACGCTGCTCGTCAGCGGTGGGATAGTTTGTCCACGGGCCGCCCCGCCGGCCAGGAGCCGGGCCGCCAGCAGCCCGGCTCCCGCAGCAAAAGCTTTTATGACGTGGCCCACGCGGGCTGGTTTATGGTGGAAGTAGGGCCGGCTCGCACCTAGACGACTTTAAAACAGCGGAAATTTCAGGCCCAACAAAGGCTGCAAAAACGCTACCCGCTCGCCCTCGACCCGCTGCTCGGGCAGCAGTGTACCCGTGAGTTCGAGGTAGATAATTACGTTCGAGCGGTAGAGGCGATACTCCAGCCCCAGCCCGGCCCGCGCGACCGGCACGAACCGGCTGCCGTCGCCGACGCTCTGAGTCGGCCCGTTTTGCTGCACGTCCAGCCGCGACGAGGATAAGAAAGCGCCGCCCCCGCCCACGAACCCGTAGGGCGCGACCCGGCCCAGCGGCTGGCGGTAGCCCACGTCGCCCACCACCGACGTGGCCGTGTTATTCAAATCCAGCGTGTAGGCGTAGCCGGGGCCACTCAGGCTTTTGATAGTCGAGTATTGTATCACATCGAGCGCCCCGCGCAGCCAAAAGCCCTGGGGCCGGTCGAACGCATATTCTACCGTAGTAGTCAGGTCGGTGCCGCGCTTAATTGGGCCGTCGGCCACCGGCCCCACCGGCAGAGCCAGCCCCGCGCTGAAGCCGGTCAGCCAGTACGAACGCTTAGGTAGCGTTCGCGGCCGGAACTGGTCGGAGTCGGTTTGGGCCAGGGCCGCGCGCGGGCCGGCCGCCAGCAGGCCCAGCCACGCGTCGGCGAGCAGCCAGGTCGTGCGGGGCCAACCGGTCAGCGCCCGGAGATGAATAATAGCCATACGAGCAGCCGGCTATTTCTTAGCCGCCGCGACTCCCGCCACCCGCGTCCAGGTTTCTGAGTGGGCCGTTATGCCCATCACCTTTACCTTCATCAGTATGTGGTTGGCATCGGTAGCCGTCATGGTCACCTTGTAGTCTTTTTTGGTTTCCCCGTCGATGACCCGGCCGTTCAAGTCTTTGCCGTCTGCCTTCACGTCCTTCAGGACGACATCCCCGACCACGTAGCCTTTTTTGCGGGCGGCAGCCAGGTCCACGAAGCTCAGGTAGCGACCCGTATATACATTGCTGACGCGGGTTATTTCCACGCGCGAGTTTTTGTCCTCCGTCAGCCAGGTGCCCAGGAACGGGTCGGCTGGGGGCGGCGGGGTAGAGGCCACATGCAGGAGCAGCGAAATCAAAAAAACGAGCAGCTTCATAAAAATTAAGGGTTGGGAAAATGGGGAAAAACGAAGGGGAAAAGCGGCTGCTTCAGCTGCCCGGCCCGGCGGCTTGCTGATAATCAATTTTGGCCGTGCGGTAGTCAAAGCGGGCTTGCAGGCGGTTGGCACGGGCCTGGTTGAGCTGCTCCTCGGCATCGGCCAAATCGGTGAACTTGGTCAGGCCCAGCTTCCAGCGCTGATGCACTAGCCGGTAGCCGCGCTCGGCGGCTCGCACGGTCAGCTCCTGGGTGGCCAGTTGGTCCTGGGCCGTGTGCAAGGCCACCAGGGCGTTGCGCACCTCGCCCGATACTTGCGTGGTGAGCGCCCGGCGCTGCTGCTCGATTTGCAGCACCGTCAGCTGGGCTTGCTCGACGCGCAGGCGGTTGGTGGCGTTAAAAATTGGCACGCTCAACTGGGCTCCCACAAATGCCGTTTGCGGCCAGCTCAGGCCCCGGAAAGTGAATTCCGGCGATTGGGTCGTCGTGCTGTACTGCCCATACAAGTTGAAAGAAGGCAGGCTCCGCCCTTGCTCCAGCTGCACCTGCCGGCGGTTCAGGTCGGCCGTCAGCGCCAGCTGCTTTAGCTCGGGGCGGCGGGCCAGGGCCTGCTCCACGGCGGCGGTTTCGTCGGGGGGCGCGGGGCCGGCCGCCAGTTCGGCCATCAGGTCGGCCGCGGCCGGGGCCGTGAGCGAGTCGGTCAGCACCAGGCGGCTGCCGGGGGCCAGGGCCAGGCGGGTAGCCAGGTCGGCCCGCAGTACCTGGGCGGTGCGTTCGAGGCGGGCCAGCGGCACGCGGGCGTTGGCCACGGCCACGAAGGCGCGTAGCGTGTCCGAGTCCAGGGCCAGTTGAGCGCGGTGCAGGCCGCGCACCTCGCGCAGGTGCTGCCGGGCGTTGGCCAACGTGAGCCGGGCCACCTGCTGCTGCCCCTCAGCCAGCAGCGCCCGCAAATACAGGCGTTGCACGTCGGCAGTTTGCTGCACCGTGGCCGTGCGCAGGCTCTGCCCGCGCAGCTCAGCTTCAGTGGCGGCGAGCTGCCGGTTCAGGCCCAGCTCGCGCTGAAAAATCGGCAGGGCCAGGTTTACGCCGACGTTGTACACGTGCCGCGGCGCGCCGTCGATGGCCTGAAAGCCGCCGCCGCCAAACACGAACTCGTTGGTCGCCGGGTTTATCGAGATGGTCGGAAAGAAGAACACCGGGGGCTTGAAATTGTGCTGGTACTGCCCGAAGCCGTTGAGCGTGGGCCAGCGGGCGCGCGCGGCCAGCCGGCGGCCCAGGTTGGCCCGCGCTACTTCCAGCCGGGCCACGGCCAGCTCCGGGTTCTCGGCCTGGGTGCGGGCCACGGCCTCGGCCAGACTCAGCCGCACTTCGGCCGGCGGGGCCGGGGTAGGGGGCACCTGGGCTTGCGCCCGCCCGGCCCCCGCGTTCAGCAGCAGCAGTCCCAGGCCGGCCGCCGCCTTGGTCGGCAACGACCCTTTGCCCCCCAGGCGGCTCAGTAAACTACTCACCCGCTCCTGCAAACGGGTAAACGAGGCGTACACGGCCGGCACCACCATCAGCGTGAGCACCATCGAGGATGAAAGCCCGCCAATCAGCGTCCAGCCCAACCCGTTTTTCAGCTCGGCCCCGGCCGCGCCGCTCAGCGCGATGGGCAGCATCCCGAACACCATTGCCAGCGTCGTCATCAGGATGGGCCGCAGCCGGGTTTCGCCCGCTTCGAGCAGGGCTTCCGTCACGTTCTGCCCCGCTTCCTGGTTGTGGTTGGCGCGGTCTACCAGCAGAATGGCGTTTTTGGCCACCAGCCCCAGCATCATTATCAGCCCCAGAATGGTGAAGACGTTGAGTGAGTTGTCGGTGATGGCCAGCGCGAACAAGGCCCCCACCAGCGCCACCGGAATGGAGAACAACACGACCAGCGGATACAGCCAGGAGTTGTACAGGGCCACCATTATCAGGCACATGAGCAGAATGGCCGCCCCGAACACCACCGCCAGCGGCCCGAAGGCATCGTCCTGCAATTCCAGGTCGCCGGCGTAGGTCAGCCGGCTGCCGGGCGGCACGTTCAGCTTCGCCACGGCCGCCTGCAAGTCGGTGCCGATGTCGCCCACCGGCCGGGCCACGGGCTGGGCAAACACCGTGACCGAGTTGTCGCGGTCCTTGCGCTCGAGCACGGCGCGGGCGTAGTCGTTCACCACCCGGCCTACCTGCCGCACTTCCACCGGCTGGCCCTGGGCGTTGAGCACCGGCAGCCGCCCCAGTTGCTCGGTGCGGGCGCGGTCACCGGCTTCGAGGCGCACCCGCAAGGGTACCTGCTGGTCGCCGCGCGGTACCTTGAGGTCGTCGAAGCCGGTCAGGGCCGTGCGCAGCGTGGCCCCCACGTCTTCGGTGCTCAGCCCGTAGCGGGCCAACTTTTCGCGGTCGAGCCGCACGGCCACTTCCGGCCGGCGGGCCTGCCCGCTCACCCGCACGTCGGTCGTGCCCCGAATGGCCCGCAGCGCGTCGGCAATGCGTCCGCCCTGGCGTTCCACCTCGTCGCGGTCCGACCCGCTCACGATGACTTGCACCGGGGCCGCGTCGCTACCTCCCAGAATGCCGATGGGCGACACCCGCACCGTCGCGCCGGGCAGGCCGGCGGCCAGCTTCTTCACCTCGGCCGCCAGCTCGGCCAGGTTTTGCTTGCGCTCGTCGCGGGCCACGAAGCCGATGCTCATTTCCACGGTGTTGGTCGAGGACAAGCCCACCAGCCCGTCGGGGTTGGCCCCCACGTTCGAGAACACCCGCCGCACGTCCGGTCGCCGGCGCAGGGCCGTTTCGAGTTGGCGGGCGGCGCGGTCGGTGTCGGCCAGGCGGGTGCCCTCGGGCAGCTGCAATACCAGCGTTACTTCGCCCCGGTCGGCGGGCGGCGCGAACTCGCCCCCAATCAGTCCCAGCACCGGCAAGGCCAGTGCCGCGCCGAACAGCACGAGCACCACCGCGTAAGTCGCCAGGCGGTGGCTCAGGCACCAGGCCAGCAGCGCCCGGTAGCGAGCCGTGAGCCGGGCGTAGTGCCGCTCAAACCAGCGCCCGAAGGCCGGCACCGCGCCCGGTGCGTTCACGTCCTCCAACTGGCCGAAGCGCGCGGCTATCATGGGCGTGAGCGTAAACGAAACCAGCAGCGAGAACAGGGTCGAGGACACCACGACCAGCGAAAACGCCCGCAGCAAATCGCCCACCAGGCCCGGAGCCAACGACAGGGGCACGAACACCACCACGTCCACCAGGGTCACAGCCAGGGCCGCGAAGCCAATTGTCATGCGCCCCCGCAGAGCCGCCGCCCGCCGGTCGAGGCCCTGTTCGAGCTGGTGGTAAATGCTTTCCAGCACCACGATGGAGTCGTCCACCAAAATACCCACTACCAGGCTCAAAGCCAGCAGCGTGAGCAGGTTGAGCGAGAAGCCGCACAGATTCATCACCACGAACGTGCTCAGCAGCGAGGCCGGAATGGCCACCAGCACAATCAGCGACGAGCGCAGCGAGTGCAAAAACACGAACATGACCAGCGCCACCAACACCACGGCCAGCCCCAGGTCGTGCACCACCGCGTCGGCCGCAGCCAGCGTGAATTCCGACCCGTCCTGGGCAATTTCAAAACGCAGCCCCGAGGCCGCGTACTCGGCTTCCAGCTTCTTTAATTCCGTTCGCACCGTGGCCGCTACTTCCACGTTGTTGGCCCCGCTTTGCTTGCTCATCAGCAGCCCCACCGCCGAAGCGCCGTTAAAGCGGTTTAGGTTGCTCGGGTCCTTGCGGCCTTCGGCCAGCGTTGCCACCTCGCCCAGCCGGATTTGGCGACCCGCGGGCGTGGTTTGCACCACGATTTGGCGCAAGCCGGGCAGGTCGGCGCTCTTACCCAGCACCCGCACCGAAAACCGGGCATCGGCATCGTCGAGGGTGCCGGCCGGCACGTTCAGGTTGGCCGCCGTCAGGGCCGCCACCACCTGCCCCACCGGCACCCGCAACTCTTGCAGGCGGCGGGCGTTCAGGCTTACCGCCACCTCGCTTTCGGCCTCGCCCACCAGCGTAATCTGGCCCACGCCCGGCAGTTGGGCCAGGCGCGGCCGGATGCGGTTTTTGAGCGCGTCGCCCAGCACCAGCGCCGGTTGCCGGCTCGTGGCCGCCACCCGCAGAATGGGCAAATCAGCCAGCGAGTATTTCGATAAGCCCGGCGTTTTCGCGCCCGTCGGCAGCGTGGCCCCCATTTCGTTGATGCGCCGCTGGCAGTCCTGTAAGGCCAGGTCGGCATCGGTGCCGGCCCGAAATTCGACCGTCACCACCGACACGCTTTCCAGGCTTTGCGAGGTGATGCGCTTGACCCGGCTGGCCCCCGCCACGGCATCTTCCAGCGGCTTGGTCAGCCCCGTTTCCAGCTCACCCGGCGAGGCCCCCGGCCACACTGTCGATATAGTGACGTAGGGCGTGGCAATGTCGGGCAGCAGCTCGTAGCGCAGTTGGGTGTAGGAGAACAAGCCTCCCAGCCCCAACACCAGAAACAGCACAATAATTAGAATGGGCCGCTTAATGGCCAGTTCGGTAAGGCTCATGGGTGGTAGGTAGTTGCTGGTTGTCAGTTTTCGGCTGCCAGGGGCAAGCCGACTTTTCTGGCCGGGCCGAGCCGAAATGCCCTAATTCGGTCTGGCCGTCCGGCCCACCGTGTCGGTCGCCACTCGCACCGCCTGCCCGTCGCGCAGGGTCTGAGTACCGCTTACCACCACCTGCTCGCCGGGGGCCAGGCCGCGCCGCACCGCCACGCGGGTGCCGTAGCTCGCGCCCGCCTCCACCGGCCGCCGCCGCACCCGCTGGTTTTCCAGCACGAACACCGCCGCCGCGCTGCTGGGGTAGCACAAGAGTAGGAACAGAAACTATCGCTAGGCCAATTCGCTGAGCGACGTTTCCCAATTGGTAAGGGTGCGTAATGGGCGCAATTGCCCCGCGGCAATGTTTTCGGGCAGCGTAAAATCGTAGCGCCCCAACACGTTGACGTGGTCGTGCAGCAACGGCGAGAGGCGGGCCACGTCGTCCGGGTTCGGGATGCCTTCGGTTTCTTGCCACTGCTCCAGGGCCTGCTGCAAATAGCGCGTATTCCACAGCACCACGGCATTGACCACCAGCCCCAGCGCACTCAACTGGTCCTCCATGCCCTCGCGATAGCGCTGCCGCAGTTCGCCTTTCTTGCCGTGGAAAATGGCGCGGGCCAGCGCGTGACGGCCCTCGCCGCGGTTGAGCTGCACCAAGATGCGCCGCCGGTAGGCTTCGTCCTGTACGTAGGCCAGTAAGTAGAGCGTCTTTTCCACCCTTCCCAACTCCGCCACCGCCCGGCCCAGGCCGGAGAGCGAGCCCGCCCGCTGCAAGGTGCGCATCACAGTCGCCGCCTTCACCCGGCCCAGTTTGAGCGAACCGGCCAGCCGGAGCATGTCTTCCCAATGGTCGTGAATGAGCCGGGCGTTAACGACGTGACGGCCCAGCTTGTTGAGCGGGCCGTAGTCGTCTTCTTTGCTCAGGCGCCAGAAGCGCTGGTCCGCCAAGTCGGCCAGGCGGGGGCTGAAACGGTAGCCCAGCAGCGAAAACAGGCCAAATACCACTTCGCTGTAGCCGTGCGTATCGGCCATAATTTCACGCGGGTCCAGACTGGTTTGCTGTTCCAGCAGCCCGGCCAGGATGAATAAAGAGTCGCGCAAGGTACCGGGGATGACGATGCCGTGAAAACCCGTGAACTGGTCGCCCGTGAAGTTATAGTAGGTCACCCCGCGCTGGGAACCGTAGTATTTGCGGTTCCAGCCCGCGTGAATCGTGCGCACAGGCACCACGAACCGCATGCCATCGGCCGAGGCCACTTCCCCACCGCCCCAAACCTGGGCCAGGGGCACTTGCGCCTGCCCGTCCACCAGGCGGGCATTGGCGGCGGTGAGGGTTTCCACGCGCACGTAGTTTTGCTGCACCCAGGCCAAGCGGGGCAAGGTCAGGGCCGGCACCTCGGCCCGCGCCACCGCTTTGAGCCCGATGTTGCAGGCTTGCGCCAGCAGCACCGCGCAGATGCTCAGCGGCAGGTCGGCCGCTTTGGTCTGGCCGTCCGCTACGTGGGTAAAGGCGGCGGCAAAGCCGGTAAAGGCGTCCACCTCCAACAGCAGCGCGGCCAGCCCCACCTGGGGTAATTGCGCGGCCAACTGGACCCGCAGCTCCTGCAAGCGCTCGGATTCTTCCTGCGCCGGCAGCGGGCTCACCCGCACGCAGGGTTGCCCGTCTTGCTCGAGCACCTGCAGCGCCGGGTTGTGGGGCAGGTTTTCGCTCACTTCCGTGTAGGCGGCCCGCAGCTGCGTCTGGAGCCGGGCCAGCTCCACGGCCGGGTCCAGCGACCGGTCCAGTGCGCGCGCCACCGATTCCCGCGCTGCTTCCCAGGCGTCGCCCCGTAGCAGTTCCGCCCGCGGGTCGCCGTAGCGCTCACTCGTGGCCACGAACACCTCCCGGCGTCGCAAGGCCCGATGCAGGCGGTCCAGGACGCAGAGTGTGTACGCCGCCGGGTTCACCTCGTCTTTGCCGGAAAACACCTGCCGCGCCCACCGCTTGGGCACGACCGGCCGGGGCGCGTCCGTCCACTTCGGCCGGCCCCGGGCACCCGCTTCCTGGGCCTGTAAAAAGTGCCAGGCATCGAGCAGGGGTTTGGCGGAAGGTGCCCCCTCAAAGGCGAGGCCCGCCAACAACGCCGGCAGGAACCGGCGCACTGTCGCGTAGCTGCTGCTCAGGGCCTGAAACAGCGGGTCGTCTTCGCTATTGGCCAGCGCTTGCACCACGTCCGCCGCCGCCCGTAGTGGCGCTTCGCCCAGATGGCTGAGCACCTGCTGCCGAATCTGGGCCTCGGGGACCGTCCCGTCGAGCAGAATGCGCACGGCCTGCTGCAAGACCAACGCCGCCTGGTCCAGGTCTTTGAGCGTGCGCAGCCGCTCGCGCCGACGCTTCGTCTCGCCCCGCAGGGCCAGCGTGGTCATCAGCCCATCGAACAGGTCCAGCACATCGTCGGCGGCCGTGCGTTCGAGGGCCTGCGCGAAAACAAGCAGCGTCGCAAGGCGACGCTCTTCTCCCATGCGCCCCAACGTCTGCCCCCAGGCGAGCTGGGCGTGGCGGGCCAAGCGCACCAGCCGGGCTTCGGGCAGGTCGTGAAGCGGTACATTCCCCACCCTGAGGGCCCGTACTTGTTCCAGCCGTCTCAGCGCTGCCACCAGGGCGGGAGCCGATACGCGAGTAGGCGCAGTGCGCAAGGCTTCCAGTCGGGTCAGCCGCCCTCCGGGTGGCACGGTCAGCAGGGCCTCCAGCGCCGCCTGTTGCGCGGGGCATAAGCGGGTGCGCAGTTGGCGGTACAGGTGGCGACCGGTTCGCTCGCGGACCCGCGCAATCAGGCGGGCCAGTACCGTCACGCCGGGCAGCACGACGCGCTGGTTCACCAGGTGCGCGGTGGCCAAATCAAACAGCACGCTGGGCCGCACGGTGCTGGTGAGCACCTGGGCGTACAGCCAGCGGGTCAGGCGGAATGCCGGCCGGCCCTCAAAAGCACGGAAGCCCAGGTACGCCACCAGGTGTGCCTGGTGGTCATGGAGCGTATTCGGCCGGGTGTACCGGCCGTTCCAAGCTTCCGTGGACAGGTGCAGTTGTTGGGCCAGGGTTTGCACAACAACGGCCGGTACCTGGGTGGGAATGGACAGAAACGTGCCCAGAAACCGCAGGGTACCCAGCTGCACGGCGCACCCGAGTTGGGTGTAGGCCCGGCGGTAGCCGGCCAGAAACTGGATATCCTGCGGACTCAGGTAAAAGAACCGGGCCAGTTGCTCTGGACTGGGGTCGGCGTGGTAACGCCCGTAGCGGGCGGCCTGCTCGTCGCTAAGAAATTTTACCGGCATGAGAGCGAAGAAGTTGTCGAACCATTTCAACCAGCTTAGGGCGTTGTCAACAAATCGAGTAAAACCTTCGGCTCAACCTTATGGCTTTTTCATTGGCGGCTGTCAGGTCGCAATCGGGTCTGTGCCAAAGAGAGCATTGGCCAGCAGCTGCTGGTCGGGGAGGTCGTAAGTAGCCGTGCGGTTTCTGGTGGCGATGTAGCGTACTGCTGAGGGCAAGCGCGTAGCCAGCGTGGCGGTCTGCTGCCCGAAGACCTGCCGGGCCAAGTGCTGCGAGCAGTGCAGGCAGTTCTGTCACCATCAGGGCTGGCTTTGCCCGCTGTCGCTCTGCTTGGCGTCGTCGTTTTGGATGCGGCGGCTGCGTTTGGCGGGCTGTGCCGACACCTTGCCGAAACGGAAGCCAAAGGCCACTCGCACGCCGCGCAAGTACACATAGTTATTGCTGACCTGGTTGAATTGGCCGGTAGTCAACTCGGTGCGCAAGTCGCGGGTGGCCGTCAGAAAATTGTCCGCGTTCAGCGTTAGGTCGGCTTTGTCTTTAAACAGGTTTTTACGCAGCCCAAGCGAGTAAAACGCCCAGGTGGCTTGCGTGCCCTGGAGTTGCACGCGCGGCGAGTTGAAGCTGCCGAAGAACTGGAAACTGAGTCCGTGCCCCAGCTTATAACCCGAGTTCACGCTCAGGCTGTACAGTAGTCCGGTTCGGGTGAGGCCGAGCGCGGGGCTGGCCAGCGAAACGAAATAAAGGTTCACCGTGCCGCCCAGGTCCCACTGGGGTACCGGCTTTACGGAGCCGTAGAGGGAAAGCCCGACGACGGCATTGCGGCCAATGTTGCGGTATGTTTGGTTATTAACCCCCTCAGTGTCGAGAAAGCGGTAGGTTTCGATGGCATTGACCGTGTGGCGGGCATAGGCCGATGCATTGAGCGCCGCTCCTTTTACCAAGGTGGTGTAGGTCAACTCATACGAGTCGGTCAACTCGGGGCGCAGTTGCGGGTTCCCGTAGCTAATGTTGAGCGAATCGGCGGCGTTCACGAAGGGATTGAGGTAGTACAGCAGTGGGCGCTGGATGCGGCGGGCATACGCCAGGCGGAGGGTCTGGCCGGGCTGCCTGGAGTTGCCGGGCTGGTAGCTTACGCTCAGGTTGGGCAAGACGCTGGTGTACTGCTGGGCTACCTCGCCACCGCCGGGGTACTGCTGGGCAAACTGGCCAGCAAGGCGCGTATGCTCCGTGCGCAGGCCGAGCCGGGTGCTCAACTTCGGGGTCAGGTTGAAGCCGTAGGTGAGGTAAGCCGCCAGCACATCCTGGACGTAAGCAAAATCGTTGGAGCGCGGGGCGTTGGGCACGAGCGGTCCCGACCCCAGCGGGTCAAGTGCCACCGCGTAGGCGCTGCCCACCCGCCGCAAAATGAGTTTGGCCCCGACCTCCAGCGTGCTGGTTTCGGAAAAAGGCTGCGTATAGTCCGTTTGCAGGGTGGTTTCGAGGTTGCGGGCCTGGTTCCGGCTGTGCTCCCGGTAGTCCACGCCGTTGTCGCGAATAAGGCCCCCGCCCTGGTCGGTGTACTGGCCGAGGTCGTAGCCCTGGGTGGTAAAGCTGCGGGTGTGCTGCGCCAGCGTGCTCCACTCCTGGCGCTTCTGGGCGAATGTGCGGGTATAGCTGCCGCTGAGGTCGAGGCTGCGGGTGCTCACCGTCCGGTCCGCGTCGCGGATAAACTCGGTAGACCCAGGGGCCGGCCCGCCGAGCGGGGCCCCTGGCGTGCGCAGGTTATAGAGGCTGCTCACCCCGTGGCTACCCGCCAGGCTCCCTAGTACGCTCAGCGTTAGGTTATGGTAGAGGGCGGGGTCGTAGTCAAGGCTCACGCGACCAAACCCGCTGCCGCCCAAGGTGCTGCCGCTGCCTTCCTGCGCAAGCGTTGGCACGAAACCACCCGCCGCCGTGGGCTGGGAGCGCAGCAAGTCGCTGCGGTTGGGACTGTAGTAGAGCAGCGAACTAACCGAGCTGCCCAATCCAAGCTTCCCGCGACGGTAGCTCAGCGCGGCGTTGGCGTTGGAGCTGCGGGTGCCCCCGGCCAGCCCAGCCGAACCGTTTAGGCCTTCCAGGGTATTTTTCTTGAGTATAATGTTGATGATGCCGCCCGTTCCCTCGGCATCGTACTTGGCCGAGGGCACCGTAATGACCTCCACGCGCTGAATCTGGTCGGCGGGCAGTTGCTTCAGCGCGTCGGCCACCGAGGCCGCTAAGATGCCCGAGGGTTTGTTGTTAATGAGCACACGCACATTGCCGGTGCCGCGCAGCTCCACGTTGCCCTCGGGGTCCACACTCACCAAGGGAACCTTGCGGAGCACGTCGGCCGCGGTGCCGCCGGCATTGGTCAGGTCTTTGTCAGCATTGTAAATAAGTCGGTCGGGGGTGGACTCGACCAGCGGCCGTTCCCCCGTCACCGTCACTTCGCCCAACTTCTGGGCAGCGGCCGTCAGCGCCACGACTGGCCCCGTATTTAGGCCGGGCTCCAGGGTAACGGGAAGCGTGCGGGTAGCGTAGCCGATGAAACTGACTTGCAGCCGAACCGCCCCCACCGCCAGCCCTTTCAGCTTAAACTGTCCGCGCTCGTCGCACACGTCCCCGTCCAGCGGCGCACCATTGCCCGCCGGCAGCAGGGCCACCGTGGCAAACGCGACGGGCTTGCCCGTGGCGGCATCCGTCACGGTTCCTTCCAGCCGGCTCGTGCCACGGGGGGGCGCTGGCAGGGCCGGGGGCGTTTGCGGGCCGGTAGCAGGGACCGTTTGTGCCCCGGCGGCGCTTGCTAGCAAGCTCATCACGAAGCAAATAAGAGTAGTATTTCTCATGGTGAGGAAACAAAAAAAGTTTTGATGGAAGCGTAGCCGGCCGGCTGCAATGGAAAAGGCTTCGCCACCCAATCACCGGACCGGTGATTTTTTAGTCAATACCCACGCGTTGTCAGGAACTGCCCCGCTTATTTAGCGCGGCGTAGAAAGACATCCCCGCCGACCGATTCCAACCGCACGGCCGGGCCGGAGCCTTTGCCCAGCGTACCCCGCACCTGGTATCCTCCCAGGGAAGCGGCGGGACGGTTACTGCCACTCAGTGGGTAGTCGGTGTAGGCCACGCCGCTGATGGTGGACAGCGCGACGGTGGCCGCTTGCGCGGGGGGCCAATCTGCGTCCACAAAGCCCCCAACGGACTTGGCCACCAGCGGGCCGGTAAGCCCCCGCACCTCAATATCGCCATTGACCGTGGAGACCCGCAAGGGGGTGTTGGGCGGCAGCGTCACGTCAAAGTTGATGGTGACGCACACTTTGGCGCGGGTGTCCGACGAATCGTTCGTCAGGCCATTCCACGTGCCATAATAGGGCTTGCTGCCGGGGGGGCAGTCCCCGGGCAGCGCCGCTGCTAGGCGCTGCCCGCTCAGGTCAGACACGACCTGCACGCCCTGCGCTTGCGGCACCAGCCGCAGCGAGAAAGCGTCGTTGAGCTTGTTTTGATTGATATTGACCGTGGCTTTCACCCGAAGCTGGCCGTCGGTGGCGGGCCGAATCCGAATCAGCGTGGCCTGCCGGAGCAGCAGCACGACCGGTTGGCCGGCTGGCACCGGCGCGAGGACTTCCGTAACGGTTTGCGCCGCCGCGCCGAAGCCGCTTAGCAGCCCAATTAGTGTGAAAAACAGTTTGCGCATGGCAGGAGATGATTTGATGAAGGTGAATCAGTGGGGGTGAAAAGGCCGCTGGGCCTCACTTGGTCTTGCGCACGAAAATGTTGCCGCTAAGCGTATGGAGCGAGAGCCGGGGGCCACCGCCGTTAAGCGGCCCGGCCACGCTGCGGCCGCCCAGCTGCGAGGCTCCAGGGGAGGGTTGCGCTAGGCCAAAGTCCGTAGTGATTTCCCCCGACATCGTGCGCAGGGCCAGCGTGGCCTTGGTGGCCGGCAGTAGGCTGATATCGATGCTGCCGCTTATCTGCGAAATGGCCGTGGGCGCGGCAGCCAGCGCGGCGAACCGCACGGTGATGCTACCGCTCACACTATTGGCCACCACTGGCCCGGTTACATTGGTGAGGGTAGCGTTCGTGTTTTTAAGGGTCAGTTCCACGGTGTTCAGCAGGCCGGTCACGCGCAGTTCGCCGCCGTTCCAGGTGGTTTCGGTGTAGACGAGGGCGGCGCGCCGGGGCACCCGCAGCGTGTAGGTTACCCGCTTGGGCGAGACCTGCTGCACCCGCACGGTGTTGCCCGTAAGGGTCGCGGCCAAGCCGAGGTGAGTATTATCGGCGGCGGGAGATTGCCCGAGCGGGCGCAACCCCTGGGCTCGCTCGGGCGTGGCTTCGTACCCATTGCCCTTGATGATTAGCTCATCGCCTTCGTAAGCTTCCACCACTACGCTGCTGCCGCGCATGTCCAGGGCCAGCTTCTGACCGGTAGCCGCCGGAAAGCGGACCCGGTATTCTTTGTATTCCTGGGCACTCGCGGCAAGTGAAGTGCTCAGCAGGAGAACCAGCCAGAAAAGAGCAAAGATTTTCATAGAAGGAGCGGTGAAAAAAAGCATGGCACAGTCGTTAGCACATGGCTTTATGTTAATAAATTGCTGACAATCTAAATTTTATATAATAATGGAGTAGTCCTTAAATAAGCAGGGATGCTCCCCGCTCGGCTTGCTGGCGCACGGCGGGCAAGGCATCGGGCTGGCGGGCGAGGCGCTCCAGCGGGGCGAGCGCCTGCTTGTCTTGCAGTGCCACGAGCAGCTCAATTAGGGTCAACTGCACGTTGGGGTCGGTCTGGCGGGGGAGCGCCTGCGCCAGGGCAAGCCCGACGCGGGCGTCGGCCCGCAGGCGGTAGAGCGCCTCTGCAGCGGCTAGGCGCACATTGGAGTTGGGGTCTGCGTTGAGGGTGGTAATCAGGGCCTGTACCGCTGCGTCCCCACCACCAGCCGCCGCATTCAGCTCGCTCACCAGCTGAATGCGGCGGCTGGTGGTGGCCAGCTGCGTGGTAGCCGCCGTGAGCTGAGCCGGCAAGCTGGCGGCCGGCTCCGGCTGTCGGACGATTTCCGGGCGGGTACCGGGGCGTAGCAGCAGGCCCAGCACCGTGCCCGTTGCCAGCAGCGCCACGCTGGCCGCTACCCGCAGCCAGCGGCCCGCCCCCGAAGCTTCCCAAAGCGGAATCACCCGGGAAGCGGGCCGCTGCGAAGTGGCGGTCAACCTGACTACCGTTGGTTGCACAGCCAGGGGCGTTAGCAAGGCCTGCTCGCGGGCCAGCGCCGCCAAAAAATCAGTTCGCAAGACCGGCGGCGGGGCAAGCATCGGGAGCGCGGCCAACTGCCCGGGCAAGGTCCGCAACTGCTCCACGCGTAGCCCACAAGCCCGGCACGTGGGCAAGTGGGCGGCAACCATTGCCGCCTGCGGGGGGGGCAAGGAATCGTCGAGGTAGGCGGCCAGCAGGGGCACTACCCGCTGGCAAGCGGACGGCAAGGCGGGAAATTCAGGCGAGTCTACCATAAAAAAAAGCGGCTAGTCGGCGAAAAAGAGGGTGCGCAGGGCTTCCAGGGCCCGGTGCGCTTTCATGCGGGCCGCGCCGGCCGAGCAGCCTAAAAACTGGCCAACTTCGGCGTAATCAAAGCCCTCCAGGTGGTGGAGCACCAATACTTCGCGCTGGGCGGCCGGCAGGTGATTGAGGGCATCTTGCAAGGCATGGGCCTGGCTGGCGGCGGCAAACTGGGCGTGGGCGGCCAAGAAGTGGGCTGCGGTCTGCTCCAGCGTGTCCGGGTCGGGGCCGGTCGGGCGGGCTTGTTGCCAATGGTCGGCGTGGACGCGGCGGGCCAATTGGTAGAGCCAGGTGCGGAAGCGCTCGCCGGGTCGGTAGCTGGCCCGGTACTTTAGTACGCGCAAAAAAACGTTCTGGGTAAGGTCCTGGCCCGTCTGCTCGTCGCCGTAATTAAGCCGAGTTAGAAACGTAAATAGTGGGGCCTGGTAACGCTCGAAAAGAAAAGTAAGCTGGTGAAGATTGCCGGCCTGCACCAGCAGCATCAGTTCTTCATCGGCAAGGGAAGAGGGGGCAACCACAAACGAGCTAGGCAGCAGGTGAGAAAGTAGTGTCTGCTATTGAATACTGCTCACCGGTGCCATTCGTCACGGTTCGACCCTATTATTTTTTAATTGGTGCCGATTGTGGCTGGTTTTTCCCTGCTAACCCCATAGAAATCTCTTGTCAACAAGCTGTTAAGGGCCCTTCTGATAAATGGAGTGCTTTTAGTAAGTGGACGCAATCCTACGCTAAGAGCTGGAGACGTTGGCGGCACTCCCCCCGGTGGGCACGCCTAAGTGAGCGAGATACCGGTAGATGGTGGCGCGGCCCACGCCAAGGAGCTGGCCGATTTCGGCCACCGTTTTGTCCCGCTGCAAGTACAGGGTCTTCGCCGCTTGGGCTTTGGAGAGGGCCTCCTTGGATAGCCCTTTGGGCCGCCCGCCCTGCCGGCCCCGGGCCCGCGCCGCAGTCAGCCCCGCTTTCGTGCGCTCGCGGATAATGTCGCGCTCAAACTCAGCCAGCGAGGCAAACAGATTAAACATGAGCCGGCCCTGGGCCGTGGTCGTGTCCAGGTGGTCCTGCCAGGGCTTACGCATCAAAAACGCTACCCATCTTTTCTGGCTTGTGCGGGCCCATTTGGTTCGAGAACTTGACTACTACCGATGGTTGTAAAACGGCGCCAGAAGCAGCAATGGCACTCGGCCAATTTTGATGCGTAAGCCCTGGTGGTCCTGCAGGCTGACGAAGTGGATGTCTTTGTCTTGAAACCCCGTCACCAACGTGACCAAGTCCTTCAGCGAACGCCCGAGCCGGTCAAGCTTCCAAACCACGAGCGTATCACCCGGACGCAGCCGGGTCAGCAGGTATTGGAGCGCCGGACGCTCTTTCACGGATGACACTTTTTCCTGGGCCACCTCGGCACAGCCGTAAGCCTGCAAGGCATCGGTCTGCAGGTGCAGCTGCTGGTCGGAGGTGCTCACCCGGGCATAGCCGAAAATCATGGTAGTTTTTCTCAGGAAGTCAACGGGGGCGAAGATAGCGAGTCGTTGATTGATGAGAACAGCACATGAGACAATTATTCGTAGCTATTCAGTGCGCGAAGGGGGCGGAGCGGATGGGCCGCTAAAACGGCCGTATTCTGAGACAGCTGCCCGCGCAGTTTTCTCTACCGATACTTTCTGTTCCTGCTCTTGTGCTACCCCCTTTGCTGCTGGCTGGCGGTGCCCAGGCCCAGATGCTGAAGCCCGCCCAAGTACCCGCCGCCGTCAAGACCACCTTCCAGGCTAAATTCCCGCTCGTCAAAACCAATACCTGGGAAAAGGAGAAGGGTAACTACGAGGCTGCCTTCAAGCTGAACGGGGCCACGATGTCGGCCTTGCTCAACCCGGCCGGGGAGCTGATAGAAACCGAAACTGACATGGCCCCCGCCAAGCTGCCCGCCGCCGTGCGCGCCACGCTGGCCCGCGACTACAAAACCTACCAGGTTTCCGAAGCCGCCACGCTCGTCTCGGCCGCCGGCACCACCACCTACGAGGCGGAAGTGTCGAAGGCAGGCAAAAAGCACGACGTGCTGTTCAACGCCGACGGGACGCTGGTGAAGAAATAGAATCAAGCGCCCGAACCCGCCGCCAGCTGCCTTTCCGTTAGCCTTCGGCCACGGACGGCAGGGGCCATTCCCGCCGCTTGGGCTGGGGTGGCCCCGTGGCGGCATACTTAAAGCTGACCCCAGCCGCCCTCAGCCGACCCCGGCCGGACCACCCGCCTGCTGACGCTGAGAAAGGTCTTTTGCTGCTTGCCATGCCCATTACGCTCGCCGCGCCCCGGCTCTTCGACGACGACACGCCGGTGCTGCTGGTGCTGCTGCCATCAGCCCACACCGAGGCGGCCGGGCGCTGGCCACCACCGGGGCGGGCTTATTGGCGTTGCAACGCGAGTTGGGCACGGCCATCCGGGTGTTGCGCCTCGAAGAGGCTACCTACCCGGCCGCGGTGCACAGCTTCGATAGCCGGGGCCTGCCTGCTTTCGTGCTCATGCGCCGCGGCGTGGAGCTGTGGCACCAGCTGGGCTTGCCCGAGGGCGACGGTATCGCCGCGCGGCTGCTGAGCAAGCTGGGACCATGACAAAAATCAGGGCATGACGAGAATTAGCTCGGGTCCTGATTTTCGTCATGGCCCCGCGCCGCGCGCCGGCGGAACCTTGCGGGACCAAACGCCGCCCTTTTCCGCTCCGCCACCACATGGATATCAGCCTGCAATTTCTCGGGGCCGCGCACTGCGTGACCGGCTCCAAATACCTGCTCACGCTCGACACGCCCTCTACGCCTGACGGCGGCCCGGCCGGCCATCACCAGCTTATGGTGGATTGCGGCCTGTTTCAGGGCTTGAAGGAGCTGCGCTTGCGCAACCGTGAGCCGCTGCCGCTCGAAGCGGCCGCCGTGGAGATGGTCATTCTCACCCACGCCCACCTCGACCACTCTGGTTATTTGCCCAAGCTGGTGCGCGACGGCTTCCGGGGCCGCGTTTTCTGCACCGAAGCCACGGCCGATTTGCTCAGCATCCTGCTGCTCGACTCGGCTAAAATTCAGGAGGAAGAAGCCGCCTACGCCAACCAGAAGGGCTACTCTAAGCACCATCCGGCCGAGGCGCTTTACACCCAGGCCGACGTGGAGCGGCTGCTGCCCCTGGTGGAGAGCGTGGCCTACGACGCGCCGCTGACGCTGCTCGACGGGGCGCTCACGGTCACCTTCCGCGACGCGGGCCACATCCTCGGCTCGGCCATCGTGGAACTGGGTGTGCAGGGGTCGAGCCAGCGCAAGCAGCTCGTATTCAGCGGCGATTTGGGCCGTTACGACAACCCGGTCCTGTTCGACCCCACGCCCATCGCCCAGGCCGACGTGCTGCTGGTCGAGTCCACCTACGGCGACCGCGATGCCCGCGTGGACGACCCCGAAGCCGAGCTGGCCGCCGTCGTCAGCCAGGCCCTGAGCCGGGGCGGGGTGCTGCTCATCGCCGCCTTCGCCGTGGGCCGCACCCAAACCCTGCTCTACTACCTCAAAAAGCTGCTCGCTGAGGGCCGCGTGCCGTCCGTGCCGGTCTATGTGGACAGCCCGATGGGCATCCGCGTCTCGGACCTGTACCCGCGCCACCCGACCGCGCACCGCCTGGGCCAGGGCAACGTGTTCGACTTTCCGGGCGTGCATTTCGTGACCGAAGCCTCGGAATCCAAAGCCCTGAACGCCAAAGCCGGCCCGGCCATCATCATCTCGGCCAGCGGCATGTGCACCGGCGGGCGCATCGTGCACCACCTTTTCAATCGCCTGCCCCGGCCCCAGGACACGCTGCTGCTGGTGGGCTACCAGGCCGAAGGCACCCGCGGCCGCCGCCTGCAAAACGGCGAAACGGAAATCAAGATGTTCGGCGAGATGGTGCCCGTGCGCTGCCAGGTGAAGCACCTCGACGGCTTCTCGGCCCACGCCGACCGTTCGGAGCTGCTGCGCTGGCTGGGCCAGTTTAAGACGCCGCCCCAGCGCACGTTCGTCGTCCACGGCGAGCCGGCCCCAGCCGAAGCCCTGGCCCAGACGCTAGGCAAGGATAAGGGCTGGCTCAACGTGGAGGTGCCCGATTATCTGGAGACGAAAGTGCTGTTCAGCGGGCTGTAGGATAGGTTTTTATAGCCGTGTACAAGAACCCCTGAAACCACACGTAGCTACTTCAAAACCTATCGTTATGCTCGCCACCCGCCGAAATTTCCTCCACCTGGGCAGCGCCGCCGCGGCTGGCCTGGTGCTCTCGCCCCTGCTGACTAATTGCACGGCCGCCGCCGGCTTCGACTATGAAGCCGTAGCCGACGACGTGCGCCGGCCCGTGGCCCAGAACGCGACTCAGGACGCGGCCAATGGCGCTCCCGATTTGCGCGAGCTGGTGCGCCTGGCGACGCTCGCCCCGTCGGGCCACAATACCCAGCCCTGGAAATTCCGCCTCGCGCCGGGTTTAATTGAAATCTACCCCGATAAAACCCGCCACCTCGCGGCCGTGGACCCCGACGACCGTGAGCTGTGGATGAGCCTGGGGGCTGCGCTGGAAAACCTGCTTGTCGCCGCCGAGCACCTCGGCTACCACCCCGATGTCACGTACCACCTGGCCGGCACCCCGACCGACCACATCGCCGTGGCGCTGGCCCGCACCGGGGCCGCGCCGGAGAGTCCGGCCGCCGTGTTCGCGGCCATCCGCACCCGCCAAAGCACTCGCCGCGAATTCGACGGTAAGCCGGTGCCCACCCCGGCCCTCGACCAATTGACGGCCGCCGCCACGGGCGCGGGCGTGGGGCCGCTGCTGTTCACCGGCCGGGCCATGGAGCCGCTGCTCGAATACGTGAAAGCCGGCAACGCGCACCAGTTGGCCGACGAGCCGTTCAAAGCCGAGCTGGTGCGGTGGCTTCGCTTCAACGACGGCGAGGCGCTAGCCACGCGCGACGGGCTGCTGGGTCGCGCCAGCGGCAACTCGTCGGTGCCGCGCTGGGTGGCCAAGCTCTTTATCGGCGGCTCGCTCAACGCGCCCGCTCAGGATAAAAAGGACGCGGCCAACATCCGCAGCTCGGCGGGCCTGTTGCTGTTCACGTCCGAGCGCAACGACCCGGCCGCCTGGCTCGACACCGGCCGCGCCCACGAGCGGTTCGCGTTGCGGGCCACCGCGCTGGGCCTGAAATACTCGTACCTCAATCAGCCTTGCGAGGTGCCGGAATTGCGGGCGCAAGTGCAGGCGCAGTTGAGTTTGAACAACGCGTTTCCGCAGCTGCTGACGCGCTTCGGCTACGGTCCGGCCATGCCGCGCTCGTTGCGCCGGCCGGTAAGCGAGGTACTGCTGAGCTGAACTGGACAAACAACCCCAACTCATTATGACCACGCTAACCCGTTCGGGTCTTCTCTACTTCCTGGCCGGCGCGCTCGTACTGATGGGCATCATCACGGCCGAGGCCCTGTATCCGGCCGGCTACACCACGGCCCACAGCGAGATAAGCGACCTCGGCGCGACCGTGCCGCCGGGCAGCGTCAGCTACCAGCCGTCGGCCGGCATTTTCAACGCGACGATGGCCGGGGCGGGGCTGCTGGCGCTGGTGGCCACGGCGGGGCTGCACGGTTTTTTCCGAAAGTATCTGGTCAGCCTGCCCCTGGCCCTGCTTGGGCTGGGCCTGGTCGGCATTGGCTTCTTCCCCGGCGACTAGGTGCCTTACCACGGCATGTTTTCGATGCTTGCCTTCCTGGCGGGGGGCGTATCGGGCATTACGACGGCGGCCGTCAGTCGGGGGCCGCTGAAGTACATCGGAATAGCGTTCGGCTCGGTTGCGTTGGCCGTTTGGTTCAGCGCGGCTTTCGCGCCGCATCTGCTGCTGCCGGTCATCGGCAATGGCGGCACCGAACGCTGGGTCGCGTACCCGATTATGCTGTGGCTGATGGGTTTTGGCGGCTACCTGATGCGCGAAACTGCCGCCCCCGGCTCCCAACACTCTCAGCCATGACAGCTCAGCCAGCCAACGCCTCGCGCAACACCCTGCTGTTTCTGCTGGGCTTTCTGAGCCTGGGGGCGCTCGGCGGGGGCGGGGCGCTGAGCATTTCCCCCTCGGGCCGGCTGCTGGGAATGCCGCTGGCGCTGCTGGCCCACTCGCCGTTTCGCAGTTTTCTGGTGCCGGGGCTTATCTTGTTCACCGTGCTGGGCGTGGTGCCGTGCCTGCTGGTGGTGGCGCTGCTGAAAAAGCCGGCGAGTCCGTTGGCTGAGCGCCTGAATTTCTGCCCTGATATGCACTGGGCCTGGACGGGCAGCCTCTACGTCGCTTTCGCTCTCATCGGCTGGCTGCAAATTGAAATGATGATGCTCAACGCCGTGAGTTGGCTGCACACGTTTTACATGTTTTTGGCGATTGGCACTTTGTTCGTGGCGTTGCTGCCCGCCACTAGGGCGTGGTACCAAAAGCCAGCCGCGCGCGGCTGATAAGTGGCCGGTAGTTACCCATCGCCAAAGCCTCGCTTCCCAACTCAATCATACCTTTTTCGCCAACCCACCGCGCCAACGAAGGACCTGTCCACATTCCGGGTAGCGCCCACCGCTGAGGTGCTGGCCCGGCTTCATCCCCACGAAACGGGCCTGAGCAAAGCCGCCGCCAAAATCCGGCAGCTGGCGGGGCCGAAGGGATGGAAAACCGCTTGGAGCCTTCAGAAGCCCACGCTACTGGTTGAAATAATCCGGCGGAAACACCTCCTGGCCGTACCTGTCCGCCGTTTCGGCCAGCCGATGCAGGTCGTCCGGGGTCAGGGTCGGTTTAGGTAGAAAGGCACCGGCCGCCACCGGCTGGCCAATTTCCTGGAAGAACGCCTCCAGGCCGGCCGGCACCACCAGGCACAGCAGGTGCGCCACGGCGGCCGACTCGTTGGTGAAGCTGTGGATGGCCCCGCCCTTCGGAATCTCCACGAACGCCCCCCGGCGGGCGGTGTAAGTCTGGGTTTCCGACCGGACCACGACCTCGCCCTCAATGACGTAAAACGCTTCCTGAATCCGAGCGTGCGCGTGGGGACCGGGGCCGCCGCCGGGCGGCACCAGCATGTCAATCACGGCGTAAGTCCCCTGGGTTTGCTCCCCGGCGACGAGCGTCCGGTACGTGTCGCCGACGACGGACACCGCTGGGCCGGTCATCGGGTCGAGTGTTCTAACAACAGTTGGTCGCATGAGCTTGGTAGTTATAGGTTTAAACAGGTGAAAGGATTCGGCTGAGCCTTAGCGACGGCCCCGCAAGCTGCCGCGGGGGCCGGGTCTCGCCACTTCGCCCCGCTGGGCAGTCAGCACGACCCTGGCCAACTAGCCAACCTCCAACACGATTTTGCCGTGAACTTTGGGCGCGGCTACGGGTGGAGCGGCCGGGCTGCCGGGCCGGGGCGGCAGGTGGCGCGCGCTGTCGGCCCAGGCCTGACCGACCTGCGCCAGCGGGTAGGTGCGGGCCACGTCCACCCGAAGCGTGCCCGCCGCGAAGAGTTGCGCCAAGTGGGCCAGGTCCTCGCCCGAGGGCTGCACGCCGAACATCAGGGCGTGGATGCCGTGTTTGGCGGCTTCCTCGGGCGAGGGCGGCTGGTTGGTGGCTACCAGGTAGCCGCCGGCTTTCACCACGGCAAAGGAGCGCTGCTGGGTATCGCCGCCCACCAGGTCGAACACGACATCCACCTGGTCCACCGCCGCTTCAAAGCGGGTGGTGTTGAAATCGATAACCTGGGCGGCTCCGAGCGCGCGCACGAAATCCAGGTCCGGGGCGGCGGCGGTGGCAATTACCCGCGCCCCCAGGTGGTGGGCCAGCTGCACCGCGAAGGCCCCCACCGCGCCCGCGCCGCCGTGGATGAGCACCGTTTGCCCAGCTTGCAAGTGGCTGGCCCGCAGGCCCTGCCAGGCCGTGAGCGCCGCGATGGGCGCGGCCGCCGCCTCCACGAACGAGAGGTTGCCGGGCTTCACGGCGATGGCGATGGCGGGCACCGCCAAGTACTCAGCGTACGCCCCGCCGTAGGTCGGCTCGTTGCCGCCCGCCGCGCAGGTGCCGTACACGGCCGTACCCGGGGCGAAGCCAAGTGCGCCATCTACGCCCGCGCCCACGGTTTCGACCGTGCCGGCAAAGTCGCCGCCGGGTATCCAGGGGAAGGTAAGCGGGAACAGCTGGCGCACGGCCCCAGAGGCTTTGCCCGCGTCGATTTGGTTGACCGAAGCGGCGTGAATCCGCACCAGCACCTGGCCGGGACCGGCCTGGGGGGTGGGCACGTCTTCGTAGCGAAGCTGGTCGAAGCCGTACTCATGCAGTTGGATAGCTTTCATAAGAGTAAGAGAGAATTTGAAAAATGAAAAAACAGGGTTACGAGAATAATTTCGTCGGGTCGGCGCGTTGGCGCAAATGGTGGATTTCCTCGCTACAAGTCAAAATACAGCACCACCCGCCCCATTAACGAGGCCGGTGCTCAGGTCGGCCAACACCTGGTTGATATTTTCGGGCGGCTCGCAACGGTAATGCACCTTCACCTGGCCCTGGCTGGCGAAGGCCAGGCTTTCCACCAAATGCTGCCGGGTGCCGACGATGGAGCCACGCACGGTTTTGCCCAAGAGCACTACGTCGAAGATGTTGAGCGGGAAGCCGCCGGGCGACAAGCCCATCAGCGCCAGCGGCCTACGGTTTCGTAGCCGCCTGTTTTTTAGCTTGCTTCTTAAAATAGCCGCGCAGCAGGAAGTTGTGCTGCAAGGCCGTCATACTCTCGTCGAGCTTTTTGGTGCTTGATGCCACGTTCCGGGCGCTCTGGCGCAGCTGCCCGCTCAGGGCGGTGTCGGCCAGCAGCGTGGGCACCGGCCCGGCCCCGTGCAACAGCTGCCGCTTGAGGCCCGACAGGGTAGCGGCCAGCGTGTCGGAAGTGCCGGCCAGCTGCCGGGCGGCGTGGCCGAGTTGCGGAGCCAGCGCCTTGTCCGTGAGCAGATAGCCCAGCGGGCCGCGGCCCCGGCGCACCCCGGCCGTGAGCTGGGCTACGTCGCGGGTGGCCGTGCGTAGCTGGGCGGTGGCGGCTTGCGCGTTGCCCAGGCTTTGGCGCACGGTGGCGGGCAGGCTCTTATCGCCCAACACCTGCCAGAGGGCGCTGCTGTCGAGCCGGCCCGTCATGCGGCGCAGGTCGTGGGTGATGGCCACCAGGTTCTGGTTCGACACGTCCAGCGTGCCCAGCATGGCATCCATGCCGATGGGCTGGCGGGTGGGCAGCACGTCGCCGGGACCAGCCAGCGGGGCCAGACCAGCGCCGGGGTTCAGGTTGATGATGGTGTTGCCCACCAGCCCGTCGGTGCCGATGACGGCCAGCGTGTTGCGGCGCACGAAGGGCCGCGCGTCCTGGTTGAGCGTCATCTGCACCCGCACGGTGGTGTCGTTGAGGATGGTGATGGTGCCCACCGTGCCCACCGCGATGCCGCCCAGGCGCACGTTGTTGCCGCTGAGCAGGCCCGACACGTTGCGAAAATCAGCCCGCACCAGCAGCCGGTTGCCAAACAGGTTTTGCCGCCGTCCCAGCAGAAACAGCGTCCCGAGCAAACAGCCCAGGCCCGCCAGCACGAACAAGCCGAGGCGTACATTATTGCCGGTGGGAGACATTTGGATGGGGGGTTAGAGGTTGATTTTAGTAAGACCTGAGACAGTTGATTTTACTAAGACCTGAGACGTTAGACATGAGACATGAGACTTTCTCGGCGAACGTCTGGTGAGAAAATCTCATGTCTCATGTCTAACGTCTCAGGTCTTAGTAAAATCAACCGTAAAAGCCAACCCCAATAGCTTCAAGCGGGCTTCGCCATTCATCAGGCGAAAAACCCGCTCACTTTCGGGTCGGTGCTTTGGCGCAGCTCGTCGTAGGGGCCTTCGGCGTAGCAGCGGCCGTCGATGAGCATGAGCACGCGGTCGGCGGTGAGGCGTACGCAGGCCATGTCGTGGGAGATGATGATGGCGGCGGTGTGGTACTTCTGCTGCACTTCGCGCAGCAAATGGTCGATTTCGCGGGCCGTTACCGGGTCGAGGCCGGTGGTCGGCTCGTCGTAGAGGATGATGTCGGGGCGCAGGATGAGGGTGCGGGCCAGGGCGATGCGCTTGCGCATCCCGCCCGAGAGCGCGGCCGGTAGCAGGTCGGCGGTCTGGGCCAGGCCCACGTCCTCCAGGGCCTGGCGCACCAGTTCGGTTTCTTCGGCCGGGGTGTGGGTCAGCCACTGGCGGCGCAGCGGAAAGAGCAGGTTTTCGCGCACCGTCATCGAGTCGTAGAGCGCGTTGCTCTGGAAGAGGAAGCCGAGCTTGGTCCGCAGCTGGTCCAGCGCGGCGTGGTCGAGGCTGCCCACGTCCTGGCCCAGCACCGTGATGCGGCCGGCATCGGGCCGCAGCAGGCCGATAACGCACTTGATGAGCACCGACTTACCGGCCCCCGACTTGCCCACCACCACGATGTTTTCGCCCCGGCGCAGCATGAGCGAGAAATCGCTCAGCACGTGGTTGTCGCCAAACGACTTGCTGACGTGCTCCACCGTGAGTACCACCTCGGCCGGCGCGGGCGCGGTGGCTGGCGCGGGCGCAGTGGCCGGAACTGGGGCGGGCGCGGCGGCCGGCAGCGGGGCAAGGGGAAGCGTCGCCATCAGTTGAGGCCCAACAGACTACTAATCTGCACGGCCAGCAAATCCAGGATGAAAATGGCCAGCGACGAGGCTACCACGGCCGAGTTGGCGGCCTGGCCCACGCCGGCCGTGCCCTTGTCGGCGTAGTAGCCCTTGTAGCAGCCGATGAGGCCGATGGCGAGGCCGAAAAAGAAGGTCTTGACCACTGCCGAGAGCACGTCGCCGAAGGTGAGCCGGGCCAGAATGTCGGACGCGAACACGGCCAGCGTGGTTACGCCCTGGGCGTTGATGCCCAGGTAAGCGGCCCCCAGCCCGGCGGCATCGGCGAGCAGGGCCAGCACCGGCACCATGAGCGTGGCGGCCAGCACCCGCGTCACGACCAGGTACTTGAACGGGTTGGTGCCCGACACGTCCATCGCGTCAATCTGCTCGCTCACGCGCATCGAGCTGAGTTCGGCCCCGATGTTGGAACCCACCTTGCCAGCCACCATCAGCCCGGTGATAATCGGCCCCATCTCGCGGATAATCGTCAGGCCCACCATGACCGGAATCCACGACTCGGCCCCGAACTGCACCATCGTGGGCCGCAGCCGCAGCGTGAGCACCAGCCCCATGATGAAGCCCGTCGTGCTCACCAGCGGCAGCGACTGGTAACCAATGACGTAGCACTGGTAAAGCAGCTCGCGCACTTCGTAGCGCGGGCGCAGTCCCTCGCGGAAAAAGCGCCCCACGAAGCGGGCCGCCGCGCCGGTTTCGGCCAGGAAAGAGCTGTCGGGCACGGGTGGGGAGGTTTAAAAAAAGGACGAAAGCTGCCCCCGAAAGGGAAAGCCAAAAGTCGGCTCGCCGTCCCGCCTCGCCCATGATAAATGGCAGGCTATCGGGCTGATTTTGGTCATGTTCCGGCCTGGTGGTTTTCTACTCCTCACGCTTGGGCGGTGGGGCGAATGACCAGCTCGATGAGGTCCACCTCGGCGGGCTGCTCGATGGCAAAGGCGACGGCTCGCGCCACGGCGACCGGCGGCAGGGCCATCTCGTCCAGCTGCTTGACAAGCTGGGTACGCACTTCCGGCTTGCTCATCGAGTCGACCCGGTGGGTTTGGACGAAGCCGGGCGAGGTGGGCCGGTAAGTTGCCGTGCCCCCCGCCTTGGGGCAGTCGTCAGCGCCGGAGCTTTGGAAGCCGTGGGCGCGGGACGACCCAGGCGACGGCCACCACCGCGTACAGCCCGAAGCCCAGCCAGGGATGGATGAAGCACAGCCCCATGCCTAGGGCGTAAAGCCCCGTCGAAAACCCCTCTGTCCGCGCCCGTTCTACCAGCCAGCCCACATCGGAACGAGGGCCGTGCGAGCGGATGAGCGACTTACGCAAGAGCATGAAAGCCAGCCCAGACATGAGCGAAACGAAACCGTAAAGGATAGTCGGCCAGCGGGCAAACCGACCCTCGCCCATCCAGGCGGTGGCGAAGGGCAGCAGCGAGAGCCAGAAGAGTAAGTGTAGGTTGGCCCACAGGCTTTTAGGGTCCAGCTTCACCACACATTGAAAGAGCTGGTGGTGCGAGTTCCAGGCCACGCAGATAGTGGCGTAGCTGAGCACGTAGCTCAGAAAAAGGGGTAGCAGCGGCCGCAGGGCGCTCAGCTCATAGCTGGCTGGCCTTTGCAAGCTCAGCACCATGAGGGTGAGGATAATGGCCATCACCCCGTCGCTGAACATTTCGATGCGCTTGATGTCCATTGGCCGGAGGGATGCCCGGCGCGATTGCCAGATGGGAGTGTCTGATAGCCATCCGAACGGGCTTCGGGGCCAGTGGCCCGCCCGCCAGGCGCGTAACAGGCGTAAGCGCGGGCCGCGACCGCCTCAGCCAGTAGCAAGTTGATGCGGAATAGGGGCGAACAGGTTGGCGAGGCAAAATTCGGCTGGCCGCACGCCCCAACCCATGACAAATGGCAGGCAGTCCGGCTGATTTTGGTCATGTTCCGGGCTACGGACTTCCCACCAATTTTGCAGCCTGCTCCATGCGTCCGCCCGCCTGGCTCCTGGGCGCGGACGCTACAGACTACGGCCGACGCGACGGTCACTTGGTTCGCCGTGCGGGCTTCCCAATCGAACAGAGGCAGGAGAAAACGGCCCTGAATTTTCGCTCCTTATCCTTCTGATTAACCTTTTCCTCATGACTAAAAAACAACTTGCCTGGTCGCTGGTAGCGGCCGGCACCGGCTCCGCGCTGGGCGTACTCTACCACTCGCAGCGGCAGGCCGTCTGCCAGCTCCGCCAGGATGCGCAACAACTGTTTACGGCCGTCGCCGATGGCCCGGCCCCCAGCTACCACGAAACCCAGCTCGCTGGGCTGCCCGCGCCCGTGCAGCGCTACTTCCGCCACGTGCTGCCCGAAGGCCAGCCCTACCTGCGCGGCCTGCGCCTACGCCACGACGGCCAGTTTAAAACCGACCTGAAAAAGGACTGGATGGCCATCGAGGGCGAGCAGTACATTACGGCCGCCCCGGCGGGCTTTATCTGGCAGGGCACCACGCGCTGGTTCGTGGCCCGCGATGCCTACGAGGCCGGCCGGGGCAGCCTACGGGTGCGCCTGCTCGGGGCGGTGCCGGTGGTGAACGGCCACGGGCCGCACTTCGACGAAGGCGAGCTGCTGCGCTGGCTGGCCGAAAGCGCCTGGCTGCCCACGGCCCTGCTGCCCGGCGCGGGCATCGCCTGGTCGGCCGTGGACGAGCATTCGGCCCGCCTAACCTTTACCCAAAACGGCCAATCGGTAACCTTGCTGATGCGCTTCAACGAGCACGACGAAATCGAAGCCTGCGAGGCCCCGCGCTACTTCGACGACACCACCCAGCGGCCCTGGGTGTGCCGCTACGCCCAGTACCGCCGCTGGCATGGCGTACTCATTCCGACTGTTGGCGAGGCGGCCTGGGTCGTGGACGGGCAGGAGCAGTCCTACGCCCGGTTTGAGGTGCGGGAGCTGGAGTACGAGCCGCTCCAGGCGTTTTAGCGCAGCATACGCCCGCTCCCGCTTACCGAGGCCCGCTACCGGACAATGCGTCCGTCTTCCATCTCGATGATGCGGTGAGTTTTGGCGGCAAACTCGTTGTCGTGCGTCACGATGAGCAGGGCCTGGTGGTAGGTTTCGGCCAGCTCCTTAAAAACGTCGAACACGATTTCGCCGTTTTTCTGGTCGAGGTTGCCCGTGGGCTCGTCGCCCAGGATGATGAGCGGGTCGTTAATCAGGGCGCGGGCGATGGCGACGCGCTGCTTCTGGCCGCCCGAAAGCTGGTTGGGCTTTTTGAGCGCCTCGCTTTCGATGCCCAGGATGCGCAGCTTTTCGTAGGCCCGGTGCTCGATTTGCTGGCGCGACAGCTTGCCCAGCTTTTCGGCGGGCAGCATCACGTTGCGCAGCACCGAAAACTCGTTCAGCAGGTAGTGAAACTGGAACACGAAACCGATTTGCTCGTTGCGCACCCGCGCCAGCTCAACCTCGTTTTTGGCCCGCATCGGCACGCCGTCAATCAGCAGTTCGCCCGCGTAGGCCGTGTCCATCGTGGAGAGGATGTAGAGCAGCGTGGACTTGCCGCAGCCCGACTTGCCCACCACGACCGCAAACTCGCCGCGGGCCAGCGCAAACGACACGTCGTGCAGCACCTGCACCCGCACGGGGTCGTCGAAATACTTGATAATCTGGCGGGCTTCGAGCGCGGGCGTTTCCATCTCACTTGCCCCGGATGATGACGACCGGGTCGACCCGGCTGGCCTTGCGGGCCGGAAAATACCCCGCCAGGTACGTGGTAACCAGCGAAAAAACCGCGCCGATGCCGTAATAAACCGGGCTGAAACTGACCGGGTAGAAGTGGACCGAGGGCAGCGAGGTCGGATTAAATGGCACGTGGGAAATCAGCACCGACAGCCCGAACCCGCACAGCAGCCCCGCCGCGCCGCCCGACAACCCGATGGCCAGCGCCACCGCCACAAACAGCCGCCGCACGTCGGCTCCCGCAAACCCGATGGCCTTGAGGATGGCAATGGTGTCCATCTTCTCGTAAATCATCATGTTCAGGATGTTATAAATGCCGAAGCCCGCCACAATCAGCAGCGTGATGCCCACCGCGTACGAAATCAGGGTGCGGATGAAAGTGCCGGTTTCGAACTCCGAATTGGCGGTTTGAATGTCCACGGCCTGCACCTCATACAGCTGTGCGTATTCCTTGGCCAGCGGCGGGGCCAGTGTGAAATCGTTGAGCTTGACCTGCACGTCGGTGACGTAGTTGTTGGCTTCGCCGAGCAGCTTTTGGGCGGTGGTCAGGGAGGTGTAGCTCTGCACTTTATCCAACTCCAGGATGCCCGACTGGAACAGGCCGACCACCTTGAGCTGCACGTGGCTGCCCTTCACGGTGGTGATTTGCACCACGTCGCCCACGCCCACCAGCATGAGGTCGGCGGCGGCTTTGCCGAGGATGATGCTGTTGGCCACGGTTTTGAGGCTGAGCGGGTTGCCGGCCACCACGTAGCTGCCAAAGTCAAAGAGCCGGTCTTCCTGCTCCACCTCGATGCCGCTGATGGTGCCGGTGAGGTTGATGGTGCCCACGTTGTAAAACACCTGGGCCTGGGTTTTAGGGGCCACGCCGCGCACGCGCGGGTCGCGGCGCAGGGCCGCGACGATGGCCCCGGCGTTGTGGATGCGCGGCAGCTCGTCGCGGGGCTTGATGGAGCGGATGAAATTGTGCTGCCGCCGCTCGGGGCCGGGGCCGGCGTAGCGGTCGATGGGCTGTTGCGGGGCCGGCTGCACCTCGTTGTAGAGGCGCACATGAGGTGTGCGGTTTAGTACCAGCCCGTCGAGCAGCTGGTTGAGGCCCGCCATGAAGCTGAGCAGCGCGATAAACATGGTGATGCTGAACGTGACCCCGACGGCCGCCACCAGCGACTGCCGCCCGCGGGCCAGCAGCAGCGACAGGGCCACGTCGTAGAGCAGGGGCAGTTTCATTTGGCGGGGGCCATGAGTTCGTCAGCGGGCGTGAGGCCCGCCAGGATTTCCACCAGCTGGTAGTCGCGCAGGCCGGTCTTCACCCGCGCCAGCTGCCCGTTGGCCTTGCGCACCGTGGAATCATTGACCAGCAAGCGGCGCGGAATTAGCAGGGCTTTGGGCTTGGTTTGCAGCACGATGTTGGCCTCAAAGCTTACGAACGGGTACAGCACCGGCGGCTGGCGCACGAAAGCCGCATCCACCTGAAACGTCCGGCTGCCGGTGTTCATCATCGGTGAAATGGCGCGGACCCGCGCCGTAAACACCTGGCCCTTGTAGCTGTCCAGCGTCGCCAAAACCAGTTGGCCGGGGCGGATTTTTACGATGTCGGATTCGTCCACCTGCATTTCGAGCACGAAGTGGCGGGCGTCGCCCAGCAGGGCCAGCGGCGTCTGGGGAGTCACGGCTTCGCCCTTTTCGCGGTAGAGCTGGTACACGAGGCCGTTGATTTTGCTACGCAACACAAAGTCGCTGGCTTGCCGCTGGGCAATCTGGAGGTTTTTGCGCGCTTGCGCGGCGGCGAAATCGAGCTGTTGCCGGAGCGTTTGGTAGCTGAGCACGGCCGACTCGTAGGCCGTTCTGGAGCTGGCGTAGGCCAGCTCCTTTTGTTCAAGCGCCAGCTTCGTACCGATGGTCTGTTGCCAAAGCTGCCGCTGCCGGGTGCGCTGCAAAAGGTCGTTCTGCATGGTGCGGCGTTGCAGGTCAACGCGCTGGCGGGCATCCGCCAGCTGGCTTTGGTTGGCGGCCAGGGCGGCGTAGCGGGCGGCCAGGGCGGCGTTTTCCTGGGTAAGCTGCTGCACGTCGCTGGCGATGGACAGCACCGGCGTACCCACCCGCACCGAGTCGCCCTCGCGCACGAACACCGTCTGGATAATGCCGCCGGCGCTGGCAAACGCCTGGTATTGCCGCCCGCTCTTCACGGTGCCCGCCGCGTACACCGACTCCGAAATAGCCGCCCAGACCGGTTTTACGTGCTCGGCTTTGTCCTGGCAGCCGGCCAGTAAACCCAGCATTGGCAGCAGCTAGCGCCCGGGCCGCACGGCAGGCAGACGGAGCATCAGGTACCGATTGACGTTCATGGGCAGGCACGCGGCTACCAGAATCCCTGTTTTCATGACGGGAAGTGAGCTAATGAAACGGCCTGTCCGGGCGCGGTTGCTCGCTCAGGAAGACAGCGGGCGGCGCGTGCTGATGCCCAGCAGGGCATAGGGTGGACAGTAGCCGAAGGCACCCGTGCCCGCCAACATCAGCGCCAGCAGCCACCAGAGCAGCAGGGGTGTCCCGGTTAGCTGCTGCTGCAACGACACCCCCACAATGACCGCCGCGAGCACCAGGCGAACCGCGCGGTCGAGCAGACCCATGTTCTTTTTCATAACTGACAAACCGTTAGGTGAATACTGTGCGGCTTTTCGTAAGCCGGTCCCGGACCAATTGCAAGCGAAGCTACTGGCGGCGTACCCCGAATGGCAGGGGCGAAAAGTAGGTCAAAGTTCCCCCTAGCCTCAACCGGAAGGCATGACCAGCGTCAGGTCAGCACCTGATTCTGGTCATATAGAGGGTGGAGGGGCGGACGGCGGTAAGACAATTTCCGCTTGCCCGACCGCCCAGCGCAGGCCCGACGACACGTCCCGCGCCGAAGCCCCGCGCCCGATTATGGACCTCACTCGCCCAGCCACCACCAGCGGCGCGGCCGGCGGGCGGCTACTAGCTTGAATTTCACCACGGCGTATTGCTCGATGTGAGCCAGGGCCTCCTCCACCGAGTCGGTGTAGGTGAGCAGGCGCAAGTCGGCGGGGGCTACCATGCCTTGCTGCTCCAGCTGGGTGAGCAGGGCCAGCAGCGGCTGCCAATACGCCCGGCCGACCACCACGATGGGGAAATCGAGAATGCTCTTAGTTTGAATCAGGGTCAGCGCCTCGAACAGCTCATCGAGGGTGCCGATGCCGCCGGGCATAATGACGAAGGCGTAGGAATACTTGACCAGCAGCACCTTGCGCACGAAAAAATACCGGCAGGCCAGCCACCGGTCGAGGTAGGCATTGGGCTGCTGCTCCTGGGGCAGCACGATGTTGCAGCCCACCGACGGCCCGCCCGCGTCGCGCGCACCCCGGTTGGCGGCTTCCATAATGCCCGGCCCGCCGCCGGTGAGCACCGTGAAGCCCTGCCGGCTCAGGCCCGCGCCCAGCTGCCGGGCCAGGTCGTAGTAGGGCGAGCCGTCGGCCACCCGCGCCGAGCCGAACACCGACACGCACGGCCCCACGAAGTGCAGCACCCGAAACCCGCGCAAAAACTCGCCCAGCACCGTCCACAGAAAGCGCAGCTCGCTCCGGCGGGTAGTCGGCCCGGCCAGGAAGCGGCGCTCGGCGGGGCCGGCGGGCGGGACGGGCGGGGGAAGAGTCGGGGGCATGGGAGTGGCTGAAGAGTCGCTTAGAGCGGTTTCGGGGTTAGTGTACGGCTGCTCGCTGCCCGTGGACCCCATCCCCTAGCCCCTTCCCCGATGGGGAAGGGGGACTAGTTCTAGAAATCTAAAAACTAGAGGGTTAGAGCTAGAACTAGTTCCCCCTCCCCATCGGGGAGGGGGCTAGGGGGTGGGGTTTACGGGCGGCGAGCAGCCGTACGTTATACTCAAAATCCACTTTAAATTGCCTGCCAGCAGAATAGAGGCCACCGCCTCATTTAGCAGAGGCCGGCACCGCGCGGTAAAACAAGACGGCCAGCAGCAGCGCCGCCACGGGGAAAACGCCCGCGTAGCCCACGATGCCGAGGCCGCGCAGCCGCATATCGCCCAGCGCGAGGCCGCTGAGTCCGGCCAGGGCCAGCCCGCCGCTGGCCAGCAGCAGCCCGCGAATCCAGCGGGCCAGCCGGCTGCCGCCGAAAACCGGCGCGGCGCACAGCACCGACAGCGCGAAAAACCCGTCCCAGCCCAGGATGTCGAGCGCGTACGGAACTGAGGGCCAGCGAAACGAGAGCAGCGGCTCCCACGCCGGCCCCGTGAATCCAGCCTGCCGACTCAGCACGAAAATGACGAAATGCACACTGCCTGTCAGTCCGGCCAGCAGGGCCATGAACACCAGCCCCAGCAGCCCGAGCACGCGGGTTTCGGCCGAGGCCCAGGCATAGACCGCCCCCAGCAGGCCCACCAGCAGCGGCATCAGCAGCAGAATCAGGACTTCCATCAGCGAGAACCACGGGTTGCCGATGGGCTGGTCCGGCGACGGGAGCGCCCGCAGCCCGGCCACGAGCACCGCCCCGTACCCCGCGCAAACGAGCACCGTGCCGACCGCTGACCCCAGGCCAAGCCGGCGGGCCGTCGCGGTGAACGTGCGGACAACGGCGGGGGTCTGTTCCACGGTTTTTTGAGTAGGAGTGGGGAAGCGTATTTCGGGTCGGGGCTGCTCGATGGGGGCCGAAACCGGGATGCCAGGGGCAGAAACAGATTCCGGCATCACGCTTTCGGCCTCCGCGCCACGGCTTTGTAAATTTCCACCCAGCCCACGCCCGCCAGCGCGGCCAGCCCGCACCAGCCCAGCGATGCCGCCGGCACCGCCACGAAGCCGAACAGCGTCCGCGCCGCCGGCACCAGCTGCGTCGTCAGTAGCAGCGCCAGCGTGAGGCCCAGCATGAGCCAGAGCACCCGGTTGGGCACGCGTAGGGTTTGGAACACCGACAAGGTAAACGAGCGATTGACCAGCGTGAGCAGGATGTTGCTGAGCACGAGTGTGGTAAAGACCAGCGTGCGAACTGTCTCAACGGCCGCGCCTTGCCGCATGGCGACGTAGTACACGCCCAGCACCGCCGCCGTGATGCCCAGTCCTTGCGCCAGGGCGCGGCCCAGCTCGGCCCCGGCCAGGAAAGTGGCCGTGAGCGGGCGCGGGCGCTGCCGCATCTGCCTGGCTTCGGCCGGCTCGTTCTCGAAGGCGATGGAGCAGGTCGGCCCCATCACCAGCTCCAGAAAAATGATGTGGACGGGCGTGAACAGGTTGGCGAATTTCCAGCCCGCCAGCAGCGGCACGGCCACGGTAAGAATAATCGGAATGTGGATGGACACCACGTAGAACACCGCTTTCTTGAAATTTTGGTAGATGCGACGGCCCTGGGCGATGGCCGTGACCATGCTGCCCAAATCGTCATCGACCAGCACCAGCGAGGCGGCCTGCCGGGCCACTTCGGTGCCGCGCCGGCCCATGGCCACGCCGATGTGGGCGGCCTTGAGGGCGGGGCCGTCGTTCACGCCGTCGCCGGTCATGGCTACGACTTCGCCGTTGGCTTTGAGAGCTTCGACGACGCGCAATTTGGCCTCGGGAAACATGCGGGCGAAGACGGCCGTGGCGGCGGCTCGCGAGCGCAGGGCGGCCGCATCCAGGGCCATCACCTCGGGGCCGGTGAGCAGGGTGTCGGCCCCCGGCAAGCCGATTTGGCGGGCAATGGCCTGGGCCGTTTCGGGGAAGTCGCCGGTAATCATCTTCACCCGGATGCCGGCCTCGGCGAAGGACTTGAGCACGGCCGCCGCGTTGGCTTTGGGCGGGTTTTCAAGCGCCATCAGCCCCAGAAACACCCACGTGAAATCGTCCTGGCTCGCCGGGAAATCGGGTGGCGCAGCCGTGCCACGCGCCACGCCCAGCACCCGGTAGCCCTGCTCCGAAAGCTGCCGGGCCACGCGACGAATCTCGTCGGCCTCGGCCGGCGCGGGGCGGCACACGGCCAGGATGTGCTCGACGGCCCCCTTGCCGGCCACCACCGCTTCGCCGCCGATTTGCCGCACGTGGGTCATCATGGGCGGCGCGCCGGCCAACGGGTACTCGTGCAGCATGGGGGCAGGCGCGGCGGCTCCGGCCGGGTCGGCAGCGGCGTAGGCCGCCACGATGGCCTTTTCCATCGCGTCGAACGGGTCGGTTTCGCTGGCCCAGCGGGCGTAGGCCAGCACGGCGAGGGTCGTGGCGGCGAGTGGGCTGGCGGCGGCAGTGGCAGTGGCAGCCAGTTCGGTAGCGCCACCAGTGCCACCAGCGGTACCAGCGGCAGCTTCGGCGGCAGTTTTAGCAGCAGATTCAGGCCAGGGTATCAAGGCTTTGGTAGCCCCGTCGTAGAGCTGGGCCACGCGCATACCTTCCTGGGTGAGGGTGCCGGTTTTGTCGGCGCAGATGACCGAGGCCGAGCCGAGGCTTTCCACCGTTTGGGGTTGTTTGGTGAGCACGCCCAGCCGGCTCAGGCGGGCCGCGCCCAGGGCCATGAAGCTGCTGAACGCCACCGGAATTTCCTCGGGCAGAATCGACATGGCCAGCGTCAGGCCGAAGAGCAGGGCCGTGGCCCAGTCGCCGGAGCGGGCGTAGTTCACCCCAAAAACCAGCGCGAACGCGCCCGCCCCCACCCAGGCCATGCGCAGCACAAACTGCCGCACTTGCACTTGCAAGGGTGTTTTTTCCGAAACAATACCCGCCATGCTCCGCCCAATCAGTCCCAGCTTGGTTTGGCCGCCCACGGCCGTGAGCGTGAGCCAGGCACTGCCCGAGGCCGCGCCGGTGCCGCCAAACACGGGGTCGCCCACGGCCTTGGCCACCGGCACGGCCTCGCCGGTCAGCGGGGCCTCGTCCACCGAAAAGTCGTTGGCTTCGGCCACGGTGCCGTCGGCGGGCACGCGCCCGCCCTCGGCCACCCGCACGGCATCGCCCACCACCAGGTCCCCGACGGGCACGGTGATTGGCTGGCCATCGCGCCGCACCTCGGCCTGTGGCTGGGTCAGCTCGCGCAGCGCGCCCAGCGCCTCGTCGCTCCGAATGGACTGATAGACCGAAATGCCCGCCACCAGCAGCAGGGCCACGCCGAGCGTAACGGCTTCTTCGGCCCGGCCCAGGGCGACGTACACCGCGCAAGCCGTCAGCAGCAGCAGGAACATGGGTTCGAGCACCACTTCGCGCAGCGTGGTCAGCAGCCCCGAGCGGGCATCGGCGACGAGCACGTTGGAGCCGTGGGCGGCGCGCGCGGCCAGCACCGCAGCGCGACTCAGGCCAGGAGCGGCCAGAGCAGGAGCCGGCCCGGCGGGCAAAGTGGTCGTTAGCATAGCGGGAAAAGGAGTAAGAGCGGAAAAGCCGCCAGGGCAACCCAGCGACTGCTGGCTCAGTAGCGAGTAGGACTTTAGGGTCGCTCTGGCATGACAGAATACGCTGCAACTCGCGGAATAACAAAGCCGCGCAAAAATTTACTAGTCAGCGAGTGTCACTGTCGGTGATGCGCGTTGGTGTATCCTGGCCGCTGAGGAGGGTGCGCACGCTGCGGGCAATGGCTTCGGTGATGCGCGTCAGGTTAGCCAGGTCCAGGCTGGCCACTTCATCCGCCACGGTGTGGTAGCGCCGGTCGGTGGGTAGCTGGGCCGTGGTGATGGTGTGGGCCGGCACCCCGAGCCGGGCCAGGGTGGCGTTGTCCGACTGGTAAAACAGCTTGAGAGTGGGGTAGGGGTCCACTTCCATTCGAAAGGGGGTGCCGCGCAGGTTGCGCTGCAAAATGGGACCCAGGCTGGATTTCTCAAACCCCGTCACGAACGCCGCGTCGGGTCCGAATTGGGAAGGCATCCCAATCATTTCAATGTTGAGCAGGGCCACCACCTGGGCGGGATTGATTTGACGGGCAAAGTACTGCGCGCCCAGGCTGCCGATTTCTTCGCCCGTAAAGGCGACGAACAGCAAGGGCCGGGCATTACGAGGGTGTTGCTTGAAATACTCGGCCAGGGCCACGACCGCCGTCGTGCCCGAAGCATCGTCGTTGGCCCCGTTGGCAATAGAGTCGCCCGCCACGGCGGGCAGAATGCCCAGGTGGTCGTAATGGGCCGAAAAAATGACGTACTCCGCGGCGCGGGCGGGGTCCCGGCCCGGCAACACACCCCCCACGTTTTCAGCGGCCAGGGGGGTAATGCGCGTGGTGCCGTCCGCCTGAAACGAAGCAGGCACGGCGGGATTGGCCGTCAGCACCAGCAGGACGCTAATGGGGGGAGGCGCGTCCACGCTGAAGTGCCCGTCGTGGCCGAAGCGTTGGACCTGCGCCCGGAACCGGGCCTCATGCACCGGGTCAAGCAGGACCAGCACGTTTTCCTGGCCATCCAGCAAGGGCATCACCACCTGACGAAAATCGGCCGCGGGGCCGACGATGACCACGCGCGGCGCGTTCGCGTTCCCGCTGGCCCAGTGCAGCCGGGGCTGCCCCGAAACCAGCAGCACGTTTTCCGGCGCGACCGGCACGCCGTTGAGTACCACGTGGGCTTGCTGCGTGCGGGCCTCGTACACCGTAAATGGCTGCGCAAACATGGTCTGGCCCGGCAACGGTTGCAGGCCGATGCGCTGAAACTCGGCTTCCAGGAAACGCGCGGCCTGCCCCGCCCCGGTCCGCAAAGCCCGGCCGCGCATGGCATCCGATGCCAGCACGTTTTCAACCCGCACAACAGTGGCGGCGGAGATGAGTGACTTGCCGGCAGCTTCCTGGCCCAGGCTGGCCCGAGCTAACCCCAGCAGACTGAGAACGAGTAGTAATTCTTTTGAAATTCTCATTCAAATCTGTTGAAAGTATTGCCAAATAAGGCAAGTTTCGCGCGGTCAATAGGCGCGAAATCACATCAAGTAAAACGGGCCGGGCGGATACGGAGCGTACACGTCGGCCTCGCCCAGCAGTTGGCGCAGGTTGATTTCGACGGTGCGGGCGATGGCCGTTACCGGCGTGTCGGTGGGTGTGTTGCGGAAGCCGTCTTTTAGGTAGCCCTGGCTGGTTCTCGCCTCACGAAGCCGGACTCAACCCGCTGAGCACGACGCTGGCGTATTGGGCGATGGTGGCGGCGCGGTCGGGATGGTCGGCCGGCAACTCTTCGGCGGTGGTGGGCAGCACCAGCACCGGCACCGGGCACTGGGCCAGCAGCCGGACCGTTACGCTGCGGTGAAACAGCTCGCTCAGGTAGCTGCGGGGGCGCGCCAGCACGACTACCAGGTCGGCTTGCGTGTCTGCCACGGCCGCCAGCAGGCCCGCCGCGTAGTCGGCGCTGACGTAGCCCCGCAGCGCGGGCGCGGGCTGGTCGGCGGCCAGCAAACCGCTGGCCCGCACGGCGCGCAGGGCCAAGGCGCAGCCTTCGTCATCCTCCACGCCGGCCGATACGTGGGCCACTACCAGCTCGCTACCCGGCAGCGCCAGCAGCTCGCGCAGGGCCAGCGCCGCCGGGGGCAGCCCGAACGGCTCGGCATCGGCGGCCAGCAGCAGGCGGCGCGGTAGTGCCACTGGCTCCCCGGCTGCCTGAACCGTTTGGGCCGGCAGCACCAGCAGCGGATGGCCGCCGGCCCGCAGCAGCTCGGCGCAGGCTTCGGCCAGGCTGGCCGGGGCCGGAAAGGCCGGGTCGGGCTGCCCGAGCACGAACAGCACCGGCTGGTGCCGGGCCGCCAGGTCCTGGGCCACGGTGGGCAGCAGGTCGGTGAAAACTTCCACGGTGGCGGGCGAGCGCAGACCGGTCGCGAGCTGCTCAAGCGCGGCCACCGTATCGGTCTGGCGCGCCAGCTCCTGGCGCTGATAGCCTTTGGCAATCAGGTCGTAGGGGTCGAATACGGCGGCGCGGTTGATGTGCAGCAGCACCAGCCGGCCCCCCAGCGCCTGGGCCAGTGCGTCGGCATAAGCCACGGCGTGATGGCCGGCCGGATAAAAGCTCGCAAAAACGATGAAAGTGAGCGGCATAGGGTGGGAGTTGAATTAAGAATTAAGAATTGCTCTCAACAGCTACTGTTTTTAACCCTTTGTTCGCTACTCGCTTGCTACGGGCAGCAACAGCACCGGCACCTGGGAGTAGCGCAGCACGTCGGCGATGACGCTGCCGCTGAACACTTTGTGCAGCCAGCCGTGGCCCTGGTCGAGCAGCGCCACCCAATCGGCGCTCAACTCATCGGCCGCCTGCCAGATGCCGGCGGCAGGATTTTCGTGCAGAATATGTCGTAGTTCTTCATGGGCCAGCGTGGCGCTCAGGCCGCAGTGCTGCACCGCCCGCCGCGCCGCTTCGCCGCGCCCCGCCGACGCGTGGGGCGGAAACACGGTGGCCGGTAGCACCGCGCAGCCCAGCTTGGCCAGCACCGGGGCCAGCGCCCGCCCCGGCGGCGTGAGCCGAAACGGGTGGTCCTCCACCGCCAGCAGCATCCGGCGCGGGGGCCGCTGGGCAGCTACGGGCAGATGCTCGGGCACGAGCAGCAGCGGGTAGCCGGTGCGGTGGGCCAGGGTCAGGACGCGGTTGCTCAGCCATTCGTCGAGCGGGCCGGTGGTGGCGGTGAGGCCCGCTACCAGCAGCGCCGGGTGGTGGGTGGCCAGCAGCTGGTCGAGGCCGGCGTGCCAGTCGTCTTCGAGCAGCTCGACGGTGGCGGGCACGGACAGGCCGGCGATGGCGCGCGTCAGGGCTGCGCGCACGGCCGGCAGGTAGGCCGCGTCGAGCAGGGGCACGTCGTATTCCAACTCGGCCACGGCGGGTAGCGAAAGCACATGCAGCAGGCGCAGCGTAGCGCCCAGCGGCTTGGCCAGCGCGGCGGCGTAAGCCAGCGTGGGCGTGTCGGCGGCCTCGGCTTCGGTAAAAACGAAGATGCTTGGTTTCATGGCGGAGCAGGTAAGGTGGCGGATGTCTGGCCGCTTATCCCGCCAGGCTGGTCCGCGCGGGGTTGGTAGTCAGGTGCCAGCCGAGCAAAGTCAGCAAAGCAGTCAGCAGGGCGGAAAACAGAAAAACGGGCGTTATCATGGCCGGGGAAATTATGGGCAGCAAGCCGCCCGGTGAAGCAGTAAGGCTAACCGTAAAGGTGCGGGCCGGCGCGGGCCGGGGCGCTGATGAAAATTAGCTTCCGACATGACAGTTATCATGTCGGCTCCGCCCACGGAAAGTCCCAACTCGCTCCGGCTAATTGGGGGTGTTGTGTGGCGGGGCCATCGGGCACACGGGACAGCCGATGCAGCCAACGGCTTCCACTAAAAAGCCCCGGCCTTCGCGAGCGAAAACCGGGGCTTTGGTCAGCGGCGGGGCCGCTTATTTTTTGCCGTGTTCCTCGGCGTGGGCCTTGCGGGCGTGGGTGGCGTGCTCAGTGGCGTGCTCGGTGTGCGCGGCGGCCGTGTGGGCATGGTGAGCGGCTTTTTCGTGGTGGCCGGCCTCCTGGTGCTTGGCGGCTTCGGTGTGGTGTTTGGCGGCCTCCGTGTGGTGGGTGGCGGCGTGCTTGTGGCTCTCGGCTGCTTTCTTCGACATGGTAGTGGGGTTGGGAAATAAAACGCGTCGGAGTTGGCGCGTTCTGGCGGGTCAGCCGGGGAGACTGATGGAGAAGTGAAAAATCATGCGTACACCCTGGGCCTCCAGACGGGCTGGAGCGGTTCCTAAATCTGTGTGCGTGGCGCCCAGCCGTTGCCGGGTGCGTGAATCAGTAGCGCTTATTCCCTGGTACGTCCGGTAAGGGCTGAGCGTTGCGTACAATCACCCGAAAGCCGGGCTAATTGAGCGCCTCGGCGCTCAGCAGCAGCACCGGCACGTGGCAGTGGCGCAACACGGCGACCGTGACGCTGCGGTGAAACAGCCCGCTGAGCCAGCTCCGGGGCCGCACGAGCAGCACGAGCACGTCGGCCCGCATGTCGGTCAGGGCTTGCAGCACCCCACAGGCCCGCGCGTCGGCCAGCGCCCGGCGGGCGGGGCTGGTTGCCGACGCGGAGCCGGCCGTCGGGGTGGGGTCGGTGGCGACGTGCGCCACGGTGTAGGCCGCCGGCCAGCTCGCCAGCAGCGGGGCCAGCGCCAGGGCCGCCGCGTTGAGCAGGAACGGCTCGCCGTCCAGGGCCAGCACCACCCGGCGCGGGGGGCCGGCGGCGGCGGCCGCCGCTTTGGGCACCAGCAGCAGCGGGCGATGGGTTTCGCGCAGCACGGGCAGCACCTGGTTGAGCAGCAGGCCGTCGAGCAGGTTGTGCTCGGCTTGCAGGCCCATGGCCAGCAGCAGCGGGTTTTGCTGCCGCAGCACCGCCGCCACGGCCTCGCCCATCAGCCCGGCCGCTTCGATAACATTGGCCGGCACGGGCAGGCGCTGGGCCAACTCGTGCAGGTCGGCCATCGTTGCGGCTTCCTGGCGCGTGGTCTGCTCCGTGGCGGCCATCATCATTTCGGGGTCGAGGATGACGGGGTACATGTCCAGGTGCAGCAGCACCAGGTGCGCGGGCAGCGCCCCGCCCAGGGCCGCCGCGCAGCGGGCCGTCGGCTCGGCCGCGTCTGCTTGGTTGGCGAGCACTAGAATGGAGGGAGTCATAGCGGAGGGTTGTTTGTTGTTGGTCTTAGGGTAAGTATGTTGAGTATATTGGGCCAATATCTTATTAGAGCTATCTAAAAATTAGTCTGGCAAGCCCCTTTCTGATAACAGACTTAGGTTCGCAGCGGACCCATGTGCCGGTAGGTGTTGAGAAGCACCCCCGTGGCCGTCGCCTGCGAGCTGACGAACGCGAGTTCGTGCGGGTCGATGCTCTCCGAAAACAAGCGTTTGCCCCGGCCCAGTAAGACCGGGTAGGTCAGCAGCACCACCTCGTCGACTAATCCCTGGTCGAGCAACACGGATGTCAGCGTGGAACTTCCCCAGATAATCAGGTCCGGGCCATCCGTTGATTTGGTGCTGCGAATACCCTCGATGATGTCCGCACCTAAATCTCCGACCGGACCCCAGTCGAGGCTGTCCGGCCGGTGGGTCGCCACGTATTTCGTCGCCGCGTTCAGCCTGTTCGCCATCGGACTATCCCCGGCCTTAGGCCAGTAGCCGGCCCAGGCATCGTAGGTACGGCGGCCCAGCAGTAAATCGAAGCGGCTGCCCTGTGCCTCAACCACGGCTGATAACCCCGCCGGCGTACGATAGGGGGCCGTCCAATCGCCATGTGCGAAGCCGTCGCCGTTTTCGAGCTGGATGATGCCATCGAGGGAAATGTGTTCCATGATTCTGATTTTCCTCATGTTGTGGGCCAGCAGTTTAGTGGTTGCAAAAAATTCAAACGGATAGTTTACACTGAATAATGGGCAATCGCGACAAATAAAAGGGCAGGTTGCAACTACTTGCATTTGTTTTTCAGCCTGTGCCATGGACTTCCTAAGAGACTTCGTTATCAACTGTTTACCTATAAAAAAACTAAAAATCGCCAATTGCCTACTCCGCAGCTGGCAGCGCCAGCACCGGAATCGGGCTTTCGCTCAGCAGCCGCGCCGTTATGCTCTCGTGCAGCAGGCTGCCGGCCCAGCCGTGGGGGCGGGCGACGACGACCAGCATATCGGCTTGCTGCCGGGCCGCTTCTTGCAGCACGCCTTCCACCACGGAGGTATGATAGACTTGAGTAAGGTCGCTGTCGGTCAGACTGTCCACGAGGTCGCCGGTGCGGACGGCCGTAAGCACGGCTTCCGGGTCGGGCGTGGCCTCGCCGTCGGTCACCACGTGGACCACGGCCAGCGTGCCCTGGGTGGCGGCCAGCAGGCGGCGCACCAGGTCCTGGTAGGGGGCGAGCTGGAAGGGTAGCTCGTCCACGAGCAGCAGCAGGCGGCGGGGCGGAAAGGCATCCCAGCCGGCGGCCGGCACCAGCAGCAGCGGGTAGGGCGCGCGGTGCAGCAGGCTCATAGCCGTATTGGTTACCAAGTCCTGGGGGTCGTTTTCAGCCGACTCGGGGCGGCCCAGCACCAGCAGCAGCGGCTGGCGCTGGGCTACGGCCTCGCGCACGGCCGCCGGCAGGCTGTCGTCCGAAATGTCCACTTCGGTCGGCACGGGCTGCTCGCCGGCCAGCTCCTGCAAGGCGAAAGCGGTACGCCGCTCTGCCTGGGGCGTGTGCATTCGCTGGCCGGGTACGGACGGGGCCAGCAGCTCGTCGTGGCGCACGTTGAGCAGCAGCAGGTGCGCCCCCAGCGGCACGGCCAGCCCCGCCGCGTACGACAAGGCCCGGTTCGAGACGGCGTAAAAATCAGTCAGTACAACGAGCGAAGGAGTCATGGCGAGAAAGGGTTGGAAGTGGCAGGGCTGGTTTATTTGCTGGTTGAATGGTCAGCGGCTTGCGCGGGGCCGTGGCCGCCTACGTGGTCACGCGGGGCAGCCACCATGGCCACAAAGCCGTCGGCTCGCCCGTCGGCAACGAATTGACGGGAGCCGTCGGCTCCCAGTCCTGCGACACCGTGGCATCGGCTTCGTGCACGACCCGCAGCGCGGCCGGACTCACCTGCCGGCCCGGACTGGCCCCGCGGGGCCAGTGGCGGTTGGTTAAATTCAGGGGATATTTCATGGGGGTGGGGGTAGGTTAGATATGAGACGTTAGACATGAGACATGAGACGCTCGTCTGACGCTCGGCGAGAAAGTCTCATGTCTCATGTCTAACGTCTCATGTCTAATTTCAATAATCCATACCGTTCATCGTCGCCACCAGCAGCTCGTTGTCCACGTGGCGGGCACCGGCGGCGTAGGCTTCGCGGGCAGCCCGCTCGCGGTCGAGCCAGGTGGCCACGGTGCCGCTGAGCGTGGCGCGGTCTTTTTTCACCTCCACCGTCAGGTCGTGCCCGTGCAGGCTGGCCGACCAGAACAGCCGGTTGCGAATACGCTGGGCCAGGGTGAAATCGGCGCTGGGCCGCGCTGAATACGTGTGGTAGCCGTCGAAGCCGGGGCTGTCGGGCACCTTCACCCAGTTGTCAAGCGCGGCCACGCCGTTCACGCCCGAGGCCACGTCGCCGGCCTGCTCGCGCTCAAACTGGCTGTTCACCAGCCCATAAAGCGAAGCTTTGCCGTTCTGCACGAACACGGTGAACTCCCGAAAGCCCACGTACGGGTCGCGGGCCAGCGCCTCCTTAATGGTCTGGCCGATGTGCAAATCAGGAATAAAGCGGGTGGAGCGCACCTTGAGCAGGTTTTGCACGTCCCACACGCCCACCACGTGGCGGGCATCGCGCTCGGCATCCTGGCGGGCGCGCAGGTTGCTCACCGTGCCGCTCAGCGTCACCAGGCCCCGGTGCACCGTCACCACCGGCTGGTAGGCCAGCACCCGCGGGTCGAAGCGAAACGCATCGAGCACGGCCTGGGCAATGTCCGCATCGGAGTGCTCCACTGCTTGGTCCGGGCGCAGGGCGCTGCTGCTGGCCCAGGAGGCCACGAATAAGTCGCGGGCCTCCACGGCGGTGGCCCCAGCCTGGTAGGCGATGGTCACGACGTGCGCCTTTTCGGCGGCCGTGCCCACCGTGCCCCACAGTTGCACCCGCCGGTCCTCGGTCCGCACCTCCACCAGGGTGCTTCGTACGCGAATATCCCAGTCGAGCAGCTCCCGGATTTGGGTGGTGATTTGTTCGTCCGAGTTCACGTTTTCGCCCCAGCGTACGTGCAGCTCGTCGGCCTCGACGCGGCGCACCCCGCGCACGCCGCGCACCACGCGCAGCACCAGCTCCTTCTCGGCCCACGACTGCACCGCGCCGCTCAGCGTGAGTACGCCCTCGGCGGCGGCGGCCCGCACGTTGTAGTCGCTCGTGGCGGGGTCCGCGTCCAGGGCGCGGGCCGCGTCGTGCTGCAAGGCCTCATCGGGCACGTCGGGCGTGCTGATGATAAGCTCATTGACCACCCCCTGCACCCCGCGCAGGGCCAGCGCGATTTCTTCGGCCCGCTCGCGCGAAAGCAGGTTGTCGGTGATGCCCGTCAGCCGGACAATGCCCGCGTGGGTGGCCACGTCAATCAGGTGCGCGGCCACACCTTTTTGGGTGATAAAAAACAGCTCGACGGCGGCCGTAATGTCGCTGTCGGCTACGTGCTCCGCCGTGGCGGAGGGCGTATCATATTCGAGGGTTTGCATGATGGAGTACGGGATTAAGAAGTGTGAAATGAAAAGCTGTTTGCTCGCCGCTCGTTGCGCCTCACCCCCCGGCCCCCTCTCCGAAAAGGAGAGGGGGAGCCTGACGAAGGCTTGCGTCCACTTACGGTCGGCTCCCCCTCTCCTTTTCGGAGAGGGGGCCGGGGGGTGAGGCGCTACGAGCGGCGAGCCAGTACATGGGCTTGGAAGCCGTTCCAACAGCTCATATGGGCCGGTGCGTTAGGCGACGGCTTCTAATTGCTTAGGCTGGCGGCGCTTACCGCCGAAATACCAGCTCAGAGTAGCCAGAGCCGCCGCGACCGAAGTAGCCACAAGGGCGGGGACGAGGAATTTGGGCTTGTTCTTCATGATTGGAAAGGGGTTTAGGGGGCCAGAATTGACCCGTGCATGAAATATGGAAATGAGGAGCGCACCCGCGCTAACCTACTTTTTCAGGGGGCGCGCGTGGTTGCCGGGCCGGGGGCTGGGCTGCATCATAAGCTGCCCATTCAGCAGCATGCTCTGGCCCTCGCGCAACGTGAGGGTCGCGCCATTGGGCCGCTGGCAGGTACCATCGACCATGCAGAACGAGCCATCGCTCATGGTCAGCGTGGCCGTCATCGGGGTCATTTTGCCGCCCTTCACCAGTACCATTTCGCCGTCCTTCATCAGGCAGTAGCCGCGGCCGGCCTGTCGCACGGTGGCGGCGGCCAGCGGGCCGGTTGGGCGAGTCGGAGCCTGGGCGCGGGCCGCGCCCCCGTTCGCGGTGAGCACCAGCAGGGTCAGCAGAGTGGAGGCCAGTTTCATAGCGAGGTGGTGAAGGAAATGAAGGGCCTTTGAAACGAAGTAGCCGTTTGGTGCTTATTCAAAGCTGACTATCAGCCAAAAGCTAAAAGCCAACAACCAGAAACCCATAGACTCAGGCGCAGCGGCGGCAGGCTTCGGCGCACTCCTGGCAGTGCCGATGCGAATGCTGGCCGCACTCGTCGGCGCAGGCCCGGCAGATGGCCTCGCACTGAGTCAGTAGCGCCTCGGCGTAGGCCGAGCCGCGCGCCACGAGCCGGGCGGCGAGGGCGCACACGTCGGCGCAGTCGCGGCAGAGGTTGATGCAGCGCGTCATCAGGGGCACGTCGGCTTCGTGCAGGCAGGCCGTGGCGCAGCGCTCGCAGGCCGCCACGCAGGCGTAGAGCGTTTCGAGCTGACTTTGCGTCTGGTCGGGGTTGGGGGCAGACATCGGCATGGGGCGGCGGGGAAGATGACAAGTCAAAGCTCCGCCGCGCCCCGCGCCCATGCCCTGAGCAGAATCACCCGCGGACATGATGTTCGTCAGGTCGCCGTTGGTGGAGTAACACCAGAGTTGGAACGGAAAGTATCGGTAGGGAAAATCTGCCCAAGTGCGTGTCTCAAAATACGGACGTTTTACAGCGACGCGCCGGCCTCGTTGGAAAACCTCGGTAAGTCTATTAAAAACCGTCTTATTCGCTGTTCTCACGAAACTATGTTCGCGTATTTTTGCCCGTGTGACCTTATAAGTCAAACGCTTGTGAAAGTCAGTTACGCCCGCGTCAGCGCCCAAGACCAGCAGTTGCATTTGCAGACGGAAGTCTTATAAGCCGCTGGCTGCACTGACCTTGCGCAGGAGAAGGGTTCCTCTTTCAAAGACTGGCCGCAACTCCAACTCCTGCTGACCCGGCTACGCGCCGGCGACACGCTCGCCGTTTGGAAACGCGACCGATTGGGCCGCCCCTTGAAATACCTGGTGACGCTCAGCTGCGGCGGACCAACCGCTCATCAAAATGCAGCCGAGTGGGGAAACCACAACTGAAACGCACTACCCGCGCCTTCCACGGAATGGACCTGAATGCTGCCCTGGTGCAGCTGCATGATTTGCTTGGCCAGGCTCAGCCCAATCCCGGAGCCGTGGGGACGAGTGGTGAAAAAAGGAATGAAGATGCTGTCCAGCACGTCGGCGGGAATGCCGCTTCCGTTGTCTTTCACTTCGATAACTACCCGTTCCTGTTCGTCGGGCCAGGCTAGCAGGCTGATGCGAGGGTTGGGGGTTTGCGCCACCGCCTGCGCCGCATTAAGCACCAAATTGATGAGCACTTGCTCCAGCAGGTGGCCGTCGGCGGGCAGGGTGAGGTGGGCGGGCCGGACGCTGAGGGTGACCTCGATGCCTTGCGCGGCCAGTTGTTTCGCCAGTAGCTGCCGGGTGGCCTCCAGCAATGCCTGCACGTAAAGGGTGGTGCGCTGCGGCGGGGCCAGGGTGCTGAAATCGCGGTATACCTGGGCGAAGCGCAGCAGCCCTTCGCTACGCTGCTGGATGATGCGAATGCCGGTGCCCACGTCGTCGAGCAACTCGGCCGCGACCGAACCCGAGGATTGGGCCGCCTGCGAGGATTGGGCCGCTTGCACGTGGCGGCCCAGCGAATCGGCCAGGGAGGCAATGGGCGCGACCGAGTTCATGATTTCGTGCGTCATCACCCGCAGCAATTGCTGCCACGCGGCGGTTTCGGTGTCGGCCAGGGCCTGGCTGACGTTTTTGAAGGCCAACAGGGTGAAGGCTTCGCCCCGCAGCTTAAACCGCGTGGCCGACACGAGTAGCTGCACCGTTTGTTGGCCGACGGTCAGCTTCACCACCGCGGGCTGGCCGGGCACCGCCCGGCGGATGGCCTCGTACAAGACCGGCTGCCGGGATTGCAGCGCGTGAATATTTTTTAAGTAGGGCAATTGCAGCGTGTGCCTGAACGCCTCGTTCACCCAGGCCACGGTGCCCGCCGCGTCGTAGGACACGATGCCGGTATCGAGCAGCGTCAGAATGGTTTGCAGGTACTGAAACTGGCCTTCCCGCTCGGCCCGCAGCTCCCGGAACGTGGCGTTGACCTGGTTGAAGGCCGCCAGCAGGTGCCGCAACGAGGCCGGGGCCGGCGGCACCGGGTACTGCCGTGAAAAATCGCGGTACCGCACGGCCAGCGCGAAGTCGGCCAGGGCCTGCTGGCCGCGCGTCAGGTAGCGGGTGAGGCTCACCACCAAAACCAGCAGCAGCCCCAACGCCCCCAGGGCCAGCCCGTATGCCTGGTGCAGCGCGGCGTACCCGCCCCCGCCCAGCGCGGCCAACAGCAGCACCAGCCGCCCCAGCAGACCGGTATCCAGGCGGTTAAATATCATGCTTGTCGAGCCGGCGGTAGAGGGCGGTGCGGGTGAGACCCAGCTCTTTGGCCGCTTTGGTTAGGTTGCCGTGGTGGCGCTCGATGGCCCGCTGAATGGTGTTTTTCTCCACCTCCAGCAACAGGAGCGGCGGCTCCGGCCCCGCCCAAGCGGGGGGTTCCGCGGCCGGATTGGCGGCAGGTTCGGGGGTCCTGAACGGAAAATCCTCGGGCCCCAGCACGGGGCCGGTCCCCAGAATAATGGCCCGCTCCACGGCGTGTTGCAGCTCCCGCACGTTGCCCGGCCAGGCGTGCTGCCGCAGCTTGCGCAGGGCGGCGGGCGCAAACTCCGGGGCGGGGCGTTGGTTGCGGGCGGCGTACACCTGGGCGAAGTGCCGGGCCAGCAGCCACACGTCGTCGCCGCGCTCGCGCAGGGGCGGCAGCGTGAGCTCGACCGT
>Ga0209511_1000205_pt1 | contig 66597 bp, 63 predicted proteins | sample SSSSmetaG_FD_184141 | JGI IMG/M metagenome (GOLD analysis project Ga0209511, IMG submission 184141) | Glacier valley bacterial and archeal communities from Borup Fiord, Nunavut, Canada, to study Microbial Dark Matter (Phase II) - ​SSSS... | ecosystem: Environmental > Aquatic > Freshwater > Ice >... | reverse complement strand
CTTCATGAACCCCCTGTAAAGGAAGATGACAAGAGTTACGTTAGCTATTGATGAAATCGCAAGCAAAATTACCATTTATCCTCCAATGTAGGCAGCCACGTCTTCAGACATGCACTGTAATAAGCTGATTTTTAAAAGTACAAAACACCAATATGTTAGCACAAATTGGTATTAATGTCAATATTTAGGACTATTTGTAGTCGTCGTAAGTTACCATAAGAGCGCGGGAATTGACTTGACGTAGTGATTCAAGTGCAACAGAAACAACAATTAACAGACCAGTACCACCGATTGATAACTTACTGCCAGTAACGCCGGCGATGTTATACATCAAGTATTCACCGATGAATGGCAGAACTGCGATTACACCAAGTGTTAGTGAGCCGAACAGTGTCAACCGATTAACTGTACGAGTCAGATACTCCTCGGTCTGCTTACCTGGGCGGATGCCTTCGATGAAACCACCTTGTTTTTGAAGATTTTCAGCAATCTCATTTGAGTTGAATATGATACCCGTATAGAAGTAAGTGAACAGAATTACTAGCACAAAGTATGTTGCGGGGTATATAAATGCCTGCAAAGTTGAGCCTGTAAATGCACCGGGACTTGGTGTCTGAAACCAAAGTATAAGATTATTAGCTAGATCAGAGAATGCTAAATTATTAGTTGCTTTTAATATTTGACCTACAAAAGCTGGTAGGGACAAGAATGAAACTGCGAAGATAATTGGAATGACGTTAGCCGAGATCAACTTAACTGGTAGAATACTCTTGATTCCACCGTAGCTACTATTTCCATGGACACGCTTGGCATAATTAACCGTTATAACACGTTGTGCCTCATTAACTTTTACTAGAATATATAGCACGATCAGCGACGACAGAGCCAATGCTATCGCTACCCAGAACGATAATGGATCAACCGGTATAGTAAACCAACCAAAGACATTCAGGGAACCTTTTGATGTGTCAAATAACGCGCTACCGATAGTACCTAGTGTATTTGGTAGCTGACTTATAATACCAGCAAAGATGACCAAGCTAATACCATTACCAATCCCCTGTTCGGTAATTAGTTCACCTAGCCACATGAGTAGGATCGAGCCCGCACACATAGCCGTCACGGCGACTATCCATGAAGTCAGCGAAGTGTTAGAAGCTACAGTTGAGTTAGCTAGAACCGTCTGGCGAAGAATAAATACGAAGGCAACTGATTGGACGACGGCAAGGGGCACGCTAATCATACGCGTCCATTGATTAATCTTGCGGCGACCAGACTCCCCATCCTTATGAAGCTCTTCAAGCTTTGGAATCGCCTTCGTAAGAAGTTGGGTCACAATAGACGATGTAATGAATGGACTCATGCCGACTAGAACAATCGAGAAGCTAGTCAATGCGCCACCCGTTAACAGGTTGAGAAAGCCGCCAAAATCAGATCCACTAATAATGCTGTTGACCACTTCTTTTAATTGAGTGGGCTCAGCAAGAGGAACTGGAACATGCGCCAATAGGCGGTAAGCAACAATGATACCTAATAAAATAAGAACACGCTTCAACATATCGCGGTTCTTTAGTGATCTCAGAATTGTTTTCCAGTTCATGGTTCGATATTACCCTCTCTATGACCTTGATGACAAGTTCTTATTGCTACTCCGCAGAGTATCTATGCTAAATATAACAAGGATACTCTGGGAAGTGCAACAATCTTACTATTAAGTAACTTTTTCGGTTGACTTTGTGCTCTTTTTCAATGGTACAGCAGTTTTTACAAAAGTTCCACCGGCTTTTATGACAGCCGCCTTTACGCTTTTGCTAGCTCCAGCAACTTGAAGAGTGATAGCCTCAGTTAATTCACCACGAAGGATAACCTTGACGGCGTGATTAGGGGTTGAGATATAACCTTCTTTGAATAGCAAGTTATTATCAACAACTTTACCTTTAAGGGCATTCAGATGATCAAGATAGACAACCTGAGCCGGTGTTCGTAGTGATTTAAAGCCTCGTGCCTTTGGAATAGCTGAAACAAGCGTACGTGAGCCACCAGCAAACATAGTCTTTAGTTTCTTACCAGTTCGTGAATTTTGTCCTTTTGTACCACGTCCAGCTGTTTTACCTTGGCCGGATGAAATACCGCGTCCGACGCGTTTCGGACCTTTTGATGAAGTGATGTCAAGTTCATTATACTTAGTCATTACTTTGTCTCCTCTGCGACGGCCTTCTTAACGACAGGTTTCTTAGCTGGCGCATTTAGCCATTCGCTTCTAGGAACCAAGCTACGAAGAGCTTCGATGGTTGCGTAAGCAATGTTCACTTTGTTTGTTGAACCAAGTGATTTAGTTAGTAGATCACGAATACCAGTTACACCGATAATCGAACGGACTACACCACCAGCGATGATGCCGGTACCTGGAGAAGCTGGTTTGATTAGGACGCGAGCGCCCGAAAAACGTAGTTCGCAGTCATGAGGAATTGTGTCTTTATTAACAGCAACATGAATAATGTGCTTTTTAGCGACTTCGGTCGCCTTAGCAATAGCGGCTTGGACATCTGCGCCCTTAGCAACGCCGATACCAACGCGAGTCTTGCCGTCACCGACGACAACAAGTGCCTTAAAGCGGAAACGACGCCCACCTTTGACTACACGAGAAACACGGTCGATATTAATAACCAATTCTTGAAATTCTTTTGGCTCAGTTGGCATATCACGACGATTGTTGTTTGGGCGTCCGCCACGTGATCCAGTCTGAGGCCTTGAAGTAGGTTCAGCCATAATTAGAACTTTAATCCTTCCTTGCGAGCAGCATCTGCTAGCGCACTCAATCGTTTAGCATATCGATGTCCATTTCGATCGAATACAATCGCGTTAATTTTAGATTTTTTAGCCTTTTTAGCAATATCAGTACCGATAAACTCAGCTTGTTCGGTAGTTGTACCAGCCTGCTTAGTTCCAACGGTTGTACTTGCAGCAATTGTGCGCTGCTTTTCATCATCAATCAACTGAACACTTACGTGTTTGTTGCTGATTGAGACACTCAAACGTGGCCTTTCGGCTGTTCCTGAAATCTTTGCACGAACTCGGCCCTTACGAAGATCTTGGTTTAAAATTTTCTTAGCAAGATTATTCATGCTATTTACCAGCCTTTCCAGCCTTGCGGCGTACAACTTCATCAGAATATTTAATGCCCTTGCCCTTATAAGGTTCTGGCTTTTTAAGTGAACGAATTTCAGCTGCAGTCTGACCAACGGCCTGTTTGTCTATACCTGAAACCGTGACAGTCATTTTTTCAATTGTAAGCGTAATGCCGTCTTGAGCTTTATATTTGACTGGGTGAGAAAATCCAAGAAGCATTTCAATTTCTTGACCGCCACCGCTAACACGGAAACCGACACCAATAATTTCTAGTTTCTTTTCATAGCCTTTTGTAACACCGATAACGGCATTATTAAGTAGTGCACGCTGCAGACCATGTTGGGCTTTCGCGATACGCTCATCATCTTTACGTGTAACGATTGCTTGAGTTCCTTCAAGCGCTACGGTCACGTCGCTCAGATGAGGTACAATCAGTTCGCCCTTGGGGCCTTTAACTGAAAGAACATCTGAGTCAACCGTGATTGTCACGCCTGTAGGTACGTCAATTGGTAGTTTTCCGATTCGACTCATATTATTATTCCTTTACTTATTTCTAATCTTAATATATCTTCATTAGTAATTCGCCACCAAGACGTAGCTTGTAGGCGACATGACCAGGCATAACACCTTGGCTTGTGCTAATAAGTACCATTCCACGACCACTTTTGATCCTTGGGATGTCACTTGCGTTTACATATACACGGCGTCCTGGTTTAGACATACGAGTAATCTCAGAGATTGTTGAATTCTCACCAGGCTGATTGATCATAATGACCAATGTATCGCGAGGTTTAGTGCTTTCAACTTTAACTTCACTTAGGTATTTAGCTTTTTTCAGCTCTTTTGCGATAACTACCTTTATCTTGCTAGAAGGTACGCGGATTTCGTTTTTGCCGACCATAACTGCGTTACGGATACGAGTTAGTAGGTCAGCGATTGGGTCAGTTGTTTGTAATGACATAGAATATCCTTTCCTACCAACTACTCTTAGTTACACCGGGAATTTCGCCTTTTGAGGCTTTTTCGCGGAAATTAATACGGTTTAATCCGAATCGGCGCATATATGCACGTGGACGACCGTGAAGTACGTCGCGATTCTTCCAGCGGGTTGGTGAACTGTTAAGTGGCAACTTAGCCAAACCTTCTTGATCACCAAGTTCTTTTAATTCGGCACGTTTATCGGCAAATTTCAAAATCATCTTTTTGCGTTTTTCGTCACGAGCGACAGCAGATTTTTTAGCCATTAGTTTTTGCCTCCTTGTTTCTCAAATGGAACACCAAATTTTTCAAGTAATGCTCGGCTATATTTAGCGTCGCCGCCAGATATCACAAAAGTGACCTGCAAACCATGAATAACTTGGGTCTCTTCGAATGTTAACTCTGGGAAGATCGATTGCTCAACAATTCCCAAGTTATAGTTACCGGCTTTGTCGAAAGCCTTAGCGCTAACACCGTGAAAATCACGTGTACGAGGCAGAGAAACATTTACAAAACGATCTAGAAACTCATACATACGAGCTCCGCGGATTGAAACGCTGATACCAACACGGTTCAAACCAGCACGAATCTTGAAACCAGCAATTGATTTCTTGGCCATGCGGTCGACTGGGTGTTGACCAGTGACTTTAGTAAGCGTATTACGAACAACTTCGTAGAAGTGCTTGTCATCTTTATTTTTACCGATTCCTACGCTTACTACAATCTTTTCAAGTTTTGGAACTTGATGAATATTACCTAAGTTCAATTCGGCTTGTAGTTCCTTGGCAATTGTATCTTTGTACAAGGCTTTCAGGCGAGGAGTCGATGGCATTAATGCGGTTAGCTTAACCATTACTTGATCTCCTTATCTTTATACTGGCGGGCAACGCGAGTTGTTTTGCCATTTGTGTCTTTGGTGAGTCCAACACGACTAGTCTTGCCAGTCTTATCATCAATTACCAAAGCAACTTTATGAATTGGAACAGGAACATGAATGTCCTTGTGTCCACCGCGAGGGTTCTGTTGACTAGGCTTTACATTACGATGAATGTTGCCGATTCCTTCGATTAGTACCGAGTTTTTCTTGGCAAGTACTTGTAGCACTTTGCCGGTTGTACCCTTGTTGGCACCACTTATAAGTTTGACGGTGTCGCCCTTAATGATTCGTTTGATAGTAGCCATAATTATAGTACCTCCGGTGCTAGGCTGATAATCTTGGTATAGCCAAGATCGCGCAATTCGCGGGGAACAGGTCCGAAGACGCGAGTTCCTTTTGGATTCTTATCATCACCAACGATAACGGCTGCGTTATCATCAAATGCGATAGTCGAGCCATCTTTACGTTGAATTTGGTCACGAGTTCGTACGACAACAGCCCGAACGACTGATTTTCGCTTAACAACTCCGACTGCAGTCGCTTCTTTGACGGTAGCGACAATCATATCACCAACACGTGCATAGCGACGTTTCGTGCCACCAAGAACTCGGATACAAAGAATTTCTTTGGCTCCAGAGTTGTCGGTTACTTTTAGACGTGATTCTTGTTGTATCATATTATGCCTCTACCACTGCGACTTCTTCTTTTAGCTCAATTGAGCCTCGTGATTTCTCGACGACAATGTCAAGTTTAAATGATTTACGTTTTGAAACAGGGCGAGTCTCGGAAATCGTGACTTTATCACCCTTTTTTGCCTCGTTATTCTCGTCATGGGCTGCATATTTGCGGGTAACAGTATACTGTTTTCCATAAATAGGATGCGTCTCACGACTAGTAACAGAGACGGTAATTGTTTTATCCGCTACGTCCGACGTAACGATACCTGTCAATGTCTTGGCCATATTACTTTTTCTCCTTTGCGCTTGCGATCTCAGCTGCTCGGATGGCAGTGTGAAGGCGGGCGATTTCTTTACGTGTGACTGTAATAACACGAGGGTTGGTGAGTTCACCTAGCTTGTGTCCGCGTTTTGCTTCAATCAAATCACTACGTTTAGTTGCAAGATCTAATCTTAGCTGATCAATAGTCTTAACCTCAACGGCTTTTTTAGTTGCCTTTACGGTCTTTTTAGTTGTATCAGCCATCTTAGACTTGCTCCCTTACGACGAATTTAGTTTTAACGGGAAGTTTATGAGATGCAAGGCGCATTGCTTCACGCGCAATTGACTCTTCAACACCCTTCATTTCAAACAAAATTGTTCCGGCCTTAACCTTGGCGACGAAAAATTCTGGATTTCCTTTACCGCTACCCATCTTGACATCAAGTGGTTTACGAGTAACTGGTGTATGAGGGAAGATACGAATCCAAATCTTACCACCACGAGCAATATGACGAGTCATAGCTTGACGTGCAGCTTCGATTTGACGGCTAGTAATGCGTTCGTTTGACTGAGACTGTAGTCCGAAATCACCGAAAGCAACATACTGACCGCGGGTAGCAATACCCTTATTCTTACCTTTACGGACTTTTCGATACTTAGTTTTCTTTGGCATTAACATATCGATTAAATCCTTTCGCCCTTATGAATCCAAACCTTAACACCAATAATTCCAACTGGAGTCTTGGCGCGTTCACCATAATAGTCAATGTCCGCACGTAGAGTATGAAGAGGTACACAACCTTCGATCATTTTCTCAGTACGAGCCATCTCGGCATTATTCAAACGTCCTGCGACTTGGATACGAATACCTTTAGCACCGGCTGCCATCGTATTCTGTGCTGTCATTTTCATGACGCGACGGAAATTGGCACGGCGTTCTAATTGGCGAGCTATATTCTCAGCAACTAGCTTTGCAGCTAATTCTGGGCGTTTCACTTCTTCGATGTTCAGTCGAGCGGGTAGACTAGTAATTTTTTCAATCAAAGTCTTTAGTTCGGTCACACCAGCTCCGCCACGGCCAATCACAACACCAGCTTTGGCGGTATGAATAGTAATAGTGATTAGGTTGGTTGAACGTTCAATTTCAATACGGCTAATTGTTGGTCGGCTTATGAAACGCTTCTCGATAAGTTCACGAATACGGTGATCCTCGAGTAGCCACTTAGCAAAATCTTTTTTACCAGCGAACCAGCGTGAGTCCCAATTCTTGTGAACTTGAAGTCGGAAGCTAATTGGGTTTACTTTATTTCCCATTACTTAATCTCCTTCACTTCTGCTGGTTTAACAACCGGCTTTTTCTTTGGTTTAACATCACCTGTTACTTCAACCAGGATATTAGCTGTTTTCTTCTGGAATGGTAGCGCACGGCCACGGCTAGCGGGTTTAAATCGCTTAAGTCGAGTTCCGGCGGTAACAGAAAGCTTTGAAATGATAAGTGTCTTGCCGTCTAAGCCGTGATTGTTGATAGCATTAGCTTTGGCACTCTCAATCGCTTTGACGACAGGCAATGCTGCGCGCTTTGGCGTATGTGAAAGAATGACAAGTGCGTCAGCAACGGTTCGGCTACGGACAAGGCTGGCCACAAGCGCGACCTTACGAGGCGCTTGGTCAACATTCTCAGCATACGCTCGGACAGTTTGTAGATCAGACATTATTTTCTATCCTTTCCACCGTGCTTACGAAATTTACGTGTTGGGCTAAACTCACCGAGTTTATGTCCAACCATATTTTCCGAAACAAGTACTGGGATGTGCATTTTGCCGTTATGAACAGCAATTGTACGTCCAACCATCTCCGGGCTAATGGTACTAGCACGGGCCCAGGTTTTGATAATTGTACGGTCGTCTAATCCAAGCGCCGCCACTTTCTTAGCAAGCTTGAAGTCAACAAATGGTCCTTTTTTTAGTGAACGACTCATATACTACTTCTTCCTCTTCGCATCATGGCGACTCTTAATGATCAACTTACTGACGTCTTTACGACGACGAGTACGATATCCAAGGGTCAATTGACCCCAAGGTGTCTGTGGTGGTTTACCTGTACCGTGACGACCACCATCACCACCACCGTGTGGATGATCTGCAGCATTCATAACTACACCACGAACTCCTGGACGAATACCCTTACGGCGATTTCGACCAGCAGAACCGATCTTGATATTCTGATGTTGTACATTTCCAACTACGCCCATGGCAGCAGTTGCTTCTAATCGGAAACGACGAACTTCACCTGATGGTAAGCGGACTTGAGCATAGTCGTCCTCTTTGGCCATAAGTTGAGCCTTCGTACCAGCTGAACGTACCATTTGAGCACCCTTACCTGGGTAAATCTCGATAGCGTAAATCTGTGTACCGATTGGAATCTTTGATAGGGGCATGCGGTTGCTTGATTCAATTGGGGCGTCTGGACCGCTAACGATCACTTTGCCTTTTTCCATTGAAGTGTCAGCTAAGATGTAATGGTACAAACCATATTGATCTTTAACGCGCGCAATGCGAGCACTACGATTTGGATCGTATTCGATCTCTTCGATAGTGACAGTTAGGCCAGCTGCAAGGTTATGGTTAACCAAGCGATAGTGACGCTTAACACCGCCACCGCGATGGCGAACAGTGATACGACCCGTATTATTGCGTCCAGCGTTTTGCTTTTTGCTTTTCAACAGGCTCTTAAGCGGTTTCTTGGTAGTGACTTCACTAAGATCTTGGCTCGTCATGCCACGACGAGCAGGAGTAGTTGGGTTGTATAGCTTAATTGGCATTACTTCTTCTCCTTCTTTGTCGTCTTAGGCTCAGGCGCTTCAGTTGTAGCTTCATCGAATACTTTAATACTGTCACCTTCGGCAAGCGTTACATACGCTTTTTTAGAATCTTTGCGGTGCGCAATACCAGGTTGGCTGCGTTTGCCTTTTGAAGAGCGAATCGCCTTACCGGTCTGGATCAAAGTCTTGATACCAACTGTCTTTACTCCAAATTGAGCTTCGACTGCGGCAACAATTTGTTGCTTGTTGGCACTAACAGGTGCATCAAATACGTAAACGTTATTCTTTGCTTGGCCAAAAGCTTTTTCGGTTGCCCGTGGGAAAATATTAATAAGAGTTGTCATATTATTTATCTCCTCCGACCAACCAAGTTTTAATAGCGGCTACCGATTTAGTAGATAGCACAACTTTATCGGCATTCAAAATATGGTAAACACTTAGGTAATTTGCACGAATAAGTAGAATATTCGGAACATTGTTTGTTGCACGTAGAATCTGTGGAGTTTTATCATCAACGACAAGCAGAACCTTACGTTCAAGTTTGTTGTCAACTAAGAATTTAGCAGCTTCACTAGTCTTACCGGTTGTCTTGAAGTCAAGAACAACAACTTTGTTTGCCTGGTTGGCAAGAGTCAAAGCTTGACGTACTGCAACGCGCTTACTTGTAGTTGAAAGTCTCTTCATGTGGTTTTCGCTACCATTTGGTCCGAAAGCGATACCGCCTCCGCGCCAAATTGGGTTACGAGATGAACCGAAACGAGCGCGTCCTGTGCCTTTTTGGGCCCATGGCTTTCTACCACCACCACTGACTTCGCCACGTTTTTTAGTATTAGGGTGAGCTGAGCGTGAGTTAGCAAGGTAGCTATCGTAAGCAAGCTTTAATAGTTCGTGATTATTAACATCTACAGCAAAGACTTCTTTTGGCAAAGAAACTTTAGCTACGGTTGTTTTTGTAATTTCAGCCATTATGCTTTTCCTCCGATAATGATCAGACCCTTTTTAGGACCTGGTACAGCGCCACGTAAACCAATCAAATTGTTCTCAAGGTCAATATAAGCAACTACAAGGTTCTTGACCGTTACTCGATCGTGGCCCATGCGTCCTGCCATACGTTTTCCCTTAAAGACCTTTTGTGGATACATTGATCCAATTGATCCTGGTTTACGAACATCACCTTGACCACCGTGCGTATGACGGCTAGTAATAAAGTTATGTCGCTTCACCGTACCGGCGAAGCCCTTACCCTTGCTTGTACCGGTAGCATCAACGATGTCTCCTAGCGCAAAAGTTGTTACATCAAACGTGCTTCCTACCGAGAGACCATCTGGTAGTTCTGTTACACGAATTTCCCGAATATGCTTCGGTGTCACTTTGGCGGACAATGTATGTCCAGCCACGGCCTTGCTCAGGTTCTTACCCTCACCATATGCCACTTGAACTGCAGTATAGCCGTCGGTTTCGACGGTTTTTACCTGAGTCACAGTCACTGGGCCAGCTTGAATCAATGTTACAGGAACTGCAACGCCATCTTCGCTAATGATTTGGGTCATACCAATTTTGGTACCGAGAAGTGCTTTCATAGCCCTTTTGCTCCCACTTTAAAATTCTTGGTGGAGGGCAGTATCCGTATCTGTTGGACTTACCAATTCACCAAGAATCGTTATTATTTTCTTATAAGTTACCGTTTAAATATAGCACGCTATCTGTTAATAGTCAATATGATTAGCCCCTATTCATGTTTTAATAAAGCATTATTCATGAAAAATGGTAAAATTAGTGTATGAAACTAATAAATCGGCCATGGGAAAAAATATCATTATTTGTTCTATATATACTACTAGTTAGTCTGGGAGTCGTTTTTTGGTTTAAGGTAAGGCCGGCATTGTCGCCAACCGTCCCGCCAGATGACTCAGCTGGCAATACTTCAAAAAAAGAAACGATAAAACCCGCTAAATCATTTATTAAAGACAAATACTCAAAGGTAGATTCTTCGAGTCTATGGGTTATCGTCAACAAACAACACCCCTTAAATCCAACTAATTATGTGCCTGACGACCTAGTGACAACGGTTGGAGCTACGATATCAAACAAAGCAATGCTGGATTTTAACGCTATGAACACCGCAGCACTCGCTGATGGTGTTAACTTTACGATTAACAGTAGCTACCGATCATACTCTAATCAAAACTCAACATACAACACTTATATAGCAACTCGTGGCCAAGCATCGACCTACACCTTTAGCGCTCGTCCTGGATTTAGCGAGCACCAAACTGGTCTAGCAATTGATCTAGGCAGTAGCGTGAAGCCAAGCTGTGATCTTGATGGCTGCTTCGGTGATACGGTTGAAGGTAAATGGCTTGCCGAACACGCGAATGAGTATGGCTTTCTTTTGCGATATGCGGCAGATAAACAGCAAATAACAGGCTATATGGCCGAACCTTGGCACTTTCGATATGTTGGGCGGGATTTAACAGCAGAGATGAAAAAAGAAGCTGTTACTACTCTAGAGGAATTTTTCAAAGTTAGTGGTGGTGAAAAATTTATCTAATTTTTGGGTCTGTTGCTCATAACGCTTGAGTTTATCTAATAAATCAGTCATACTGTTGTCATAAAGCATTATCTAAGGAGATCGCATTAAATGGCAACTGCAAAAAAATCATCAGTTAAGAAAACGAGTGCAAAAAAAGTAACTGCAAAAAAATCAATGCCTAAAAAAGCACATTTTAAATCATTCAAGGTTCACAAGAATGTTACTCCGTTCTTTTCGTTTCATATTACCGAACAAACAGTTTATTGGATGATTCTTCTAGCGCTAATTTTTGGGCTTGGAATATGGGTACTCAACATTCAAATCAATATCTCGAATATCTTGAATAGTATCAACAGCGTCAACGGTATCTAGCTACAAACTATCCCGTATATAATAACCCCGCAATTCGCGGGGTTATTATATACGGCCTTAAGGCTCGTAATCTACATTCGAATTTCTGCATCAACACCAGCTGGTAGGCTTAGGTTCTGCAAGCTGTCGATTGTCTTTGGAGTGGCGTTAGTAATATCGATAAGGCGCTTATGAACACGCATCTCGAACGCTTCTCCACCCTTTTTATAGACGTGGGGAGATTTAACGACTGTGAATACACTACGACGCGTTGGAAGTGGCACAGGTCCAGAGACGCTAGCACCGGTTCGGATAGCCGTGTCGATAATCTGTTTTGCTGACTGGTCGATAACCTTGTAGTCATATGCCTTTAGGCGAATACGAATACGGGGTGATTCTTGTTTAGTTTTTTCTACCATAAATGGTTTCCTTCATGTGCTATATCGTAACCTCTGTTATAGTCCAGTTTTGTTCTGCTACTACTGAGTTCTCGATATGATTAATAATACGTCATGAATTGTAACATCTATCTCTTAAATGCACAACTAAAAATACCCCCAAGTCGCCTCGGGGGTATATAGTCAATCGTTAATCTAATTATTTAACGATTTTAGTAACGACACCGGCACCAACAGTCTTGCCACCTTCGCGGATTGCGAAGTTAAGGCCCTGCTCCATTGCAATAGGTGCAAGTAGAGTGACTTTAAATGTCAATGTATCGCCAGGAATAACTAGTTCCTTGTCGGCTGGAAGTTCAACTTCACCAGTGACATCAGTTGTGCGGAAGTAAAACTGTGGTTTATATCCCTTACTAAATGGCGTATGACGACCACCTTCTTCTTTTTTAAGGATATATACTTCAGCATCAAATTCAGTATGAGGAGTTAGGCTACCGGGTTTAACGATAACTTGTCCACGCTCAATTTGCTCACGCTCGATACCGCGTAGAAGTAGTCCGGCATTATCACCAGCTTGACCCTGATTTAGATTCTTTTTGAAAGCTTCGATACCAGTGACAACAGTACTCTGTACTGGGTGGATACCAACTATCTCAACTGGATCATTGATCTTAACAACACCTTGCTCAATACGACCAGTAGCAACAGTGCCACGGCCTTTAATTGAGAAAACGTCTTCAATTGGCATAAGGAATGGCTTGTCTAGATCACGAACTGGTTCTGGGATGTAGCTATCAAGAGCTTCAACTAGTTCCATAATTGCATCTTCGTTTTCTTTGTCGCCTTCTAGAGCCTTGGTAGCAGAACCCTTGATGATTGGAGCGTCTTCATCGAAGCCGTTCTTTGCAAGAAGTTCACGAATATCCATTTCAACTAGTTCAACTAGTTCAGGATCAGCAAGGTCCATCTTGTTTAGGAAAACAAGAATTTTCGGAACACCGACTTGCTTAGCAAGTAGAACGTGTTCACGAGTCTGTGGCAATGGACCATCGTTGGCAGCAACCACAAGGATAGCACCATCAATTTGAGCAGCACCAGTAATCATGTTCTTGATATAGTCGGCGTGGCCTGGCATATCAACGTGAGCATAATGACGGTTAGCTGTTTCATATTCTTGATGAGATGAAGCGATAGTAATACCACGAGCACGCTCTTCTGGGGCGTTATCAATCATTGCGTATGTAACCGCTTTGTTGACAGCACTTGGAAGCCTCTTGGCTAGAACAGCTGTAATTGCTGCTGTTAGAGTTGTTTTACCATGGTCAACGTGACCCATTGTGCCGACGTTAACGTGGGGCTTTGTTCGATCAAAATCTGCCATTTTAGTTGTTTCTCCTATTAATTATTTTCGCACGAGAGCAATATTACCTCACGACGTATACCTTGCATTATACAGAATTATTCGTATACGGTAAAGTTTTTTTACCTATTTACTTGAACGTTTTTCAATTATCTCTTTAGCTACGTTTGGCGGTACTTCTTCATACTGAGCAATCTCCATCGTACTCGCGGCACGACCTTGGCTCATTGAACGAATATCACTCGTATATCCAAACATACTTGCTAGAGGTACTAGAGCTTTAATTAGCTTGGCATTGCCGCTTAAGTCTTCCATAGCCTCAATACGGCCACGACGAGAGTTAAGATCGCCGATAACGTCACCCATGAACTCTTCTGGGGTCGTAACTTCAACGTGCATGATTGGCTCTAGTAGAATTGGCTGAGCCTGCCTAATACCCTCTCGAGTAGCAATACAGCCGGCCATCTTAAAGGCAAGTTCGCTTGAGTCGACATCATGATAGCTACCATCATGAAGTGTAGCCTTGATATCTACAACTGGGTAACCAGCGATAACACCACCGTCAAGAGTTTCGCGTACACCAGCTTCAACCGGTTTACGATATTCTTGAGGGACAACGCCACCTTTAATCTCATCGACGAATTCGAAGCCCTTGCCTGGTTCATTTGGTTCAAACTTAATCCAAACGTCACCGTACTGACCACGTCCACCGGATTGCTTAATATGCTTTCCTTGAACATCTGAAGTACCTTTAATTGATTCACGGAAAGCTACTTGCGGCTCACCAATATTAGCTTCAACCTTAAACTCGCGCTTCATACGTTCAATCAGAATATCAAGGTGAAGTTCACCCATTCCCGACATAATAGTTTGACCGGTTTCGTCATCTGTTCGAATACGGAAAGTTGGGTCTTCTTCGGCAAGTCGCTGCAAGGCAACGCCCATTTTTTCTTGATCGGATTTAGTCTTTGGTTCAACCGCAATTGATACCGGTGGATCTGGAAATGTAATTGATTCAAGTGTAATTGGGTGTGTAATGTCAGAAAGAGTTGCACCAGTAAAGGTGTCCTTAAGTCCGACAACGGCAGCAATATCACCAGCACAGATTGAATCAATATCCTCACGCTTGTCAGCATGCATACGAACGATACGTCCAACGCGTTCTTTTTTACCAGTCGTCGTATTAAGGACGTATGAGCCAGCAGTCATTATACCGCTATAGACACGGACGAATATCAACTTACCAACGAATGGATCAGTTGCGACCTTAAAGGCCAAGCTTGAAAGTGGTTCTTTTTCATCAGGTTTACGTTGGACTTCATCACCAGTTTTAGGGTTTTGGCCCCAAATTGCGTCAACATCTAGAGGAGATGGAAGAAAATCGACAACAAGGTCAAGAACCTTTTCGACAATAACACCACGACCATCACCACCGCTTACTAAGTAAAAGTCACCAGCAAGGATTCGCTTACGAAGCGCGCCCTTAAACTCATCGATCGTAATTGATTCTTCACCTTTTTCAAGGAATCGTTCAAATAGCTCATCATCTGCTTCAACGGCAGCTTCAACCAAAAGACTACGCGAGTTCTTGGCCTTTTCAAGCATATTAGCTGGTACTTCACCAACGACTAACTCGTGGTCAGAATAGTCAGAGTAAGTATAGGCTTTCATATCAACTAGATCGATAACGCCGTTAATATCTTTTTCAAAGCCAATTGGTATATGGATAGGAAGTGCGTTCTTAGTCAGACGATTATGAATAGTGTCTAGTGATTTGTAGAAATCACCACCGGTTTGATTAATCTTATTAATAAAACAAATACGAGGAACATTATATTTGTTTGCCTGGCGCCATACTGTCTCGGTCTGAGCTTCAACACCCATCTTGCCATCGAATACAACTACAGCACCATCAAGGACGCGTAGTGATCGTTCAACTTCAGCAGTAAAATCAATATGTCCCGGTGTATCAATCACATTAATCTTGTGGTCACGCCAAAAAGTCGTAACAGCAGCAGATGTAATCGTGATTCCACGTTCACGCTCCTGCTCCATCCAGTCTGTCGTCGTTTCACCTTCGTGAACAACGCCAATCTTATGTGAAAGACCCGTTCGGTACAAGATACCTTCGGTTACAGTTGTTTTACCAGCGTCAATATGGGCAATAATACCAATATTACGAATGTCATCTAGTGGAACGTGTCTTTCTGCCATAAGTTGTCCTATCATCCTTTCGCTGTACAGCGAATAAACTTTATTTTATGTACGAGCGAAGTGTGCAAATGCACGGTTAGCTTCGGCCATTTTGTGAGTATCTTCTTTCTTCTTAAAAGCACCGCCGGCTTCGTTGTGAGCGTCAACAATTTCTTGTGCTAGGCACTGAGAATATGACATGCCGCGACGTGAGCGAGCAGCTTGGACCATCCAGCTAAAGGCGTAATGGAATTGACGATGTCCTTGAATTGGGAAAGGAATCTGATAGTTAGCACCACCAACACGACGAGATTTAACCTCGAAATTTGGTAATACGTTCTTAAGAGCTTTCTCAAATACTTCAAGTGGATCTTCGCTACCAAGTTTTTTAGCAGCTGCTTCAAGTGCGTCATAGACGGCACGTTCAGCTAGAAGCTTCTTGCCATTAAGCATCGATTTGTTAATTAGACGTTGAACCAATACACTCTGGTACTTACGATCAGCGGGAATTACTCGTTGTAGACTAACAGTTACTTTACGAGGCATTACTTGTCCTCCTTTTTAGCACCATATTTTGAGCGGCCTTGTTGTCGTTTTGCGACACCTTGAAGGTCAAGTGCACCACGAACGATATGATAACGTACACCTGGCAAATCCGGCACACGACCACCACGAACAAGCACAACAGCATGCTCCTGAAGGTTATGACCTTCACCACCGATATATGCCCAGACTTCTTGCTGGTTCGTTAGACGAACACGAGCGACCTTACGTAGGGCCGAGTTAGGCTTTTTGGGTGTTTTAGTTGTGACCCTGATACATACGCCACGTTTAAGTGGGCTGTTCTGGTTGTAATAGTGCGTTTTTAGCGCATTATATATTTTTCCCAATGCAGGAGACTTCGATTTCTTGTTCGTAGTCTTGCGAGGCTTGCGCACTAATTGGTTAATTGTTGGCATTAATACTCCTTAAGAGAGAAATTACTTATATATCATTTGGACATAGAATGCCCGATTTATTTACAGATTGAACTCAGCATGTCCGCTCTGTGTCATACTTACCAGCTCTAACGAATTTGTACACATTCAAATAAATCGTTAGCCCGATAAGAGTAAACTCGTCTGTGATTATAACAAAATATCAGCAATATAGCAAATGCACATCAAGTGGTGAAAGTTAGCTACGAATGGCGGGGGCGTACAAACGCTTACCCGCCATTCATTATTTACTAACCTACCTACTGTCTATACAGCTAGTTCGATGTTCTCAGCAATTTCTTGCTCGAGTTCATCGGCAGGATCTTGACGCTCGTATCCTTTGGCGCCAGTTCCAACTGGAATCTTGCGACCAATGATAACGTTTTCTTTCAATCCATGCAATCGATCAATACGTCCACTAATAGCTGCGTTAATCAAAACACGTGTCGTGTCTTGGAATGATGCGGCAGATAGGAAGCTATCCGACCAAATAGAAACTTTGGTGATACCTAGCAATAGCTGAGTATATCCAACAAGTTCTTTTCCGCCAGCTGCAAGATCGGCGTTTGCCTCAACGACAGATGCTTTAGATACGATGTCACCAGAGACAAATGTACTATCACCTGGATCTTCAATCTGAACGCGGCTAAACATTTGACGCACAATGACCTCGAGATGCTTATCAGCGACGTCTTGGCCTTGAGCAGAGTAAATACGTAGGACCTCATTGATAATGTAGCGCTGAGTTGCCTCTGTGCCCTTAAGACGCATTAGATCATGTAGATTCAATGAGCCAGAAGTCAGGCGATCACCCGCTTCGACAGTATCACCAGCGGCGACAACAAGTTGCGTGCTACCAGGAATCTCATAACGTACAGGGGAGCTAGCGTTTGCGGCTACGGTTAACGTTTCACCAGCAACTTCAACGACTCCATCAAATGGCGCAGTTAGTGGCCTTGTTTCGCTCTCACCAGTTGCGAGTACGTCACCAACCTTGATGCTACTACCAGATTTTATAACTGCAGTACGGCCATCAAGCGCAATTCGCTCAACATGACCAGCTTCAGGCGTGACTTGAACAATATACTTCTTGCCATCTTCCCATACATCAACTAGGCCAGCTGCTTCCGTAGTGTGCGCCTGTCCCTTTGGAGAACGAGCTTCAAACAACTCTTCAACTCGAGGAAGACCCTGAGTAATATCTCCACCGGCTTCACCACCCTTATGGAAGGTCTTAAGCGTAAGCTGTGTACCAGGTTCACCAACAGATTGAGCGGCAATAACACCAACGGGCTGGGCTACATCAACAAGGCGACCAGTCGCCATATCGATACCGTAGCTCTTACGTGGGATTCCGCGTAAATTCTTGGTCGAAAGAACAGATTGAATCTTGACACTTTCGATTGATGGATCGGCTTCAATAGCCAAAGCAACTTCACGAGTAATGATCTGATCGGCTTCAATATAGCTAGCAACAGCTTCAGAAGTATATCGTCCAATTAGCCTGTTACTAAAGTCAATCATCGTGTGTTCCGACTCACTGCGCAAAATAGCAAAACCTTCATCGTCGTTTTCAGTATCTTCAACAGTAAATACATCCTGAGATACATCAACTAGGCGACGGGTTAGATAACCAGCATCGGCAGTCTTTAGAGCAGTGTCAATTAGACCCTTACGAGCACCACGTGTGGCGACGAACTGCTCAAGTGAGCTAAGTCCATCTTTATAGTTTGAACGAATCGCCAACTCGATTTCGCGGTTATTTGAATCCACCACGATACCGATCATAGCTGATGCCCACTTAACATTACTGATATCACCACGAGCACCGGAGTTAACCATGACGCTAATGCTGGTATCCATATCTTTCAACTTGTTCTTTAGGAAATCAGCAATCTTGCGGTCAACTGAACGCCATGCACTAATCGTTAGGCTGTAACGCTCTTCTTCGGTAATTAAACCTTGGTCGAACTGTTCAGCGATAAGTGCAGTCTTGGCGTCACCTTCGGCAACGAACTCGCTTGTTTCATTAAACTGAATGTAGTCGTCTTTACCTGTTGAAACGGCTGCTACAGTTGCAAATCGGAAGGCTAAGCCTTTCATTCGGTCAGCTGTTTGAGCGGTTGTTTCAGCATCATAGTCATTAAAAATCCTGGCAAGAACTTTCTTTAGCTGCTTTTTGGTCTGAATAGAGTTATCGAAAGGATAGTCTTCAGGCAAGATGTCGTTAAAGAATACACGTCCAAGAGTAGTTTCACGAATTTCGCCTCTAAAGAATACACGGATTGGGCTCTGCAATTGCAAATGTCCTCCGTCGTATGCCATCTCAGCTTCGTAAACTGAACTATAGGACTTTTGTACTTTTGTTTGAACGCTTGGCTTTACGTATGTAAGATAGTAATTGCCCAAAACAACGTCCTGGCCAATATTCAACACTGGAGCACCGTCAGCTGGTTTTAGGAGGTTAGCTGTCGCACTCATCAACTCGCGAGCTTCACGCTGCGCATCAGTCGAAAGTGGTAAGTGAACCGCCATTTGATCACCATCGTAATCGGCGTTAAATCCATTAGCTACAAGTGGGTGAAGCTGGATTGCCTTACCTTCAACAAGAACTGGCTGAAAAGCCTGAATCGACAAACGGTGAAGTGATGGAGCACGGTTAAGCAGTACATACTTACCTTCGATAACAGCATCAAGAGCATCCCATACTAGGGCATCACCAGATTCAATCAAACGTGTTGCTGATCGAATATTATAGGCATGTTCACCACGGATTAACCAACTGATAATAAACGGTTTAAATAGCTCTAAGGCCATTTGCTTTGGCAGTCCACACTCACTAATTTTGAGTTTTGGACCTACAACAATAACCGAACGACCAGAATAGTCTACGCGTTTACCTAGAAGGTTCTGACGGAAACGACCCTGTTTACCCTTTAGCATATCGCTGATTGACTTTAGGCGACGACGTCCACCGGTAGCATTAACTGCACGGTTACCCTTAGCGGCACTATTATCAATCAAAGCGTCAACAGCTTCTTGAAGCATGCGCATTTCGTTACGGCAAATAACTTCAGGAGCATTTAAGCTAATGAGCTTTTTAAGGCGATTATTACGGTTAATGACACGACGATATAGGTCATTTAAATCACTAGTTGCAAAACGGCCGCCGGTTAGTTGAACCATTGGGCGTAGATCCGGTGGAATAACTGGAAGAACTGTTAAGGCAAGGCTGCTAGGGTCGATTCCGGCGCTAGACATACCTTCGAGCATCTTGAGACGCTTCAGTAGCTTCTTCTCGCGTTGCCCCTTGGCGTTAGCAACCTCTTCGGTAAGCTTAGCAATTAACCCTGGCAGTTTGATCTCATCAAGTAGAGTCTTAAGAGCTGCTCCACCCATGCCGACAACAACTAGGTCTTCGTATTCTTCGGGAAGGTTACGGAAATCAACTTCGTTAATAAGAGCACATTTCACCAAGCTATCTAATTGAGCTTTTTTGATTAGATATGATTCATTCAGTTCTTCAATCTCTTTGGATTGTTCGGCAGCTAGAACTTTGACATCCGCATTTTCAACACCCGCTTCTCGTTCGTAACGCATTTTAATTGCGATACGACCAGCTTCGGTCTCGGCCTCAATATCAGACAGATACTGTTCGCGCTTTTCGTCATTGACCTTCAATACAATATAGGTTGCAAAGTAAGCAATACGTTCAAGATTACGAACAGTTACGCCTAGTAGTAAGCTCATAGCACTTGGCGTGCCGCGCATAAACCAAATATGGGCAACAGGAGTGGCAAGTGAGATATGAGCCATACGTTCACGTCGTACGATTGACTTGGTGATTAGCTCACCGTTCTTATCGACTGCAGCTTCACGTGATCGAACACCTTTTAACTTGTTATCGTGTGGATTAACGTCTTTGACTGGACCAAAGATACGTTCACAGAACAAACCATCGCGCTCTGGTTTTTGGGTACGATAGTTAATCGTCTCAGGTTTCGTGACTTCACCATTACTCCATCGTAGGATGTCATCGGGGCTCGCTACCGTCAGGCGGATTGCGTTAAAGTCAGCAATTCCGTTGCTTGCAATTACACGTGACATATTACGCCTCCTCCTTAATTTCTTCTTTACTGCTATCTTCGATTATCATATCGTTTTCAATTTCTCCGAGGTCTTCTGTTATCATCTCTTCTTCAATTTCGACTATGTCTTGAGCTACGGATTTATCAACTGGGTCACCATTGATAACAACTGCCGCGTCGACAACTGCGTCTTCGGTCTCGTCAAGTAAATCGACTCGTAGTCCAAGTCCTTGAAGTTCTTTGACTAACACGTTAAATGATTCAGGTAATTTTGGACCAACAATTGGTTCATTTTTGATAATTGATTCGTAAGCTTTTGCACGTCCATAAACGTCATCGGATTTGATAGTAATCATCTCTTGAAGTGTTGCGGCTGCGCCGTAAGCTTCAAGTGCCCAGACTTCCATCTCTCCAAATCGCTGACCACCGTTTTGCGCCTTACCACCAAGTGGTTGCTGAGTGACCATTGTATATGGACCAGTTGAACGAGCATGAATCTTATCGCTAACCATGTGATGTAGCTTAATCATATGCATCACACCAACAGTTGTGCGCTCTTCGAAGGCTTTACCGTCACGTCCATCAAACAATTGGAATTTACCGTCACGAGCATATCCGGCTTTTTCAAGCTGATCGCTAATGACTTCATTTGGGACACCGTTAAATGGTGGTGTTGCGACTTTATATCCAAGAGCTAATGCAGCCATACCTAGATGAGTTTCGAACAACTGTCCAATATTCATACGTGATGGCACACCAAGCGGGTTAAGGACCACATCGACTGGAGTTCCATCTTCCATGTATGGCATATCTTCGATTGGAAGGATCCTAGCTACAACTCCCTTATTTCCGTGACGTCCAGCTAACTTATCGCCGACGCTAATCTTGCGAAGTTGCGCAACAAAGATTTGAATTTGCATCAAAACGCCTGCTTTTAGTTCATGGCCGTTTTCGCGGCTAAAAATCTTTACACTGACGACTTTGCCGCCACCGGTACTATTCATACGAAGTGATGTATCGCGAACGTCTTTGGCTTTTTCACCGAAGATAGCGCGTAATAATCGCTCTTCACTTGATAGTTCCTGCTCACCTTTTGGTGTGATCTTACCAACCAAAACGTCACCATGTTTAAGTTCTGATCCGACCTGAACGATACCGTCTAGGTCTAGGTGTCGCAACGAGTCTTCACTAACATTAGGAATATCTCGAGTAACGATTTCGTTACCTAGTTTAGTTTCGCGGACTTCAACAGTGTAATCCTTGATGTTAATACTAGTTAGAGTGTCGTCACGGACAACGCGACTCGACAATACGATAGCGTCATCCATGTTATAGCCACCCCATGGCATAAATGCGACTAATAAGTCACTACCGAGTGCTAATTCACCGCCGGCGACTGATGCACCTTCGATTAAAATATCACCGGTTTTAACTTTTTGACCACGAGTAACACAGACTTTTTGGTTGATAGAACGATCATCATTGCTTTTTGCAAAATGAATTAATTCGTATTTCTTCAGACCATCTTTATATTTAACATGAATTTCATCAGCATCAGCACGAACAACTTCACCGTCACCACTTGCGACAATTAGTTGGCTTGTGTTTCTAGCGATTTCACCTTCAATGCCAGTACCAACAATTGGAGATTCTGGTTTTAGAAGAGGTACGGCTTGCTTTTGCATGGCAGAACCAGTCAACGATCGGTCAACACGGTTCTTTTCAATAAATGGAATCAGCGCAGCTGATGAACCTAGGATTTGCTTAGTTGATGCATCAACATAAGTTACTTCAGTGGCATCAACTTGTTCTGGTAGAATTCCGTTACGGGCACTTACGCGCTCTTCAATAAATGAACCGTCTTCACCTAATTTGACGCTTGCGTCAGCAATGACTTCTACAACTTCTTGAGCTGCATCCAGGTAGACAAGCTTTTTTGATACTTTTCCATCAATAACCTTTAGGTATGGTGTTTCGATAAATCCATATTCATTAATACGTGCATATGAAGCAAGGTTTAGAACCAAGCCAATGTTGGCACCTTCTGGAGTTTCAACGACACAAATTCGTCCGTAATGAGTTGGATGAGCGTCACGCACATCGAATCCGGCACGTTCGCGCGAAAGACCACCGGGTCCCATTGAGCTTAGGCGGCGTTTGTGTGAAAGTTCAGCTAGTGGGTTTGTTTCATCCATCAACTGTGAAAGTTGTGAGCTAGCAAAGAATTCACGAACCGCTGCAACTACAGGACGAGCATTGATTAACTGACCAGGAGTAACATTCTCAAGATCGCTCATACTCATACGATCCATGGCATTTCGTTGCATACGAAGCATACCAACACGGAACTGTCGGGCAACTAGTTCACCGACCAATTTAACGCGACGGTTAGCAAGGGAGTCGATATCATCTTCACGTTCCTGAGAATTATTCAAACGAATAATTTCGCGGATAATAGCAATTAGATCGCTAACTTGGAAAACGCGATTTTCAGTTGTATTTAGCAAATCGACACCAAGTCGTTGGTTAAGCTTGAATCGTCCAACGCGGCTATAGTCAAAGCGCTTGAAATCAAAGAACATGCGTTCAATCATACTGCGAGCGTTGTCAACTGTGGCCAGATCACCTGGTCGCAGGCGGCGGTAAACTTCAATTAGAGCTTCGTTTGATCCACGAGCAGAGTCTTTTTCTAGAGTGGCATCGATATATTTAACTTCACCAGTGTCAATATCCTCAAATAGGCTTTTGATTTCTGATGTTTTACTATGGCCAAGGGCACGCAAAAGTGTCGTAATTGGCAATTTACGACGACGATCGATCTTGACATAGATAACGCCGTTTGAGGCAGTTTCGATTTCTAACCATGCACCGCGACCAGGAATAAGCTTGGCGCCGTAATAGTTACGAGCTACAGCCTTGTCAGCAGTAAAGAATACACCGGCACTACGGATTAGCTGAGATACGATAACGCGCTCAGTACCATTTACAATAAATGTACCGCGATCGGTCATCCATGGGTAATCACCAAGATAAATTTCTTGTTCTTTGACTTCGCCAGTGACTTTATTAGTCAATTCAACATTGGCGTGCAGAGGCGCGTCAAATGTCAGATTATTTTCTTTGGCGTCTTGTTCGCTAGTTTTTGGATCTTGGAATTTATATTCCTTGAACCTTAAAGATAGTTTCTGACCAGTATAGTCATCGATCGGATTTAGCTCTGAGAAAATCTCGCTAAGTCCAGTCTCGACGAACTCGCGCCAGCTATCTTTTTGATGAGCAATTAGGTTTGGTAGTGGTAATGCTGCGTCGCCTTCAGTAAAGAAGACACGATTAGTGCTATTAGGCTTAGCTTTTGCCATAGGTGAGCTGCTCCTCGCAATAAATTGTGTTTTTAGTTGGTTTATAGGGGTTCTTGGCGCCGAAGATTCCCTTAACTGTGGTTAGTTTCTTGTATAATGCCACTTATACAAAAGGACATAGAATACCACAGCTACACTACTTCTTGATACCTATTGTGTATCATATACAATTAATAGTCAATACGAATATCGATTAGACTACATTTTTACGAATATCTAAATATTCCAGCCGTCTAGCTACTGACCTAAGGCGATTTCGGGCAGTCATTTCAACTGTTTGAATATAGCTTCCGGACATACCTAAGATACCCGCAATATCTCGATGCCTAATTTCTGGCAGTGACTGTAATTTAGCACGTGCGTGTTCATATCCAACCATTGTGCCGTCAGCATGCTTCGTTGCAAGCTCATTATATCTAGATAGGTCGATATCGGTGCGTAGTCCTAGGACGAACTTTTGTCGATCACTTAATTTTGCCTCTTCGATTATCCTATGGAGAAATCGAGAGTCTCCGACGGTATCGTCTACTCTTTCCATGTCTGGATCTAGCGCTCCCTGTATGTCGCCTATAGTCTTGCTGTCAGTCTCATTGCTCAATTTAGCCTCAAATGAAGTTAAGTTATACACTCCTTGCTGCATCAAAGTTGCAATCTCGGCTGAGTTCATGCCAGTTATATCAAAAATCTCTTCGTCAGTTAGATCACGTCCGAGAGCCTTACTGTGCTTGTCTATCTGCTTAGCTACCTTGCGGTACTTCTCATGGATATGCGTTGGAATCCTAATTAGACGAGACTTGTCACTCAATGTACGCATAATCTCTTTATATATCCAAGTAGTTGCATATGTCGAAAACTGGACACCTTTTGATCGATCAAAACGATCGACTGCTTCTGATAGACCAATATTACCGTCTTCTATAGTGGGGCTCTTGAACGGCTTGGCGATAGATAAAACTAATCGTAGATTAGTTAAATATAATACCTGACGTGCTGCCGCTAATTCTAAAACAGTTTTTTTATTTTCCGTTGAAAGATTATCTAAATCAATACCACTTTGATATAGATCAAATCCCTTATCAATCTGCTCAAAATATCCATCCGTCTCCTGCCTGCTCAACATGTTGAACATTCCAGCCGTATCCATTAGTAGCCACTTTTGATCACCACGATATGTTATTACCTTTTTGCTCCTGTGCTTATCAATTTCGCGCAGAACATATTCATGATCCGCAAAAGTGTCAACCATCTCAATAATAATTTCTGCACGACCGGCAAGGCTCACCTTAATTTCTGGACCGATAGGCGCGCACAATGATTCCGTCGCATCGTCATCAACAAGGGACAACGATTCTTCGTCAATATCGATCAATGCCACACCATCACCTGAAGATACAATATCAGCAATACCTCGTCGACCGACACTTCGGATTCTAGAAGTACGTGTTTCAAAAGCCTGATCAAAAATTTCAGTTTTAGGCTCAAAAATGAGGTCGTTAGACCTCACAACACGCTCACTCATGTGGGCTATTATAGCATATTTATAAGATATGGTAAAATGTATAACTTTGAATATGACGGCTAAATGTTTTTATCGACAAAGTGTATATATTAAACAAAATGACCTAGCGAGGCTAGGTCATCAAGACTTAGAAATAATTTCGTCAATTAGGCCATAGTCCTTCGCTTCGGCTGGGGTCATCCAGTAATCGCGCTCCATATCGGCTTTTACTTTCGATAGTTTTTGACCAGTGTTTTTAGCCAAAAGTTCAGCCAACATAACCTTAACGGCTAGCCCTTCTTTTAAATCGATCTCAGTATCAGTAACTTTACCGCGCGTGCCGATAGTCGGCTGATGGATCATCACCTTACTGTGAGGTAAAGCAAAGCGCTTACCTTTTGCACCGCTAGACAGTAAAAATGCACCCATACTTGCCTGCAGGCCTATACCAATTGTCTGGACGTCAGGTGAGATATACTGCATTGTATCGAAGATTGCCATGCCATCATAGACGCTTCCACCGGGACTATTAATGTATAGTTTAATGTCCTTTTTAGGATCCGCGTATGCCAGGTGCAGTAGCTGCGCCACGACAATATTTGCCGTGTGTTCATCGACCTGTTCGCCTAAAAAGATGATGCGCTCGTTAAGTAGTCGGGAATAAATGTCAAATGATCGCTCACCATCAATAGTCTTCTCTATTACTGTTGGCACGAGATAGTTCTTAGCTCTATTCATAAAATAATTATACTTGTTAAGGTGGGGTTGGTAAATAGCAGATAGCAGTGATGCCGCGCATCAGCTGCCCGGCATCATTAATAATCAACGTGTTAGCTGTAAAAGCTTGCACTGTACGATTGCTGCTACTTTTTTGAATTCAGTTCGACCAAACGATCAACGGTCTTTTCGGTGATCAACCTACCGGCAATATCGCGACGGACTTCGGGCTGCTCAAACTGCTTTAAAGCCTCGGCATTATTGGCATATTGCTTTTTATAAGAGTCGACGTGAGCTTCAAGTTCATCAGCTGTCGCCTGAATCTTCTCAACCTTACTAAGTTCGGCCAAAACAAGACCAGCTTGAACGCGTTTCTGTGCAACCTCCTTTACCTCGGTCTCAATCCACTTTTCTTTATTCTCAAAACCCTTATTTTCCAGGTATTGTTCAAGTGTTAAGCCCTGGTACATTAGATTGCTGACAAAATCCTGTTCAATGGATTTTGCCTGATCAGCAACAAGAATCTCTGGCACTGGAACTTTACTAATCGCAACCAATTGCTTGACTAGATCGTCTTTCAGCTTTTCACCAGCTTCTCGTTCTTTTTGGGCTGTTAATTCTCGTTTAATATCACCCTTAAGCTCGTCAACGTTCTTGAATGGACCCGATTTAGCGGCAAGTTCATCATCTAGCTCTGGTAATACAACTTCCTTGACGGCTTTTAATGTGGTCGTAAATGTGACTTTGGCGCCCTTTAAGTCAGCAGAGTTATAGTCACTTGGGAAAGTAAGCTCTAAATCAAATGTATCGCCAGCCTTATGGCCAATTATCCCCTCTTCAAAGCCTGGAATGAATTGGTTTGATCCAAGCGTTAAACTATAGTCAGCGCCCGTACCGCCATCAAATGCGACACCTGCTTTTTTACCAATAAAATCGATTACAGTTTCATCACCATCTTTGGCGGCACGTTTTACATCTTTTTTCTCAGCAAAACTTTGACGAACACGGTCAATCGTCTCTGTAATTTCTGATTCAGTAACAGAAACTTTCTCTGCTTTAGCTTTTAGCTTTTTATAATCACCTAGTTTTATAACCGGAAGTATCTCAACCTCGGCTGTAAATTCTAGCATTTCGCCAGGTATATATTTAAGGACTGCAACTTCAGGTCGATCAAGTGCCTGTAGTTTACTATCCAAGAAAGCGGCGGCTACGGCTTTGCTGATGGCATTATCAATCGTCTGCTCTTGAAGCGCATTAGGATCAATGTTTTTTGCCGCGACACTCACTGGCGTCTTGCCTTTGCGGAATCCAGCAACTTTTACGTCTCGCGCGAGTTTAGTCGTTGCAACCTGTCCAGCGATAGCCAATTCCTCGGCGTCAATCGTAATAGTCAGCATTACTTTGGTATCAGATATATGTTTAGTAGTTGTTTTCATTAGTTCTCCTTTAAAAAATCAATAATTTCGTCAATGTTTAGCTTGCGCTCTTCGGACTTAGTAATATCCTTTAAGGTATATTTACCGCTAGCAACTTCGTCTTCACCAATAAATAGTATATACGGGATATCCTTTTTTAGGGCAATTTTAATCTGACGATCAAGTTTACGTCCAGAAATATCCAATTCGACATTTACGCCCCCATTTCGCAGATCGCGAGCAACCTTAATCGCCTCACGCGAGACGTCACCCAGGACAGCAACATATACTTCGGTCGTCGAATGTAATGCTGGCAATAAATTATGTCCTTCGAGGAAGTTCTGGAAAGTAGTTCCACCTGGAGCCATGCCGACGGCCGAGATCGACTCAGCACCGAACAAACCAACGAGACCATCGTAACGGCCACCGCCAAACAGCGAACGGCTGTTTTCTGGATTAGTATCAAAAACTTCAAAGACCATGCCAGTGTAGTAATCAAGCCCGCGCATAAGAGTAATATCAAATACTAAACTTTTTACATCAGCCCGCTCTAACAACGTAAATAACTCCTGGACTTCACGAACGCTTGAGCTATCCCTGATTTCTTCGGGTAATTCGGCCATGCTAGTAGCACGCAACAGCTCATCAATTTTTCGCAGCCCTACTTCAGGCTGATCACCAAATATTTCCGTGGCCTGATCAATAAAGTCCTGTTGGCTAATCTTGTTCTTGCGATCCAGCAACTTGACCATAAACTGAGCCTGAACGGCATCTAGGCCAAGATATTGCGCCATCATAAAGTTAATAAGCTTACGATTATTAATCTTGATAACGTAATCCTGGGGTTTAGCGCCAAATGCATTCATAATACTATCTGCGAGTGTAATAATTTCAGCCTCAGCCGTCACACCATCATCACCAAATATATCAACGTTCAATTGCCAAAATTCTCGTTCACGGCCACGTTGAGGACGCTCATAGCGCATGAAGTTGGCGATTGAATATAAACGGGCAGGATAGGCCAACTCTTGACGTCGGGCTGCCACCATGCGACTAACCGTCGGAGTCATCTCGGGCCTAATCGCAACAGTTCGGCCACCACGATCAACAAAAGAGTATGTCTGTTCATTAGCTAGCTCTTGACCACTTTTAGCGGCATAGATTTCCAGTGGTTCCAGAATAGATGCGCCGTATTCCTCATAGCCATAAGACTCGGATACTTTACGCCAAGTTGAAAATATATAATTTTGAATTCTTTTATCTTTTGGATAAAAATCGCGTGTTCCCCTATAGGGTTGTGATGATAGAGTACTCATTGAGATAATTTTTACATTTTTATCTGTTTATTACAAGGGCCCCTCATGATTACGCCCCACCTGAATACGCTACATCTAGCCTCAAAACACCAGCGCTAGCGTATCATCCAAAAATATATTATAAAAAGGTCCGTCCTTTTCATGATATATAGTTGCGATGATTTCAATTATAGTTAATGAAAAGGACGGACCTTTTTATGTAACGTTAAGACTTTTTCGTCAATATGTTTTGCTGTATCCAGACATACATTGCGATTCCAGCCGCAACGCCAACATTTACAGATCTGGTTGATCCGAACTGCTCAATCATTACGGTTTTTTCGGCCGCTGCTTGCATTTCCTCACTTAGACCCGGGCCCTCACCGCCAAATACCAAAACGGTCTTTAATGGCAAAATCGTGTCCGATAGCGGAAGCGCGCCTGGCAAAATATCGATTGCGATTATTTGTCGGCTATCTTTTGTCATCGCCTCGGCAAATTCGGCAACTGTCGAGTGATTGATAATATTCATGTATCGATCGGTTACCATGGCGCCACGACGGTTCCAGTGTCGCTTGCCAATTATATGCACAGCTTCAACGTTAAAAGCGTTGGCTACGCGTACGATCGTGCCAATATTAAAGTCATGCTGCCAGTTCTCGATTGCAATATGAAGTGGAGCCCGAGTTTTATCTAAATCGGCTTTGACGGCCTCTATAGTCCAATATCGATACTTGTCCAAAACATTATGCTTGTCGCCATGTTCTAATAGCTCAAGGTCGTACTTCGGATCAGTCGGCCAGGGTTTGGGGTGTGGGCCTACGCCGATTTGAGGTTCATCCATGGTTATATTGTAACCTGAATTCGTTATTTAGACAGCATAACTAAATTTTATACGGTACACGAGAAGCCAGCGATTTTGAACTTATGCAGTTTATCAGTGATTGGCTAATTAGTGGTATAGATAAAGACTGACTATTCTCTAAAACGGATACGTCTATAATTGGTCTCGTACCGCAATATCGCCCCTAATAGCTAACTAAATAGATACGTGACTTGAAGCCTTTTGAACTTACCACTCTATTGTTATGTGTATAGTTTATGAGCGCCTTCGCACTAAACTGCGAAGGTATTTATGCTAATGCCTTCAATATTTTACCAATAGAGGATTATCTGTTTATATCTACAAGTAATCCCCTATCTTGATAGCATCGGCCTTCCAATACCTGTATTTAATTACTGAATTTTACGAATTCGACTATTGTTAATGTCGGCGACATAAACATTACCTGAACTATCGACATCTACGCCATATGGGTAATTAAAACTGGCGGCTGTGCCAGTGCCGTCGGCAAATCCAGCAGCGCTACCGGCGAGTGTTGTTACGACGCCGGCCGAGGTAATTTTACGAATTCGACTATTGCTGGTATCGGCTACATAAACATTACCTGAACTATCGACAGCTACGCCTTGCGGGCCATTAAAACTGGCAGTTGTGCCAGTACCGTCGGCGTAAGCCCAATCACCACTACCGGCGAGTGTTGTTACGACGCCGGCCGAGGTAATTTTACGAATTCGACTATTGTTACTGTCGGCTACATAAACATTACCTGAACTATCGACAGCTACGCCTTGCGGGCCATTGAAACTGGCAGTTGTGCCAGTACCGTCGGTATAAGCCCCAATTCCACTACCGGCTAATGTAGTAACGACGCCAGCCGAGGTAATTTTTCGAATTCGATTATTGCCACTATCGGCTACATAAACATTACCTGAACTATCGACAGCTACGCCAGCTGGCTGAGCAATACTGGCGGCTGTGCCAGTACCGTCGGCAAATGAGTAACTACCGCTACCAGCTAATGTAGTTACGATGCCGGCCGATGTAATCTTACGAATTCGATTATTGTTAATATCGGCTACATAAACATTACCTGAACTATCGACAGCTACGCCTTGCGGGCCATTAAAACTGGCAGTTGTGCCAGTACCGTCGGCGTAAGCCGCAGTGCCGCTACCAGCGAGTGTTGTTACGACGCCGGCCGAGGTAATTTTACGAATTCGACTATTGCTGGTATCGGCTACATAAACATTACCTGAACTATCGACAGCAACTCCACGTGGGCCATTAAAACTGGCGGCTGTGCCAGTACCGTCGGCAAATGAGTAACTACCGCTACCAGCTAATGTAGTTACGATGCCGGTATTCCCACTAGATCCAGCCACTAGTTCGGGCATAGTGCCGTTTGTAATTCGGTATTCGATGTTGTCGTGTTTAATGATAAGTTCGTAGGTTATAGCGTTACCAGAGTAGGAGACGACAGAGTTGCCCGAGCTGAGTTTAATACAGTACTTTGTATCAACAGGATTTGGGCAGTAGGTTCCGCTACCTTCAGAAGTTTCTGCAAGGTTGCTGGGATATTGGCCGTTGTCTACTTTATATAGTTCTTGTCGTTTTGAAGCACCACTAAGATCTGATTTTAATGAAGATACTATGGCTTTTTGAGAGACTCCAGTGAAAGACACTATTGTAATGGCGGCTAGGATTCCTATGACCACTATTACTACGAGTAGTTCAACTATGGTAAAAGCTGACTGTTTTGATGTGTTTTGTTGTTTCATATCTATAAACCTAACAATGCTTTGATTTGTATGTAGTTATAATAGCATATGGTTAAAAATACTAAAGATACGACCAAATGGGTCGTATCTTTAGCTGGTACGCGAGAGAGGACTTGAACCTCCACGCCCGAAGGCACTAGCTCCTAAGGCTAGCGTGTCTACCAATTCCACCACTCGCGCGTATGTAATTTAAGGTAACTTGGTTATTGTAACAAATCACCACCTCTTCGACAAGCTTAAAACCCGAATGACCATCCTTTATTTTGATACTTGCTATCTACCAACTACCGTATCGCTTGTGCTATCATAAATGCAGTAATGACTGAGGGGACTAACTAGGTATGAACAAAATAGCGCAATATCTCAATGAACATCTTTTAGGTGAGGTTAGCAGTGCTGAATCAATTAGACAGAAATTTTCTCGTGATGGCAGTATATTAAGCATCACCCCGGAACTTGTCGCCCACCCTAGAGTAACTAATGATATGCGTAAAGTTGCTCGCTTTACTTGGCAACTAGCCGAAAAAGGACATGTTCTCCCTCTGACGGTCCGCGGCGGTGGCACAGACAAAACCGGCGCAGCTATTGGCAAGGGTATAATTATCAATACTGTCGCCCATTTAAACAAAATTATTTTTATCAGCCTAAAGAACAAAGATCAGTTCGTTCATGTTCAACCTGGTGTTAATTTCGGAACTTTAAATGAGACCCTAAAATCACACGGAATGATCATCCCGACCTACCCATTAACGGCTCCATATAGCACTATTGGTGGCGCAGTTGCTAATAATGTCGGCGGAATGATGTCGGGCAGTGCCGGCTTGACCGGTGATTATGTCATGAGGCTTGAGTTAGTTTTAGCAAATGGTGACTTAATCGAAACTGGACGTATCAACAAACATGAGCTAAGCAAGAAAAAGGGTCTTCAAACTTTTGAAGGTGAAATATACCGAAAAATTGATGGCATAATAGACGATAACCAGCAGACAATTTCAGACAAGATTGCTAATAATGCGCCCGATAACACTGGTTATACAGGAATTGCGAAAGTCAAAAACCGCGATGGTTCGTTTGACTTGACCCCGCTGCTAATCGGCAGCCAAGGGACTCTAGGTATGTTGTCCGAGATAGTGCTAAAAACAAGCTTCTACAGTAGCGAGGAATCAATAATAGTCGCGACATTTGACAATCCAGAGATTGCCCGTGATGCCGCTGACTCACTAGCATCGCTTCAGCCAGCAGGTCTTGAGCTAATTGACGGTGAGTTATTTGATATGGCTCGTTCCCATGGTAAAAAATATATATTTTCCGAACTATTTTTGGACCGTAAATTCGGTTCAGTCCTATACATGAGCTTTAATGATTTCGGTGAACACGCCCGTAAGCACAAAATTAAGCAGGCCCTAAAAAAGCTATCGAAACTTGAAACAACAATCTTCAGTGACGATGAATACTCAATTGATGAGTTGCAGGTCATTCGTGAAGTCAGTTCGGTTATCTCGCAACCGAGTATCAAGGGCGAATCAAGGCCATCGATTATTGACGGAGCTTCGATACCAGCTGACCGACGTGAAGAGTTTATCGTAGCCTTAGCCGAGCTTGCCAAGAAACACCATATAACATTGCCCCTTCATATTGAGTGGCTGAGCGGAGTTATACATACGCGCCCGACGCTTCAGCTACATATCGTTAGCGACAAGCAAAAAACCTTCAAGTTGATCACAGACTACATTGATTTAGTTGTAAAATATGGCGGAAGTATTGCGGCAGAATCCGGCGAAGGACGCCTACATGCTACGGCGGCTTATAGTAACCTCGATGACGACGAAATAGAGATTTATACTCAAATTCGAGCTGCTTTCGATCCCTTCGGGACGCTGAATCCCGGCGTTAAGCAAAAGACAGATTTAAAAACCCTAGTTGCAGACCTAAATCCAGACTACAGCTTAGCTGACTTCGCCCAGTACTCTCCACAGGAATAAATGATTAGGCTATGACCTGTATAGGATAGTCAAAACTTGCTACAATATACAAGGTATTCATTTAGAATATATGCGCGAGTGGTGGAATGGTAGACACGCTAGATTCAGGTTCTAGTGTCCGTAAGGATGTGGAAGTTCGAATCTTCTCTCGCGTACCAAATAAAATAGCGGCAAAAAGCCGCTATTTTTTGCGGTAGAATGTTAATGCCGCGGTTCCGTAACTACGATTGTCCACCACAACAACCCCTTGCACGGTCGGCAACTCACCTCTACCTGGATATGATAATACCATAAGCCCATTTGGTTTTAATAGACTCACCAAACCTGCAACTGTGGATAACTGTAATTCATTATAGGGTGGATCAGCAAAGATAATATCATACGACTTATCTAAATGTTTATCGATCCAAGTTCTGGCTCCAACCTGAACGGCTGTCGTAATAGATTTAACACCAAGTGCATTTATATTCTCAGCAAGGATCTTACTGGCAACACGATCGCGTTCAATAAATGTGGCAGATTTGGCTCCACGGCTTAGAGCTTCTAGGCCGATCGAGCCACTACCGGCAAATACATCTAATACTTCCGCGTTCTCAAGCTCACTACTTATTATATTAAATAGCGATCCGCGAATTCGCTCACCCATTGGGTGAGTCAATTGACCGTCTGGCGCCTGGATCACGCGACCGCCGAATCTACCGGATATAATTCGAAGATTCATAATTCAGAACTCTTCGCCATTTTGATAGCTTCGCACCAGGCTAGGGCAACCATCAAAATCATCCGAGGGACAAGAACTTTTCGAGTCTGCCTAGCTAAACGTTGGGTCCAACCGGTTTTACCTAATTCGTCATACATTTTCAATCCATCAATCTCATGTAAAGCCTCGTTAAACATCGCCTCGTATCCAATTCGCTTCAAACGAGTAACGTCTTTTTTGGCTAAACATGGCTTTCTATACGTCTCGGAGGCAATAGCAGAAGCGACTCCCAGCTCAAACATGCCGTGTGTCGTGAATACTCCACCGGCACCCCAATATTCCCAGTTTTTCGATAGCGTATCGCGTAAATTCTCGCCATGAATAATCCCCTTATCCATCAATGTAGTGCGCTCGTTATGTGATTTTCCCCATAGTTCCTCTATTTTATCACCAAGTGGATAATGATGGGCCGGAGTTAAACCATCAACGATTGCGTGTGATAACCAGGCGGCTTCAAATGAAGATCGTACTTGATCGCCAGATCTTAGAGCGACAGATAGATTGTATATATGATCATTAATTATTAATATAAGACCCCGGTCATCTGGTTTTGACGGGTCAATAAAATACCATGGTTGATCAGATAACGAGCCTTTGCGCTTAATTCCATCAGGGCCGTTGTTACCTTCGAAATAAAGTATTTCCTTTATAGTAGGAAAAGTTATTGATTTTGGAATAAAGCCCTTAAGATGGCGTCGAGCCGCGCGATCAATCCTTTGATGAACGCCAACAATTTTTCCAGAACCATGCCGAATGGTTGTTCCTGCATACATGATATTTTAATTCAGCTTTCAGCTTTCAAATGTGCGCTAATTTAGTGTCGTTAGCCGCTGATAATATTTTACCTGTGTGGCTAATTGACTATATTGTAACAGATTATCACCCCTATCGGCGAACGATTTGGCCTGTTTCTGGGCTCTTGTGATTAGCTTAGTGTCGGCCAATGTTGCAATCTGCAGATTAAGCGCACCATGTTGAGCACGACCATAGATTTCACCCGGTCCACGAAGTCTTAGATCAACTTCAGCCAAATAAAACCCATCGTTGCTTTTTTCAATCTCTCGTAAACGTTCCGTAGGCTTGGAGCTTGTGCTTGTAATTAAATAGCAGTAGCTCTGATAAATACTTCTTCCGACTCTACCGCGAAGTTGATGTAGTTGAGATAGTCCGAATCGATCAGCGTTCTCGATCACTATCACTGTCGCATTTGGCACATCAACCCCAACTTCAACTACGGTAGTACTTACGAGAATATCTAAATTTCCCAAATTAAATTCATACATAACTGCATCTTTTTCGGCGGGTTTCAGTTTTCCGTGAAGCAGGCCTATGCGACGATGTTTGAAAACTGAATTCTGTAATTTTTTAAACTCAGTCATGACACTTTTTATTTCGTTATCTGGATTATCCTCAATTAAACTACAAATCACGTAAGCCTGGCGTCCAGCCGTTAATTCGACGTCTATCGCCTCATACAACTGGGCTCGACTATTGGGCGACCATATCTTGGTTTTAATCGGCTTACGACCAACTGGCAACTCATTTAATATGCTTATATCTAATTCGCCATAAACTGTCAAAGCTAGACTTCGCGGTATTGGCGTGGCCGTCATAGCTAGCATATGAGGCATGCGTTCAGACTTTTTAAGAAGTTGTTGACGTTGATCGACGCCAAACCTATGCTGTTCATCAATTACGACGAAACCTAATTTATGAAATTTTACCGTTTCCTGAATAAGGGCATGCGTGCCGACAATTACGTTAACCAGCCCATTTGATATTTGCTCATAAAGAGTCTTGCGGGCAATGCCCTTGACGCCGCCCGTCAGAAGCCCAACGCTTACGCCTAATGGTTTTAATAATCCGCTAAGTGTTTCGGCGTGTTGATTTGCCAGAATCTCAGTTGGGGCCATTAACGCCGTTTGATAACCAAAATGTGCGACCTGACACGCCACTAACCCTGCCACGACCGTTTTGCCCGAGCCAACATCACCCTGCAATAAACGATTCATCGGCGTCTGACGTTCAAGATCTTGAATAATCTCCCAGGCAGCGCGTCGTTGTGCCGAAGTCAGTTTAAACGACAACTGTTTAACAAAGTTGGCTACGATCGGCTGATCAAATGGGATGTCCCATCCATCTAATTTGGCATTCTCTTGTCGATTTAATTGGCTGGCTAGTAGTAATTGGAATAGCTCCTCAAAAGCTAGTCGCTCCCTAGCTTTTTCGATATCCTCTATATTTTCTGGAAAATGCATAACCAAAATCGCTTGACTGCGAGATAATAATTTTTCACCTTGAACAATTTCAGCCGGCAAAGTCTCTGGTAGCATAGTTATCAGTGGCCTCAGCTCAGTTAATATCTTCCTAACCAAAGTCGACTTAAGGCCTTTCACGGCGCGGTATACTGGTAGAATTCGGTCAGTCTGCACCGGCATATCACTCACCTTTTCGGCACTTGGATTGGTCAACTGATAGCGATTATAATTAAATTCGAATTCACCTGAAAAATAAAATTCCTCACCAGACTTTAACTGAGTCTCGCGATATGGCTGGTTGAACCAAACGGCCTGCAACTTGCCACTGCTATCGGCGAGTGTTGCTGTAGTAATTCGTAAACCACGACGTACTGGACGTGTTGCAATTTTTTCACACCTTGCTCTTATGGTCATCTTTCCAGGTTTTATTTCGCTAATTTTAACCACATTAGAAAAATCTTCATATGCACGCGGCAAGAAGTCAATTAAATCACCGACGGTATTAATACCGGCTAAAGAGAACTGTTCGCCAGTCTTGACGCCAACGCCCTTAATCTTTTCAAGTGGAGACACGAGGTTCATATATATAGTGTAGCAAGACTACTCGGTAACGCCCAGAATTCCCTCGAGCACGAGCGCCGTATCCTCCCAGCGACCGACCTCAATCGTATCGATACCCATAGTTTTGACTGGGTAGTCATTACCGCCCTCTTGGAGTTTATCGCCTATGAATAGAATATCCTGTTTGCTGATATTCATTTCTTCAATAAGTTTTTGCATGCCGTAAGCCTTATCAACGCCAATCATAGTAACGTCGACTGAAGTTGTACCGCCAACACGAACTTCTAAATCCGTTAGCATCGGTGCGATTAGATCGCGTAATTTATACTTCTTCTCTCCGGTTGGGTCCCATTTATACTTCAACTCAGCTGGAGCTTGCTGCCCAAGAGCCGAAAAGGTGATTTGCGAACCGCGGTCTTCAATAATATCGCCAAAAGGCTTTTCTTCCCAAAGATCAAGTTTTTTGGCTCCATCTTCTATTGCCTTTACGACTCTTTGTTTTTGATCATCGGTCAATGCATTCTCGTATTGCAATACCCACTTGCTAGACATTTCATCATAACGATAATACTTAGTGCCACAAGTTGGCATTAGGTGCATACGCGATAGCGCCCGAGGAGATGCCTTGAGTCGATCGACTACCTGAATTTTAAACTGTGAAAATGCACCGCCGGAAATTACACAAACGTCATATTTTTCGAGTAGACGAGCTAGTAGCTCGCCCATTCTATCAGATATGGGTGATTTCGTGATTGCTAATGTGTCGTCTAAATCAAATGCTATTACTTTTTTTGTCATACGAGCAATTATAGCAGTAACTAGCGCACTAGAACAAAACTGTTCTTACCTTTTTTAACCAGCGAGGTCGTATTAATCGTTTGATCATTCGTAATTTTAATCGCATTGACCGAAACAGCGCCGCTCTCAATCAAACGTCGCACTTCACCGTTGCTAGATGCAAAATTAGCTTCAATTAATATCTGAGTTAAAGATTTACCGAGACTTACGACTGGTATTTCATGAGCAAGTGCTTCTAAATCTTCATCTTGAAGAGTGCTAAACTCTGAACCGCCAAATAATACGCCGGTCACGCGCTCTACACTCTCTGTTCGCTCAACGCCGTGTACTAATGTTGTCACTTCATGAGCCAGCGCTTTTTGTGCAGCACGCTCACCGGGATTGTCGGCGGCCTTAATGGACAGCGTTTCAACCTCTTGTTTATTTAGCATCGTAAACATCCTAAGGTAATCGACTACACCAGCATCATCGGCATTAAGCCAGAATTGATAAAACTCATAAACGCTTGTTTTATTCGAGTCTAGCCATATAGCGCCGCCCTCGGACTTACCGAATTTCACTCCAGTAGTCTTATTAACTACGAGTGGCGTTGAATAAACGTGGACCTCTTTATTATCGAGCCGACGGACTAGATCGACCCCAGTAATCGAATTACCCCATTGGTCAGCACCGCACAGCTGAAGTGTGACACCATAGTTTCGGAATAAATGAACAAAGTCATAGCCTTGAATAAGTGAATAACTAAACTCCGCATAGCTAATGCCAGAACCTTCACTACCTAAACGTGATTTTACAAAATCACGCCCTAACATTTGGCTCATTGGCACATACTTACCAACATTTCGCAAAAAATCCAAAAAGTTTATTTCCTTAAACCAATCGTAATTATCTACTAGTACAAAATCTTGGCCTGCAAGTAATTGACTGTATTGGCCGGCGATTGCTAATTTGTTTTTAGCTATATCTTCTATTGTATTCAAGTTGCGTTCACTAGATTTTCCATCAGGATCACCAATCATACCTGTCGCTCCACCGACCAGCATATGCGCCTTATGGCCGTGTTCAATGAAATGACGCACCATCATGATGGCTGCAAGATTACCAATAGTCATACTATCGGCACTTGGATCAACACCAATATAGAAAGAGATGGGCGCCCCATCAAGTGCCGTAATATCTTCAAATGTTGTTTGGTTAACAAAGCCGCGCCAGGTTAGTTCTTCAGAAAGCTTCATCTTGTCCCCGTTAATCTATATTAATCTTCATCTGGTAGTATATCAAAATAATCTGATGTGTGCACATATAAATATAAGCGGGAAATGTGTGTAGTGGGCAAACTTGGTGATATAATAGGAGCAATAATGCATATGGGGAATATATTACGTGGCTAAAAAACCGTTAAAATCGCGCAAACTAAGTTTATATTCTAATCTGTCACACTCTCGAAAAACCAAGAAAGACGCCGAGGTCAGAAAACATGCCCTATACCTGGCATCACTTCCAAAACACCCCCTTAAGCGACTTCTCTATCGCCTAAATCCTAAACATGCCTACGAGTACTGGTTTAGCAAACGCGGTGGTTTAATGGCATTAAAAATAGCCGGCGTTACGATATTAGTATTATGTCTGCTGATTGGCGGATTATTTGTATATTTCCGCAAAGATCTTGACGCCATCCGACCCGGCGAGTTATCAAAGCGCGTTCAGACCACGGTCACCACCTATCTTGATAGAAACGGACAGTTACTGTGGAATGACAAGGGCGATGGAAATTATAAACTTGTTGTAACTGACGATGAAATTGGTCAATACCTCAAAGATGCAACTGTAGCTATTGAGGATAAGGATTTCTACAAACACGGCGGCGTAAGTGCATCTGGCTTAACGAGAGCTGTATTCAATAACATCGGCGGCGGTAGTACTCAGGGAGGTTCGACCTTAACTCAGCAATTAGTTAAACAAGTATTCTTTGCTGATGAGGCTCAACAGCGTGGCCTAAGTGGTATTCCTCGTAAAATCAAAGAGATAATCTTGTCAATTGAAGTTGAGCGTATGTACAATAAAAGTCAGATATTAAATCTGTATCTAAATGAATCACCATATGGTGGCCGTCGCAACGGCGTTGAATCTGCATCTCAAACCTACTTCGCTAAATCTGCCAAAAATTTGACAATCGCAGAATCCGCCCTCTTGGCAGCAATTCCGCAGAACCCCTCAAACTATAACCCGTATAATGTCGCTGGACATAAGGCCTTGATATCTCGACAGCATACAGTTATCGATAATATGGCTGAACAGGGTTATATTAAACAGTCTGAAGCCGATGATGCTAAAAAATACCCTATTTTGGATCATATTATTCCCGAAGCAAGTCAGTATACCGATATCCGCGCACCACATTTTGTACAAATGGTCCGGGCCGAACTCGAAAAGACTTTAGGAAAAGCCACTGTCGGTAAGGGTGGATTGACCGTAAAGACAACTCTTGATATCCGAATTCAGTCCAAGCTAGAAGAAGCGATGAATGATATGTTTAATTCATACATGCCCGCCTACGCTGGCTTCACTAACGGCGCATCAACAGTAGAAGACACTAAAACTGGTCAAATTGTTGCATTAGCTGGAAGTCGAGACTTTAACTGGCCAGGCTACGGCCAAGATAACGCGGCCGTCGCCTATATTCAGCCCGGTTCGTCCATCAAGCCACTCGTATATACGGAGTTATTCCAAAAGAAACCCGCCGGACAGGCCAACTACGGTAGCGGAAGTATACTCAAAGATGAAAATATAAATACAATATATGGCGCTCCGCTATTTAATGCCGATCGTACCTTTAAAGGTAATATAACTATCAGAAGTGCCTTGGCTACATCTCGTAATATCCCAGCCGTAAAGGCGATGTATATTTCAGGTGTCAAAAAGACGATTGATACTATCCATGACCTTGGGGCAACTAGCTACTGTACGCAAGGTGACGAAGTTAATGTCGGCTTAGCGGCAGCAATTGGCGGCTGTGGACTTAAACAAGTCGACTTAGTTAACGCCTATGCCACTGTGGCTCGTCAGGGAGTTTATAAACCACAATCAAGCGTCATTGAGGTCAAGAACAGCTCTGGCGAAGTCCTTAAGAAGTGGAGCGATACAGCCGGCGTTCAAGTCATCGATGCCCAATCGGCATATATCGTTAGCGACATTCTAAGTGATGATGTGGCCCGCGCACCTCTAGACGGCCGACACGCAATTGGTATGGATATTCCTGGAGTGAGAACCTCAACTAAAACTGGAACGTCTGATAAGGGCGGCAACGCTAAAGACATTTGGATGGCCAGCTATAGCCCGGTACTGACTATGAGCGTTTGGCTGGGAAATTCAGATGCTTCCATCCTTAAACGCGGCACATCACTTATTCCAGGACCAATTATCGCCAAAGTTATGGAATACGCCCACAAGGACGTATACGCCGGCCAGGGACTGTGGAAATCGGGTGATTGGTTCACCAAGCCTTCCGGTATCCAAACGGTCAACAGCGATCTATATCCTGCATGGTGGAATAAAACTCAAGGCCAAACTAATGCCAAGATGACGTTTGATCGTGTTTCGAAAAAGAAAGCTACCAGCCTAACACCAGCAGGTGCTCGCATTGAATTAGATGTTGTAAAGATGATTGACCCAGTGACAAAAAAGGATGTCTTTATAGCACCAGATGGCTATGATGCGACTAAAGACGATGACGCCCATAAAAGCTCCGACGTTCCACCGTCCGCTACTGTTAACCTAAATAACAAATCAGGCTCTAACAGCTATACCGTTACAGTAACTGTTGCCCCAGGCACCTTTGCCGTCGCTAATGTGCAGATAGAGGTCGGCGGCGTAGTCGTCTCGACACAACCAGTCAATGCTTCTAATACTTACGAATATAAAGGCACCTTAACTCCATCTGACACCGGCCCTAAGGTTGTTTCGGCAACCATAACAGATAGTGGCTACTATACTGGTACCGGTTCAGCGTCCGACAAGACAGACACCTATAGTAAATAATGGATTTCGATTTATTGTTTATTGACTAGGTCGACAAAATCTTGTTCTTTTTGAGCGCCCTTATTCTTGTATTGTCTTCGTTGTTTTGATTGATTAACTAGATGACGGTCGCTGCGATCACTATGAAATGTAGTCGGCTGAGGATTAGTAGCAGCTGGCTTGACAACAGTTTTCTGGGTGTTTCGTGTAGTTTTTCTGGCGGCTGGTGCTGGTTTCTTATTGTCGATAAGTTTAGCGAACATCATCTTACCGGCTGCTGTCTGAAGACTACGAATAAATTCAATCTCAGCTGTTTGGCCAATGCGGCTACTAGCATGTTCGACAACGACCATGGTGCCATCCGTCAAATGACCAACAGCCTGATGACTATCTTGACCCTTTTGGGTCAGCTCAAGAAGCATCTTTTCACCGGGCAAGTATGCCATACGCAAGCTCATCGCCAAGTCATTAACATTAAGAACATTGATATTTTCGACTTGAGCAACTTTATTAAGATTATAGTCAATTGTGCAAATCGAACCATGATACTTCTTGGCAAGGTTCAATAAACGCTCGTCAACACCCTCTTCGGCTCGACTTCCATCTTGAAATATCTCGACTTTGACATTAGGCATGTTCTGTAGTTCGGCAACGATGTCTAAACCATGACGAGCTCTCGAGCGCTTCTCGCTGTCAGCATGGTCAGCTAAAAATTGAAGCTCACCGATAACACTTCGGGGGATACTGAGTAGACCGCTGACAAAACCAGATTGAGCCACTGCTATAATGCGACCATCGATTAAAACAGACGTATCGACAAAAATTGGTTTAATTTCTTTTTTATGCGATAGTCTCTTGGTATTAACTGCCACTAAATAGGACGCCTCGATTATGATAATGAGCGATAGTATAATTGTTATATTTTCCATGATAATTCCTTACTTTTGTAGATAGTCGATGAGTGCTGTGCGCAAATCACCAACGCCTTTAATAAATGAGTTCTTTGTAGCGCCTTTTGGCGCGATTGCTTGAGTGAATCCAAGTTTTTTCGCCTCAGCGATTCTTCGATCAGACGATCGAACTGATCGAATTTCACCGCCCAAACCTACTTCGCCGAAAACGACAATTCCATCATCAATTCGACGACCAGCGGCGGCGCTAGCGATTGCCATACATATGGCCAAGTCAGCAGCTTGATCATTTAGCTTCAATCCACCGACCACATTAATATATATGTCTTTGTCAGATAAGTTTAGCTTCGTTCGACGCTCCAAAACAGCAATTAATAGATTGAGCCTATTCAAGTCAAACCCACTGGCAGTACGTTTAGGATAACCGAAACTCGTAGGATTAACAAGGGCTTGAATCTCAACCAATAGGGGTCGAGTGCCTTCAATAGTCGCTAGAACCACTGAACCATCGGCGTTCTGACGCTCAGCGAGCAGTGCGGCGGATGGATTTTCAACCACTCTTAGTCCTTCACCTTTCATCTCAAAAATAGCGGCTTCATTAGTCGATCCGAATCGATTTTTAGCTGCCCGAACAATCTTGAAGCCACCGTAACGATCCCCTTCAAACTGCAGCACGACATCAACTAGATGTTCGAGGACTTTTGGACCGGCGATACTACCCTCCTTAGTGACGTGACCCACGAGGACAACCGCCGCGCCAGATTGTTTTGCTGCACGTATAATGACATTGCTGCTATTTGTTATCTGACTGACCGTTCCGGGTGCAGATGTGATCTCATCAAGTGCTAATGTTTGGATGGAATCAATAATCACTAATTTATAATCACCTGATCGGATTGTAGCTGCAATGTCATCCGCACTCGTACTAGAGGCAAAGCTTAATTGCTCACACTTCTCAGCGCCGAGTCTTTCGGCCCGAAGTTTAACCTGGCTAGCCGATTCTTCGCCACTAGCATACAGTACGGGCTCGCTACAGGCGACATGAGCTGAAACTTGCAATAGTAGGGTGCTTTTACCGATACCGGGCTGTCCCGCCATTAGAATCACGCCTCCGGGTAGAATTCCGCCGCCAAGCACATCATCAAGGTCGCTAAATCCAGTCAATAAACGTTTTGCACTTTCCTTGCTAGAAATTGAACGCATTGTTCGGACGCTCAGAACCTTACCTGAGCTTCCACTCCTAGCAACAACTGATTTACCACTAGATACAGGCGCTTGCTCTACTAACGTGTTCCACTCGCCACAGTTATCGCACTTACCTATCCATTTCGGATAACTAGCGCCACAATTTTGACAGATAAATTGAGTTCTTGATTTCACCATTACATTAATTATACATTATACCGATGGTGCAGGGGCTAGCGAACTATCAATGACGTTATATAGCTTTTTGGACTGAGATGCAATCGAGTTATATTCGGCTAAAATCGAATCTCGTTGTTTCGTATCGTTTTCTAGGACTGCCCGAGTTGCAGCTAATTGCGAGCTGCGAGCTGAAAGTGAATACCACTCAGAGTTAACCTGGGCTTGTGATGAAAAACCACCGCTCTCGGCGCGCTGCTTAAACGATATTGCATCATTATTAAATGCCGCCACATCCGCATTGTACCGATCTAGTCCTGAAGAGATGCTTGCATTAAGAGAGTTATATTGACCGAGTAGCTCGTCGGCACGTAATTTCAGTGATTTAAAAACTTCACTGTATTTGCTATTAAGCGATACGACTTTTTGTCGGTCTGTAAAATATTTAGCATAATAAGTCTCGAGTTCCGGCGCGATTGTTGCGACTTCAGTACCAATAATAGAATGGAGTTCATTATCCCTTTGGCCGGGCTCTGTTCTGGAATAAAAAGCCATAAGTTCGGCGAAGTCTTTATCGTTTTCTAATTTTTTATATTCCACTTCAACAAGTCGATTAATTTTTTGTTTTTCTGAATCACCCATTCGAGCATAAATTGCATGAAGCGTTTCGTGGGTCGCCGTAACTTCTCGAATTCCATCAAGTTGGCTATCGGTAACGTCATATACAAAAATTCGAGAGCCACTATAGCAGCCTAGAATAGATGTGACGAACTCAACACGATCGCACTCTGCGTTAAAATCTTGCGTAGCGTCTAGCTTAGGTCGGCTAGCAAGATACACGAATTTTCCAGCTTCATTCATGCCCGACCTATCTACCAAATCGCTGACTTCGCTCGTCGGTTGGTATTGCCATACAGCAATCTGATCTACAATATATTGTTTATTAGCCACGAAAAATATCGACAGAGCGATCAAGACACTGCTAATTGCAAAACTAGATATAATTCCAGCTTTATTTTTATGATTCGGATTCGACACTGACGTTAACCTCCCCATTTTTTGTTCCAATAATTAAAACTGTACCTTTTTCGTAAACACCTGATAAGATTCCGTCCGCTATACGATGCTCGAGCTCGTCTTGAATAGTACGCCTAAGCGGCCTTGCGCCAAACTTTTCACTATAGCCTTTTTTAATTATGATTTTTTTAGCAGTCGGACGAATGACTAGATGGATGCCTTTAATCACCAGGCGCTGCTGTAGTTCGTTAATTAAATTATCAAATATCTTGCTGATTTGCTTACGAGTTAGGGCGCGGAAAGTTATGACACTATCAAATCGATTTATTAGCTCTGGGCGCATAATAGTACTGAGGGCAGACTCGGCGGCTTCGGCATTTTCAGTATGCAACTCTTCTAATTTAATTACATCATTCTTTGAGGCTGCATGGAAACCGATACTCGACTCTTTCATCATTCGCTCAGCCCCTAAATTACTAGTAAGAATAATAATGGCATTGCTGAAATTAACTTTACGGCCCTTAGCGTCCGTCAATGTGCCGTCTTCTAGGATTTGAAGCAATAGATTGAAAACGCCCGAGTGAGCTTTTTCGATTTCATCGAATAATACTACGCTATAAGGCTGGTGTCGAATCTTGTCTGTTAGTTGACCGCCGTCATCATAACCGACGTAACCGGCAGGAGCCCCAAGTAGACGACTGGTGTTATGCCGCTCAGCAAATTCGCTCATATCAATCTTTATAAGCGCGTCTTCACTACCAAAAACCTCTCGAGCCAATACCTTGGCTAGTTCAGTCTTGCCGACGCCAGTTGGACCCATAAAAACGAAGGACCCAATCGGTCGATTACTACTTGCTACGCCACTGCGACTACGTCGAATAGCACGGGACACTTTCTCAACAGCCTCTTGTTGGCCTATAACATACTTGCCTAAATGTTTTTCAAGATTGCGAAGCATTTTAGCTTCCGACTTTCTAACACGCTGAACAGGTATTCCTGTCATTGATGCAATCGCATACGCAATATCGTCGTCCTTTAGAATGACTGGGGTTTTATTCTCGGATTCTTCTCGTGTCTCGTCGAGCTTTGCCGATACTTGACTGATGCGAGTCTTATACAGGGCCGCTCGTTCGTAATCCTCACTAGCGACAGACTCTTCCATTTTTTCATTTAGATTTTTTATTTGTTTTGTAAAATCGCGAATTTTACTCGGTTTTTGTCCTAGACGAACTCGAACTAATGCCGCCGCTTCATCAATGACATCGATTGCCTTATCTGGCATAAATCGTTCATTAATATATCGATTAGCCATATAAACAGCATCTTCAATAATTTCATCGCTCATGCTCACACCGTGATGCTTTTCATAACGTTCGCGCAAACCTTTCAAGATTGAAATAGAATCCTTTATGCTTGGCTCAGGAACAGTTATGGTCTGCAGGCGGCGCTCGAGAGCACTATCCTTTTCAATATATTTCCGATATTCGTCTGACGTCGTTGCGCCAACTAGATGAATTTCACCACGAGAAAGAGCGGGTTTAAGCATATTAGCTGCGTCAATCGTCCCTTCAGCTGCGCCAGCGCCAACCAGTAGGTGTAGTTCATCGATAAATATTATTATATTTTTTTGCTGCTTCAATTCATTAATGACTTTTTTCAAGCGCTCTTCAAATTCACCACGATATTTTGTGCCAGCAATCATTCCAGCTAGATCGAGTTGGATAACACGCTTATCTAGTAAGTGATCTGGTACATCCTCACGAATAATTCGTTGAGCCAAACCCTCTACGATTGCTGTTTTACCAACACCAGGTTCACCGATTAAAACTGGATTATTTTTAGTACGACGACTTAGTATCGTTACGAGGCGCTCCTCTTGAGAATCACGTCCAATAACTGGATCAAGTTTGCCGGCTTTTGCCAAGGCGGTCAAATCAGTCCCAAAGATGCCTAGCGCTCCTTTTGGTTTTGCTTGTTTTTTGTCTAAACGAACCTGAGCCGGCTCATAATCACCGTCAAAGTCCTGCTTTTGATCTAGAAAATCGTCGAGTCCAGAGGTTAACTCCACTAGGTCAACGCCCATGTCACGTAGAAGTACTGATGCCCTAGAGTTCTTTTGATTTAATATACTATATAAAATATGTTCGGTGCCTAAGAACTCTTGATGAAATTCCTGAGCGATATCCCAACTCATTTTAAGAGTTAGTTTTGCGGTCTCGCTAAGCCCTTTAGCTTCAGTGCCAACAATAACCGTTAAGGGCGCCAGGTTGAGCGCAACCTGTGCTCGGCTAAGCGTGACGCCAGCATCAGCCAATACCTTTGCACCAACCGAAGAACCCTGGGCTAATATGCCTAATAATAAATGCTCTGTACCGATATACGAACTGTTGTAACTCTGGGCAATAATATTGGCATGATGCAAACTAGTCCGTGCGTTGTCGGTTAGACGCGAAATAAATTCTGCAAAATCATCCACCATACACTTATTATAACCTATTTATACTAGCTGATACCTAACAATATATAGTGCATTAAATAAAATAATCAGGCTATGGCTGAGAGCCAATAGCCTGATTATGATTAGTAGTACCTAGCTGCTACTTTGTCGATTCCTCAACGGCATCAATTAGACTATCTTCGATGTTTTTACGACGAGCAGGTGCGGCTGGTTTAACAGCGGCAACCACTTGTTCTATATCGATTTCGTATCCAGTTAGTCGGCTGGCAAGTCTAACATTTTGACCAGCACGCCCAATAGCGATTGATTGCTGATCTTCGTTAACATAAACAGTAGCTCGCTTAGCCTCTTCGTCAATTACGACTTTCGCAACATCTGCCGGGCTAAGCGCATTTTTAATAAATTGTTCATTATTTTCATCGTAAGCAATGATGTCAATCTTTTCCTGATCGCCAATCTCATTCATAACAGCTTGTACGCGCGTACCGTGACCACCGACAAATGTGCCGATCGGGTCAACACCAGGAGTGGTACTGGCAACCGCAATTTTCGTACGTCGACCTGCTTCACGAGCGATAGTCTTAACTTCGACTGCACCAGTTTCAATCTCGGGCACTTCTTGGCGGAAAAGATATTCAACGAACTGCTCATTACCGCGACTTAGGATTAATTGTGGGCCGTGATTATCACGTTCAATGTTCTTAATAAAAACCTTCACTCGGCTGCCGACGGCGTAAAATTCGCCTTGGATCTGCTCGCTTTGTGGAATAATACCGCTAGCCTTGCCTAGGTCGACACGGACAACACGCGGTTCTACTCGTTGAACGATTCCGTTCACGACTGTTCCAATTTTATCTTCGTATTCTTCCAATACTACTTCACGCTCGGCTTCACGTAGGCGTTGCAATACAACTTGCTTGGCAGTTTGAGCGGCAACGCGACCGAATGAAGTAACTTCAAACTTCTCTTCGATCTTTTCGCCGATTTCGGCATCTTTATTGATTTTTTTAGCGTCAGCTAGGCTGATCTCAACTGCGTCAGAGCCAACCTCTTCGACTACTTCACGAGATACGAAAACATTAGCTGTTCCATCGTTGATGTTTAGTTCGCTACGAACTTCCTGATCACGCTCACCGTTATCACGACGCCATGCTGCAGCAATTGCCTGTTCAATAACAGACAAAACAGTTTCTTCTGGCAAATTTTTCTCTTCAGCAATAGTATGAACGGCAAGTACGAGTTGTTTGACGTTAATTTCTTCCATAATTATTTCTCCTTCATTATTGTATTAAAAAAGCCGACCTGCCGGCCGACGAAATGCAATGTACTAACCGTTAGTATACTCCATATCTATGGGCTTGACAATAACTGCTCTGGACACTTTATTAAGATGTCGGATATAGCATCGTGTTCGGCTTGAGTCACCCATAAACTATATTTTTGCTTAACAGCAATCTGCCTAGCGACATACTGACAACGAAATTCCTTATTAGACGGTAACCACGTGGCCGCATCGCTATCGCTTTTTTGCGAATTAGCCGCGCCATCGACTGCTAATAATTCTAATGGGTCATTCGCAAGCTCAATACGACGCATTGTAGTTAATTGTTGTGCACCTTTCTGCCAAGCATCAGATAAAGCCACAACGTGATCAATCTGGACCGCGCTACTAGTTGAGCTACCGCGGATAAATGACACTAACTTGCCGGTATAAGGATCATTTAGGGTGCCGCTAGAAACATTACACTGCTCATCAACAACAGTATTAGTTAAGTCACGATTTAATATGATATTGCGAGTGTCGCAGCCCTGCTTTGTATTCCATCCGGCGCCAAATTGTTCTCTAGAGTAGTCCATCTTTGGGGCTCGACCTTTTACGGCGATTTTATCTAGCTCTTTGATAGCCAAAGTCGATACTGATTTTGATGCATCTTTTGTGTCTGTAATATTTGAATTTATCAGGACAAGCGTATTGTTTATAATTATATAGATGAAAATAATTAACGTCGAAATAATTACGATGATCCGCCTTGTTTTGTAAGCATAAGCCATATATCCATTATGCACTCAACATCTAATGCTACAATGGACAATATGCAAATCGTACCCAGACTTATTGAACAATTCATTCCCAAAAGCTATAAATTATCATTATCCATTAACCGGACAGACCGAATATCAAGCGGTGTCGTTACTATTGAAGGTGCTATGATGCCTGGATCGAGTAGCATCACCTTGCACAGTAAAGACCTTAACATTAAATCGGCTATTTTTGATGGTAAATCTGCCACGCACACCCTTGGCGATAACGACTCATTAGTCATAACACATCCTGATATGTCTGCGGGCGAACATATACTCGTTATCGAGTTCGTCGGTAAAATTACTGATTCGATGCACGGAATCTATCCATGTTACTTCGAACATAATGGTATAAAAAAAGAGTTAATCGCCACTCAGTTTGAGAGCCATCATGCCCGTGAGGTCTTTCCTTGCGTAGACGAGCCAGAAGCAAAAGCAACTTTCGATGTTACTATTGCAACCGAACAGAATGTCACCGTACTTGGTAATATGCCGGTCACTAGGCAAGTTATCGAAAATGACAGCTTAATTACAACCTTTGAAACTACGCCAGTAATGAGCAGTTACCTGTTAGCCTGGGTAATCGGAGACCTACATAAGAAGACGGCTCATACGAAAAGCGGAGTTGAGGTCAACGTCTGGGCAACTGTCGCTCAATCAAGCGATAGTCTTGATTTTGCATTGAGTATTGCCACTCGCTCAATCGACTTTTTCGATGAATATTTCGGAACACCATACCCGCTTTCTAAATGTGACCACGTTGCCTTACCTGACTTTGGATCAGGAGCCATGGAAAATTGGGGTCTAATAACTTATCGCGAAATTGCGCTGCTAGTTGATCCAGACAATACGTCAATCTCTAGTAAGCATTACGTCGCAACGGTTATTTCCCACGAACTAAGCCATCAATGGTTTGGCAATTTAGTAACGATGAAATGGTGGAATGATTTATGGTTAAATGAAAGTTTTGCATCGCTCGTAGAGTACAGTGCCATCGATGCCATAGAGCCTGACTGGAATGTCTGGCTAGACTTTGCAAGTTATGAAAGCATCGTTGCACTTCGCCGGGATAGCCTTGACGGAGTTCAGTCTGTCCAAACCGAAGTAAATCATCCAGACGAAATCGGAACATTATTTGATGGTGCAATCGTATATGCTAAAGGTGCACGTCTACTAAAGATGCTACAACGTTACATTGGAGAAAAAGCATTCCAGGCCGGTATGAAAAAATATTTTGAAATTTATTCGTATAAAAATACAGTAGCTAAAGATCTATGGACAGTTCTAGGTGACGAAAGCAATAAAGATATTTCGGGCTTTATGGACGCTTGGATAAAACAACCTGGGTTTCCAGTCCTGCACGTCTCCAGGAGCGGCAATGAGATTTCATTATCGCAGGAGCGCTTAACTAGCCAATCTAGTAGCAAATCTGAATCATTATGGCCGATAACACTCAACTCAAACTATACTGAATTACCCGAAATTCTAGATACACGATCGGCTAGCCTAATAGTTAACAGTACCGAACCGTTACGTTTTAACATTGGCAGCGACGCACATTTCATAACTCATTACAGTCACGAGCTGCTAGGCCAGCTTATTGACGAGCTAAAGTTGGGCAAGCTATCAACTATCGACCGCCTACAATTGTTAAACGAGCAAAATATATTGGCTAGTGCAGGAGTAATCTCTTATGCCGAGCTCATCCCAATATTAGACGCCTACCGGCACGAAACTACTGAGGCGGTTTGGGATATTATCTGCATGACGATTGGCGAATTAAAGAAATTCGTTGAAGATGATAAAAGCGCTGAATCAAAATTAAAGGCGTTAGCAAAATCTTTAGCAAGCGAGCAATACGAACGGCTTGGATGGTCTGAAAAACCAGATGAGCCAGAAACCGACACTAAGCTACGTAGTTCAATTATCGGACTAATGCTATATTCCGAAGATCAAGCCGTAATCGACTTGGCGATTAATTCATACAAATCAAAATCGTTAGACGAACTAAACCCCGAGTTGCGTAGTTTAATAATATCGACTGTAATACGTTACGAAGTTAATAGTAAGATGATTGATGATTTATTTGAAACTTATAGGACTACGACTTCCTCACCCCTACAGCAGGACATCAATAGTGGCTTGACGTCAACGAGAGACTCAGAATCAATCACTCGTTTATTAGGTACGATAAAAGACACTACATTTATTCGCACACAGGATACGGCTAGATGGATTACTTATTTAATAAGAAATAAATTCGCTCGTGATCAGACCTGGCGCTGGGTCAGGGATAATTGGGACTGGATAAGTACTACATTTGGCGGCGATAAGAGTTACGACGATTATCCACGCTATGCCGCAATGGCGCTATCAACACATAAGCAACTGGATGAATTTCATAGCTTTTTTTCACCACTATTATCCGATCCGTCATTGACACGTGTAATAACTATTGGCGAGAATGAGATTAAAGACCGAGTTGATTCAATTGAACGTGATGGCGAGTCAGTAAGAAGTACGCTCCTAGGCCTCTAGGAAGTCCTCTACAACGGGCGGCTGACCGCAAAGCGTAATTACCGCAAGACGTAAATTAGTGTCTGAGATTTGATTAGATAGCGAATAAAGCTCCGTCGCAAACTTCATTTGTCGCAATTTTTTAGGCGTTATTGCCGCCAATCCACCTCCTTGGTCGGTTTTTTGGCGATATTTAACTTCAGTAAAATAAATCGTATCAGCCTTTCGTGACACGATATCAATTTCACAGAACTTAGTTTTCCAATTTCGATCAATTATTTTATGCCCATGATTCGATAAATAGTCTGAAGCTATACTCTCGGCATTATCACCGATTTCTTTTGTAGACTTATTGACATTTATTACAGTTTTTTCTAGTTTAGGAACTGAATATTTTTTTAATGGAGCAAACGACAAGCGATGTAAGGGCGTTACGCCAAGTTTATCGATTGCAGCACTGTGAGCTGCCGTGCCGTAACCTACGTGACCCTTAAAGCCGTATCCTTGATATACATCGTCTTGAGAGGCCATGTAATTATCGCGAGCGACTTTAGCAACAACCGAAGCAGCTGAGACGCTTGGCACTAATAGGTCGGCCTTTTTCATTGTGGTGACATAACTTTCCTTGGTAGTTTCCCTAAGAAAATTAACGGTGCCATCAATAATAATTTCGTGATACGGAACAGCGATCTGCTCAACAGCCCGTTTAGTTGCAACGGCCAAGGCTCGCGACAGACCAATCTCATCAATTTCAGTAGCACTGACCCAGCCTAGGCCGATGCCCAAGGCTTTGTCTCTGATTTCGATATCAAGCGATTCTCGACGTTTTTTCGATAATTTCTTACTATCTGTAAGACCTTCTATAGTTACCCCACCGAGCACAACCGCGCCAACAACTAGTGGCCCTGCCCACGGCCCACGGCCAACTTCATCGATTCCAAGTATCATATGACCATAATAGTTGGTAAATGATAAATGGTAAATGGCGGTAAAATATTAATAGTTTCTAAAATAAAAGACGATAGATTAATTCTACCGTCTTTTATTTTAGAAACTTTTTACTAAGCTTCAGTGTGACGAGATTCGACTTCGGCTTGTTTAGCCTCAAGTTCGGCTTCCACGACAGCTTTTTCGGCTAGCTTGGCTTCGGCATCAGCTTTGGTTAGCTCTTTTAAGCGAGCTTCTTCGGCTTCGGCAGCTTCATCCACAACGCTATTAACAGACTCACGGTCAAAGTTAAGATTCTTTAGACGAGCGCTCTTACCGCTACGGTTACGCAGAAAGCTAAGATAATTACGGCGAACCTTGGCTCGACGGACGACTTCAACCTTCTCAACCAGTGGGCTATGCATCATAAAGCCCTTTTCGACGCCAACACCACTCGCAATTTTGCGAACTGTGATTCGTGAAGTATGAGAGTTCTTTCGGTCAGTACGTATAACAACGCCTTCAAAAATCTGAATACGCTCTTTAACGCCTTCTTTAATCTTTTGGTGAACGCGAACAGTATCACCACTGCGGACATCAACTACATTAGATTTTTTCTGGGCGTCATTAACCTTTTTGATTAGTTCAAAACTCATTATATACTCGCTTTAACATTTATATTTACAATCAACTACTGACTATAACACAATATTATCATTTCTCAAAGTGTTAATTGACTAAATTGCCCGATTAATTTCGTCTAAGGTAGTCTCACCGCGTAATGCCGCTAACACGCCCCGCTCTAACAAGGTTACCATGCCAGACTTACGGGCTACACTTTCAATAATTTCAGTATGAATATCAGCTTCGTCACCGCGTAAGAATTTCTGGATTTCCTCATTCACAACCATCTGCTCCATGATTACAGTTCTGCCCGTAAAACCAAACGGTGACGCTTCACTAGCGACTGGACGCCATAGCTTAAAAGAGTTCAGATCGGGCTTTTCAATGCTGGCCGGTAGGTCCTTTAGGGCATCCTGAACCCATTTGCGAGTCGCCTCATCTGGTTCATATTCTTCTTTTGTGGAGTCATCCAGGCGACGAACAAGACGCTGAGCGATAACTAAACGGATAGCTGAGCTGAAAATTGGATTGACTCCAATTAAATCGATCATACGACTAAATGCCGCCGAGGTTGAATTTGCATGAAAACTAGATAATACCAAGTGGCCCGTAATTGAAGCTTGAATCGCCGTCTTGGCCGTATCAGCGTCTCTTATCTCGCCAATCATGACTACGTCAGGATCGAGTCGTAAAACTGCCCTTAGGCCATCAGCAAAACTATGACCGCCAACAGTGTCAATCGGTATCTGCGATATGCCCGTAATACCATACTCGATTGGATCTTCGAGCGTGATAATTTTACGACTTGTCGTATTTAGCGCATTAATGATGCTATACAAAGTAGTCGACTTGCCGCTTCCAGTTGGGCCAACCATCAACACCATTCCACGAGGATGGCTTACGACCTCATCAATTTCGGCTCGTTCGGCAGTCCCTATATCAAGTCTATCTAAATTCAACATCGATTCGTCAAAATTAAACAGGCGCAATACCGCATCCTGACCATACATCGTTGGAACCATTTCAACGCGCAAATTTAGCAAATGAGTTTCGCCATCTCGGGTAATCTCTTTTTGCATATGGCCAGACTGAGGTTCAGTGGCAGCGGTTGAAATATTCGCCCTTGATGCTAAAGCGCTCAAAATCACACGATAACGTTCATTTTCTAAATCGGCTACAGGGTGCAAGACACCATCAATACGCATGCGTATACGCATGTGTGTTCTTTGGTTTTCGATGTGAATGTCACTGGCACACAATCGGTCAGCTTGATCGATCAAATAATCGAATACCTCATCGCTACCAACCGAATTTAACGTCTTGCTGACTTCAGACATCGTGTCGCTGTCACCCTCTTGAGCAATTTTGATGTCATTATGAACAACTTTTATAGCTGGATCATACCGATCCATCAACTGTTTAAAGCCACTGTTGCTAATCAGGAAGAACTGAATACTCCGGCCCGAATCATTATATTGCTGAGTCAGATCCCTAATAAAAGATTGTGGTGTCTGGGTCGTTACGCCTAGCTGCCAAGGTTGATTTTCATCGCCAGTTACAAGTGGCACTAGACGGTTTTGGTGCATAGTTGCTATATCAATAATATCGTTAACAAGCGGAATTGTAGCCTCAATCGAACGCGTGTCTAGGTACTGAATGCCCAAAATAGCTGCGCGTTGCGATGTCGCCTGTTCATCCTGTTCTCGTCGACTTTGTTGTAACTTGTCTTCTTCCATTTGTTATAACTATAACAAATTGCTTGTGGTTTATATAGAGTCAACGGGATAATGTTACAATAACTTCAATGCCAGAAATAATAGTTATAGCCCATAATATTCGATCAACCCATAATATTGGGGCGATATTTCGAACCAGCGAAGGCTTTGGTGTCTCTAATATTATCATCAGCGGCTACAGCCCATACCCATCGGTTCCCGACGACACTCGGTTGCCACACATCGGCGAAAAGCTAACGTTGCAGATTCATAAAACCGCTCTCGGTGCCGAAGCTATGGTACCTTTCGAGCATCAAGACACACCCGACTTTGCATCACTCAAGGATCAAGGATTTACGATTGTCGGCCTCGAGCAAGATAAACGAAGTGTTCCGTTGAATAAATATACATGTCCATCAAAAGTTGCTCTTCTATTGGGGGAAGAGGTCAAAGGCATAACGGACGACTTCCGCAATCAATGCGACGACCTAATTGAAATTCCAATGGTTGGCCAAAAAGAATCTTTCAACGTTAGTGTTGCAGCGGGCATTGCCCTCTACGCGCTAACTATTTAAGCTTAACGCTTTCTTCTCCGAGTATCTTGATCAATGCCTGAACGAGGGCGTCGCTACTGTCAACTTTAAATGGCAGCTTGATTGCAGATTTTTTATCAGCTCCTAGAACTAAAACAATATCAAAAGCTCCGGGGTAATCACTACAGATCTTTTTTAATAACAATAGAGCGTCGTGGTCATCAGGATCCTTAATGTGAACGAATAGCTTCTTTGGGGCATCAACAACGATTGGCATAGAGGCCGCTACGCGTATTGCTTGCACCCTCGAGCTAACTTTGGGTTTATTCATCTTACGACCAGTCGACTCGTAACCACGTAGTTCCTGATCGGTGACGAACTGAATGTCATCTGCGATAACCTTGGCATCTGTCCCTAGATTACCATCACGATCCCGTGCGCTAATCTTACCGGTAGCTCGAATCACCGCATCTTGGACCAATTTGGCACCTATCTTTTCGTAAAGGTTCGGAAAGACAATTATTTCACTCTCTCCGGTTTTATCTTCTATACCGACGAATGCCATCCTTGAGCCACTTTTCGTTACGATTGTACGAACAGTCGATATCAAACCGCCAATTGTTACGGCCTTACCGTCATAATCAGGAGTCATTTGCATCAACGGTACAGTCTGCTCTTCAAAATAAGAATCATAATTATCCAGTGGATGAGCGCTAATATATAGGCCCATCAGCTCCCTTTCCCATGCCAAACGCTCTTTGTCGGCGTGCTTTATCGGAGAGGGTTGCAAAACCATCATTGGTTGAATATTTGCGGCGTCACTCAGACCACCAAACAAATCCGTCTGGCCGCTTAGTGCCTCTTTCTGTAACTTACTAGCAAAGGCCTGCACGGTTTCAAGATTAAATAATAGATCCGACCGGTCACCTAGACTATCAAAACCGCCGGATTTAATAAGTGAATCCCAGGCTTTTTTATTAAAGCGTTTAGTAGCGACTCGTTTTGCAAAGTCTTCAATGCTTTTAAATTTACCGTCTGCATCGCGTGAACGCAGAATCTCCTCCACAGCACCGACACCGACACCCTTGACGGCTGCCATGCCAAACCTAATCTGCTTTTTGCCAGGGACGATCGCAAATTCTACGAAACCTTCGTTAACGTCAGGCGGCAAAACCTTGATGCCCATGTGTTTACATTCGTTAATTTCAATCGCTAAACGATCAATATCGTTCTGGTCACTTGTCATCAGGGCGGCCATAAAGGCATCCGGGTAGTGCGCTTTCAGGTAGGCCGTCCAGTAAGAGATCAGCCCGTAACAAGCCGCATGAGACTTATTGAAACAATAATTAGCAAATTCCTCTAACTGAGCCCAGAACTTTTCGGCTAATTTAGGGTCTGCGCCACTAAAACTAACGGCGCCCTCGACGAAATCAGTTCGGACTTTGCGCATAAGGTCAATTTTCTTTTTACCGACTGCTTTGCGCAGAGTATCGGCTTGACCGCCAGTAAACCCAGCAAAATCTTTCGATATTTGCATAAACTGCTCTTGATACACCAAGATACCATAAGTCTGCTCAAGCGCGTTTTCAAATTTTGGATGCAAGAAGGTTATCTTTTCCTTGCCGTGTTTGCGCTTAATAAAACTGTCAATAAATTGCATTGGTCCAGGACGGTACAGAGCCACCATAGCGATAATGTCATCAAACTTCGAAGGTTTTAGCTCACGCAAATATCGCTTCATACCCGCTGATTCAAGCTGAAAAACTCCGGTTGTATCACCACGTTGTAAAAGTTCATAGGTTTGTTTGTCGTCAAGCGGCAATTTATCTAGGTCAATTTCGACTTTGTAGACCTTCTTGATGATACGGAGGGCGTTATTAATCGTCGTTAGGTTAGATAGTCCAAGGAAATCCATCTTTAAAAGACCGAGCTCTTCAACTGGACCCATAGGAAATTGAGTTGCCACTACACCCTTCTGGGCCATTTCAAGAGGAACAAATTTAACAATATCATCGGGCGCAATCACGACACCGGCAGCATGAACACCATGAGAACGAATCGTTCCTTCGAGTCGTATCGCAAAGTCAAACACTTGTTTAGCAACAGGGTTAGATTCATATTCACGCTTCAGATCAGCGTCGTCTTTAACACTATTTTTCAAAGCGAGATGTCGACCTTGAACTGGAGGAGGAATCATCTTAGAGAAACGATTAGCCTCAGAGTAAGGTACCTGCAGCACCCTGGCGACGTCTCGGACTGCAGCGCGCGCGGCCATTCTGCCAAACGTACCAATATTAGCAACACGAGCTTCGCCGTACTTGTTGGCGCAATAAGCAATCACTTCGTCACGTCTCGTATCTTGAATATCAATATCAACGTCAGGCATACTAATACGATCTGGATTCAAAAAACGCTCAAACAGCAAATCAAACTTCAGAGGATCTAGCTCGGTAATGCGCAAAGCATAGGCCAGAATTGACCCAGCTGCGCTACCTCGGCCTGGTCCGAATATGATGCCTTCGTCCTTGCCCCAATTTATGAAGTCCTGAACAATCAAAAAATATCCATTAAAGCCCATACGCTCAACCACACCAAGTTCATAAGCTGTGCGCTTCTGCACTTCTTCTGAAATATGAAGCTTGGCCTCATCGATAGTTAAATTTGCCGCCTGAGACTTCTCTATGCCGCCGTAACGCCAAGCCAGCCCTCGATATACTAACTTATCCAGATATGACTTTTCATCGTCTCCTGCTGGCGTAGGGAAGGTCGGAATTAATATACCGTCAAGTTTCAATTCAACATGGCAACGGTCGGCTACGCGTTTAGTGTTCAAGATTGCCTCTGAATGTTCCTTGCCCCAACGTGCGATAATTTCATTAGGATCGGTTACATTAAGCTCAAAATCCTTCATGCTCATACGTTTTTCATCAGACAAAAACGCCCCCGTACCGACGCAGAGTAGAATTTCATGAGCCTCTTGATCTTCGGGAACCAGGTAATGCCCGTCATTGCTGACGACTAATGGTATATCAAGATCTTTAGATAATTTCGCCAAGTACCCGTTAATTTTAATTTGGACGTCCCAGTTATGGTCCTGCATTTCCAAGTAGTAACGATCGCCAAAAATTGACTTATACCAAATAGCGATTTCTTTAGCGGCCTCATAATTATCGACGCGCAAACTCTCGCCCAATTCACTACCGGCGCAACCAGACAGGATAATCAAACCTTCGTTAAATTCCTCTAATATCTCGTGGTCGATACGAGGCTTATAATACATACCCTCTAGGTTAGCGGTAGTACTAAGCTTCATGAGGTTCTTGTAGCCTTGATTATTCATGGCTAAAATTGTCAGATGATATCGAGACTTGTCTTTCCGGGGGTCACGATCATGTCGCGAACGGGTGGCCATATAGGCCTCCATGCCGATAATAGGTTTGATCCCTGCCTCAAGAGCGGCTTTATAAAACTCGATGCTACCCGACATAGTACCGTGGTCAGTTACCGCCACAGCTACCATGCCCATTTCTTTAACTTTATTGACTAAATCTGGTATCTTTGTCAAGCCATCCAATAGACTATGATGTGTGTGATTATGTAAATGCACATAATCTGACGGTTTCAATTGAGCCCCCATATGTATCTACTAGTATACCCAACCTGGGGCCAGTTTGTCTGTAGTAAAAACTACTTACTATCTGGTACGCTGAAAGGCTTCAATTATATGATTGACGTAGTCTCCAATAAACGGAAACCAACCGGCAAATTGGCCCAGGAGCCAAACGATAAGCGCCACTAAGACAGTACCACCAAGAATAGTTCCAAAACCAAAGAATACGCCGCGATTAAAGTTCATCCAATATACTTGATGACGGCTTCGGTTGAAATCATTGAATAGCTCTTCGAGCAGTTGATGACGTGCACCACGTTCATTGCTATCATTGAATTTTTCGACTGTTATATTTTTCATGCATTTCTCCTACATATAAAATAGCACACTGCTTATGTTACAGCGTGCTATTTTACATCATTCGATTAAATTAACTCTATTTCTTATCGTAAAAACCGGATTTTGCGCCTTCGACAGCACGCTCTGTGCGCTGCTTTAGGTCATTAGCTTTTGATTTGACATCTTCTGCTACGCTCTGCGCCTTGACTTTTACGTCTTCGGCAACGTTGCTTGCTTCCGAAGTGGCCATTTTAGCCTTCTTAGTCGCGTCAGCTTTTACTTTATCAGCCTTAGCCTTGAGTTCGGCACGTGTTTCTTTGCCACTTTTTGGTGCCGTTAAAATTCCAGCGACAACGCCTGCGACTGCTCCGAAAATTGCTCCTAATGCGAATTTACCTTTTGACATAATTATTTCCCCTTTTTCTTAACATTAAATTTTTTAATAAACCCTGTCATCATTTGGACTATAAATATCGGCGAGATGACTTTAGAAAATCCTGACACAACTGACTCAAGATTACCAACGGTGCGCTCAGCCGATTGAGTTACTTTTCTAATCTGACGAGTTAGAACTATTAGATATATTACAAGAACGATTCCTAGTATCAAGAAGAAGGCTAAAAAGACGGACAAAATAACAACTAAAATTTCAGCGGCTGGACTCATACTATATAAACCTTTCATCGACGCTCATATCAGAGTGACGTATCTATATAATAACATTGGTCTCGATGAATAAGCAAACGCCTAAGCTAAGCGGCTTCGAAGATACTCAGCAAAGGCTTTCCCGTATTTAGGGCTTTCCAGCGCCACATCGACTACCGCCTCTAAATATTTAAGTTGGTCGCCAGTGTCATGCCATACACCTTCGATTGAGCATCCGTATACAGTGTCATTCCTAGCCAGTTCGTTAATACTGTCCGCAAGTGTAATCTCGCCGTTTTTACCAATTTTCTCCTGGGCAATTATCTTGATAATATCAGGAGTAAGTAAATAACTACCAGCCGAAGCATAAGTTGATGGTGTATCTACTTCACCTGGTTTTTCAACTAAACCCTTCAACTTAAACACTCTATTAGATACACGTTCGCCGATCTCTGCCATTCCGTATTTATCGGCATCTTTTTTATCAACCTCAACCAAAGAAATGACCGATTTACCAGTTTGATTGTATGCCTCTTTAAGCTGCACAGGCCAAGCGACCTCAGAGCGGAAAAAGTCATCTGCAAAAAATACAAAAAAAGGCTCATCGCTATCAATTAAATGTTGAGCGTTTAGAATTGGACGAGCGTTACCCTTAGGTGAACCCTTTTGTCTAATATAGATAAAGTTGGCGAGCTCGGCAACTGCCTTGATTTGATCAGCTTTATCATCTTTACCTTTTTCGCGTAATTCGGCTTCAAGCTCATCACTTCGATCAAAGTGATCTTCGATTGATCGTTTCGTACTGCCGGTGACAATAATAATTTCCGTAACGCCAGCCTTAACGACCTGTTCGACAATTAACTGAATGACTGGTTTGTCAATTATTGGTAGCATCTCTTTGGGCATCGCTTTAGTCTGTGGTAAAAACCTAGTACCTAATCCAGCCGCACAGATAATAGCTTTGGTGGGTTGTTTCACGATTAAATAATGCTCTTTCTTATCAGTTCCTGGACTAATGTTGGATTGGCCTTACCGCCAGACTTTTTCATAACCTGGCCTACCAAGAAGCCGATTACTTTGTCGTTGCCGTTCTTTAAGTCGGCGACTGCTTTTGCTGACGATACATCTCCAAGGACTTCATCGACGATAGACATTATTGCATCCGCGTTACTTTCCTGAATAAGATTTTTTTCTAACGCAATAGTCCGTGGGTCTTCCGGCCGCAGCATCATCTCAAATAGCACATCCTTGGCGGCAGTTGAGCTTAGTTCATTAGATTCGACCATTTTGGATAAATCGATAAATTGATCATCGCTAATAGGCACGTGATTATTCTTGGAAGATTTTTCGCCGTCCAAATTTCCATCTATGGACATAAGCAGCCATATACCCACCCGACGGGCAGCTGACTCACCGGCCTTTTCGAGAATACGTTGCAACAACTGGGCGGTTGATTGTGAAGAAATCAATGCATTAATAACAGTACTATCTAGCCCTAAGCCCTTCCAGGCATCTCTATAAAAAGGCGGTAGAGCTGGTACTGTCGCTTGAATCCTATCAATTTCATCATCACTTAATACAATTGGAGGAATATCTGCGTCAGGCATATATCGATAATCCTGTGCATCTTCTTTGCTTCTTTGACTAGAAGTTTTTTGACGAGCATCATCCCAACCGCGAGTTTCCTGGATTACCTTTTCACCACGCTCCAGCAGTTCGACTTGACGACGGAATTCGTATTCAGCCGCTCTTTCGACGCTACGAAATGAGTTAAGGTTCTTGACTTCTGAGCGCGTACCGAGCTCAGTCGAGCCCTTTAAAGCAGACGAAACGTTAACATCAAATCGCATATTACCATGATACAAATCGCCACGAGTAACGCCGGCGTAAGTCATTAGATGGTATAGCTCTGTCGCATAAGCCTTAGCGGCGACAGCTGAGTGAATGTCCGGCTCTGACACAATCTCAATCAAAGGCGTACCAGCGCGGTTTAAATCAACCAGGCTAAAATTGCCATAGTGAGTTAGCTTACCGGCATCCTCTTCCATATGGGCGTGATGGATTCGAACGTCCACCGAGTCGCCGTCTTCTAGTGGTATGTTTATAACACCGGCACCAATAATTGGTTGATACATTTGAGTAGTCTGGTAGCCTTTTGGAAGGTCTGGATAGAAATAATGCTTACGATCGAATCGGCTAATATGAGCAATCGGACTATTCAGCGCCTTGCCGGCCTTAATCGCCAAATCAACTGCGCCACGGTTTAATACCGGCAACATACCTGGTAGGCCGAAGTCAATTGGGCTTACGACACTGTTGGGTGATTTGTCGCGCTCGTCATTGTCGGCGCCACTGAACAGCTTAGTATTAGTCGCGAGCTGAACATGACACTCGATTCCAACTGTCATATCATATTTGGCTAATGTCTCATCATTTAACATATTAAATTGCCCCTAAATCTTTTAAAGCTTTCCTGAAACCAATTAACGCATACCTAGCTTCGTCGTAAGTTACGGCAACATCGGATTCATGGGCAATCCTGTTGCGTAATTTATGTGCAGCCCAGATGCCATTTCGATCAGTAAATAGAGAAGCGGCATTTTTCATTCTCTCACCCATAGTTTGACCTTTAATCCCTCGGCCTTTCAGGGCACGATCGACTAATTTGTCGGCGTTCAGCACAGACATATGATAGCTTGATGGCTCATCTTTTTTAAGTTGATGTTCAATTTCTAAGCATTTAGCGCGGTAATGTTCAACATCTAATTTTCTAGCGCCTTTTTTGTTACTACTTATTAACGCGAATAACAACGCTCCCATAATAATTACGGCAGACAGAAAGAATATTAATGACAAATCCATTATGCAACCTCCATTGAGCGCGCAAGAGATAATAGCGAAGCATCACTCTGCATTGGACCCATTAACTGCACACCGATAGGTAGACCGGCCGTATTAGTACCAGCTGGAACACTAATAGCGGGCAATCCTGCCAGAGAAGTCGGTACGGTCATGATATCGTTTAGATACATCTTAATTGGGTCGGCTGTATTCTCGCCTAACTTAAAAGCCGGAGTTGGCGCTACAGGACCGATTAGGGCGTCATAATTTTCAAACAATTTATTAAATTCATTTATTAATAACGTACGAGCTTTTTGGGCTTGTAAATAATAGGCGTCAAAGAAGCCACTAGAAAGTACGTAACTTCCAATCATAATTCGACGTTTATTTTCAGTTACAAAACCCTCGTCACGCGTCTTGCCATATAATTCAGCTAGGGTTTTTACACCCGTCGCGCGGAATCCGTAACGTATACCATCGTATCGAGCTAAATTGCTACTGAGTTCGGCAGGAACAATAATATAGTAAATAGCGAGAGCATATTCTGCCATTGGTAGACTTACCTCTTCAACGACATGGCCTTTGGCACGCAATTTTTCGACATATTCATTAACCCTAGCTAACACTTCGAGGTCAACATCACTAGTCATAAAGTCCTTAATAAGACCAATTTTCTGATTTGGCTTGGTTTCAGACTGAATTTGGAAGAAATTAGGTAGACTGGTCATATCTCTTTCGTCTTTGCCGGCCATAATATCCGTTACAGTCTCGGCGTCTGCGGCATTGGTTGTAAATGAACCGATAACATCAGTACTACTCGCCATTGCGACAACACCGTAACGACTAATCGTTCCGTAGGTGGGCTTCACGCCAACAACACCGTTAAAGCTGGCGGGCTGACGAATTGAGCCGCCAGTATCGCTACCTAGAGCAAATGGCACAATATTAAGCGCCGTTACTACTGCTGAACCACCACTACTGCCACCGGCGACTCTGGTTGTGTCAAAAGCGTTCATGGTTGGGCCAAAGGCTGAGTTTTCAGTGCTGCCACCGTGGGCAAATGCGTCAAGATTAGCCTTGCCGATACATATAGCACCTTCGGCTTCGAGCTTCTCAACTGCCGTAGCCTGTAAAGGAGAATTAAAATTTTCTAACATTTTGCTGGCAGCGGTCGTTGGGGCGCCAAAAGCTAAGAAATTATCCTTTACTACAAAGGGGACGCCAGCTAATCTGCCGACAATCTTTCCGGCGTCTACTTCATCAGCTCGCTTCAGGGCACGTTCATCCGTCAAACTTAGTAGGGCATGATAGTCTTTATTGTCATTAGCTAGTTTGATGGAATTCTCGACTACTATTCGAGCCGAAGTAGCTTTAATCTGAGTCAATATTTCTGAAATAGTCATTTTTATAATACCTTTGGAACTTTCACCTGAAAATCAACAACTTCCGGGGATCGAGCCAATAGCTCCTCCCTAGTAATGCCATAATTAATAACCGAGTCATCACGCCATACACTACTTAACCCTGTAACTTGATAAGTTGGCTCAACACCCCGGGTGTCAAGTTTCCCCAACTGTTCCACGTAACCTAAAATATTGCTTATATCAACTTGCAAGCCATCGATTTCGGCGTCACCGAGTTCCAAGCTAGAAAGCTGCGCTAAATGTAGCACGTCATCACGAGATATCTGAGTCATACAATCATTATACCGTAAATTTATACAACTTTGTACTAATTTGATACATACTCGCCTCTAAAGCCACAATAAAAAAGGACCAACGCGATAGCGCTGGTCCTAAATCTGCGTTAACTAATGTTAACGTCTTGATTCGATAAACGTCAAAGCACTTCCAGAAGCACCGCCGCGTCCAGTACGACCGATGCGGTGAATGTAGTCTTCGTAGTTCTGTGGAGTATCGAAGTTGATTACATGAGAAACGTTCGGGATATCTAGCCCACGAGCGGCAACGTCAGTTGCAACCATTACTCGTACGCGACCATCTTTGAATTGCTTCAAAGCACGTGCACGCTGAGATTGGTTTTTGTTACCATGAATCGCAATTGAAGCAATACCACTATTATCAAGGTGATCGCTCAAACGCTGAACGCCAAACTTTGTTTCACCAAATACTAGTACTTTTTCAAATTCTTTTTCACGAAGCATTTCAGTCAAAAGCTCGACCTTATGCATCTTGTCGTGAGCTTCAATAACATTTTGCTCGATGTGTTCGTTAGTTTCGCTGGTCCGAACCGAAACGGTAACCGGATTTTTCGAGAAGTTGTTAATAATCGCTGAAATATCAGGTGTAATCGTTGCACTAAATAGTAATGTTTGACGATCACTAGGTGTCTCGTTTACGATTGCACGAATATCAGGCAAAAATCCCATGTCGAGCATTCTATCGGCCTCATCAAGAACCAACGTAGTAACATTTTCTAGTCTAACAAACTTACGGTTCATTAGATCCTTCAAGCGACCTGGAGTACCAATGATAAAGTGGGGACGACGTTTTAGGTCACGAATTTGTCGATCGACAGGGACGCCGCCAACTACTAGGGCTGAGTAAAGATCAAGTCCTTGAGCGAATGCACGGAATTCTTCATCGATTTGCTGAGCAAGTTCACGCGTTGGAGCGACGATTAGGACGCTTGGACGAAGTGATACACCTGTCTGGTGCTCGATAATTGGCAATAGGAAAGCGGCTGTCTTGCCGGTACCAGTATTAGCAATACCAATAACGTCTTTACCTTCAATAATATGAGGAATAGCTTGGTCTTGAATTGACGATGGCGCGCTATAGCCTTTTTTAGAAATATTATGTTGAAGTTGATTGCCAAATGGGAAATCAGAGAAAGTATTTGTTGATTCATACTTAACTTCTTCAGCTTTTGGAGTCGCTTTATTTATAAATTTACTTGGATTAATATATTTTTTTGCAGGTCCTCTGCTACCACCGCGACTGTTACGGCCGCGATTAAATGTTGATGTACGGGCGCCACTGGGGCGTCCGGCACTTCTTTGTTGATATGCCATGTTTAATAGCCTTTCTGTAATGAAATATTGTATGCAATTTTGAAAACAAGAGATTA
>Ga0209511_1000201_pt1:0-62500 | contig 67128 bp, 82 predicted proteins | sample SSSSmetaG_FD_184141 | JGI IMG/M metagenome (GOLD analysis project Ga0209511, IMG submission 184141) | Glacier valley bacterial and archeal communities from Borup Fiord, Nunavut, Canada, to study Microbial Dark Matter (Phase II) - ​SSSS... | ecosystem: Environmental > Aquatic > Freshwater... | reverse complement strand
TTCCAATTTGTCACAGGCCTTCAATAACATTGCTGTTATTTATCATTATCAAGGAGTAAAAGCTTCTGAAAAACAAACTTTAGAAGTGGCACGATTTTTATTTGATAAGGCCGCTGAATATTGGAAACAAGCAATTTTGTTAGCACCAAACAACTATATTGAAGCCCAAAATTGGTTGCGTACAACCGGACGTTTAAATACTTTAAGTTTTTAAGAAAACTTTGTAGATTTGAAACCCTATTAATTCTTCTGATTAAAAATAAAGACTCTATTTTATTTTTGACAAACTTTCTACCCATTTACTAATTTTAGAAAGTTTGGTTTTTGCACATTACTTTCAGTACATAACAATTTTGGTTACAAAAGGATAAAAATAAATTATGACAACAAGCCAGAAAAACATTGGATACGTAACTCAAATCATCGGTCCCGTATTGGATGTAACATTTCCAAAAGGAAACTTACCCCAAATTTACAATGCAATCAACGTACCTAATGGAGATGAAACCATTGTATGTGAAGTGCAACAATTACTTGGGGATAATAAGGTACGTGCCGTATCAATGAGTGCTACAGATGGTTTAAAACGAGGCGTTGAAGTTATTGATACTGGAGCTCCAATTAGTGTTCCAGTAGGTCAATCAACCTTAGGCCGTATTTTTAATGTTTTAGGTGAGCCTGTAGATAAGTTAGGAGATGTTGATCGAACACAAACTCTACCAATTCATAGATCAGCTCCTAAATTTACAGAACTAGAAACAACCCCTGCCATTTTTGAAACTGGAATCAAAGTTGTAGACTTATTAGCTCCTTACCGAAGAGGTGGAAAAATTGGTTTATTTGGGGGAGCAGGTGTAGGCAAAACAGTATTAATTATGGAATTAATTAATAATATTGCTAAAGCTCACGGTGGAGTTTCTGTATTTGCAGGTGTTGGAGAACGAACACGTGAAGGAAACGATCTTTACATGGAAATGAAAGAATCAGGTGTTATTAAAGCTGATGCTTTAACTGAATCAAAAGTAGCACTGGTTTATGGACAAATGAACGAACCACCAGGAGCAAGAATGCGTGTTGGTTTAGCTGCCTTAACAATGGCAGAATATTTCCGTGATACAAACAAGCAAGATGTACTGTTATTTATTGATAATATTTTCAGATTTGTACAAGCAGGTTCGGAAGTTTCAGCCTTACTTGGTCGTATGCCTTCAGCTGTAGGTTATCAACCAACATTAGCAACGGAAATGGGCGCTTTACAAGAACGTATTACCTCAACAACAGAAGGATCGATTACATCAATTCAAGCAGTTTATGTACCTGCCGATGATTTAACTGATCCAGCGCCTGCAACAACCTTTGCACATTTAGATGCAACAACAGTATTATCAAGGGGACTAGCTGCAAAAGGAATCTATCCTGCAGTAGATCCTTTAGATTCAACATCAACGATGCTTCAACAATCAATTGTTGGTGCTGAGCATTATGACACAGCTCAAGCTGTTAAGGAAACTTTACAACGCTACAAAGAGCTTCAAGACATTATTGCAATTCTAGGAATTGATGAACTTTCAGAAGAAGACCGATTAGTAGTTGCTCGCGCTCGTAAGATTGAACGTTTTTTATCTCAACCTTTCTTTGTTGCTGAAGTTTTCACAGGTTCTCCAGGAAAATACGTTGCTTTAGAAGATACAATCAAAGGATTTCAAAAAATATTAGCTGGCGAGCTTGATGATTTACCTGAGCAAGCCTTTTATTTAGTTGGTGATATCGATGAAGCAATAGCGAAAGCTACGAAATTAAAAGCTTAGACACAGGAAATTTTTATGGGATTAAGTGTTCGTTTGTTTGCTCCCGATGGGTTAATTTGGAATACAGTTGTACAAGAAGTCGTTTTGCCAACAACAACAGGACAGATTGGTTTACTAAAAGGACATGCACCTCTAATCACAGCATTAGAAATTGGGGTCTTAAGAATCAAAGTAGACCAAGCATGGAAACCAATTTTAAGCTTAGGAGGATTAGCAACAGTCAAAAACAATGAAGTAACTATTTTAGTTAGTGGCATTGAAGAAATTAAAAAAAAAAGTTACGAAGAAGTTCAAGAAATTTTACGTAAAGCAACCGAAGACTTGTCAGTTGCACAAAGCGTTAAAGAAAAAATTGAAGCCTCTCAAAACCTAAAACGTGCTGTTGCAAGATTGCAAGCTTATCAATTTATTAATTAAACAAAGAATCATCTTTCTTATACTTTCAAAGTTTAAGAAAGGTACCTTTTTGTTTTTGTTTGCTTTAAGAACTTAAAATTTTAATGAAAAAAACGGTTGTACCTTTTAGATTTTATTTTTATAAAAAAATTACAGACAAAAAAAACTTAACCACTGAACTTTTTTTTGATGAGCATTTTGAAGAAATTCGTCAACGCTTTTTTCAATCTTTGCTATTAATTCTTTGTATCATGGTCGGTGTTTTTATTAATGTAAAAACCATTGTTCAACTTCTTGAAGTTCCTGTACATTTTGTTAAATTTTTTCAGTCTTCTCCTGGAGAATACTTTTTATCGACATTGAAAATAACATTTTATTCAAGCTTACTCTTTAGTTTACCAGGAATCTTGAGTCAATTAGTCTTTTTTTTATCTCCTGGACTTACAAAAAAAGAAAAATTTATTATCATAAGCTTATTGCTTACCTCAACACTCTTGCTTTTTTTTGGGTTAAACTTTTCGTATTTTGTTTTAATTCCGGCCGCCTTAAAGTTTTTCTTGAGTTATAGTGTGGATGTAATTGAACCTTTATGGTCCTTTGATGAGTATTTTAACTTTATTCTTGTTTTATTTTTAAGTACTGGAGTCATTTTTCAAATACCTATATTACAAGTTATTTTAAGTTTTTCTCGTATTCTCACAGGAAAAAAAATGCTTCAAGCATGGAAATATGTAATACTTCTTTCGACAGTTCTAGGTGCTGTTTTAACACCTTCAGCAGATCCACTAACGCAATTATTGCTATCTAGCGCTATTTTTGCTCTTTACTTAATTGGAAGTCTTTCCGCTGATTTTTTAACAACTTATTTTTTAGCAGAATAAGTTTTTCTTCTCAATCTTTGTAGTTTCTAAAATAATGAAACCAAAGTATTTTAAGAATACAAACAAATTTTTTAGCCTTCATTAAAAAAATACCTATATACATACATTATTTAAATCTTAGAATGAAAACTATTAACCAACGAAAAATTTTGAATAGAATTATTCAAACATTCTTCATGACAATGAGTCTACTATTTTGCGATTTTAATTCTTCTGTTTTACGCGCAGAAGCATACCCAGTTTATGCTCAACAAGGATATGCAAATCCGCGAGCAGCAAACGGAAAGATTGCGTGTGCAAATTGTCATCTAGCAGAAAAGCCAGTAGGCATTGAAAGTCCTCAAGCAGTTTTACCTGATAGTGTGTTTGAAGCAGTTGTGAAAATCCCTTACGATAAAACTGTCAAACAAATTCAAGGAAACGGCAAACTTGGACCTTTAAATGTTGGTGCTGTTCTGGTCTTACCTGAAGGCTTTAAACTTGCCCCAGCAACTAGGATCGACAAGGAAACAAAAGAGAAAATGAAAGGTGTTTACATTTCTCCTTACAGTGCAACGCAAGAAAATATTTTAGTTGTTGGACCAATTGGTGGAGATGCACATCAAGAAATTAGTTTTCCTATTTTATCGCCGGATCCGAAAACAAACAAAAATGTTCATTTTTTAAACTACCCTATTTATGTAGGTGCAAATCGCGGACGTGGTCAGCTTTATCCGACAGGAGAAAAAAGTAACAACAATATGGTTACTGCTGTATCAAGTGGGCAAATTAGTCAACTTACGAAAACAGAAAAAAATGAGACAAATGTTACAATATTAACATCGGATAATAAAGAGATAACGCAAAAAATACCATCTGGTTTAACTCTTCTAATCAAAGAAAAAGACATTGTTCAGGTTGATCAACCTTTAACAAAAGACCCGAACGTAGGAGGTTTTGGTCAAACAGAAACAGAAATTGTGTTACAAAATCCTTTACGAGTTTTTGGTTACATGTTCTTTACATTAACAATTTTAACTACACAAATTTTACTTGTTTTAAAGAAAAAACAATTTGAAAAAGTTCAAGCTGCTGAATTGACTTTTTAAAAACTTTAAAAAATACCTAAAATTTTAGGTATTTTTTGAAAGAATGAAAAACAAACTGTCTTTTCTTTTAGAATCCAAAACTTTGTTTGTTTAAACTGAGAGGAATAAAAAAAATTATGGGTTATTTTGATAATATACCAATTAAAATTGAAAAAGTTGCAAGTCACCCTTCTTTCTTAAAAACAACGGATAGTCAGTCTTCAAAAACAGAACAAAGTGATTTTAAAAATGAATTAAATAAAACAACGGTCTATTTATTAACTACAGAAACAGCAAAGAAAAAGCAGTTGTTGTTAATTCAATCCGACAGTCGACTTAATTCAGAAAAGTCAATTATAGAAATGCGACATCAAACCTTTCTTAAACGAATAAAAAGTGAAAAGAAAAATAGATCTCCAAGAAGTCGAAAAGAAGCCCATAAAAATGGTTTACGATTCAAGCTACCCAAACCAAAAGTATCCTCAAATGGTATTTGGCTTAATAATTTATCGAAAACTGATAAAAATTTAAGCTGGAAAAGTGCACGTTCACAAGACCCCCGTCATCAACCATTAAGAATGGCGGAGTTACCAAATATAATAGGAAAGCATAGAAAGGACTTTTTTCGAGACACACAATCTTATTTTTTGACAGAAAAGAAAAACGCTAAGGCAATTTGTCCGGTCTTTCTCGATAAAATATCTGCTGAAGAATTTTTATTACAAACATGTGAATCAAGCGCTTTTGAAGAAAATACAAAAGCAAAAAAATCAATAATTGAATCCTATCTTCAGCTTTTAAAAATACAAGAAATTGCAAACCTAGAGTTTTCTGAAAGTTTTACTTATTTTGACGAACAATTAAATTTACAAACTCAAAAAACAAAACAAACAGAAAACAAAATTGCCGAAGAAAAGAGGGTTGCTGAAGAAACAGCGGTTACCGAAGAACAAGAAATTCTGAACACGAAACAAAATCCTGCTTTAAATTTTTTTAAAAAAGCAAATGTAAGAACAAAATTAAAGGCAAAGAAGGTTACATTAGAAGCAAAATTAAAGGCAAAAAAAGTTGTGCTTGAGACAAGAATAAAAATCCTGCAAGCTTCTCAAGATAAACAATTAAAAACATATTTAACAGTACAAAAGTACTTCAATGACAGCTTTCAAAACTACGAAGATATGTTTGAATCTTTGAAAGTTTTTGCAAAAAATATAAAGCCAACTAGTTATTCAAAACGACTAACGAAAACAAAAGTTATTGCAGTGGGCTTAGGTGATTTAATTCATTCGTATTCTAGCCAACCAAAAGCAAATGACTGGAAATACTTCCAGTTTTTATTTTTTCCTGAAGAACCAGAAGAAATAGGCTTTAAAAATGAAAAATCTTTGGTATCTGAGGTTGAGTTTGGAAGAAATCTTGGAAAAGGAAAAAAACATTTTTTCGAAAGACTATCAGATTCTAAGTTAAAATCTTTAACTTTTAGAGACTACCAACAAAGATACTTTGGAAAACTATAAAAGAGATTAATCTTTGTTCTAAGCAAGAACAAGATTTTTTAGATAATTTATTTTTTGGGCCGGGTCGGATTTGAACCAACGTAGGCATTGCCAGCGGATTTACAATCCGCCCCCATTAACCGCTCGGGCACCGACCCATTTAATTTATCGATGAAACTTCCTCTTATTTTATACAATAAAAATTAAGCTATGGCAATAGCTTAATTTTTAGTTAACCTAAAGATTCTTTGGCGGCATACATTAATTCCAATGTAATTGCTGAAACTTTTGTTCGCTTCGCAAATTCTTCTGTATTTTTTTTAACTTTTGTTCGAGCAAATCCTGGAATTTTTAATAATTCTGCTTGGGCTTCTTTTGACCAATTTAAGGTCGCATCTAAACTATCATTAACTGTTAGTGTATCTATTTCTTTTGTATCATGACCACCAAAAATTTCAAGTAAATGATCTTCCATACCTAAGGTAAAAGAATTATAAACTAAATCAGCGATTTGATTTGCACCCTCGTAACCACAGAATGGTCGATAACTTAAAGGAAAGTTTTGTATGTGAACAGGAGCAGAAATCACTCCACAAGGAATATTTAAGCGTTTTGCAACATGACGTTCCATTTGTGTTCCAAAGATCGCACTTGGTTGTATTTTGGCAATCAGGTCACCAATTACTTTATGGTCTTCGGTAATAATAATTTCATCACATAAGTGTCCCACTTCTTTGTTAAACCATGCTTTGTCATATTTGCAGTAAGTACCTGCAGCAACGACAGTGATTCCCATTTCTTTGACTAAAATTTTCGTGATAGCAGCAGCGTGAGTAGAATCACCAAACACAAAGGCTTTTTTACCTGTTAAATTTTGACAGTCGATTGATCGAGAAAACCAGGCTGATTGAGAAATAAAACGCGTTTGAATATCGATATACTCTTCAAAGTTAACTTCTACACCTTGCCCTTTTAAAACTTCTTGAATCTTACGAATAAAATAAGCAGTTTCAATTAACCCAATAGGGGTTATATTGATATAAGGCATATTGAACTTTTTCTCTAAAAATTGAGCTGTAAGTAAGCCCACTTCACGATAAGGAACAAAATTAAACCAAGCGTTAGGTAAATTTTTTAGCTGGTGAACCGAAGCTCCTTCAGGAATAATTTCGTTAATTTCAATTCCTAAGTCAGAAAATAGGTGTTTAAGCTCAGCAATATCATGTTGGTTATGAAAAGCTAAGTTGTAAGAACCAATAATATTAACAGAAGGTTTTGCTGTTTTTTTCGGTTGAATTGTTTTTTCTTTATTTATATAAAATTCAACAATTTGTTCTAAGGTTCGATCAGCTGCCTGCATTTCATTTACGCGATAATGGTTAACATCAGCAAGTAAAACTTCGGCATGCGTTTCTAAGGCTGCTCGATTTACAAAATTTTGTAAATCTTCTTGTAAAATACTTGACGTACATGTAGGGGTCAAAACGACTAGATCTGGCTGTTCTTCCATGTCTTTGCGACGAATGTTGTTGATTACCTTTTCTTGTGAACCACGGGCTAAAACATGTCGATCAACAACACTTGTAGTCACCGGAGTGAAATCTCGTTTTCTTTCCAACATTGAGCGCATTACATTAAAATAATCATCTCCCAAAGGGGCGTGCATAATTGCATGAACATTTTTAAAAGAACTTGCGATTCGTAAAGTTCCAATATGCGCAGGACCTGCATACATCCAATAAGCTAATTTCATAAATTTTTCTATTTTCGAGTATACACACAAACAAAGCTTGTATAACTTTTAATGCATAAAAGTATACTATCATAATAGTATACTTTTATGTATTAAAAGTTATATAAAAAAGTTTTCAAAATACATAAATTACTCCCCAGGTAGGACTTGAACCTACGACCAATCGGTTAACAGCCGATTGCTCTACCACTGAGCTACTGAGGATTGAAAAGTCGAAGAAATCTTATCATCTTTTGCAATTTGAAACAATCCTTTGCCAATTTCAAATAAAAAAGATTTTAAAAATCCTATTTTATTTGAAAGGAAAATTTAGGCTTTAAAGTCTCTTTTTGATTCTTCAATTGCAGAAATTAAAATTTTTTCTGTTTCCGGAGTTAATGTTTTGCTTGAACGAATATTTGAAGCAAATTCTGGTTTTGAATTGCTTAAGTAGTTTCGTAAACTTACAATAAATGAAGAAATTTGACTGACTTCTAAGTCATCTAAGTAACCTTTTGTACCTGTATAAATAATGGCTACTTGTTCTTCAACAGGAATTGGAGAATTTTGGGCTTGTTTTAATAGCTCACGTAAACGTTGACCACGACCTAACTGATTTTGTGTAGCTTTATCTAAATCAGAAGCAAATTGTGAAAAGGCTTCTAACTCATCGAATTGAGCTAGTTCTAGTTTTAATGTACCGGCAACTTGTTTCATTGCTTTAATTTGAGCTGCTGAACCTACACGTGATACAGAAATACCTACATTGATAGCTGGACGTAAACCAGAGTTAAATAAATCACCGGATAAGAAAATTTGCCCATCTGTAATTGAAATTACATTTGTTGGAATATAAGCCGATACGTCCCCTGCTTGTGTTTCAATAATTGGTAAGGCTGTCATACTTCCACTTCCTAAAGCATCGCTTAATTTTGCTGCACGTTCTAATAAACGAGAATGCAAATAGAAAACGTCGCCTGGGTAAGCTTCACGTCCTGGTGGACGTCTTAATAATAAAGACATTTGGCGGTAAGCAGAAGCTTGTTTTGATAAATCGTCATAAATTACAAGCGTAGCTTTTCCAGTATACATAAAGTATTCAGCAAGTGCAGCACCCGTATACGGAGCAATGTATTGTAAAGTTGCTGGCTCATCAGCATTGGCTGCCACAATAATTGTATAATCTAAAGCATTTTTTTCTTGTAAGGTTGTCACGGCTTGGGCAACAGAAGAAGCTTTTTGACCAATGGCAACATAAACACAGACAACGTCTTGACCTTTTTGGTTAATGATCGTATCTAGAGCAATCGACGTTTTTCCGGTTTGACGGTCCCCAATAATTAATTCTCGTTGACCTCGGCCAATTGGAATCATGGCATCAATTGCAGTAATACCTGTTTGTAATGGTTCGCAAACAGATTTTCGGCTAATAATCCCAGGAGCCATTGATTCAACAAGACGTGTCTCAGTTGTTGCAATTTCACCTTTTCCATCGATCGGGTTTGCTAATGGATCGACTACTCGACCAAGCATAGCATCACCAACTGGAACTTGTGTGATTCGACCAGTAGCTTTTACACTACTTCCTTCTAAAATTGAATAACCATTTCCCATTAAAACAACACCAACATTGTCGTTTTCTAAGTTTAATGCGATTCCAACTGTACCTTCTTCAAATTCGACTAGTTCTCCAGCCATTACTTTGTCTAAGCCATAAACACGAGCAATACCGTCCCCTACTTGAAGAACTGTACCTATGTTATCGACTTCAACATTGCGCCCATAGCTTTCAATTTGTTGACTAATGATTTTACTTATTTCATCAGGACTTATTTTATTCATAAAAAAGTTTGCGTATATATTTCTTAGTTAATTGCGTAAATGATTGCTTTTTTAGAAAAGCTTGAAGTTCCTTTAATTAAGTTTTAATTCTTTTCGTAATCCTTGAAGTTCACCCTGAAGGCTTAGGTCTATAACTTTCGAGCCGATTTTAATAAGAAGACCGCCTAAAATCGTTGGATCAATAGAAAGACTTAAACAAATATTAGGGTACAAAACAAAAGGCTCCCTAAAACTAGGACCAACCAAAGTTTGTAACTTATTTCTTAATGCTTTTTCTTGTGTTGATGTAAGTTGACTTGCAGCTCGAACTTCAACCACAAGGACATAAAGATACTCAAAAGCTTTTTCAAGGAAAGTTTTGCCAATGCTTTCAATTAAATTAATTCTTTTTTTGTCAACTAAGAGATACAAAAAATTCATTGTCGTTGAACCAATGGTTGACTGAAAACACTTTTCTAAAACTTCTTTTTTTGCAGTTGTTGAATTCAAAGGGTTTAATAAAAACTTCTTTAAGGTTGGAACATCGGCAATGAGGTCCAAAACTTTTTGAAAATCAGCAACAAGGCTGTAAAAAACTTCGGGATTTTCTGGTTCATTTTTATACAGATTTAACCCTTGTTTAAAAAGAGCTTCTGCATACGTATTTGTTATTTTTGATGTAGCCATCTTATTCATAACTGACTTCTCCTAATCGATTTATAGCATTATCAATCATTAGAGATTGATCGTCTTTGTTATTTAGTTGACTGTGCATTCTTACGGCTACTCGGTTGATGGCTAATTCAGAAAGTTTATTTCGAATATTAAGAAAACCTTCTTCATAAAGCTGTTTTAAACTCATTAAGGAGTTTGCAGAAATTTGAGCAATTTTTTCTTGTGCTTGCTTTGTTACTGATTTTCCTAAGCTTGCCGTATTTTGTTTGATTTGACCTCGTAATTGTGTTAGACTAATTTGAGTTTGAACCCATTGTGACTCGGCTTCTTGCAGACGAGCTGTGGCCTCATTTAATCGTTTTTCACAATCTTGGATTGCATTGACAATGTAGGTTTGTCGGTCGTTTAAGTTTTCTTTTAAAAAATTTCCTAAGACATATACAAGTAATGCGATAAGAATTCCAATATTAATTACATTGGTTTCAAGAAGATTTCCATTAAACCCAAACCCTTCTGTTTCGTGTGAAACAATAAACGAACTTATCCAGTTATTCATAAAAAGTTAAGTTTAAATTATGGTAGAACCTTTGCAGTAACCAGATTAATTAAAGTTTGAATATCTCCTTCTAAACTTGAAAGAGCTTCGTCAATGTAGGCTTCTACATTTGCACTCATGGCAGATACGTATTTTTCCAAAACTTTATCTGATTCTTTTATTTGATTCTCGATGCTAGCCTTATATAATTTCTCAGCCTTTGAAACTTCAAGGAGTCTATCTTTTCGGGCTTTTGCAAGCTCTTCTTCAATATACTTGATGTATTTATTTGATTCGGCTATTTTGTTGGATGCTGCTGCTAAGTTTTTATTGATATACTGATTTCGTTCATTAATTGTTGTTAAGAGCGGAGTATATAAGATTAAATCCAAAACAACCATTAACACTAAAAATTGTAGAGCTACTAAAATTAATGTTCCATCTAAGTCAAATAAGCCTCCAGTCTTTTCGGTTGCTAGAAATAAGCTTGAAATGTTGGCCATTCGTTTGTAAATATTAAGTGAAATTAATGGTTTGGTAAAAAGAAGCAATTAGGCAGCCAAGATGCAGGAGGACGCTTCTTGGCGTCTTAAAAAACCTAACTAGTAAAAGGGTTTGCAAATAATAAAGATAGGGCTACTACTAGACCGTAAATTGTTAGGGCTTCCATGAAGGCTAAACTTAATAATAAAGTTCCACGAATTTTGTTTTCCGCTTCAGGTTGACGAGCAATACCTTCTACAGCTTGACCAGCAGCGTTTCCTTGACCGATACCAGGACCAATTGCGCCTAAACCAACAGCAAGACCAGCAGCTAAAACCGATGCAGCAGAAACAATTGAATCCATAATATTTTTATATGTGTATAGATATGTAGAAAAAAGAATTAACAGCTTTCAAAAAACAAAGGGTTCAAAAAGGGTTAATGACCTTCAACAGCTTCCGCAATGTAGGCTGCAGCCAAAGTTGAGAAAATAAGCGCTTGAATGGAACTTGCAAAAACACCTAAAACCATGATTGGTAAAGGAATAATTAGAGGAACCAGCATTGTTAGTACAGTTACTGTTAACTCATCTGCTAAAATATTTCCAAACAATCGAAAACTAAGTGACAAAGGTTTTGTAAAATCTTCTAAAATGTTAATTGGAAGTAATACAGGTGTTGGTTGTAAATAGCGCTTAAAATAACCAAGTCCTTTTTTTTGAATGCCTGCAAAAAAGTAAGTCACAGAAGTTAATAAGGCAAGGGCTACTGTTGTGTTAATATCGTTTGTTGGAGCTGCCAATTCACCGCTTGGAAGTTCAATCAACTTCCATGGAATTAAAGCACCTGCCCAATTACAGCCAAAGATAAATAAAAACAAAGTTCCAATGAAAGGTAGCCATGGACGATATTCGCTTTCACCTAATTGGTTAACAGCAATCTCTTCTGTAAAGTCAACTACTGACTCCATAAAATTTTGAAAACTTTGTGGTTCTGGAATTGCTTTTGCATTTTGACTTCCTAAGAAAGCAAAAATAACAATTAAAGCAATTACAAACCAACTTACAAGAAAAACTTGTCCATGCAGTGTAAGACCAAAGACTTCCCAGTAAAAATGTTTGCCAACTTCCACATCTGCTAAAAGAAAAGGTGAACTGATAGTTTGATACGAATTCATATGTAATTTTACTGAAATAACTAAAAAATATGCTGTGCAACCAATGTCCACACATAAAAGAATTATAAACGAAGGTTGATAAAAAAGCGACTTTTTTGAGTAGAAAGCTTTAAAAAACGAAGTTAACCTAAATTATTCCCCTAATTGAAGTCTTGTAAAACGACTTACTTTGATATTTTCCCCGACTTTAGCAATGGTTTCTTTTAAAAGCTCATCAATTGTTTTTGTGTTATCTCGAATAAAAGGTTGATCCAACAAACTTTGAGTTTTTAAAATTTTGGAAATTCGACCCTCCACAATTTTTGTTCGCACGTCTGCGGGCTTTTGTACTAAGTCTTCTTTTTGTGCTTCAATATTTTTTTCTTTTTCAATCACATCTTCTGGTATGTCTGCAAGAGAAACAAAATTAACGCTTGGACAAGCTGCGATTTGCATTGCTATATTTTTTGCTAATTCTTGAAATTCAGGACGTCTTGCTACAAAATCTGTTTCACAATTAAGTTCAACAATTACGCCTAACTTCCCTCCGGTATGAATGTAGGCTTCGATCAAACCTTCGCTTACTTTTCGTCCTGATTTCTTATCTGCAGACGCTAATCCCTTTGTACGTAAGCTTTTTGCAGCCTCTTCAAAATCAGCATTGTTTTCTTGCAATGCTCGCTTACAGTCCATCATTCCTGCACCAGTTTTGTCACGAAGTTTTTTTACAAGCGTTGAACTAATTTCGGCGTTCATTTTTTCTCCTTTTTGGTTAATTTAAGCTTCACTCGTTGAATTAAAGTCTTTTGTTTGTCTGCCCAAAGAAATACTATCTGCAAGCTTCTGTACAATAAATTTTATCGAGCGTATTGCATCGTCATTTCCAGGAATGGGAACAGTTACAAGATCAGGATCGCAATTTGTATCTAAGATAGATATAATTGGAATTTTTAAAGCAATGGCTTCTTTAATCGCTGTGATTTCACATTTTTGATCAATGATTAATAAGATATCGGGTGGTGCGTCCATTGTTTTTACACCCATAAAATATTGACGCAAACGATCAAGTTCTTTATTTAGTTTTGCTGCTTCTTTTTTCGGTAAGTTCTCAAAACTTCCTTGTTTTTGTTGTTCCTCTAAATCTTTTAAGCGTTGAATTCGTGTTTTTAAGGTTGCCCAATTGGTTAACATGCCTCCTAGCCAACGATGATTAACGTAATGAGCTCCACAACGTTGAGCTTCTCGAGCAATAACTGCCGCTGCCTGTTTTTTTGTCCCAACAAACAAAAAGGTTTTTCCTTCTTCGCTTGCTGCTTGTGCAAAATCGCAAGCTTGCTTTAAAAGTTCGGCCGTTTGAATCAAATCTAAAATATGAACACCATCGCGTTCTGTATAAATGTAAGGAAACATCTTTGGGTTCCAGCGACGTGCCTTATGTCCAAAATGCACACCAGCTTCTAGTAATTGGGCCAATTCAATTTTAGCCATGTAATTTTTTTCTCCAAAAGTTTGTAATTAAGAAAGGTAGCCAATTTACAAAAGTAAATTGGCTTTTTCTAGTAAGTTAATTGTACCTAAAAAAACAAAATTTTTAAAGAAATTCCTTAAAGAATTGTAAATTTTAGGCGATTTTTTAAAGTTTTGTATTTTTTCTGTGAACTAAAATTTAGAGAAGCTTTAGGTTCTGAACCCGGGCGGAGAGCGTTTCCACTCGGAATTTTTACTTTTAAATGAGATAAATCGTTGTAAACTGTGAATCCCGTTCCTGCAGGAATTAAACGCCCTACAATTACATTTTCTTTTAATCCTCTTAGCCAATCTGTTTTCCCTTGAATTGCAGCTTCTGTCAAAACTCGAATTGTTGATTGAAAACTGGCAGCTGAAATAAAACTACTTGTTTTCAAAGCTGCTTTTGTAATACCAAAAAGAACAGGTGAAAATTGTGCGTGCTCTTTATTTTTTAAGCTTTTGTTAATTGAGAAAACTTGATGTAAATCTAAAAATTCTTCTTTTAAAAGATGCGAGTCCCCTGAATCTGTAATTTGAACTTTTCGAGTCATTTCTTTGACAATGATTTCAACGTGTTTATCTGCAATGCATACACCTTGCGAATAATAAACCGCTTGAATTGAATTCAATAAAAATGCTTGCAATTTTCGCAAGCTGCGATATGCAGATTGGTAAGGTGTTAAAAATTTTAAAGACTTGTAATACTCGAAATAAATAATCAAAAGACTATGAGGATTAATAGTTGCATCTGTTAAAGGTTGACCCACATTAATGTATTCAAACTTTGAAATAAGCAACCGTTGTAAAGCATCACTTAAATACTCCTCTTTTAAAGAAGGAGCTATAACCAATATCTGAAATTTTCTTTTTTGTGTACTTAAAGACACTTTTGGTAAGATTCCTTGATTTATTGCAACTTGTGCTTCTGAAAAAATGTTGGCGACAATCCCTGGACGTCTTGCAAGTTGCGCTTCGATCGACGGCTTGCGTGCTTCTAAAATTTTTTCAACTAAAGGTAAGCCTTGAACAATATCACCTGTTTTTGCCAACTCATAAACTAACTTCCCTAAGTTTTCTCCTTTTATAAGTAAATCGTCTTGATCTTTTAGGATTGTTCCACCTTGTAAAAATAAGTATGGTTGCCCAAGTTGTAAAAAAACCGTATTAGCTGATACTTTTGTAATTAGGCCTGAGTTTTTAAAAAATAGATTTGTTTTTGTTGTTTCCTGAAAGTGGACAAAAGTATTTTCTCTTAAAAAATGATTTGCTTCTTCAAGGTATATTTTGTTTGAATCCTTATTTGTAAGCAAAAGAAGTTTTCGCTCTTTTTTAAGAAGCTGCTCTTTTATAGATTGAATTTGATTTTTTTCTGTGTTTAATACTTGAAAGGAAGTTACAATTGAGGACGGTTCCATATACTGATTTTTTTCTACAAAGGTAACAGTATTAACCTCTTCTTTTTTTAGTTCTTTTGGTAAATGTTCGTCAAAAATAATTTTTTCCAATAAAAGTAAATTTAATTTCAGTTGTCTTCGTTTTTCAACTTTTAAGCTAAAGCTTAATTGCATTTCATAAGTTGAAGCAATTGATTGTGGCTGAAAATAAAGGGCCCGACGAAGAAGTTGAATTGGCTGATTGCCCTCTATTTTTCTTTCAAACTTAAAACGTCCTGTTTCGAGGTTGATATCCTTTAGACCAGTATCTTTATGATTGAAAAAACTAGAAAGCTCATCTTGTCGGTTTGTAAGTTCGTATCGAACAATCGGAAAAAGCCGAATGTAAGTTTGCCCACCAATTGTTTTTGCATCAAGAAAACTTAGGTGCTCAACTTCAATAGAGTTTAATAAAATTTCACCAGGATAAACTAGTTTTTGTTGAAAATTTTTGAACCTTTTCGTTTTCTTTAAGACGTAAACTTTGACAGGTTTAATCACAATTGTTTTTGCAAGCTTTTTATGCGTTTTTACTTCAACAAGGCCGCTTATAGTTGAAAAAGTATTTTCAAAAAGCTCAGTTTGTCCCTGGATCAAATCCCCTGTTTTTACAAGAAGTTGTACGCTCTCTTTTTCTGTTTTTTCTAAATTGTAGGTTGCTTCTGGCATATAAAAAAGAGTCTTGCAACTTTTAAATTCAGCTGTTTTTAACTTTAGCTTTGAAGACAATGTCTTTTTTTGTGCGCTAAAGTTTGCAGAATAAAGAACACCTCCAGTTCGAGTTTTATAATTCAAGTTAATAAGATAACCAATAATGGGTGCTTTTGCAGAATCAAATCTTAGATTATTAAAAACAAGCTTTCGATTTTGACTACCATAAATTACAGGTTTTATAAAGCCTTTTAAGGTTTTCTCAAAAACAATATTTAAACCTCTCAAACTTGAAGAATTAGACAAAAGTTTCAAATCTTTTTTTTCAGAAAGAAGCTTTAATCTACCTTCAAAAAGTGTTGTTAACTTTGATTCCGCTAAAACTTGTTTTCTTCGAAGACTAACTCCAGGCTGAACTTGAAGAGGAGAATTTAAGGGAATGCTTGAAACTTGTCCAGACAAAATCCACAACAAATAATTTGACGAATCGCTTATTATAGACTTTGATAACCTTTTTATTTTCTTTGTTTTTTTATCTTCAAAGACTACTTGACCTGAAAAATTAGCAAAAACGTTTTTAGACGCTCGACCACTTCGTGTTTTTTTTGTTTTTGATGAAAGTTCAAAAAGAATTTGATTTTTTTTAATCACTGAATTGTTTTTGGCCAAAATCAAAGTTTCAGGTAAAATTTCAAGGTCAATTTTTTTATTTTTATAGGTTATCAACCCAAGACTTGCTTTATTTTGACTTGTGCAAACAGTTTTTCCATACTGTGTACGCGTTTTTTGAGTTTTTAAGTTGGTTGAATAAACCAATTTCCCGGAAAAGGGTGCGCGAATTTGTCGACTTGCTTCAGTTGTAAAAACTCCACCTGTATGAAAAGTTCGCATTGTTAATTGTGTTCCTGGTTCACCAATGGATTGAGCTGCAATAATACCAACAGCTTCTCCCAAATTGATCAAATTTCCATAGGCCAGATTCCATCCATAACAATATTGGCAAACTGAACGTCTAGATAAACAAGTCAAGGGTGATCGAACAATGACTGAAGAAATTTTTTCGTTTACAATTGCTTTTGCTAAAGTTGAATGTACTTCCTCTTCTTTGTATTTGTCCAAAGATGAAGTTTTTAAAAGAAAGGTCATAGGAAACGCCAATCGACGACCCAAAATTCTTTCTTCTAAAGACACCACAAGGTTGTTTCCGTGACGAACTTCTGTTAACTGAATTCCATTTTGGGTTTTGCAGTCTTTTTGACGAACAATAATGCTTTGTGCAACGTCAACCAATCTTCGTGTTAAATAACCCGAATCTGCTGTACGAAGAGCAGTATCAACTAAACCTTTTCGGGCGCCATACGAAGAAATAATATAGTCTGTCACTGTTAAGCCTTCTCGAAAATTAGTGACAATCGGCAAATCTATGATTTGACCATTAAAGTCAGCCATTAAACCACGCATGCCAACTAATTGTCTCACTTGTGATAAATTTCCTCGAGCCCCAGAAAACGCCATAATATAAATTGAATTTAAAGGATCTGTTTCTTTAAAATATTGAACAACCCTATCTTTCAAAGTTTCGCTTGTGGTATTCCAAGTATTAATCACTTTTTGAAAACGCTCTACCTCTGTAATCTCGCCGCGTTTTACTTCTAATTCAGCCATCGAAACATTTTCATTGGCTGAACGCAACAAATTCGACTTAATTGGAGGAACACGCAAGTCTTCAATACTAAGCGAAAGACCTGCTTGTGTTGCATAATGAAAACCAATGTCTTTTAATTTGGTCGCCAAATAAGAAGCTTTCATTAGACCAAAGTCTTGAAAAGATGAGGTCATGATTTGCTTCAATTGTTTTTTATCCACACTTTTGTTTCGAAACAATTTTTTTGTTTTTGTCATTTTGTTGTTCATCTTTTTTTTTTGCTTCACTAAATGGTTTCAATCGTATTTAAAATTTTATTGAAAAGAATGCGGCCTGGAGTCGTGCGTACATACTGACTGATGCATTCCCCTGTTTTTGATTCACGTCGTTGCAGATTTGCATATAAACAAAGCCTTGTTTGATCCTCGAAAAACAAAACTTTAGGAACTTCTTTTGCTTCAATAAATTCATAGGCATTCGAGCAACGTACCCAAATGGACGAATGTAACTCCAGCTGTTGATGTTCGTAAGCAAAAATCGCATCGTCAAAGCTACTAAAATAATGATTTGACCCTTTAAGATGTAGACGATTGTTTAAACTTAAATAATAACAACCCAACAACATGTCTTGTGTTGGCTGAATAATAGGTTCTCCTGTTGCTGGAGACAGAAAATTATTTGTTGCAATCATTAAAATTCGTGCTTCAATTTGTGCTTCAAAGGATAAGGGTATATGAATGGCCATCTGATCCCCATCAAAATCAGCGTTAAAGGCCGGACAAACTAAAGGGTGCAATTGTATTGCACGTCCTCTTACTAAAAGAGGTTCAAAAGCTTGTACTCCAAGGCGATGTAAAGTGGGGGCTCGGTTTAACAAAATTGGATGTCCTTCAATGACTTCTTTTACAAAATCCCAAAGAAAGCTTTCATTTGAGTGAAGAAACTTTCGTGCATTTCGAATTGTACTTACAAAACCTTTGGTTAAAAGTTGGTGAACTAAGAAAGGATAAAACAATTCTAAAGCCATTTCATAGGGAATGCCACATTGATTTAAATCTAATGTGGGCCCAACAACAATTACAGATCGCCCTGAATAATCTACACGTTTTCCTAATAAATTTTGCCGAAAACGACCTTGTTTTCCTTGAATGGTGTCAGCTAGTGACTTTAGTGGGTGCCTATTTAAACCAAGTTCTTTTGGTCCTCGCTTTCCATTTTCAATTAAAGCATCCACAGCTTCTTGAAGTAAACGAATACCATCACGTAAAACAATTTCAGGAGCATGTTTCGATTTTAGTTTTTTAAAACGGTTATTTCGATCAATGACACGTTTGTACAAAACATTTAGATCTGAATTTGCAAAAACTCCACTTTCTAAGGGAGAAAGTGGTCGTAAACTTGGAGGAAGGACTGGAAGCACAGTTAAAACCATCCATTCTAATTTTGAATTGGTTGATAAAAAGCTTTCTAGTACGCGAGTTCGCTTAATAGCTCGTTTTATTTTTACTTGTGATCTTTCGTGCTTAATGGTTTGTCGACATTCGTTGATTTCGTCAACTAGATTTATGTTTTTTAACCAATTATGAATAAGTTCGGCTCCCACTTTTTGGCTTTCTTTTTCTAAAAAAAAGTCATCATTACTAGAGAAACTAAAAAAGTCTTCTAAATTTAATTCAGGTTCTTCAATCGAACCCTCTAGGTAAACAATTTCTTCAACTTCTTTTACTTTCATATCAAGAATTAAAGCAATATAACTTGGAATTCCTTTTAAATACCAAACATGCGTAACTGGGGTTGACAAATGAATATAGCCCATCCGATATCGACGAACTCTTGATTCTGTAAGCTCTACACCACAATTTTCACAAACACAGGCTTGACGACGAACTTTTTTATATTTTCCACAATGACATTCCCAGTCCTTTACGGGTCCAAAAATTTTTTCGCAAAATAAACCATTAATCTCTGGCTTAAAGGTTCGATAGTTTAGTGTATCTGATTTTGTAACTTCTCCAACAATTTGCCCATTTGAAAAAATACGTTCTCCCCAATGTTGAATTCGTTCAGGTGAAGCTAAATTGATCTTAATATAGTCGATCTCTTCATTGATTCGTGTCATTACAAATTTTCCATGATTTGAATATTTTTGCTCGAATGCGTCAGATTGACTTCAATGGCTTTACTATGTTCTAAGCTTGCTTTCTTAATTTTATATGTTCGAATATCTAATCCAAGAGCTTGTAATTCATTAATCAAGACTTTAAACGATTCTGGAATTCCAGATTTTGGAAAGGCTTGACCATTGACAATAGCGTTAAAAACAGCATTTCTGCCTTCCATATCATCAGACTTTAGGGTTAAAAGTTCTCGTAATGTATAGGCAGATCCAAAAGCTTCAAGAGCCCAAACTTCCATTTCACCAAAGCGTTGACCACCATGACGAGCTTTTCCTCGAACAGGTTGTTGGGTTACTAAAGAATAAGGTCCAGTTGCGCGTGCATGCATCTTATTGTCAACAAGATGATTTAATTTTAAGATATAACTCTTTCCGACTAAAATTGGATTTTCAAAAGGTATTCCTGTTTGTCCATCAATGAGTTTTATTTTTCCAGGACAATAGGGATTAAAAATCCAAGGTTTATTTTGTGCCAGTGCTGCTTCTTTTAGCTTTGTGTTGACTAAAATACGTGAGGCTTCCGTTGAGTACATCTCATCAAAGGGTAAAATTTTAAATCGCTTATTTAATTGATCTCCAGCAAATCCAAGCAAAGACTCAAAAAGTTGACCTACGTTCATTCGAGAGGGAACACCTAAAGGATTTAAAAGAAGGTCAACGATGGTTCCATCAGGTAAATAAGGCATATCTTGAATTGGCAGAATTTTTGAAATGATTCCCTTATTTCCATGACGGCCAGCCATCTTATCCCCAACTTTAATTTTTCGAAACTGCGCAACATAGACCTTAATTAAACCAACTACTCCTGTTGGTAAGTCATCCCCAGTGTACTTTGAGTATTCAAGTACATCAATAACTCGGCCATGAACTCCCTTTGGAACAACTAAGGATGTATCCCGTACATCCACTGTTTTTTGACCAAAAATAGCCTTTAAAAGTTTTGCTTCTGGAAGTAGATCGGATTCTCCTTTTGGAGTAACCTTTCCAACTAAAACGTCTCCTGGTTGAACAAAAGCACCTTTTTGAACGCGCCCATTGGGATCTAAATGACGAAGCGATCGCTCGCTTGCATTTGGAATTTCCGTTGTCATTTCTTCCAACCCTTGTTTTGTTTGCTTTAGCTTTACTTCATAACCTTCAATGTGAATAGAGGTAAACAAGTCAAGATAAACCAACCTTTCACTTACTAAAATAGCATCTTCATAATTGTAACCTTCCCAAGGCATGTAAGCGACTGTTAAGTTTTGACCTAAAGCCAGCTCTCCACTATGGGTTCCAGGACCATCAGCTAAAACTTGTCCAGTGCAAACAAATTCACCAGGCCAAACAATAGGTTTTTGGTTAATGCATGTATTTTGATTTGACCGACGGTATTTTTCAAGCTTGTAACGTTTACAGGGCTTCACAATTTTTAAATCTTCTTCTTTCTTTCGTTTTTTCCTTCTTTGCTTGGAAGGTTGGACTACAATTTGGCGGCCACTTACATAAGTTACGACGCCATCAACAAAATTGACTAAATCTGGATAAGAATTAGTTACAATTTGTGATTCTAAGCCTGTTCCAACAATAGGTTTCTGTGGACATAAAAGAGCCACTGCTTGTCGTTGCATGTTTGATCCCATTAATGCACGGTTTGCGTCATCATGTTCTAAAAAAGGAATCAGTCCTGCTGCTGCAGAAATAATTTGAATAGGCGAAATAGCAACTAAATCAATTTCTGAAGGTAACGCTAAGGTAAACTCTTGATTGTACCGAATAGGAATCAAAGAATTTTCAAAGGTTTCCCGTGTTGTCAGGCGCATGTCTGCAGGCGCAATCTTATACTGTTTTTCTTTTTCTGCACTCAGATAAAGCGGTCGAAAGTTTTTGACAACTTTCTCTTGAAAAAGATGAAAAAAGGGTGTTTCAATAAATCCATATTTATTTAGTCGTGCATGGCTGGCAAGCGAAGCAATCAATCCAGCAGTTTGACCTTCTGGAGTTTCAATTGGGCACAATCGACCATATTGTGTGGGATGAATGTCTCGCACCTGTTTTGAAACATGGGCTGTATTTAAACCACCTGGACCAAGGGCGCTAATTCGGCGTTTATGGGTTAATTCTGCCAATGGATTAATTTCATCCATATATTGAGACAATTGGCTTGATCCAAAAAATTCATTAATAACGGCATTCAGGGGTTTTGAGTTAACAAAAGCAATAATTCGTAGTGAATCAACTGAAGAACCGCTTAATTTTTCACGAAAATTTGTGGTCTTGTCGTTGATGTTTCGACGCATTCGAGTTAAACCTAAATTAATTTGCGCTTGAATTAATTCTCCAACACAGCAAACACGACGATTAATTAAGCTATCAATATCATCCACTTCACCGTTGTCAAATTTAACATCAATAAGATAATCAATAGTTTTTAAGATATCTTGAGATGAAAGTTTTGTTAAGCTTAAGGGCAAATTTAAACCTAATTTTTTATTTAATTTCAAACGACCAACCTCACTTAGGTCGTACGAACTTGATTTCAAAACACGACTATAAAGCAACTGACGAGCTTTTGTCGAATCTAAAATTGCATTGGGTGTTTTTTTTTCTAGTAAATGTTCAATTTCTTCTTTCATTTGAAGTAAGCACGAAAATAAAAATTTTGAATTTTTCGTTTGTTGATAAATTTCTTGATTGCTTAGTTCTAATGCTGCCAAAAAAAAATTCATTGGTATTTTTTCTTTTTTATCCACCTTTACCCACATTAGGTTAGAAGGAGGAAACTTAGAAGTAGCGTCTTTTGCCGTCTTGGAAATCAACTCAAAAGTCAACCAAGACCCTCGTTTTGTAAGGATTTTTGCAGAAGATTGTTCAATGTTAAATTGTTTTGTATGTCGTTTTTCTTTTTTGTAATATACACCTGGACTGCGAATAAGTTGGTTTACAATTACACGTTCACAACCATTTACAATAAAAGTACCCTTATCAGTCATTAAAGGAATTTCACCGACTAAAAACATTTGGCGTTCAAGAAGATTGACGCTTGTTTGTAAAAGTGTATCTACAAACGATTGGGTCTTCTGAATAATCTCAATTTGTATGTAAAGTTTAACAGAATAGGTTGCTGTTTTTTCTTTTGCTTTAGAGGGAAGTAATTTGGGGCGTCCTAGCTTATAATTATGTCCACATACTTTTAGTTCGATGCTTGTTTCTTTTTTTCCAAAGCGCTCAAGGACTTCTTTTGTGGGAACTGTATTGTCTGTGTTTTTTTCCAAAAGATATATATGTGAAAATTTGTTTAATTCAGCAGCCAACCCTGTAGATAAAAACCAACAAAAGCTGGACCGTTGAATTTCTAACAAATTAGACAGATTCTCAATTTGTACATTTTTACTCATAGGATTTGATTAACTTAGTCACTTAGTTTAGATAGTTTTAGTAAAAAAAAAAACACAAGATCGGCGCATTTAAAATGCCAAAAGACGACCTTTCTCCCTCTCCCCCAGTACGCTTTTTCTATAAATTTTTATGAAGTAGTCTTAAGCTCTATTTTTGTAAGAGCTTTTCCTAAGCGTGATTTTTTTCTTGATGCAGTATTTTGGTGAAAGATTTTTTTCTTTTTTGCTTTATCAATCTTGCTGTAAGCTAAACTTAAGAAAGTTTTTACTACTTGAAAGTTTTCTTCCGTTGGAGTTGTTTCATAAACTTCTAAAACTTTGAAGTATTTTTTCATAAAAGTTTTGACTAAAGACTTGTAAGGCGCATTTTCAAGTCTTTTTCGTTTGCTTGTTTTGATTCGTTTAATTGCGGATTTATTGTTTGCCATAGTAAATTTATTTTTCTGATTAGGTGTAATCCGTCGTTTTTAAACAAAGCAAAAAGACGGTAGTTTTTGTATTATGCTATAAAAATTAGCAGAAATGCAACCTATAAGGTTTAGAAAACTTTCAGTGCTTTTGAAATCATGGGCCCAGTAGGATTCGAACCTACATTGGAAACTTAGAAGGTTTCTGTCCTAATCCCTTAGACGATAGGCCCTAAACATTGCAAAGAATGAGTTTTCAGAAAAGGAAAACTCTATTCTCAAAGTGATGGACGGTACTGGACTTGAACCAGTGGCCCTCTGCTTGTAAGGCAGACGCTCTACCACTGAGCTAACCGTCCTTTATTATAGTTTAGTGCAAGTCCAAGTTTTTGTAAAGTGAGAATCTTAATGACTTAAAAACTTAAATTCGAGTTCTTTGTGTATTAGAACCTGTATCTTCTGAACTTTACAAATATAATAGATTCTACGAATTAATTGGTCAATATTTTCATTCTTTATGCCTTTAAAAGTATTTCTTAGAGGCCGTGGTGAAAGAATCACTGGTTTTATATTGAGTATATCCAAAGATAAGATAAGTATGATTTAAATCATGTAATCTACCAATAGTATACCTGTCAGGGGTTTTCATCTCAAACCGGCATCTACGAATACGTGTTACACCTTCTGAACTATCTTGTACCATTAGAATTCCATATCTCCTTTATCATAATTTGCAAGTTCATGACGTAAGTCTTCGTCTTCAGACGGAGTTGTTTCTTGTGTTGTTGTTTCTTGTACTGGAATATGAGTTAATATTTGATTTATTACATTTGTAACTACTTCAACCGGATCAGTATCTTTAATGTCTGCAAGAGTTGAATAGATTTCTACTTTCGATTTAAGAGGTGAAACATAAGTATACACTAATGACTTTGTTAATACACAATCAATCTTCACTTGGGAAGTTGTTATTTGACCTGGAGTCTCTACTTCAGAAATAGGAGTTCCTTTAGCTGTGATAAGAATATTGCGAGTTAGTCCACGTACTCCACCTAAGCTCTTTTGAATTAATGTATTTTCAATCATCCTATTATAATAATAAGTGCTCTTGTGTATATGTGTTTTACCAGGAGCAAGCTCAACATTAAATACTTTAGTTACTAAATAGGTTTCACAGAATAAATTAGAATCAAAGGGACGAGCAGATAAAGCATGATAATTAATGCCTTGTGCAACTAAACCTTGTGACCATAAGGCAATTGGAGCTTCAGCGTCACCAACAGCTTCAATGTCTCGTCTTGTATAAAGTTCATAAATCCTAACGATAGCGTTCGTTGGTGAATTGTTAGTCATCATTAATTCGGACTCTGCTTTTATCAATACAAACTTCTCATCCGTATTAACCTCAGTATGAGAATCAAGCTTCTTCATCAAAGTAATAAAAGGCCTACTAGACGAATTTAAGACAACCGATTATACTTCTTATAGAGAAAAACTTAAAATTCGCTGGTATAGCTCAATTGGTAGAGCAACTGATTTGTAATCAGTAGGTTGAGGGTTCAAGTCCTTTTACCAGCTTTAAACTCTAAATTAAAAAATTTACTCTTAATCTCCTCTATTTCTAAGAAATAGACTAAACTTACTAAAGTAAGTATCTTCATTTACTTAAATCTCCCATTCTTAATTTTTTGTACAGAAATTAAGCCTTCAATGGGCATTTTTTGAAATTTATTTTTTATTAAGACAACATTTAAAAAAAATTGAAACCATATGTTAAAATTAAAAGGAATTCTTTTTGTTTTTCTGGCCTTTTTCTTAAGCTTTGGAAGTCCAAGCCGTAGTTTTGCTGATGTGGCTGGTTTAATTCCATGCAACCAATCAGCTGTTTTTACAAAACGTTTGGATACAAGTGTACGAAAATTAGAAGGTCGTCTAAAAAAATATGAAGCAGGCTCGCCTTCTGCCTTAGCTTTAGAACAACAAATTGATCGTACAAAACAACGTTTTGATCGTTACAGCAAGTCAACCTTACTTTGTGGAAAAGATGGTTTACCTCATTTAATTACGGATGGTCGTTGGAGCCACAGCATTGAATTTGTAATTCCTGGTTTAATGTTTTTATATATTAGTGGTTGGATCGGTTGGGTAGGTAGAAAATACATCCGTACAGTAGCTCAGGTTTCTAATGCAACTGAAAAAGAAATTATTATTGATGTTCCACTAGCTCTTAAAATTATGTCGACAGGCTTTAGTTGGCCAATTGCGGCTTGGCAAGAATATGTTGGTGGTACATTATTAGCCGACGTTTCTGAAATTACAGTTTCGCCCCGTTAATTCGTTTGTCAAACATTTATTTGGATCTAATTTAAAAGGAGTTATAATCATGGAAAATCTATTAAAATATCTTTCAACAGCGCCTGTGCTTTTTGCTGCCTGGATGACCTTTACTGCAGGCTTTATTATTGAAGCCAATCGTTTTTACCCAGATGCCTTAACATTTCCAACCTTTTAAAAGGTTTCTTTCCTTTTAAACTTTTGTGTTAGAATAGGAAGTAAAGAAGTTGAAAAGAAAAGTTAGACTAGTTGACGATCGCTTTAATATTGTAAAAGAGTGATCAATCTTTCTTCGTTTTGTGTTTCTTTTTTGAACACGAGACCTTAAGTCTGCTTTAAAAACATTATTTAGTATTTTGTAAACTCAATAGCTATATGACAATTGCAATAGGACAAAATCAAGACCGAGGCGCTTTTGATCTTGTAGATGACTGGTTAAAAAGAGATCGTTTTGTTTTCGTAGGCTGGTCAGGTCTTCTTTTATTCCCAACGGCTTACTTAGCTCTTGGTGGTTGGTTCACTGGTACAACCTTTGTAACTTCTTGGTATACTCATGGTTTAGCAAGTTCTTATTTAGAAGGATGTAACTTCTTAACAGCAGCAGTTTCTTCACCTGCGAACAGTATGGGTCATTCATTAATCTTATTATGGGGTCCAGAAGCACAAGGTGATTTCACTCGTTGGTGTCAAATTGGTGGACTTTGGACGTTTGTAGCTTTACATGGGGCTTTTGCCTTAATTGGTTTCTGCTTACGCCAATTTGAAATTGCACGTTTAGTTGGGATTCGTCCATACAACGCAATCGCTTTTTCAGGCCCAATTTCTGTTTTCTTATCAGTATTCTTACTTTACCCATTAGGTCAAGCTAGCTGGTTCTTTGCACCAAGTTTTGGTGTTGCAGCTATTTTCCGTTTCTTATTATTCTTACAAGGTTTCCATAACTGGACATTAAATCCCTTCCACATGATGGGGGTTGCAGGAATTTTAGGTGGGGCTTTACTATGTGCGATTCATGGTGCAACTGTAGAAAATACTTTATTTGAAGATGGTGATGCAGCAAACACATTTCGTGCATTTACTCCAACGCAATCAGAAGAAACGTATTCAATGGTTACTGCAAACCGTTTTTGGTCTCAAATTTTCGGTGTAGCTTTCTCTAACAAACGCTGGTTACATTTCTTCATGTTATTTGTGCCTGTAACAGGTTTATGGACAAGTTCAATCGGTATTGTGGGTTTAGCTTTAAACTTACGTGCTTATGATTTCGTATCACAAGAACTTCGAGCAGCAGAAGATCCAGAATTTGAAACGTTCTACACGAAAAACATTTTACTAAACGAAGGTATCCGTGCTTGGATGGCAGCACAAGATCAACCGCATGAAAACTTTGTATTCCCTGAGGAGGTTTTACCACGTGGAAACGCCCTTTAATAATGTTGCCGGTAGAGATATTGAATCTACTGGATTTGCTTGGTGGGCTGGAAACGCTCGTCTTATCAATGTATCAGGAAAATTACTAGGTGCTCATGTTGCTCACGCAGGTATTATGGTTTTTTGGACAGGTGCCATGACTTTATTTGAAGTTTCGCATTTTATTCCAGAAAAACCATTGTATGAACAAGGGTTTATCTTAATTCCACATTTAGCAACGCTTGGTTGGGGTGTGGGTCCAGGTGGAGAAATTACAAATACTTACCCATACTTTGTTGTAGGTGTTTTACACTTAATTTCTTCAGCAATCTTAGGTTTTGGTGGTATTTATCACTCTCTAATTGGTCCTGATACTCTAGAAGAGTCATTTCCATTCTTTGGTTATGATTGGCGTGATAAAAACAAGATGACAACGATTCTTGGTATTCATTTAATTTTACTTGGATTAGGATCGTTTTTACTTGTTATCAAAGGAATGTTTGTTGGTGGTCTTTACGATACATGGGCTCCTGGTGGAGGTGATGTACGTTTAATTACAAGTCCAACATTAAATCCTCTTGTAATCTTTGGTTATATCGTACGATCTCCATTTGGTGGAGATGGTTGGATTACAGGGGTTGATAACATGGAAGATCTTGTTGGTGGTCATATTTGGGTAGGTATTCTTTGTGTTGTTGGCGGAATTTGGCATATCCTAACAAAACCATTTTCATGGGCTCGTCGTGCCTTTGTTTGGTCAGGAGAAGCTTACTTATCGTACAGTTTAGCAGCTTTATCTGTTATGGGTCTAACAGCTGCAACTTTTGTATGGTACAACAATACAGCATACCCAAGTGAATTTTTTGGTCCAACTGGACCCGAAGCTTCACAAGCTCAAGCCTTTACTTTCTTAGTTCGTGACCAACGCTTAGGGGCAAACGTAGCTTCAGCACAAGGTCCAACTGGTTTAGGTAAATACTTAATGAGATCACCAAGTGGTGAAATTATTTTTGGTGGTGAAACAATGCGTTTTTGGGATATGCGTGCACCATGGGTAGAACCATTACGCGGACCAAACGGATTAGACATCAATAAAATCCGAAATGATATTCAACCTTGGCAAGAACGTCGTGCGGCAGAATATATGACGCATGCGCCATTAGGTTCTTTAAACTCTGTAGGTGGTGTAGCAACTGAAATTAATTCAGTAAACTATGTTTCGCCACGTTCTTGGTTAACAACTTCACATTATGTCTTAGGCTTCTTCTTATTAGTAGGTCATTGGTGGCATTCTGGTCGTTCAAGAGCAGCAGCAGCAGGCTTTGAAAAAGGTATCAACCGTGAAACAGAAGCAGTATTATCAATGCGTCCAATTGACTAACTAAAAAAAAAAAGGACAAGATGATTTTTCATCTTTAAATCTTAGTCAAAAACTATAAACAACCTATCTGCACAAGAAATCTTGTGCAGATAGGTTGTTCTCTGTTTACAGAAACCAACAAATTAGCCTATTTTTCCAAAATCTCTTTTTGTGGTTCTTATCCCCCCAAAGTTTTCCAAAGACCCTTTTTTTCCTTAATTTTTCTCTAACTTTTCAATTTATGAAAAATCTTCTTTAAAACATTTTTGTTTTTGTAATTAATTCAAAAATTAGCAATAGAACAAATCCTACCATGGCTGCTCGCCCGTTAATTTTTTCACTATAAGTTTTAAATCCCCAGCTTTCATTCTTCGAAGGTTCGGAAATTGCTTGGTTTGACGATGCTGATTTAGATTTAGTCATTTTATTTTCTTGATTTTTAAGTCTTTGTTGATATATATATATATAGAAGTGCTAGAAGTAGTACGTTTTTGTAAAAAAAAAATAGATTCTTAGAAAAATTTAATTATGGAAAGTCTTGTTTCAGGATTAGTTCAGCCTCTTGCAACCCTTCTAGGTTCAATTAACGCAAATTTTCAGAGTCTAATGACTATTAGTGTATTTCGATTTACAGTGGTTGTACTTTATACCTTTGTATACACCTATCTTCGTTATCTTGAGTTTTTTTTGCTGCTTCGTTATCTTCTCTTTTGGTTTCCAAACATTAATCCGTACACAGTACCTTATGTTTATATTCAGATAGTCACGAGTCCTTATGAGCGATTTTTTGAAAAATATACACCTCGTTTATTTGGATTGTCCTTCGGTTACCTTCTTTTAACAAGTTCATTGGGAAGACTTTTAGTATGGCTTAGCCGACATCCACTTTCCCTTTAGACTTTCTTCTTTTCTTTTTTCTTTATCTATTGTCGTAGAAAAATAATAATTGTATAGTATATATAAACCAATTTTTGTAGATAAATAATAAAAAAGGATAGATGCTAAAATTAAGACTTAAACGTTGTGGTCGCAAACGACAACCCTTTTATAAAATTATAGTGATTGACAGTGCTTCACGTCGAGATGGGGCTGCTTTAGAAGAACTTGGATTTTATAATCCAATTAATAAAACCTTCAAAATTGATAAAAGTCGAACAATTTTCAGGTTAGAACAAGGAGTACAACCAACAGAAACAATTATTCATTTATTAAAACGAGCAAGCATCTTAATTTAAACAACATCATATGACCAACCTGCCTCAAACGAATAAGTTTGTTTTCAAAATTCTTTGGTCTACAAGTTGGGTTGGGGTTGCGGTTGACGAAGTCGACAGTAAAAATTATCGTACCCCTTTGACAGCTTTTTATTTTTGGCCACGAGAAGATGGGTGGAAATTATTAAAATCTGAGTTAGAAAGTAAACCTTGGATGAATCAGAAAATAAAACAAGAGCTTTTAAATAGTTATACTTCTATCGTTAATTTTTGGCTGGAAAACATCAACAACAAAACAAAGATTGAAAAGATAAGACAGGAAGATTTGAACTTAAAGCTTGAACTTTTAGCAAAAACTTAGGTTTTCTTTGAGTCTTTTTTTTTGATCTAATACCTTTAAAAACTATAAAAATCTAAAATCAATTTAGATTGAAGAAATCTTTTTTATGTTTAAAAAAACCTCTTCTAGGCTTTTGAAAAAAAAAATCCATTCGTTTTTGTATTACAAAGAAAAATCAACAAAAATTCTGGGAACCTTAATTTTAAAAAACTTTTGTGTTTCTTTTTTTTCATTTAAGAAAGAAAAGAAAAGTCTAAAAAATAGACCTTACGACTTTTTTCAAAATTTTGATGTTGTAAATAGTTATTTAGAGGTTTAATTTTTAAAATTTGGGATGGGAGGACTCGAACCTACGAATAGCGGATTCAAAGCCCGCTGCCTTACCACTTGGCTACACCCCAAAAAGCAAAAGTCTGGAAATTTTAGGTTTTGTTTATAAAAAACTTTATAAACTTGAGCTAGGAGGGATTCGAACCCCCGACACCGTGGTTCGTAGCCACGCGCTCTAGTCCACTGAGCTACAAGCCCTTTTTTCAGAGTATACAACGAACAAAGAAAAAGTACAAGCCGTCAACTTTGTTTGTTTTTCAACACACTTGAAAAACTTCTTTTCATTTTTTTAGAAAAAATAAATTTAAAACTTACTATGGCTAGATATTTAGGACCTCGGTTAAGAGTTGTTCGTAGATTTGGAAACTTGCCTGGTCTAACAGCAAAAGTACCAAAAAAAAAAGCACCACCGGGCCAACATGGCCCAAATCAAAAAAAACAACAAAAGTCATCATCAATTTCAGATTACAAAATTCGTTTGTTTGAAAAACAAAAACTTCGCTATAATTATGGATTAAGCGAGCGTCAACTACAACGCTATGTTCGCGAAGCGCGACAAAAAAAGGGTTCTACTGGATTCTTCTTAATGCAACTTTTAGAAATGCGAGTTGATACAATAGTATTTCGTTTAGGATTAGCGCCAACAATTCCTGCAGCACGACAATTTGTTAGTCATGGCCATCTTTTAATCAACAATAAAAAAATTACAATTCCTAGTTTTCAATGTAGACCTGGAGACAGTATTACAATTAAAAATAAGAAAGGATCAAAAACGATCGTAGAAAAAAGTTTAACAAATCCTCGTTTTTCTTCTTTACCTGCTCATTTAGAATTTAATTCTAAGTCATTGCAAGCGGAAGTCAAAGACTTAGTAAGCAAAAAAGACCTAAGTTTTAAAGTAAATGAATTATTAATAGTAGAATATTACTCACGTATTGGTTAAAATGAGTTCCAAAACCATTTTTTAAAGATTTGGGTTTGAATTAATTTATTTGATTAACCTAGAAAAACGCCAACAAAACTTTTGGTTGCTGTTTTTCTTGGTTATGGTATATAATTTAATTAGTCTAATCTAGTTAGGGTCGCCGGGATAGCTCAGTTGGTAGAGCAGTGGATTGAAGATCCTCGTGTCACCAGTTCAAATCTGGTTCCTGGCATTTTGTTTTTTTAAGCTTAACTGCGTTTAATCCTAAGTTTAGGTGTATTATGGGAAAAGTGTACGATTGGTTCGAAGAAAGATTAGAAATTCAGTCGATTGCTGATGATATTACAAGTAAGTACGTGCCTCCTCATGTAAATATTTTTTACTGCTTTGGTGGTATTGTTTTTACTTTATTTTTAGTGCAAGTTGCAACAGGATTTGCAATGACGTTTTACTACCGACCTAGTGTTGTAGATGCTTTTGCTTCTGTAGAGTATATTATGACGGAAGTAAACTTTGGATGGTTAATTCGTTCAATTCATCGTTGGTCTGCAAGTATGATGGTACTAATGTTAGTACTTCATGTATTTAGAGTATATTTAACGGGAGGATTCAAAAAACCTCGTGAACTTACGTGGGTAACGGGTGTTACCTTAGCGGTAACGACTGTATCTTTCGGTGTAACAGGATATTCGCTACCATGGGATCAAGTAGGCTATTGGGCATGCAAAATTGTTACAGGTGTTCCTGAAGCAGTTCCCATTGTTGGAACAACGGTCGTTGAATTACTACGTGGAGGCCAAAGTGTAGGACAAAGTACTCTAACTCGTTTTTATAGTGCGCATACATTTGTGCTTCCATTAATTGCGGCTGTTTTAATGTTAACTCATTTTTTAATGATTCGTAAACAAGGAATTTCTGGGCCTCTATAAAACTCAAAAACTTCTTGGAAAAAAGTTTTATTTTTTTCATTCTAGACACCCTATTTTTTAAATTTAAGAGGATTCAGTATGTCAATCATCAAAAAACCCGATTTAACAGATCCAAAGCTACGAGCAAAGTTAGCAAAAGGAATGGGTCACCATTATTATGGAGAACCAGCTTGGCCTAACGATTTGCTATACATGTTTCCAGTATGTATTTTAGGAACTTTTGCTATTGTTATTGGATTAGCAGTTATGCAACCATCAGCAATTGGTGAAAAAGCAAATCCATTTGCAACGCCTTTAGAAATTTTACCTGAATGGTACTTCTTCCCAACTTTTAATTTATTACGTGTTTTACCTAATAAATTATTAGGCGTGCTTGCAATGGCGGCAGTGCCAGTAGGTTTAATAACTGTTCCTTTTATTGAAAATGTAAACAAATTCCAAAATCCTTTCCGTCGTCCAATTGCTTCAACTGTATTTTTATTTGGTACATTTGTTTCAATTTGGTTAGGTATTGGTGCTTGCATGCCAATTAGTAAAGCTTTAACTTTAGGTTTATTTTAATATCTTTATGGTTTTAGTAACCAACTAACGTATGTTTTGATTGGTTACTTTCGTTTTATGGTGTTTTTTGGGTTCATCTATTGAGATGAACCCAAAAAATCCCATAAAAACCAAGAGAGTAGCCAATATTGAAGTATTTTTTTGTTCAACCAATGTCTCAGGATGTCTTGAAATTCTTTAAAAGACGACTTTCATTTTCTTTAAAGAAATCCATTTGCTTCAACCACTAATAAGTAGTGATTATCTTTAATAAATCAAAAATTGCTTTTTTTTTGTCAAACAAAAAAGGTATGGTATGTGAAAACTTCCAATTTTCTCAAAAAACGTCTATCCACTAAAAATTTCAATTTTACACAATGAATTTTTTAACCAATATTTTACGCTATCCTCGTTTTTTTATTTCCTCGGTTCTTGGGTTATCTTTAGTCTTAGTGACACCTTTTCTTAAGTTGTTTAAAGAAATGAAAGACAAACGCTTGTTTTTGCTTCTTTTAGTTGGTTGCATTGCTTCTGTTTTTTTCATTTTAAATCTAATGATGAATCCAAGTTTTTAACGTCTATTATTAAAGAAAAGACTCTACTAAATGTTATGAAAGAAATTAAAACAAAACAATGTACTGGGGCATTTGCCCTGATTGATAGCTTAGTAAGGAATGGTACAATTTCCCTTTTCGGCTACCCAGGGGGAGCTATTTTACCAATTTATGATGAATTGTACTCGTGGGAAAAACATGATTTAATTCGGCATTATTTAGTTCGCCACGAGCAAGGAGCGGCGCATGCAGCAGATGGTTATGCACGTAGCAGTGGAAAAGTGGGTGTTTGTTTTGCAACCTCTGGCCCAGGAGCTACAAATTTAATTACAGGTATTGCAACCGCTCAAATGGATTCTATTCCTATGGTCATTATTAGTGGGCAAGTTGGACGATCTTTTATTGGTACAGATGCATTTCAAGAAATAGATACCTTTGGTATAACGCTTCCGATTGTAAAACATTCTTATGTTGTACGCGAAGCCACGAGGCTTTCTGAAATTGTTAGTGAAGCTTTTTTTATTGCTCAAAACGGTCGACCAGGCCCAGTTGTAATTGATGTTCCCAAAGACGTAGGCTTAGAAAAAATTAACAACTACTTAGCAATTCAACAAAAACATATCTTAAAAATTTTAGGGTATCGATTTGATTATAAAACAAGCCCAAATCAAATTCAACAAGCAGGCGAAATTATAAAACGATCAATACAGCCTTTGGTTTATGTTGGTGGGGGAATTCTTACTTCGAATGCTAGTCAAGAGTTATCGCAGCTGGTCAATACCTTTAAATTACCAGTGACTACAACCCTTATGGGAAAAGGAGCCTTTGATGAACATCATCCTTTAGCTCTAGGTATGTTGGGTATGCATGGAACTGCGTACGCGAACTTTGCCGTGAGTAACTGTGACTTGCTTCTTGCAATTGGTGCAAGGTTTGATGACAGAGTCACAGGAAAGCTAAAAGATTTTGCTTGCAATGCCATGATTATTCACATTGACATTGATCCTGCTGAAATTGGTAAAAACAAGCTTCCTCAACTTGCTATTGTTGGGGACGTGAAACAAATTTTACGACAAATTTTAGCAACAACAAAGGTCAATTCAAAAAAACAAGAATTACAAACTCAGGGTTGGATGAATCAGATTTTACGATGGAAAGAACTTTATCCATTAACAATACCCTATCATCAGCAAAGCTTATCACCACAAGAAGTGATCTATGAAGTAGGAAAAAATGCTCCCAATGCATATTTTACTACCGATGTTGGTCAACATCAAATGTGGTCAGCTCAGTTCATTAAATGTGGACCAAGAAAATGGTTATCAAGTTCAGGTCTTGGAACAATGGGTTATGGTTTACCTGCAGCTATTGGTGCTCAAGTAGCCTTTCCAAATGATTCAGTGGTATGTATTAGCGGTGATTCAAGTTTTCAAATGAATTTACAAGAACTTGGCACAATCTCACAATATCAACTTCCTATCAAAATTTTTATTGTAAATAATCATTGGCAAGGTATGGTACGACAATGGCAAGAATCCTTTTATGAAAAACGATATTCGCATTCAAATATGGAAGTTGGTGCCCCTGATATCTTAAAGCTAGGAAGTGCTTATAATATTCAAAGTTTTCGAATTGAGACAAGAGATGCTTTAATGAGCGAATTGCCTAAAATTTTTGAATTAAAGAAACCGGTTTTGGTTGAACTTTGTGTTGCCGAAAATGAAAATTGTTATCCAATGGTTGCTCCAGGAAAAAGCAATGAAGAAATGATTGGATTACCAAAGCTTGCGTCTAACTTAGAAAATCAAAAACTAAAGACTTAATTATTAAGTAGGGCGAACGAAGGGAATTGAACCCTCGAGTACCGGAATCACAACCCGGTGCCTTAACCACTTGGCTACGCTCGCCTAATTCGTACTACTTTAATTGTAGTACAAAATCAACCTAAAGACAATAAAGATTCATCCTTATGAAACAAAACCTATTTTCTCAATTAATTTTGTTTAATGGTAAACTTTACAAACTTAAAACCTATAAATTGTTTACACTTACAAATCTCTTGACTTTTTTTAATCTTCAAAAAGATTCAATTGTTTTAGAACACAATGGTAGGGTGCTAAGAACTGAAGATTGGGAATTTTACAAACTAAAAACAAAAGATAAAATTGAAACGATTACTATTGTTGGTGGAGGTTAAATCTTTGCAGAAACAGCAATCTTTCCTTGTTGATTATTTATATAAATTACTTTTACACATATTTTGTCACCTTTTTTATATAAAGCATGAAGGTTTTCAATTTTTTTGTCTGAAATCTCAGAAATATGCAACAAACATTTGATTCCAAGTATATTCAAGAAAATTCCAAAGGCTTTTACTTTTAAAACATAGGTTGTCTGAATAAGTCCAAGGTCTAAGATTAAACTTTGTTTTTTTAAAAGAGCCAATTTTGCACTTGCAATTACCATATGATTTTTTTCTCGGACTTCTAATACTTTAACTTTTATAGGCTTTATTTTTGTGCTTATTTTTCGATAATACTTGGGTAAATGAAAATTTGGTAGATAAACTTCTAATCCATCGAAGTTGACCACTCGTGCACCTTGAATACGTTTTTCAAAAAGAGTATAAAAAATCATATTTTTAAAATCAATTTGTTTAAAACGTTCCCATAGTTTCAAATGGTGCAAACGACGTAAAGAAAGAATAAGTTTTTTTTCTTTTGGAAGGCAATGAATAATCAAAAACTCTCCAGTTTTTGTTTTTTCTAGTTCTTTTGTTTCTATTTGTGAACTCGAAATCTCATTTTTTGGAAGAAAGGTCAAATAACCTAATCCTAAGTTGACAAGCGCTTGCTTTTTTTCAATTCCGAGAATTGTTCCAGCTAAGATATCACCTTCTTTTTCTTGGTAATTGTATTTGACTAATAAACTTGCAATCTTATCGGTACCAAAGAAAAAAGTTGATGGCTTATACATAAAAAATTTATTTTTCGTTTTTTGTTTTTAATGGTGAAGAATGAAAAAATGCACGGACTTTTCTCATTAAGGTGAAGAAAACGCTCTTAATTTTTACTAACTTAAAAAAAAAGTTAGTAAAAAAAGTAAAAGGTTTTTAGACCCAACTAACCTTTTAACTAGGTGTTGAGTTTTTTGTAAAGCTTAATCCATTTTTTTCACTGTATCGTTCCATAAAACGCATGAAACGATCCCAGGCTGCAGGACTTTTCATAATATAAACGGCTTCAATTTTTTTAGGTTTACCATTTACAAATCGTGCGTTTACATCTTTTGTCATTAAACTTCCCTCGCTATCGATTAAATACAAGCCTGTAATTTCGCCTTCTTTTGAAGTTGCTTTGTCTAGAATTGATGGGTTATCAAATAAAAAGGTAGCTGTACCTGTACTTCCATCGCGCGAACGTGTTAATAATATTTGAGGGATCGTTATTTCATCGACCCCTTGGATAAACTGTAATCTTGCTGTCATTGCTTTTTTTTTAGGGTAAACTCATAAGATATTTAATCTTATCAAGGTTAGTCATTTAAAGAACTTAGGTCTTCAAAAGTTTAGAAAACACAAAAAGAAGAAAAATCCTCCCCTTTTAATCAAAAAGTGCTGGTGGTGAAAAGAAAGCTATATTCTTAATTTACGCTAAATCAAAACTTTATGCTGTAAAAGCTCTTATTTTATGAACAACTTAAAGTTTTCCAACGAAAAAAAACTTCTGCCATACAATTTTTTGGCAGAACGATTAGTTTTAGGAAGCATTTTAATCAATCCTGATGTAATTCTTATTGTAAGCCAACATTTGACGGTCGAAACATTTTATTTAAAAGCGCATCGAATTATTTATACAGGCATGCTTGCTTTGTATACTGAAGAAAAAAACATTGATTACGTAACCTTAACAACTTGGCTTGAGGATAATAAGTTTGCCACTTGTCGTAACGACTTATCAAAAATTTCTGATTTTTTTAATCAAGTGGTTGCAATTGGATACTTAGAAGATTATATTGCTTTAGTTTATGAAAAACATCTTCGCCGTCTACTGATCGACTTAGGGTCAGAAATCATAGAATCAGGATATCGAACTGAGATTCCTTTAGAAAAAATTTTCCCAAAAATTGAACAAAAGTTTTTGACTCTAAACATACGCAAACAAAAAAAACTTTTTAGTAGTTCTTCTGAGATTTTAACGCAAATTTTAGAAGAAATAAAAGAACGATTAATTACATCAAAAGTAATAGGTTTAACATCTTCTTTTTTTGAGTTAGATGCTATTACCCAAGGTTTTCATAACTCTGACTTAATCATTCTTGCAGGACGACCGTCGATGGGAAAAACGGCTTTTGCCTTAGCTTTAGCTAAAAATATAGCAACAAACTACCAAGTGGGCGTAGCTTTTTTTAGCTTGGAAATGACACGTCAACAGCTCGTTTACAGGCTTCTTTCCACTGAAACTTCAATTCCTCACACACGTTTACGTTCTGCTCGAGTGACAAAAAATGAATGGATTCAAATTAATCTTTCCATTGCTGCACTTTCAACTTTGCCGCTTTATATTGATGATACTCCGAACAGTTCAGTTTCAGGAATGTACTTTAAAATTAAAAAACTAAAACAAGAATACCCAGGCAAGCTTGGTATTGTTTTTGTGGATTATCTTCAATTGCTAGAAGAAACTGAAAAAAATGAAAACCGTGTACAAGAACTTTCTAAAATAACTCGAAATTTAAAAAAGCTGGCACGAGAATTGGATTTACCTATTGTGGTATTGTCGCAACTAAGCCGAAACCTTGAAACCAGAACAAATAAACGGCCAATGTTATCTGACTTACGGGAAAGCGGTTCCATCGAACAAGATGCCGATGTCGTAATTATGTTGTATCGAGATGAATACTATAACAAAAATACAACAGAAAAAGAGATTATTGAAATAATTTTAGCAAAACAGCGAAACGGACCAGTGGGTACAGCAAAATTAAGATTTCATCCTCAGTCTCTTTGCTTTGAAAATCTTTTCGACTAACAATGGTCTTGTCAGGATTGACAAGAATTACTATTTTAGTCTAGTATTTTATACAACTTTTTTGTTGTATAAAATCAAATATTTTATGCGTCCTTAGTTCAGTTGGTAGAACGTAGGTCTCCAAAACCTAATGTCGAGGGTTCAAGTCCTTCAGGGCGTGCTTTTGTTTTTCTTTAAGCCTAGAAGAATTTTAAAAACTAGTTTATACTAAAATTAGATATTTATTTTTTTTATTCTTTCAAATCGTAGATCAATTATTAAATTATGGCCAAAAAAATTACTGCAATTATTAAGTTAGCTCTACCTGCAGGAAAAGCTGTACCATCACCACCTGTGGGACCAGCTTTAAGTCAACATGGAGTAAACATTGCTTCTTTTTGTAAGGAATACAATGCTCGAACAGCAGAAAAGGCAGGTTTAATTATACCAGTCGAAATTTCTGTTTATGAAGACCGATCGTATACATTTATTTTAAAAACGCCACCGGCTTCGGTATTATTGTCAAAAGCAGCCAACTTAAAAAAGGGTTCTGCACAACCAAACAAAACAAAGGTTGCGTCAATTTCTTTAGATCAACTAAAAGAGATTGCCCAAATAAAATTGCCCGATTTAAATACAACAAATTTAAAGAGTGCAATGAAAGTGATCGAAGGCACTGCACGCAATATGGGCATTACTATTGCGGATTAATTTCCTACTTCAAGAGTACACATCTAAATTTATATGAAAAAGTTATCAAAAAGACGCCAACAACTAGAAAAGAAAGTCGAGCCTAAGAGCTATTCGCCTCAGGAAGCGGTTTGTCTTTTAAAAGAAACAGCAACAGCCAAGTTTATTGAATCTGCAGAAGTGCATCTTTCTTTAAATATCAATACAAAATACAGCGATCAACAACTGCGAACAACCCTTATTTTACCAAAAGGCACAGGAAAAACAAAACGAATTGCTGTTCTGTTACCTGATGAAAAAATAACGCCAGAACTTGAACAACTGGCAGATAAACTTGGTTCAACGACCTTAATTGAATCGATGACAAAAGGAGAGTTAGATTTTGATATTTTAATTGCAACTCCTGATATGATGCCAAAATTAGCCAAGTTAGGGCGAGTTTTAGGTCCAAAAGGGTTGATGCCTTCCCCAAAAGCTGGAACCGTGACAACCGATATTTTGTCGGCCTTAAACGAATTCAAGGGTGGAAAATTAGAATACAGAGCTGACAAAAGTGGGATTGTTCATCTAAACTTTGGAAAGGTTAATTTTTCAAGCGATGATCTTCTTACAAACTTAACTTCAGTCTACACTTCTGTAGAACAAAACAAACCCTCAGGAGTAAAAGGACGTTACTTTAAAACCTTTTATATTTGCAGCACAATGGGTCCTTCTATTTCCGTAGATTTTAGTTTATTTAAGTAAATAAACTATTTTTCAGTTTTATTTTTTTTTACTAGATCCAACCTTTTTTATTATTTTTTAGAGATTACATTAAACAATACAAAATATTATGAGCGATAAAATCAACGGGATTATTGAAGAACTAAAAGGTTTAAGTTTATTAGAAGCTTCTCAACTTGTGAAACAAATTGAAGAAACCTTTGGTGTAGATGCATCTTCAGGTGGTGGGATGATGATGATGAGCGGGGCTGCACCAGGTGCAAGTGAAGCTGCTGTAGAAGAAAAAACAGAATTTGACTTAGTTTTAGAGGCTGTGCCTGCGGATAAGAAAATTGCAATTCTTAAAGTTGTTCGTTCAGTTACTGGCTTAGGCTTAAAAGAAGCAAAAGATTTAGTTGAAAGTGCTCCAAAAACAGTCAAAGAAGCTTTACCAAAAAGCGAAGCAGAAGACATTAAAAAACAACTAGAAACGGCTGGTGCAACTGTTAATTTAAAATAAGTTAAAGGAAGACTAATTAGAAAATTTTTTCTAATTAGTTGTTTCAACTTTTTAAGTTGTTACTTCTTCTAATTCGTCAAGACTAAAATTTGTTGAGTTTGTGCCGCTATAATTTACTTTGACAAACCTTACAAGAACTGGATATTTGATTCCACTTTTATCAATCGTAACTACCGTACCCACTTCATTATACCAATATGATTCTTTTCTTAAGTTTCGAACCTTGCTACCTTTGTCCATAAGTTTTATTTTTTTTGACTTTACTTTACCACCTACTAGTTTAAATCTTTTTTTAACTAACAGCATAAAACTTTTATAAAAGCGTTTTTTAGTAAAAAAACTGAAAAAATGTTATTTAATTTAGTACATACATATCAAACTTTAGAGAAAAAAATGAAATTTTGGTCAAAAGGAAGAATTATTACAGCAGTAAGCATCATTCTTGTTGGTTTAGGTTTTGGTGGCTTCCAAACCTTTGCGAAAAATGCAACAAACAATCCAGATTCAAAACAAAATCGAGCAAGCTCGAAAATGACTTATGGTCGTTTTTTAGAATACTTAGATATGGGCTGGATAAAAAGTGTTGATTTTTATGAAAATGGTCGAATTGCAATTATTGAGGCTTCAAGCCCTGAACTGGGTAATCGTGCACAAAAAATTCGTGTTGAAATTCCTGTTGGAACTTCTCCTTTAATTGTTAAATTAAGAGAAGCAAAAGTTGATTTTACTTCTCATCCAAGCGCAAACTATGAAAGCATTTTTACGCTGGTTAGCAACATTTTTATTCCCCTTGTTATCATTGTTGGTTTGTTCTTATTATTTGGGCGTTCTACAAACTTAATGGGTGGTCCTGGACAAGCCATGAATTTTCGTAAAGCAGGAGCAAAATTACAAGAAGTTAACAGCGATGTTCTTTTTAGTGATGTTGCAGGAATCGATGAAGCAAAAGAAGAGTTTGAAGAAATTGTAAGTTTTCTTCAAAATCCAGAGCCTTTTACATCCGTTGGAGCAAAAATACCGAAAGGTGTTATTTTAGTTGGTCCTCCCGGAACAGGTAAAACCTTGTTAGCCAAAGCCATTGCTGGAGAAGCAGGTGTTCCTTTTATTAGTATTTCTGGATCTGAATTTGTGGAAATGTTTGTTGGTATTGGTGCTTCAAGGGTTCGAGACTTGTTTAAAACAGCAAAAGCCAGCGCACCATGCATTGTTTTTATTGATGAAATTGATGCGGTAGGTCGACAACGGGGTGCAGGTGTTGGTGGAGGAAATGACGAACGAGAACAAACTTTAAACCAAATTTTAACTGAAATGGATGGATTTAAAGGAAACACTGGTGTAATTGTTATTGCCGCAACAAACCGTGTTGATGTTTTAGATGCGGCTTTACTACGTCCTGGACGTTTTGATCGACAAGTAAATGTAAATTTACCAGACGTTAAGGGCAGGCTTGCCATTTTAAAGGTTCATGCACGAAACAAAAAAATAGGAAATTCTGTTTCTTTAAATCGAATTGCTCAACGAACTCCTGGATTTTCTGGTGCAGATTTAGCTAACTTAGTGAATGAAGCTGCTATTATTACTGCACGTCGAAATAAGCAAGCCATAGGAATGTCGGAAGTCAATACTGCGATTGACCGAGTAATCGCTGGGCTTGAAGGAAATCCTTTAACCGATACAAAAAATAAACGTCTTATTGCTTATCACGAAATAGGACATGCAGTTATTGGAAGTTTGTTAAAGTACCATGATGACGTTCAAAAGGTTACCTTAATTCCACGAGGTCAAGCATTAGGCTTAACATGGTTTACACCGAATGAAGATCAGGCCTTAGTTTCGCGAGGTCAACTTATTGCTCGCATTATTGGGTTACTTGGAGGTCGTGCAGCAGAAGAAGTTGTCTTTGGCCCAAGTGAAATTACAACAGGTGCAAGTGGTGATTTTCAACAAGCTACAAGTTTAGCACGTCAAATGGTAACTCGTTTTGGTATGTCGACTGTTGGGCCTTTGTCTTTAGATACCGAACGAGGACAAGTCTTCTTGGGTCGAGGAGTTTCCAATGATCGCGAGCTATCAAATTCAATTTCTGATAAAATTGATGATCAAGTAAAAGTTATTATGAATTATTGTTACCAACAAGCAACGACAATTATAAAAGAAAATCGTATTTTGATTGACCAACTTGTTGAAAAATTAATTCAAGATGAAACCATTGAAGGAAAAGTTTTCTCGAAATACTTAGAAATCTATGCAAAATCAGTAAATTAAACTAAACTAATAAGAAAGATTTAGATTACGTAAGAAAGCCAAAAATTTGTACCAAACTAAGAAAGGAGAAAAACATGGGATTACCTTGGTATCGTGTTCACACAGTTGTGCTGAATGATCCGGGTCGATTAATTGCCGTTCATTTAATGCACACAGCCTTAGTTGCTGGATGGGCTGGATCAATGGCATTGTACGAACTTGCTATTTTTGATCCGTCAGATCCAGTTTTAAACCCAATGTGGCGTCAAGGTATGTATGTCATGCCGTTTATGTCAAGACTTGGTGTGACGGATTCATGGGGTGGCTGGAGTATTACAGGTGAAAGTGTATCAAACCCTGGCTTATGGAGTTTTGAAGGCGTTGCACTAACACATATTGTTTTATCTGGTCTTTGCTTTTTAGCAGCTATCTGGCATTGGGTTTATTGGGATCTTGAGTTATTCCGCGATCCTCGAACAGGTGAGCCAGCTTTAGATTTACCAAAAGTTTTTGGCATTCATTTATTTTTAGCTGGCTTATTATGTTTTGGTTTCGGCGCTTTCCATGTAACTGGCTTATTTGGACCTGGTATTTGGATTTCGGATGCTTATGGGGTTACAGGAAAAGTTCAACCAGTAGCACCAGCATGGGGCCCTGAGGGTTTTAATCCTTTTAATCCAAGTGGAGTTGCTTCACATCATATTGCAGCTGGAACCTTTGGGATTTTGGCTGGTGTTTTCCATTTAAGCGTACGTCCACCTCAAAGACTATATCGAGCTTTACGAATGGGAAACATTGAAACTGTATTATCAAGTAGTATTTCTGCAGTTTTCTTTGCAGCTTTTATTACTTCGGGAACAATGTGGTATGGGTCAGCAACTACTCCAATTGAATTATTTGGTCCAACACGTTACCAATGGGATAGCGGATATTTTCAACAAGAAATTGAACGCAGAGTTGAAACATCATTAAATGAAGGACTTTCTGAAAGTGATGCGTGGGCACGTATTCCTGATAAGTTAGCTTTTTATGATTACATTGGAAATAATCCAGCGAAAGGTGGTTTATTCCGTGCAGGTCCAATGGACAAAGGTGATGGAATTGCCGAAGCATGGTTAGGTCATCCAATTTTCCGTGACAAAGAAGGTCGAGAATTAAGTGTTCGTCGTATGCCAGCATTTTTTGAAACCTTCCCTGTTATCTTAGTAGATAAAGATGGTATTATTCGTGCAGACATTCCGTTCCGTCGTGCTGAATCAAAATACAGTATTGAGCAAGTTGGTGTGAATGTTAGTTTTTATGGTGGAAAATTAAGTGGTCAATCCTTTAAAGATGCACCAACTGTGAAAAAATTCGCAAGAAAAGCTCAGTTGGGTGAAGTTTTTGAATTTGATCGTTCAAGCTTAGAATCAGACGGTGTATTTAGAAGTAGTCCTCGTGGATGGTATACATTTGGACATGTAAACTTTGGTTTATTATTCTTCTTTGGTCATTTATGGCATGGGTCAAGAACAATCTTCCGTGATGTATTTACTGGTATTGGTGCGGAAGTAACAGAACAAGTTGAATTTGGTACCTTCCAAAAACTTGGTGATAAATCAACTCGTAAACAAGGTGTTGTTTAAGACAAAACAAACGTACATTTTTTAATTTAAAAGCAGAAGGAACAAACAATGGAAGCATTAGTTTACACATTTTTACTTATTGGAACTTTAATGGTTATTTTCTTTGCTGTCTTTTTCCGTGACCCACCACGAGTAATGAAAAAATAAGCAAGACTTCGAACTCATGGAATCATGAGTTCTAAGTTTTCTTTAGTCTTCGTGCTCTTCGAATGGATCACGTAAGTTTTTAGATGCGGGTCCAAAAGCTGTGTAAATTGAATATGCAGTAATCCCCAATAATAAGCTTGAAGCAAATATAACTACAACCGTTGCTGTTTCCATATGTTAAAAAAAAGTTAATAATAGTTAATACTATTATTATACTAATATTTATTCGTATTTTTATCCATTCACCCTATATTAAATATTATGGCTTTAAAAACTAGACTAGGTGAGATATTACGTCCTTTAAATTCAGAATATGGTAAGGTTGCACCCGGATGGGGAACAACTCCTATTATGGGTATTGTAATGTTATTATTCTTAGTATTTTTACTAATTATCTTACAAATTTATAACTCATCGTTAATTATTGAGAATGTTGACGTAGATTGGCAAAGTGTAAGCAACTAAAAATCTTTAAAATTTTGCTTTTCAAGGTTTGTTGACCTTTTTAATAAACCATTAAAGACTTTGGTTGTTCTTTAAAGTATCCAAGTTTAAAAGCATATATGCTATAATAAGATGTAGTATACAAATTTAAAATTTGTTGAACTGTTTTTCCTTGACTCTTTTCTTAAGAATCTATTTTTTTTGTTAAATTTTACAATAATTAATAAATCTGTGTTTTTACTATGGGTACTTTTACTGTTAGTCTTGTAAATGATGAAAAAAATATCAACGCCGACATTCAATGTCCTGATGACCAATTCATTTTAGACGCGGCAGAAGAACAAGGAATTGATCTTCCTTATTCTTGCCGAGCAGGTGCATGTTCAACATGTGCTGGTAAAGTGTTATCGGGAAAAATTGATCAATCAGAACAATCTTTTTTAGATGATGATCAAATGAGTGCTGGTTTTGTTTTAACATGCGTTGCTTATCCAGTATCAGATTGCAAAATTAATACTCACGCAGAAGACGATTTATATTAAATAAAAAAAAAACGAAAGGTTTCTAATAAATAGAAACCTTTCGTTTTTTTTTTTTTATTTATTTCGTCGAAACTTGTACGTTAATTGAGACACCAGGAGGTAGTTCAACTTTTAAAAATGTATCAATTGTTTGTTCAGATTCGGCATAGACATCAATAATGCGTTTATATTGACGAATCTCAAATTGTTCACGAGAATCTTTATCAACATGCGGTGATCTTAAAACGCAGTAAATACGTTTTTTAGTTGGTAAAGGTATTGGCCCTTTGATTGTATCTTTTGTTTCTTCTGTTGAAAGTATTGACAGAAGTTTTTTGCACGATTCATCAAGAAGTCTGTAATTAAATGAATGTAGTGATACACGAATTTTTTCTTTTAACATCTTCTGTTTCTAATTACTCTATAATTTTTGAAACTACACCGGCACCAATAGTACGTCCACCTTCTCGAATAGCAAATCGTGAGCCTTCTTCAATAGCAATTGGTGAAATTAAGGCTGCATTCATTTTAATACGATCGCCTGGCATTACCATTTCTACATTGGTTCCATCGTCTGCAGTAAATGTTAAAATTTGCCCTGTTACGTCTGTCGTACGTACATAAAACTGAGGTCGGTAACCAGCAAAGAAAGGAGTATGACGTCCGCCTTCTTCTTTTGTTAAAATATAAACCTCTCCTTCAAATTTTGTATGTGGTGTAATTGTATTTGGTTTCGCTAATACCATTCCACGTTGAATATCATCTTTTTGGACACCACGTAATAAGATACCAACATTGTCACCGGCTAAACCTTCTTCCAACGTTTTTTGGAACATTTCAACGCCAGTTACGGTTGTTGAACGAGTTTTCTGAAGACCCACAATTTCAATAGTTTCACCGACTTTTACGATTCCACGTTCAATTCGTCCAGTAGCCACTGTCCCACGACCAGTAATAGAGAAGACATCCTCAACAGCCATTAAAAATGCTTTATCTACATCACGAACAGGTGTAGGAATATACGAATCAACAGCATCCATTAAAGCAAAAATTTTATCAACCCACTTGTTTTCGCCACGATTAAGAGCTGCATTTGAAGTAATTGCTTCTAATGCTTGTAATGCAGAGCCTGGACAAATAGGAATAGCATCACCTGGGAAATCATAATTATCTAACAATTCTCGAACTTCTAATTCAACTAATTCTAAAAGTTCTTCGTCGTCAACTTGATCTTCTTTGTTTAAAAAGACAACAATGTCAGGTACACCTACTTGTTTTGCTAATAAGATATGTTCACGCGTTTGTGGCATAGGTCCATCTGCAGCCGATACTACCAGAATCGCACCATCCATTTGAGCGGCACCAGTAATCATGTTTTTCACATAGTCAGCATGGCCTGGGCAATCTACATGTGCATAATGACGACTTTCGGTTTCGTATTCCACATGGGCAGTATTGATCGTAATACCTCGAGCACGTTCTTCCGGTGCAGCATCGATTTCATCGTATTTCTTAGCAATAGAAGTACCACCACTTAATGAAAGTGTTGCAGTAATTGCAGCTGTTAGCGTTGTCTTTCCATGATCCACATGACCAATTGTACCGATATTTACGTGTGGTTTCTTACGTTCAAATTTTTCACGAGCCATTTTTTTATCTTTGGTTTAGTTAAATAAAGTATTACTTTTGGCGAAAACAGAGAAAAAATATAAAATCCTTAACGACGGTAATGAGCAAAAGCCTTGTTGGCTTCTGCCATTCGGTGGGTTTCTTCTTTTTTGCGAATAGCATTTCCAAGTCCATTTGAACTATCGATCAATTCATTAGCTAATTTGATTGCGATTGTTCTACCTGAACGTTCTCTAGCGTATCGAACTAACCATCGTAAAGATAAGTTAGTTGCTCGAAAACTACTAACTTCCATCGGAATCTGGTATGTAGAAGCTCCTACTCGGCTAGCCTTAACTTCCACAACCGGGCTTGCATTTTTAACTGCTTTTTCAAAAATTTGGATTGGATCTTCGTTTGTCCGTTCTTTTATGATTGTAAAGGTTTCTTGAATAATCTTTTGCGTTAAGGTTTTTTTACCATTTTTTAAAATACGAACTGTCAAAAGACTTACTAATGAACTGTTGTAGACAGGATCAGGTATAGGAAATTTTCTTTTTGTATTTGTACGACGTGACATAGTTTATAAGGTTAATTTATTTTTTTGGTTTTCGTGCTCCATACTTTGACCGACGTTGAAAACGATCTTTCACACTTGCACAATCAAGAGTTCCACGAATAATATGATAGCGAACCCCAGGTAAATCTTTTACACGACCACCTCGAATTAAAACAACGGAGTGCTGTTGCAAGTTGTGTTTGATTCCTGGAATATAGGCAGTTACCTCAAAACCAGATGTTAAACGTACACGGGCAACTTTTCGAATTGCCGAGTTTGGTTTTTTTGGCGTTGTTGTATAAACTCGAGTACAAACCCCTCTACGTTGTGGACAATTTTTAAGTGCTGGAGATTTACTACGGCGTTGAATTTTTTGACGAGGCGATCGAATTAGTTGTTGTATTGTTGGCATAAAATAAGTTAAACTATTTTTTTCTTTAATTTACAGATAGTTTTAAACTAAAAAGTTTTTTAATTTTCGTTTCTTGGCTTTAAGTCGTATTTTTTCATAAATCGTTCTACCCGACCTTCAGCATCAATAATTCGTTGAGATCCAGTGTAAAAAGGATGGTTTCCTGACCAAATATCTACGTTTAATTCAGGTTTTGTTGAAGAAACCACCATAACAAGTTGCCCATCGCAGTAAACTTTTGTATTTGAAAACCACTTTGGATGAATTGATTTTTTTGGCATATTTTTTCTTTCCTAAAGGTTAACGTTTTGATGATTGAGAAGCTTTGCGAGCTTTTTTAAGCCCATATTTGCGACGCTCTTTGATTCGAGCATCACGACTTAAATACCCTTCAACTTTTAAGGAAGTTCTAAAGTTAGAACTATCTAGGTTACATAAGGCTCGAGCTAAAGCCAATTTAATTGCTTGTGCTTGCCCTGTTAAACCCCCACCCTTTACAAGGGCAATAATTTTGTATTCATTGGCTAATTCTAACTTGTGTAAAGGCCCAAAAATTTGATGAAGATGCCCAAAGTTATATTGAAAATATTCTTCACCCAGTCTTCCATTGACTTCAAAGAACGTTTTTCCACTTGTATTTAAATTTGGTAAAAGCTGAATTTTTGCTGTTGCTGTTTTTCGACGCCCAACAGTAAAAACATTTTTAGTTTTTTCAAGATTCATGTTTTTTAAAGGTTAAAATTTCTGGTTTTTGCGCCATGTGTGGATGTGTATTTTCTTTATACACTTTTAATTTTTTAAATAACTGTCGACCTAAACGATTTTTAGGTAGCATTCCTTTAACTGCTTTTTTAATAATTCGTTCAGGAATTCGTTCTTGTAATTGTTCAAAGCGTTCGATTGTTTTGCCACCTGGTCGACCAGAATGCCTCATATAAGTTTTTTGTGTACTTTTGTTGCCAGAAATACTTACTTTTTTTGCATTTAAGATGATAACATAATCGCCAACATCTTTTGATGGATCATAAAACACTTTTGTTTTACCTCGTAAAATCTTGACTACTTTGGTTGCCAATCTACCTAAGCATTCATCTTGTGCATCAATGACAAACCATTGTGCTTTTACTGATGAATTGGTAGGAATAAATGTATCCTTCATAATTCTATTTTAAATATATATAAGTACCAAAGGTTGAAGCTACTCTAGAAAAATTTGATATGCTGTTTCTAAGGTTGTAATAATTTCTTGAACGGATTTTTGCCCTAACTGTTTAATTTTTCGAAGATCTTTTAAAGAATATGCCAAAATATCTGAAACAAAATTAATTTGAGCACCCTTTAATCCATTGTAAGCTCGTGTTGATAGATTTAAATCTTCAATAGGCAAGCTTTGAATTTCCTTAATATTTTCTAGGTTCATTGCTTTTCGTAATGGAGAGGATGGAAACGCTTTTTTTTCTTTCTTAATCCCAGGAAAAAACGTTGAAAAAAGCCAAAAATTCCATAAAAGTTCTTTTTCGAAAAGAAGACGATTTTCTTTTTCAAAAAAATAGGTTTCTTGGTTTTTCGTCAAAGCAAGATTTGAACTCTCAACTTTTTTAAACCAACTTAGAATTGTTTCTGAAGCAATAGCCATTGCTTCAGAAGGCGTAAGACTTCCGTCGGTCCAAAGATCTAAAATTAAACGTTCTTGAGTTCCCAAAGATTCTGAAAAGCTTGTTTCAATGTTAAAAACAACATTTGTAACTGGCATAAAAACCGCATCGATTTCCATATAATCTTTTGGATCTAAAGAAGATTTTTCAATTGGTCGATTTTCGGCTAAGGTATAGCCTTTTCCCCAATTTAAGACCATTCGGATTTCAAGTGTAATTTGATCCGTAATTGTTGCAATATAATGATCTGGATTAACAACTTCAATCTCTGGTGTTAACTTTATACAATTGGCGGTTACAATTGCGGGACCTTTTATTTTAAGGACTCCAAAGTTTGGATCAGTTTTTTTACCTTTAAAAATAAGTTCTTTTAGATTAAGAAGAATTTCTAAACTATCTTCACGAACACCCTGAATTGTTGAAAATTCGTTTGTGACTCCAGGAATTTTTACTGCAACAATTCGCAGTCCTGGTAAGTTTGTTAACAATACACGACGAAGAAGCGTGCCGATTGTTTGACCGGTCCCAACATCTAAAGAGTTAAAAACAAATCTACCATAGTGTTCTGTCTGATTTTGTACATCTAAATCAACACATTCAAACTTGAAAGATACCATCGACTGTTCCATAATCTTGTTTTCACTTGTGGTTTACGATGTTTTTTGCTTGAATTGAAGTTTTCTAATGTCATTATACATGATCTTAAAGTTTCTTAAACGCGTCTACGTTTTGGTGGACGACACCCATTATAAGGAACAGGAGTAATATCTTTAATAGAAATAATTTTCACACCTGTTGTTTGTAATGCACGAATTGCAGTTTCTCTTCCTGAACCCTGTCCTTTGACTAAAACTTCCACCTTTTTTAGGCCAAACTCAAGTGCTTTTAGAGTAGCTTTTTCAGCTGCCATTTGAGCAGCAAATGAAGTTCCTTTCCGTGTTCCTTTAAAACCAGCGCTTCCTGCAGAAGCCCACGCAAGGCTGTTGCCATTTAGGTCAGTGACCGTTACAATCGTGTTGTTAAAAGTTGATTGAATGTGAACAATACCTGTTGCAACGATTGGCTTTGTTTTTTTTTTCGTTTTTGATAACATAAGTTAAAATATTTTAGGTTTGTGTGTCTTATTTTTTCTTGCCTGCAACCGTTTTTTTCGATCCACGTCGTGTTCGTGCATTTGTTCGAGTTCGTTGACCACGCACAGGAAGCCCAACTCTATGACGACGACCTTTCACAGACCCAATTTCAATTAGTCGTTTTAAAGTCAATGCTTTTAGTCGTCGTAAATCTCCTTCTAATTGATACCCTTCTTCTAAAACCTTTCTTAAGCTACTAATATTTGCATCGCTTAAGTCTTGAACTCGTAGCTTGGTTTCATCTGTTGAACTTAATCCTGCTTTTTCAAGTATTTCTTTTGCCCGTGCAAGGCCAATTCCATAAATTGAGGTTAGAGCATACTCAATATTTTTATTTCGCGGTAAATCAACGCCAACAAGTCTAACCATTATATGAACTCCTTTTCCTTGAATAAATTAACCTTGTCTTTGTTTGTGTTTTGGATTCACACAAATAATTCTTACTCGGCCTTTTCTACGAATAACACGACACTTAGCGCACATTTTTTTAACAGAAGGACGTACTTTCATTATATTACCTGTTTTTGAATTTCTAGTTTTCGTTTTTAAAATTATTTAGGGCTCTACCGTTGGTACTTCTTCGTTTAAATAACTTCTTATTCTTCTTAAGGTATCGATCAAAACATTTACTAGGATAAGTTGAGACGTAAACCCAAGTCCTCGTAAACTCATCAAATTCAAACCAAAAAAAGCATCCACCAGCTGCAATCCAAGAATATTTGTGATTAAAAAAATTGCATTGATTCGTGCAACACGACTTAAAGTTTTCTTTAAGTAGCTTTTTGTTGCATTTCCAGGAGGAATTCCTAAAATAACGACTGAATTTTTTTGAAGTTGATCAGCAACGTCTTTTGGATTTAAGACAATTGTAGAGTAAAAGTATGTAAAAAAGAAAATTAAACCACAATATAGAGCCCAAAACATTAATTTTCCACTCACGTCAAGAATATTTTGGTTAAAGAAAACAAGAGTATTCAGTACTCTTGGTAGTTGAAGTTTCGTTTTCAATCCACTAAACAGGACTGTAAAGACGCTCATGGCATAGGATGTAAATACCAAGGGCATAACACCTGCCTGATTTAACCGAAGAGGCAAACTTGCATTTTTGAAGGCTTTAGGGGTCGCCGCATTTTTGCGTAAAAACTGTCTAGAAGAAATCAAAGGAATTTCAATAATTCCTTCATTCATAAAAATACAGCCAATTGTGGTAATCAAAGAAACCCCACACAAAAACAAAATGCTGACCAATCGACTGCTGGGATCTTCCGAGGAAACAATAAAAGATTGTATTTGACTTGGAAGACTAGAAACGATGTTAAAACAAATTAAAATCGACGAACCATTGCCCAATCCATGCTTCGTCATTAGTTCTCCAAACCATAAAACGATCATGGAGCCACTTATAAAACATAAACCGATTTCTGTGGCCGTAAAAAAATTCCATTCTAAAATAAATTTTTTTAAACTAAGGGTTAATCCAATACTTTCAACAACAGCCCAGAAAAATGTTAAATAACGAATAAGTTCGGTAATTTGACGACGTCCGTACTCTCCCTCTTCTTTTTGCAACTTGGCTAAAGAAGGTATTGCATTTGTCAAAAGTTGAACAATCATTGATGCATTAATGTAGGGTAAAATTCCAAGGCTTAAGAGGCCAAAGGAATTATCTCCTCCACCGGAAAACGTATTAATTAAGTTATTGATTGAGGGAGTCTCAGATTGTGATAAATCCATACGATCAATATAAGGAACTGGAATGTAAGTGCCCAGTCTTACTAGACTTAATAGACCTATAGTTAAAAAAACTCGGCTTCTTAACGACTGCGATTTTATAGTTTTCATACTTATATTTCTTTTATGGTTAATAAAATTAATGCGATATTTTCTCTTATCGGACCAAGAGTCTACCTACTAAGTTTTGTAATTAAATAACCGTTCTAGGGTAATGTCTCTTTCTTCTGCTACTTGTGCTGCCGTTTTTAAACTTTTTAAGGCTAGAATGGTTGCTCGTGCATTATTTAAAATATTATTTCCGCCTAATTGTTTTGCCGAAATATTTTGAATTCCCGCCAACTCTAAAACAATTCGTATCGAACTACCAGCAATTACTCCTGTTCCTGCCCCTGCTGGCCGAATAAAGACTTTGGAAGCACCGTCAATGCCTATTACTGTATGCGAGATTGTTTTTGTTTTTGTTAGCGGAATCGTAATCAAGGTTTTTTTAGCATCGTTAATTGCTTTTTTAACGGCTACACTTACTTCATCTGCTTTGCCTACACCAACTCCAACTTGACTATTCTGATTTCCAATTACAACGGTCGCTCGAAAACTTAATTTTTTGCCACCCTTGACTACTTTTGATACACGTTGAATCTGAACCAGTCGTTGTTCCCAACGAAGAGGTTTTGTTTGTTTTTTTTTACCACGACCAAGTCTAGTTGAACTTTTTTTTAGATCGGATTGTTCTGTCTCATTTATCATAAGTTATTTATAAAATCTTTTGTTGAAATATATTCGGGGTTTAAAAGTTTACTCCAGCTTTTCTTGCTCCATCGGCAACCGCTTTAATTCTTCCATGGTAAGGTTTTCCATTTCGATCAAAGATAACGCTTTGAATATTTTTTTCTGTCAAGCGTTTTCCCAAAGTTTCCCCAACTAACAAGGAAGCTGTGATTGTTGCTGTTGATTCTAACTGAACCTTAATTGAGGGTTCAAGTGTCGAACACGAAGCAATTGTTTTTCCAAGGGAATCATCAATAATTTGTGCATAAATATGTTGATGAGAACGAAAAACTAAAAGCCGTGGACGGCTTGAACTTCCTTTGATACTTTTTTTTTCTCTTTTACTCATGATTACTTTCCTGATTTTCCAACTTTACGTCTAATAACTTCACCTGTGTACATAATTCCCTTTCCTTTATAAGGTTCAGGTGGACGCTTGCTTCGAATTGTTGCTGCAAGTTGACCAACAACTTCCTTGTCAATCCCGCGAATGCAGATTTTTGTGTTTGCTTCAATTGTAACTTCAATTTCATTGGGAATTGGAATTAAAACAGGATGGCTGTAACCTAGATTTAATAAAAGTTCCTTGCCTTTTACTTGTCCTCGATACCCAACCCCCTTCATTTCAAGTCTTCGTTCAAACTTTGTTGAAACCCCCACAATCATATTGTTGATTAAGGTGCGTGATAAGCCGTAAATCTCTCGTACTTTGCGAGAATCGTCAATCGGAAGAAGACGAAGTTGTTGATTTTCATTTTGCAAGCTTAAGCTGTTTGAAAGTTTTCGTTGAAGTTGTCCATAAGGACCTGACACATGAACCACTTGATTTTCAAACTTTACTTCAACTTTTGGTGGGATTGTAATTACTAACTTTCCAATTCTAGACATTTTGTTTTCACCTTTTTACTTTTTATATTACCAAATATAGCAAATAACTTCACCACCAATTCCTAAAACTTTTGCTTGATGGTTTGTAAGAATCCCCTTTGACGTAGATAAAATTGCAATTCCTAGATTTCCTAAGACAGTTGGTAAATTTTTACTGCTTACGTAAATTCGTAAGCCTGGTTTACTGATTCGTTTGATTGTTGTAATAATCGGTTGTCGTTTTTGACCTTGGTACTTTAAGCAAATTAATAAGTAACCTTGATTGTTTTCTTGAAATTCTTCAACTTCTGAAACATATCCTTCGTCTTTTAGTATGCTTGCCATCGCTTGGGTCATCTTTGTTTTAGGAATTCGAACAATTTGATGTCGAACCATGTTTGCATTTCGAATTCGCGTTAGCATATCAGAAATGGTATCTCTTGTCACAATAAATCCTCCTTGTTAATCAATTAATGGAAAACCAAATTCTTTTAATAGGACCATTCCTTCATTTTTTGTTTTTGCTGTGGTTACCACTGTAATGTTAAACCCACGTACTTGGTCAATGCTTTCGTAACTAATTTCTGGAAATACTAGTTGCTCGCGTAAACCAAAGTTATAGTTTCCGTCTTGATCAAATCCTTTTGATCGTAAGCCTCGAAAATCACGAATTCGTGGTAAGACCAAGTGAATTAATTTTTCTAAAAAAGAGTACATCTTTTCTCCACGTAAAGTCACTGTCACGCCTAAATTCATGTCTTCTCGAACTTTAAAGCCTGCGATTGATTTTTTAGCTTTTGTAATCACTGGTTGTTGTCCTGTAATTACTCGAAATTCTTCGACTGATTTTTTCAAGATAGCATTGTTTTGACCATCTCCACCTAAACCACGATTAATTTGGATTTTAACCAGTTTTGGAACTTGATGAACATTTTTATAGTTAAATTTTTCAAGCAAACTTTGAATAACTTTCTCTTTATAAACAAGATTTAAGGGTTGCGTAATTCTTTCGGTTTCCATAAGTACTATTCCTCATAAATTAAAACGTTTGATACATGAATTGGAAATTCTAATGTTTTTATCTGTTCTGTTTCACCAGTTCGACTTGGTTTTGAATGCTTTGTTTTAAAGTTCACGCCTTCTACAACGACCTTGTTTGTTTTTCGTAAAAAACTCTTAATACTTCCAACCTTTCCTTTATCTTTGCCAGAAATAATCTTTACGTTGATACCCACTTTTAAAGGTGGATTTTTTGTAAATTGTTTTTGCTTTAATTTTTTCATTTATAAAACCTCAGGGGCTAAAGAAACTATTTTGGTAAAATCTTTGTCTCGAATTTCACGGGCAACTGGTCCAAAAATACGAGTTCCACGTGGATTTTTTTCTAAGTTAATAATCACGCCAGCATTATCATCAAATTTAACTGCGGTCCCATCACTACGTTTGATGGCTTTTTTTGTTCGAACAACCACCGCACGAATGATGTCTGAACGTTTGACCAACATGTTTGGCGTAGCTTCTTTTACGACTCCGATAATTACATCTCCAACTTTCGCATACTTACGACTTCCGCCCAAAACTCGAATACACATTATTTTTTTAGCGCCCGTATTATCGGCAACTGTCAAATACGTTTGTGGTTGTATCATTTTTTTAATTTCCTATACTCTTTATTCAAGATTTAAGTAGAGATAACTGATTTATTTAAGACTTCTTTAATGATCCAACGTTTTTTTCGACTTAAAGGACGATGTTGTTCAAGAATTACCTTGTCTCCAATGGTACACTTATTTTCTTCATCATGCGCCATGTAGCGCTTTGTACGCACAACAATCTTAGAATACATTGGATGACGATAACGGTATTCTACTTCGACAACCACACTTTTTTCCATTTTGTTGCTTACAATAACACCAGTTTTTTCAATTTTTGCCATTTTTTACTCCTTTAATTTGCTTTCAGTACGTCGCATATGTTGAACCATTAACAATTGACTTAACCGATGCTTGATATAACGAAAAGAGTGAGGTTTAAAGGCTTGTCGAGTTGCCTGATTTAAGCGTAAGTCAAACAATTGTTTTTTGCCCATAAGGATTTCTTTACTTAAATCTTCATCACTTAAGCTTAAAACATCTTTTATTTTTGAAAATTTCATTAAGTTAAACTCTCCTCTTTACAAAGAAATTTGGTTTTGATTGGTAATTTATATGCAGCAATTTGCATTGCTTTTTTTGCAATCGGTAGAGGAACTCCACTAAGTTCGAAGAGAATTGTTCCTGGGCGTACAACCGCAACCCAATAATCAACGGACCCTTTTCCTGATCCCATCCTTGATTCAGCAGCTCTTGCTGTTACAGGTTTATCAGGAAAAATTGTAATCCACAATTTTCCACCACGTTTTGTATAGCGAGTAATTGTCCGGCGTGTTGCCTCAATTTGTCTTGAGGTTATCCAAACTGGTTCTAGTGCTTGTAAGGCATAGTCGCCAAAGTTTATTTTATTCCCACAACTTGCCTTGCCTTTAAGGCGTCCACGATGTTCTTTTCTGTATTTTGTTCTTTTTGGGCTAAGCATAATTTTTCTTTAAGGGGTTCAACAATGATTAATCATTTATCTTATTTTGTAGTGATCGTACCTTTAAATAACCATATTTTGATACCAAGAATTCCGTAAACGGTTTGTGCTGTTTTGTATGAGTAATCAATGTCTGCACGTAAGGTTTGTAAGGGTACACGACCTTCACGTAACCACTCTGTTCGCGCAATTTCAGCACCATTTACACGTCCGGCCACTTGAATTTTTATTCCTTGAATTTTTTCATTTTCAGCTTCTGAATCTTCTTGAACAGCTTGAAGAATCGCTTTCATCGCGCGTCGAAAAGGAATCCGATCTTCAAGTTGGCTTACTAACTTGTCAGCTACTAGGTCGGCATGTTCCCAAACACGTTTGATTTCTACAATATGCAAAAGAGGGTTTTTTGTTGGAAGCAACTTTGTAAGTTGTTTGTCCATATGGTCAAGTCCACTCCCAAATTTCCCAACCAAAATTCCTGGTCTTGCTGTTTGTATTTCTAAATCAATTTGATTGCTATTATAGATATGATCTCGATTGATTAGAATTTTTGTAATTCCTGTTGACTTAATCGAATTATCTTCCAAGTACCCTAAGATAACTTTTCGCATTTCATAATCTTCTTTAATTAGATCTGCATACTTATTTAACTTTGAGTACCATGACGAACGATGTTGTTGTGTAATTCCTAACCGAAAACCTAAAGGGTGTGTTTTATGTCCCATAATTTTGCAAATTCTATATGTTAATTTGTTGTTTCTAAAATAATACTAATATGGCATGTTGGTTTTCGAATTTGGTATCCTTGTCCTTGAGCACGAGGGCGGATTCTTCGTAAAGTAGGTCCTTGATCTGCAAAAACGGTCTTTACTCTTAAACTTTGTTTTTTTAAGTTTAAGTTGTTTTCGGCATTGGCAGCAGCTGAATTTAAAACTTGCCAAATCGGTCCTGATGCTTTGTATGGAAGAAATTCTAAGATCATAAGAGCTTCTTCATAAGATCTTCCTCGAATTTGATCCAAAACTCGGCGCACTTTGGTCGGTGAAATTCGAATATATTTTGCGACTGCCCTACTTGTTTGTTGCACTTTCATAAATTTTTTGTTGGTTTAACGTTTCGTTTTTCTATCACTTTTAACATGAGATCGGAAGTTCCTTGTTGGAGCAAATTCTCCTAACTTATGACCAATGATTTCTTCTGTAATAAAAACAGGAACATGTTGTTTTCCATTGTAAACAGCAATTGTATGACCAATCATTGATGGAATTATTGTTGACGCTCGAGACCAGGTTTTAATTGTTTTTTTGTCTTTGGCTGCGTCCATTTGTTCAATTTTTTGCAACAAATGATAGGCAACAAAAGGTCCTTTTGAAAGTGATCTGCCCATAATTTTTGTTAAGTGTTAATAAATATTATTTTCTACGTCTAATAATGAATATATCGCTATCTTTATTTTTCTTTCTAGTTTTTACACCTAAAGCTGCTTTGCCCCATGGTGTATATGGTCTTGCTCGACCAATGGGTGCTCGTCCTTCTCCACCCCCATGTGGGTGATCACAAGGATTCATCACAGAACCACGAACTGTTGGGCGAATCCCTAACCAGCGTTTTCGACCGGCTTTTCCTAGGACTGTATTTGAAAATTCTCGATTGCTTAGAATTCCTATTGTTGCATAGCATTTATTTGGAATTAATCGAATTTCTTTTGAAGGTAGACGAATAGTTACGTAATCATTTTCTTTTGCCAATACACGTGCTGAAGCTCCACCGGCACGAACCATCTGTCCACCTTTTTTTGGAAACAACTCAATGTTATGAACAAAAGAACCTAGAGGAATGTTTGCAATTGGTAAGCTATTTCCAGCTTGAACAGGCACATCAGTACCAGACTGTACTGAAAAACCAACGTTTAAGTTTTCTGGGCATAAGATATAACGTTTTTCGCCGTCTACATAATGAATCAATGCAATTCGAGTATTACGATTTGGATCGTATTCAATCGAATGTACTTTTCCTACGATGTTTTGTTTATCCCGTTTAAAATCAATGATTCTGTAAGCTCGTTTATGCCCACCACCTCGATGTCGAATCGTAATTCGGCCACTGGTATTTCGTCCTTTTCGACGATGATTTCTTCCAATCAGAGTTCTCTCTGGTGTTGTCTTTGTGATATCATCGAAGGTTGAAATAACACGTGTTCTAGTTCCTGGTGTATTGGCTTTACAAATTCGGATTGCCATAAAGTTTTAACCTTGTGTTTCTAGTTAATATTAAGTTTTAGAATATAAAGGGATGCTGTATCCTTCTTTTAATTTTACGATTGCCTTCTTATAGTGAGGTTTTGTTCCAATAAATTGACCCATTCGACGTTTTTTTTTTGCCATGTGGCAAGTATTTACTTTCTTGACTTTTACGTCAAAAAGAAACTCAATCGTTGCTTTTATTTCGTCTTTTGTAATTTTGGGACTTACTATAAAAGTGTAGTTATTTGTTGCTAATAAGGTAGTTGTTTTATCAGTGATTAAAGGATATTTGATTGCATCAATTGTTAAATTAAGATTTAATTTAGGCATTTTTATAGGTCTCCTCAATTATTTTCAAGCTGTCTTTTGTAAGCAGAATGGACTTGGTCAATAAAAGTTCTTTAAAATTTAAAGAATTTGCTTGCAAAATTTTAATAGTTTTTAAATTTTTGCTTGGTTGTCTTAAACTTTTTTCAATTTTAGGTACAATTAAAACAATTTTTGTTAAAGGATTTGTGCCTAAGTTAGCTAAAGTTTGAACAAAATCTTTTGTTTTTGTAGAGCTTAAATCAAAGTTTTCAACGACCGTAATGCTTGATGCTTTCTTTAAAAGAAGCAAACGTAAGCTTAACCGCCATTCTTTTCTATTAATTTTATTCGAGTAATTTTTTGGTTTTGGTCCAAAAGAAACTCCACCGCCTTTCCATAAAGGAGATCGATTAGATCCTGCTCGTGCCCGCCCTGTTCCTTTTTGTTTCCACGGTTTACGTCCACCACCTCTTACTTCCGCACGGGTTTTTGTAGATCTTGTTCCTTGACGTTCGTTATTGCTTTGTGTTTGAAAAGATTTGTAAAATAGATAATTTGTTTTGTCTACCAAGGTTGTTGAATTATAGTAATCCGGAACCCGTAAATTCAAGGTTGCAGATTCTTGAGTTTCACGCCCATCCAATGTTTTGATAGAAAAATTGATTGCTTCATTAATAGTCATATATTTTCGGGTTTAACTCTAGGTTTAGTATTGAAAAATTAAGTTGAAGAAACAATGTTTAATAAATTTCCTGGTTTTCCCGGAACACTTCCTTTCACAATTAATAAGTTTTGGGCTGTATCAATGCCTAAGATTTCTAACTTTGAAACTGTAATACGTTTTGCTCCAAGTTGCCCTGGCATTCTTTTTCCTGGAAATACACGACCGGGTGTTGATCCGGGTCCAATCGAACCTGGTGCACGATGGTTTTTTGAACCGTGAGTCATTGGTCCACGTTTAAAATTATGTCGTTTAGGGTTTCCACTAAAACCTTTACCAATACTGCTTCCACTAATGTTGACAAGTTGTCCTACATTAAATTGGTCTACAGTCAAAGTTTGACCCACTTGAAAACTTTCAATGTTTTTGGGATTATATTCGCCTAAATATTTTAAGGGCGGCGCGCCTGCTTTCTTTAAATGACCTAACTGTGGTTTTGTTAATTTTTTCAAAGGCACTCTTGAATAGCCTATTTGAACAGCGTCATATCCATCTGTATGTTTAGTTTTTATTTGAATGATTAAACAAGGTCCTACACGAATTACTGTTACAGGTGTAGCTGAACCATCCTCACTAAAAACTTGGGTCATTCCAATCTTATTACCAAATAATCCTATAGACACAGTTTTTTACCACCTTTCTTATTTTTAATTCATAAACTTTTTAAAGCTGAGACTGCCTTTCAGCACTTTCTATATTGTTCATACCTTAGATGAAAAGAACAAGATTGTCTAGTATGTTAAAATTACATACTTAGTAGAATACAAACTTAGGTTCTTTAGTACGGATATCTTCCTTTTCTCTTTTCGGGTTTTTGAATAAAATAGAAGCATATAAAAGGAGGAGAGTAAATTATGAGTAAAGTAGTTGGTATCGATTTAGGAACAACAAATTCAGTAATTGCTGTGATGGAGGGAGGAACGCCAACAGTAATTCCAAACAGTGAAGGTTTACGTACAACACCTTCAATTGTGGCATATACAAAAAAAGAAGAACTGTTAGTTGGTCAAATTGCCAAACGTCAATCAGTGATTAATCCAGAAAATACTTTTTTTTCAATCAAACGCTTTATTGGATCAAAATTTAATGAGGTAAAACAAGAATCAACACAAGTTCCTTACAAAATTAAAGAAGATTCAAAAGGAAATATTAAGGTTGTTTGTAGTGCTTTATCTAAAGATTTTAGTCCGGAAGAAATTTCAGCACAAGTTTTAAGAAAACTTAGTACAGATGCCGGAAAGTATTTAGGTCAACCTGTTGAGAAAGCAGTTATTACAGTTCCAGCTTACTTTAATGATTCTCAACGTCAAGCAACAAAAGATGCGGGAAAAATTGCTGGTCTAGATGTATTAAGGATTATTAACGAACCAACGGCGGCTTCTTTAGCGTACGGGTTAGATAAAAAAAATAATGAAACAATTTTAGTTTTTGATTTAGGTGGAGGAACCTTTGATGTATCTTTACTAGAAGTTGGAGATGGAGTTTTTGAAGTTTTAGCTACTTCAGGTGATACACATCTTGGTGGAGATGATTTTGATAGAAAAATTGTTGATTTTTTAGTAAGCGACTTTAAAAAAGAAAATGGCATTGATTTAAGTAAGGATCCACAAGCTTTACAACGTTTAACGGAAGCAGCAGAAAAAGCGAAGGTAGAATTATCAAGTTTAACTGAAACTGTCATTAACTTACCATTTATTACGGCTGACCAAACAGGACCAAAACACATTGAAACAAGGATTACTCGAACAAAATTTGAACAATTGTGTGAAGATTTGATTCTTCGTTCAAAAATTCCAGTAGAAAATGCATTGCGTGATGCTCGAATTGAAAAATCAAAAATTGATGAAGTTGTGATGGTTGGTGGTTCAATTCGTATTCCAGCAATTCAACAACTTGTTCAAGAATTGACAGGTAAAAAACCAAACCAAACAGTAAATCCTGATGAGGTTGTTGCTATTGGGGCAGCTGTGCAAGGAGGTGTTTTATCTGGTGAAGTAAAAGATATTCTTTTACTTGATGTAACTCCATTATCTTTAGGTGTGGAAACGTTAGGCGGTTTAATGACAAAAGTAATTGCACGAAATACAACAATTCCAACAAAAAAATCAGAAGTATTTTCAACAGCTATTGACAACCAAACAAACGTAGAAATTCATGTTTTACAAGGCGAACGAGAATTTGCTCAAGATAATAAAAGTCTAGGAAATTTCCGTTTAGAAGGGATTCCTTTAGCACCTCGTGGAGTTCCTCAAATTGAAGTGACTTTTGATATTGATGTAAATGGTATTCTTTCAGTTCAAGCAAAAGACAAAGGAACGGGTAAAGAACAGTCAATCACAATTAAAAATGCTTCAACATTGGATAAAACAGATATCGAAAAAATGGTTAAAGATGCAGAAGCATCTGCTGAAGAGGATAAAAATAAACGTGCAAAAATTGATCTAAAAAATAAAGCAGACCTATTATGCTACCAAACAGAAAAACAAATTAAAGAGTTAGGTGACAAGGTTGAAAGTAGCAAAAAAACAGATCTTGAAAACTTAATCAAAGAGTTACGGACTGTAGTTCAAGAAGATAACTTCGACTTAATTAGTGAAAAAACTGCGGCTCTTGAAAAAATGGTTTCTGAGCTAGGTCAATCATTGTATCAAACACAAGCCACTAATGAAAATGCAAGCTCACAATCAAAAGATGAAGAAGTAATTGATACAGACTTTGCAGAGGAATAGTTTTTTTGACTAAATCTTTAGGCCTTGACAATTTCCTTGGCTCCACCGTAATTTAATACACATGGTGAAAAAATCTTCTCTTTTCACAAAGAGAAGAACGAAAGTT
>Ga0209511_1000199_pt1 | contig 67236 bp, 59 predicted proteins | sample SSSSmetaG_FD_184141 | JGI IMG/M metagenome (GOLD analysis project Ga0209511, IMG submission 184141) | Glacier valley bacterial and archeal communities from Borup Fiord, Nunavut, Canada, to study Microbial Dark Matter (Phase II) - ​SSSS... | ecosystem: Environmental > Aquatic > Freshwater > Ice >... | reverse complement strand
GTGATACAACCACAGGAAATATAGATGTATTGAGCTTTAAAGAAGGAATAACACCTGAAAATGTAATAGTGAAGAGAATATCCTCCGACCTTGAACTGGGTATTACTGGAACCACCGACAAAATAACGATCAAGAACTATTTCAACCCATATTTAAATGGAACTGGAAGCAATATTGGAGAAATGGTGAACAAGGTTGAGCAGATAAAGTTTGCAGAGGGTACAGTATGGGATGTAGAAACAATTAAGAATAAAGTGGCTGTAAATATTAAAGGAACGGCCGGAAATGATACGATTTATGGATTTACTGATGGGTATAGTAGCATTAATGAGACCTTTGAAGGTAAAACAGGAAATGATACGATTTATGGAGATACGGGGAACGATACATACATATTCGGCCTAGGAGATGGGATTGATACCATTTATGACAGTGATACAACCACAGGAAATATAGATGTATTGAGCTTTAAAGAAGGAATAACACCTGAAAATGTAATAGTGAAGAGAATATCCTCCGACCTTGAACTGGGTATTACTGGAACCACCGACAAAATAACAATCAAGAGCTATTTCACCCCATATTTTAATGGAACTGGAAGTTATATTGGAGAAATGGTAAACAAGGTTGAACAAATAAAGTTTGCAGACGGAACTTTATGGGATGTAGATGTAGTAAAAGCGAAAGTACAGTATTTTGAAGGAACTAACGGAAATGATACATTATCGGGCTTTAGTGACGGATATAGCAATCCGAATGAAAGCTTTAGGGGCCATGACGGAAATGATACTATTTATGCCTATGATGGTAATGACATAATAGAAGGTGGAATAGGCAGTGATACGATTTATGGAGATACGGGGAACGATACATACATATTCGGCCTAGGAGATGGGATTGATACCATTTATGACAGTGATACAACCACAGGAAATATAGATGTATTGAGCTTTAAAGAAGGAATAACACCTGAAAATGTAATAGTGAAGAGAATATCCTCCGACCTTGAACTGAGCATTGCAGGAACTACAGACAAAATAACAATCAAGAACTATTTCAACCCATATTTAAATGGAACTGGAAGCAATATTGGAGAAATGGTGAACAAGGTTGAACAGATAAAGTTTGCAGAGGGTACAGTATGGGATGTAGAAACAATTAAGCATAAGGTGGCTGTAAATATTAAAGGAACGGCCGGAAATGATACGATTTATGGATTTACTGATGGGTATAGTAGCATTAATGAGACGTTTGAAGGTAAAACAGGGAATGACACATTGAACGGAGGAACAGGAAACGATACCTACATATTCGGACTGGGAGATGGGATTGACACAATCAATGACAGTGATTCAACCACAGGAAACATAGATGTATTAAGCTTCAAAGCGGGTATAACACCTGAAAATGTAATAGTGAAGAGAATATCCTCCGACCTTGAACTAGGTATTACAGGAACCACCGACAAAATAACAATCAAGAACTATTTCAACCCATATTTAAATGGAACTGGAAGCTATATTGGAGAAATGGTGAACAAGGTTGAACAATTAAAATTTGCAGACGGAACAGTATGGGATGTAGATGTGGTCAAGACCAAAGCAAACTATATAGAGGGAACTTCCGGAAATGATACACTATATGGATTTAGTGATGGGTATACCTCCCCTGATGAAGAATTTATAGGAGGGGCAGGGAATGACACAATATACGCATACAATGGTAATGATAAAATAGAGGGCAATTACGGAAATGATATGATGTATGGCGGTGTGGGAAATGATACATACATTTTTAATCTTGGTGATGGACAAGACATAATAAACGATTATGATACAAGCAGCACAAACACCGATATAATATCCTTCGGAACCGGAATTAACCCAAGTGACATTATTGTTTATAAGAAAGATACAAGTTTGGTATTTAAAATTAATGGTACAACTGACAGCCTGACTTTGGAGAAATATTACGAATCAAGCTATTACAAAATAGAACAAATAAAATTTGCAGATAGTACGGTATGGGGGACAACAGAAATTAACTCTCAATTAGTACATGTAAATGGCACTGAAAATGCAGATATCTTGACAGGAACAGATAATGGGGATGAATTTTTGGGTTTTGCTGGAGATGATAGTTTGTATGGAAACGGAGGCAGCGATCTAATTAATGGTGGTGCAGGAAACGACAAGCTATATGGTGGTGTAGGAAATGATATATATGTTTTCAACCTGGGAGATGGACAAGATCTGATTTCCGATTATGATACAAGCAATACCAATACTGATACAATATCCTTCGGTACTGGAATTAACCCAAGTGACATTAAGTTCTATAGGACAGACACAAATCTGAAAATAGTAATTAATGGTACAACTGACAGCTTGACTTTGGAGAAATATTACGAATCAAGCTATTACAAAATAGAACAAATAAAATTTGATGATGGTATGGTATGGGGTTCAGCGGAAATCAATTCACAACCTGTATCGTCAGATGATCCCGATAAGGCAGATACCTTGACAGGTACCGAGAGTGATGATGTTTTAATGGGATTTGGAGGAAATGACACTCTTAGCGGAAATGGGGGAAATGATAAACTTGACGGAGGAACCGGCAACGACAATTTGAATGGAGGAACCGGCAATGACACCTACATATTCGAAAAAGGCTATGGACAGGATACTATTTACGATTATGATAGTACGACAGGAAATGTAGATATCCTCAAAATGGGAGAAGGCATATTACCAAGCGATATCACGCTGAATAGGAATAGAAGAAATCTTGAACTGAGCATTAATGGGACTACAGACAAGGTAACACTGCAATCATATTTCGACTCATATTCTGCTGTTCAATATCGTATAGAAAAAATTCAGTTTACTGATGGGACAATCTGGGATGATGAATATATACGTCAGAGCGGGAAGCTTAATGTACTGGGGACCTCAGATGGAGACTCATTATCAGGTGTAAATGGGTACATCAGCGTACTAAAGGGATTTGCAGGAAGCGACAATTTATATGGTGATTCAGGCAATGACATACTTGATGGAGGAACCGGCAACGACACTTTGAAAGGTGGAGAAGGAAACGACACCTACATATTCGAAAAAGGCTATGGACAGGATACTATTTATGATTATGATAATACGACAGGAAATGTAGATATCCTCAAAATGGGAGAAGGCATACTACCAAGCGATATCACACTGAATAGGAGTGGAAAAAATCTTGAACTAAGCATTAATGGGACTACAGACAAGGTGACACTGCAATATTACTTTGACTCATATTCTGCTGCTCAATGTCGAATAGAAAAAATACAGTTCACTGATGGGACAATTTGGAATGATGAATATATACGTCAGAGTGGAAAACTAAATGTACTCGGGACCTCCGATGGAGACTCATTATCAGGTGTAAATGGGTACATTAGTGTACTAAAGGGATTTGCAGGAAGCGACAATTTATATGGTGATTCAGGCAATGACATACTTGGTGGAGGAACCGGCAACGACACTTTGAAAGGTGGAGAAGGAAACGACACCTACATATTCGAAAAAGGCTATGGACAGGATACTATTTATGATTATGATAATACGACAGGAAATGTAGATATCCTCAAAATGGGAGAAGGCATACTACCAAGCGATATCACACTGAATAGGAGTGGAAAAAATCTTGAACTAACCATTAATGGGACTACAGACAAGGTGACACTGCAATATTACTTTGACTCATATTCTGCTGCTCAATGTCGAATAGAAAAAATACAGTTCACTGATGGGACAATTTGGAATGATGAATATATACGTCAAAGTGGAAAACTTAATGTACTCGGGACATACGATGGAGACTCATTATCAGGTGTAAATGGGTACATTAGCGTGCTAAAGGGATTTGAAGGAAATGACTATCTATATGGGGATACGGGAAATGAAATATTGGATGGTGGAGTAGGAAATGACTATCTAAATGGTGGATTAGGAAACGACACATATATATTTGAAAAAGGGTATGGGCAGGACACCATTTACGATTATGACGCCACAAGTGGCAACAAGGATACTGTAACCTTCGGTGAAGACCTATTAAAAATGATATTCACCAAAGAAGGAAATAACCTAAAGGTATCAACAAATGGGACGACTGATGCTTTGAACATCAATTCATGGTATTCGGGAAATGCCTATCAGATTGAAGAGTTCAAAGCTTCAGATGGGAGTATGCTGCCTAATACTCAGTTAGAACAGCTTATACAGGCAATGGCGGCATTTACCCAAGAGAATGGAATGTCATGGAATCAGGCTATTCAAGATAGAACACAAGATGTTCAAAATATACTATCGCAGTTTTGGGTGCGCCAGTCAGCATAAACAGAGTTAGCAAATATGATATTTTACTGAAATTTACTTGTATGATTGTAATCAGAGTAAGTCTGGTTACAGCATACAAGTTTTTCATGTGAGACTAAGAGAGGTTGATTTGATGCTAGATACAGTTGAAGAAAAAAAGAATGTTGAACAAATTTTAGAAGATGAAAATAATGGGAAAGTACGAAACCGACTGACTCAGGCCTTTTCTGCTTCATTACTATTGCAAGGTTTCACAGAGTAAATGCAGACCCTGAGCAAATTAAGCATTCACTAGCAATAGGATCAGAAGGCATGGAGGAGATTGATATACTTCGCGCTGCTAAGGAATTAGGACTCAAAGCTAGGGCTGTTGAGGTAAGCTTTAAAAAACTTCAAAAATTAGCCCTGCCAGCAATAGTTGAGAACAATCAAGGAGAGTTTTTTATTATAGCAAAAATAGAAGGTGATAAGGTTCTGGTATTATTTTCAGGTGAAAATTCTCCTAAAGTTCTGCCAGTAGAAGATTTTAATAGTATTTGGAACACAAGAATCATTCTATTTGTAATTAGAAATAACAAAGAGCAAGGTCGCAAATTTGATATTAAGTGGTTCATACCAACAATAATAAAGTTCAAAAAGCCTTTGATAGAGGTTCTCGTTGCAGTATTTACTATGCAAATATTTGGGCTCTTTTCACCTATTATCACACAAGTAGTAATAGATAAAGTATTTGTACATAATGGCGTTACCACATTAAATGTTCTTGCTATAGGATTGATTATAATAGCAGTATTTGAAACAATAATGAGTATAGCAAAAAGCTATATTTTTACTCATACAACAAGTAGGATAGATATCATTCTTGGGGTAAGGCTCGTTAAACATCTGTTTTTACTTCCACTGAGATATTTTGAAACCAGAAGAGTGGGAGATACAATTGCTAGAGTGAGAGAACAGGAAAATATTAGACAATTTCTTACAGGGGCTCCTTTGACGTCAGTTTTAGACATTCTTTTTTTAATAGTATATATATCTGTTATGCTGTTTTATAGTACAGGCCTTACTTTTATAGTTTTAGCATCTCTTCCAATATTTGCTGCATTATCAGCGTTTATAACTCCACTTTTTAAAAAAAGACTTGATGATAAGTTTAATACAGGAGCAGAGCAACAATCGTTTTTAGTTGAAACCGTTTCAGGTGTTCAAACAATTAAAGCTTTTGCATTAGAACCCATAATACAAAATAAATGGGAAGGACTATTGGCAAACTACACTAAAGCAGGATTTAAAACTTCTATTCTTTCTGGAAATGCAGGTGCAATTGGACAATTAATTCAAAAGAGCACTGATATCGCAGTTTTATGGTACGGAGCACATCTGGTTATGGGAGGGAACATCACAGTAGGTCAATTAATAGCATTCAGAATGCTATCTGGAAGAGTAAGCGGCCCTGTACTTCGTTTTGTACAGATCTGGCAAGATTTTCAGCAGGCAGGACTTTCAATAAAGAGATTAGGAGATATATTTAATACTATACCAGAACCATCTATGGATGCTTCTAAATCTAGATTGCCAGCTATTAACGGGCGAATTACTTTTGAAAAGGTACGATTTAGATATAGAATAGATAGTTCTGAAGTTATTAGAGATATGTCTTTTGATATGAAACCTGGAACAATTGTTGGGATTGTTGGAAGAAGTGGTTCTGGAAAAAGTACAATATCAAAACTTATCCAAAGACTATATATTCCAGAGGCAGGGAAAATTCTAATTGATGGTGTAGATATAGCCCTTACAGATATGGCATGGTTGAGGAGACAAATTGGAGTAGTACTACAGGAGAATTTTTTGTTTAATTTATCTGTACGTGAAAATATTTGTATTCATAATCCCACTGCAAGTATGTCAGATATTATACGAGTTGCAAAAATAGCAGGAGCTCATGAATTTATACTTGAACTTCCTGAAGCATATGACACAATGGTGGGGGAAAAAGGGACAGGCCTTTCGGGGGGACAGAAGCAAAGAATAGCCATAGCAAGAGCACTTTTAAACAATCCAAGGATCCTTATATTTGATGAGGCTACATCTGCTTTGGATTATGAATCTGAGAGTATTATTCAAAAAAACCTTAAAACGATTTGCAAAGGACGAACAGTTATAATCATTGCGCACCGACTTTCAACTTTAAAAGATGCACATAAAATTATGTCTATTGATAGAGGACAGCTTATAGAGTACGGATCACATGAAGAACTTCTGCAAAGGAAAGGACTGTATCACTATCTACACAGCCAACAGGAAAGAGGTGATGTGTGTTGAAACTTCTAAATAAAAAAGATAATCTCGAGTATGAGTTTCTTCCAGCGGCATTAGAAATATCAGAAACACCTGCATCACCGCTTGGAAGAATAGTTGTATGGCTAATATTTTCAATACTTGCAATTGCAATATTATGGGCAAATATTGGAAAGGTTGACGAAGTAGCTGTTGCAAGAGGAAAGGTAATACCAGATGGAAAGCTTAAGGTGGTTCAACCGCTCGAAGAAGGTGTAATAACTGCTATCCATGTATCTGAAGGGCAAAGGGTTAAAAAAGGTGATGTTCTGATAGAATTGGATTCAACGATGAAAAATGTAGAGATTCAAAGCATAGAAAAAGCATTAGAGACTGCCAAACTTGAAAGGGATTTACTTAAAAAGGCTTTAGCAGGGGACGATATTCAAAAGCTTGTTGAAGACATACCGTTGTCAGATGAGGTTAAAAACAACTTACTTCGATTAACTCAGTTAAAGGATTCTCAATATCAAACTGAACAAGAATCACTTTCCTTACTTGTGTTACAGTATATAGAACAGTATGATATTGAACAATCTAATATTCAAAAATTAGAAGAGAGTTCAAAATTGTTAAAAGAAAAAGAACAAAATCTAAAATCACTTATAGATACAGGCGGAGTTGAGGCTGCAAATTTAAAAAAGCTTGAATTAGCAATAGATATTTTAAAGGAAGATGAGAAGATTTACAAGGAACTTTATGAAGCAGATGCTGTTGCAAAAAAAGAATGGTTAGATAAACTTAATGAATTGGAATTAACAAAAAAGGAGTATGAAGCTCAAAAAGCAAAGGTAAGTCAGGAGCAGAGTACACTCCAGTTAAATTGGAAGAGTGCAAACGATGAACTGTCATTAATGAAAAAGGAACTTAGTATTCAAATTATTACAACTGAACAAGCGAAAAATAAGCTGAATGGAGCGAAAAATGATTTAAAAAAAATTGAGGCTCAAAGAGGCGTCTCTTCAATGGATTTAATTGTTGATAACGATAAAAAAATCACTACACTAGAAGGTGAACTGGAAAAAGCCGAAAAAAGCATGCAGTATCAAACACTAGTTTCCCCAGTTAATGGGACTATCCATGGTTTGGTTTCAAATACAATAGGTGGTGTTGTAACACCAGCACAACCAATATTAACAATAGTTCCTAATGGTACTCCTTTAATAATTGAAGCTGCCCTTTTAAATAAAGATGTGGGATTTGTAGAACTCAAACAGGAGGCAGCTGTAAAGTTTGATACTTACTCATTCCAAAAGTATGGGACGATAAAAGGGAGTGTTGTAAATATAAGTCCCGATTCAGTGGATGACGAAAAGTTAGGATCGATTTATAAAATTAAGGTTAAGCTTGAGAAAAGTAATATAAATATAAATGGAAAGGAAAACAATATCTGTCCAGGTATGTCTGTTTCCGTCGAGATTAAGACAGGTGAGAGACGAATTATTGAGTTCTTCCTTGAGCCCATTATTAAGTATACAAAGGAAAGTATAAAGTTGAGATAATTGTATTAGAAATAGGGGTATATGAAAATTAAGTATTTGAGATTACGCAGTTAGTGTTATTTCACTTCTATCATACGGGCAAATATTTATCAGGTTGAATACATAGCTATGGAAGTGCATATAAAATAGTAGCTACTATTAGGTACCTGTAAACTAACTATTAAGAATATAGGATTTAGTAAATAATAGTAAACTATTAGGTATATAATAAGTGTATTGGGGTGTATAAAATGAAAATAAATAAAAAAAATGTAAGTTTAGTAATAATATTTATCTTACTTATAACTAACTTTCTCTCACAAGCCTTCGCTAGTTCGAGTGAAAAAAAGCTGACCATTCTTTTTACTCATGACCTACATGACCATTTAATTGCAAACAAAGTTGAAATAGATAATAAAGTTATTCAATCAGGTGGGTATTGTAGAATGAAAACTGCTATTGACCAGCAAAAGAAGGAAAAAGAGAACAACATCTTGGTTGATGCAGGAGACTATTCCATGGGAGACCTCTTTCAATCGTTATATGCCAGTGATGCGCCAGAGCTAAGAATAATGGGGCTAATGGGATATGATGTAACAACGTTTGGAAATCACGAGTTTGATTTTAGGGATAGTGGGCTAACAAGGCATTTGTATGCAGCAAAAAATAGTGGTGATAAGCTCCCTCAAATTGTTAATTCTAATATTAAATTTCCTTTAGGGGAAAACATGACAAAGTCGTTACTAGACTTAGAAAAAGCCATGTCTGCTTATGGTGTTAAGGAATACACAGTTCTTGAACGAGGTGGGATAAAAATCGGCGTATTTGGCTTAATTGGAGAAGATGCTGTTGGGTCTGCTCCAATGACTGAGGTTACTTTTGATGATATTATTAAGAGTGCAAAGAGTACAACCAAGAAGCTTAAAAACCAAGAGAAAGTGGATCTGATTGTGTGCTTATCACATTCAGGTACTGCTAAAGACACCTCTAAATCTGAAGATGAGCAGTTAGCAAAAAAAGTCCCAGATATAAATGTAATAATTAGCGGTCACACACATACCAAGCTAGAAAAGCCAATAATTGTTGGGAAAACTGTAATAGGGTCATGTGGTGAGTATAGTAATAATTTAGGTATTATTGACTTGATGCAGGACACAAATGGACAATGGAAAATGCAAGACTACAAGCTCAAACCTATAGATAGTAGCTTGGAAGAGAATACAAAAATAAATGCTACAATTAATAAGTTTAAAACAATAGTACAGGAAAAGTATTTAAGCAATTTTAATCTTAAATTTGATGAGGTTTTGGCCGAAGCTCCCTTTAGCTTTGTTCCTACTGAGAAAATAGGAGCTAAGCATGATGAAGATCCTTTGGGAAACCTTATAACAGATGGCTATATCTATTCAGTAAAGAAAGCCGAGGGTGATAGATATGAGCCAATATCGGTTGCTGTCGTTACAGTTGGAACAATGCGTGGCTCCTTAGTTAAGGGGGAAATAACAGTAGAGGATGCATTTATTTCAAGCTCTCTTGGGATAGGTGCTGACGGGATTTCTGGATATCCACTCATATCTGCTTACCTAACAGGAAGAGAACTCCGAGATTTATGTGAAGTGGATGCCTCGATTTCGCCAATAATGAGTAGCGCTCAATTATATATGTCAGGTATAAGTTTTACTTTTAATCCAAATAGATTGATATTCAATAGGGTAACTGATATGCATCTACAGAAACCAGATGGTACTATTGAGGAGATAGAAGGCTCGAAACTTTATAGAGTTGTAACAGGCCTTTATAATGCGCAAATGCTATCTATTGTGGGTGATAAATCCTTTGGAATACTATCAATTGTACCTAAAACAAAGGAGGGTAAGCCAATTACTGACTTTGAAGCTCAGATTGTATATGATTCCTCAGATTGGCGTGACAATGAAGTTAAGGAGTGGCTGTCAACTGCGCAATATCTCAAATCCTTTAACAAGGTTGATGGCATAGTGGAGGTGCCTGATTATTACAATAAAACTCAAAGTAGAAAAATTGTTGATAACAATAAAAATGTCTTGGCCATCCTTAGAAATCCAAACAGTATAGCAATAAAAATATATATTGTGGGCGTTGTAGTGGTTGCTTTAATAGCTTTTGCAGTATATAGGCTGGTAACACGCAAGAAGAGGAAGCAAAAGCGGTATAGTATTAATGCTTGAGGTATATCAATTGTAAATAACGTTGGAGTTGTACAAATAGTATAATACATGAAAAGGCTAGGATATCGATAATTGTTGATGTCCTAGCCTTAAAAAAACCTTCCCTTAGCCTTTTGGTAAAATTTATTAAAATACATCTTGACGTGATATATCAAGGCGTGATATATTGTATTCAAGATATATCACAGCTTGATATATCACGAGGAGATGCATATATGAGAGAAGAACTTAGGAAGACTTACTTACCAATGAGTGAGTCTGGATATTATATACTGTTATCCCTGAAAGAACCTAAACATGGCTATGGAATTATACTTTATGTTAAAGAAATAACTAAAAGTAGAATTAGTTTAGGGGCTGGGACAATATATGGAACACTCACAAAGTTTGAAAAAGACAAACTCATTATTTCGGCTGGAGAAGAAGACAGGAGAAAGTTATTCAAACTTACCGAAGATGGTATTTGGTTGCTGGAGCAAGAACTAAAAAGAATTGATGAGTTGTTTTCTAATGGACATAGTATTTTAGGGGGCTAACGATGATAAAGGTATTTAAATGGTGGTGGGCTTGGGACTACGAAAAAATTGAAGACTGGCTTGAAAAAATGGAGTCAGGTGGCTTGCGATTAGTTCAGACCAGCTTTAAGGGGACATATTTTCACTTAGAGAAATGTGTTCCAACTAAGGCGAGATATTGTATTGACTTCCAAACAAAATTAACGCCTGATTATATGACAATAATTAACGATGATGGCTGGAGGCTATACCAGATTGGTATGGGCTGGTACATACTTAGAAAAGAGTATCAAGACGAAAGACCAAACCTATATACTGATTTTGAAGCACTTATAGCCCGAAATAAGTTTCTGCTAAGATTAATAATTTTTGGTACTCTTATAGAAATCCTATGCTTTGGAAATATGATTTGGAATGTAGTTAGATTCCCAAGTACTGAATTAATAGCAGAAATATGCATAATGGGGGCTATCGTACTGTCTTTATTTACATTTATTATTACCAACCTAGCAATGCAGATAAGTAAATTAAGTAAAAAGAAACTGTGAGAAGGATAAAGGCTTAGCAAAAAAGGATTAAAAAAGAAATAAACTCAGGTATTGAACACTAGTATCAGAGATGCTAGAAATGGGACAAATCACTTTTACAATTGCTTTGTAAAACGATTGAAAATAAATTTAAGAGGTGAAGAACGTGGGATTGATAGTTGAGAATGTCTCCAAATCCTTTGGAGAAAAATTGGTTGTAAATAATATTAACTTTGAATTGAAAGAGCCAGGTGTTTACGGCTTGCTAGGGACAAATGGAGCCGGAAAGACCACCACAATCAGAATGATTTTAAACATAGTGAAAAAAGACAGTGGGGCAATAAAGTGGAACAGTAAGCCAACGGCTGCACAAATTACAAACTTTGGATATCTCCCAGAGGAAAGAGGACTTTATCCTAAAGTAAAAGTAATCGAACAGCTAATGTACTTTGCAAGGCTTAGAGGAATTACACATGAAAAAGCAAAAAAGGATATTGAATATTGGCTTGAGAGACTAGAAGCAAGTGAATATACAAACATGCTGGCAGAAAAGCTTTCTAAGGGAAATCAGCAAAAGATACAATTTATTGCATCGATTATTCATGACCCTGAGCTCATATTTTTGGATGAACCTTTTAGTGGACTAGACCCTGTTAATACCGATCTTTTCAAGGGAGTAATATATGAACTTATTGACAAGAAAAAGTATATTATAATGTCTAGTCATCAAATGACTACGGTTGAAGAATTCTGTAAAGATATATTGATTTTGAAAAATGGTGATACAGTACTTAGCGGCAACCTTAAGGATATTAAGCATAGCTATGGCAGGAACAATCTGATAGTTAATTGCGAGGGGAATATTGTTGAACTTGCAGCTGAGGAAGGTATTACAAGCTTTAAGCAAAATGCAACAGGTTATGAATTTAAGATTTCAAATGAAGAACAGGCCTATAGATTACTTGAAAAAATACTTGTTAAGCGGCTTATGCTAGATAAGTTCGAAATTCGTGAACCATCGTTACATGAGATATTTATTGAAAAGGTAGGTGAAACAAAATGAGAGAGTTTTTAGAGGTCTTTAAATATACCTTCAAAGAGAGTGTAAAAAAGAAATCTTTTATTATTTCAACTGTAGCTATTTTAGTAATAGTTATTGGTGCATTACTAGTACCTGCAATAGTGACGAAAGTTCAGTCTTCAGATAATAGTGGAAGTAGTAGCGGGAGCAAGGACACTAAAGCTGAAAAAAGCATTGTCTATATGGTAGATAAGAGTGGATATTTTGAGAATAATCTTGGGGAGATTCAAAAACAATTCCCAGAATATCAAATAAAGTCAGAAGTAGAGAACAATATTGAAAATATAAAAGCTGATATAAAGGAAAATGGCAAAAGTTTTTTAGTTGTAGCAAGTTTAGTTAAGGACATACCAAACTTTGAGTATTACACAAAGCAGTATGGAGATGGACCTAGTTCTGATACTATGAGCAAGGTATTTAAGAATATATTTGCTACTAGCATTTTAAAGCAGGCGAATTTATCTGAGGATATCATTTCAAAGACCCTAAGTGATGTAAAAATTAATGAAAATGAACTAGGTAAAAGCAAATGGGGAGGATATTTTTCTAGCATATTTATAGTTATCATCTTATTCTTCGCTATCTACTTCTATGGATATGGAGTTTCAATGTCAGTTGCCTCTGAAAAAACTTCTAGGGTAATGGAACTTCTGGTAACCTCAGTTAAACCGTCAAGAATAATACTTGGAAAGACTGCAGGAATGGGGATTCTAGGACTTATACAGCTTGGACTTATTATATTTGTAGGTGCAGTTACATACAAACTTGCTTTTCCAACAGACTTTTCTGCTGGGGGTATGAGTTTTAATTTATCAAGCTTTACGCCGTTCTCTTTGATTATGATAATAATATATTTCATACTTGGATATACACTATACGCATTAATGTATGCGGTAGTCGGAGCAACAGTAAGCAAAGCTGAGGATGTAAACTCTGCAATGATGCCTATGTCCTTCGTTTCAATTATTTCCTTCTATTTCTCATATGGAACGTTTATGGTTCCTAATAGTACTGCAGCAAGAGTGGCATCTTTAATACCATTAACATCACCGTTCTCAATTCCATCAAGATTGATTTCGACTGATGTACCTCTGTGGGAAATAGCGGCATCTCTACTAATTCTTTTAGCAACAATTGTACTAGTAGGAACGATATCTATAAAGCTGTACTCTTTTGCAGTCTTGCACTATGGCGATAGGCTCAAACTAAGTACACTATTTAAAATTTCAAAAGAGAATAAAGACTAGAACAAAGATTTATGTTGAACGAAACTAACAAATGGAATATTATTGTATATGAAATATTATATAATTTCAAAAAGCCAAATGGAAATTCATTTGGCTTTTTGAATATTCGGGGGAGCATATGTATTATCCAATAAAATTTAAACCAGTTTATAAAGATTACATTTGGGGTGGCCGCTATTTTGAAAAATTTAATAGAGAGCTCCCAGAAGGCATTCTGGCTGAGAGTTGGGAGCTTTCATGTCATAAAAATGGAGTAAGTATAGTATCAAATGGAGGCCTTGAGGGAAAAACCCTTCCAGAAATCATAAAAGCTGATTCGGAAAATATTTTGGGTACAAAGTTTCCTATAAATTGTAAGGAGATACCACTATTAATAAAGCTACTTGACGCAAACGATAGACTCTCTGTACAAGTACATCCAGATGACAGTTATGCTACTGTGTATGAGGAGGGTTGCTTGGGAAAAAATGAGATGTGGTATATCATGGACGTAAAGCCGGGTGCCAAGTTAGTTGCAGGGCTTAAAACTGGAGTGACAAAAGAGAAATTTGCTAAGGCTATTAACGAGAATCGTATAGAAGAATGTCTTTGGGAGGTAGAAGTAAAGCCAGGTGACGTAATTAATATACCAGCAGGGTTAGTTCATTCAATAGGAGCTGGGATAGTGATTGCTGAAATACAGCAGACCTCAGATATCACCTACAGAGTGTTTGACTATAACAGAGTTGATAGCCAAGATGTTAGGCGTCCATTACATTTAGAGAAGGCTCTTGAGGTTATTAACTTTAAGGCAGGTCCAAGACGTGTTAAGTGTAAAGGTATAAATGTTAAAGTAAATGAAAACTGCAACAAAACTGTATTTCTAGCAAATGAATATTTTGCTTGTGAACGATATGATGTTAATGGAAGCTTTGACGAGAAATGTGATGGCAGCAAGTTCTATATTTTCATATGCATAGAGGGCGATGGAAAGATAGAGACAGATGATATGGTAGTTAGTTTTAAAGCAGGAGAGACTATTTTTATGCCCGCTGCACTAGGAGCGTACAGACTTTGTGGCAATTTTAAAGCACTTAAAACATATATCCCAGATTTTACAAAGGATATAGTTGAACCACTGAGAGAAGCTGGCTGTACTGATAAAGAGATCTTTAAAGTATTAAGCAACAACTAAATAATAACCGTTATTTTTAAAGGAAGATATTCAAAGCATATTTTAAAGGTACTTAATCGGATATTACGATTAAAAGAGAGAAGTTATAAGGAGGCCGAAAAAATGATATTAGTTTCAAACCTAACAAAACAGTATAAAAAGTTTAAGGCAGTGGATGGAATAGACTTACATGCAAATCCAGGAGAAATTACTATTTTGCTTGGACCAAATGGGGCAGGTAAGTCAACAACTATCAAAAGTATTGCAGGCTTGTTGAAGTTTGAGGGTGAGATAACTATATGGGACCACTTGAATAAAACAGTAGAGGCCAAAAAACTATTCGGATATATACCAGAAACGCCAGCATTATATGACCTTTTGACACCTTGGGAACATGCTGAGTTTATTGCAAAAGCATATAAGCTTGAGGAGGGTTGGAAAGAGAAAATAAAGGCTATATTTGAACGACTAGAGATTTATGATAAAAAGGACAAGTATGTGCGTGAATTATCAAAAGGAATGACACAAAAGCTTAGCATTGCTTTGGCTTTAATGACAGAACCCAAGTCAGTAATGTTTGACGAACCACTAGTTGGCCTCGATCCAAAGGCCATTAACGAGATGTTAAAGATTCTGGAGGAGCTAAAGGCAGGTGGAAAAAGCGTTTTGGTAAGCACACATATAATTGATACTATAAATGATATTTGGGATAGGGCTTACATAATGGATAAGGGTAAAATTATTTGTGATATAACCAGAGAGCAGCTTGGAGTTCGAGATTTAAAAGCAATGTTCTTTGAACTCACTGAGGGGGCAAAGGAATGCAAGCAATAATTTATTTAATAAAAAAGCAATATACCAATAGAATTAAACGTATCTTTTCGAGCGTAGTTTCAACTATAATTACCATACTTGCGGTACTGGGTTTCGGATTTTCATTTATAATGGCTTTTATGATCAAAAGGCCTGCAGTTGAAAGGATAGCGGCCGAGACTATATTGGCTGGTATATTATTGATGTTAGGAGTGATTTTATATAACTCCTTTTTATCAAGGGATAATGGTATTTTGACAATGGCAGATGCCAACTTCTTGTTTACGGGGCCTTTTGAAAAGAAGTCTGTTCTAGCCTATATACTTATTGCATCAGCACCCTCTTCAATCTTAACAGGATTTTTTATGTGTTTCTATCTTCCATTTCTATTAGGCCCTGCGCTTACAGTGCCAAAATTTTTTGTAGTACTACTTATTATAAGCCTTCTATTTGGGTGTATTTTTCTATCCTACTATTACTTGTATGTTGTTGACGCAGATAAACCAGGATTGAAAAAGAAAGTTAGAAAGATATTCTTAGCCTTTTTAGGTTTTTTGGTACTTGCATTTGTTGCAGTATTCATAAACACAGGTTTTAATGTAAAAGATACAGCACAAAAGTTTTTTACCCATCCTTGGTATAATTGGGTTCCTTTGTTTGGTTGGACAAAGTGGGCTATAAGCTCCTTGCTGGCTGGAAATATATTCGGTTTCATATCGGCGACGGCCTTGCTTGTAATTACAAACACCGTATTGTGTTTTGCATTATATAATGTAAAGTCTGATTTTTACGAAAAAACACTAGAGGATTCAGTAAACCTCCAAAAGCTTATGGACGAGGTCAAAACAAATGGAAGTGCAGATGCTCGTTCTGTTGCAAAGTTAAAGAAAAAGGCATCTGCTGTTCGATTTCAGCAGGGTGCAGCTGCTATTTACTCAAGACAAAGGCTAGAAAGTAACAAGCTGAACTTAGTCTCAAAATGTAGAGACATATTTTTAGGTTTGTTTTACGTAGCTTTCGGAGCAATCTTCGGGCTTGAATTCAATATTGTATTGGTAATGGTCGGATTCGGTGCGTTGTCCATGTCTCTGAATGACTCTTGGCATAGGGATTTCAAAAAGCCATATGTATTTTTGATTCCAGCAAGCTCATTTAGTAAGGTTATATATTCTGTTTTGCCAGGTCTGATTAAAACAGTACTTAATGGTAGTATTACTATAACTATTGGAGCTTTGGTATATAGAGTAAATCCTATAAATTTAATCAGTTATTTATTGATTTTTGCCAGCTTCGTTATTTTGTTTATTTTCGCGGAGGTGCTTACATATAGGCTTATTGGTCCAGGCGCTAGCGTTATGGCTATCACATTTATAAGAATGTTTTTCGCAATGGGCACCTGTATTCCTGCAGGCATAGTATTAATTCTTATTTCAGTACTTTCAAATGGCAAACTAAACATGATGGTAGCAGCCACATGCATGTTAGCTATGAATATTGCTTCAAGTGCATTACTAGCATACTTGAGCAGAGGAATTTTTGAAAAAAGTGAGATTATGGATTGAGGAATAAAGCTACAAAGTAAATATGTAAGTAATACAAAGGCCGATGATAAAGATTTCGTGGTTATCATAGGCTTTTTTGTTAAGAAAATTATTTATTAAGCAATGCATATATTATTAATATTATGTAGAATTAATAAAATAAAAAGGTTTTTATGGTTTATTATAGAATATAAGGGTATATATTTAGATACATTTTTAGAACACATAATATAGGGGGAACTATTATGAAGGCAAAAGTATATGAACTAAAAAAAGTTCACATTGTTAATTTGATATGTATATATTTTATATCAATATTATTGACTGTTATTGGAATATCTAGTGTAGGTATGTCTGCTGGAATTAAGTTTATTATCGAGAGCTTGTCAGTGTGTGGAGTATTAACAGCAATGTTTTTTATTCCAATTAAGGATAGCATAAAGGGATTTGTTTTTGCTTTAGTTCCTGCTATTATCGCTACAATTTCTTTCTTAACAAACAGCCCATTTTTATTAGGATATCATTATATGATTTTCCTCTCTATTGCAATGATTGCTTTATATTTTAACAGATTATTGATTTTGATATTTGGGGTTGTTGTAAATGCCCTAATCCTTGTAGTATATGCCCTGGCATTAAACAATTTGTTTGCTGGACAATATACAAATGTGGGGTCTATTATTTCACTACTATTGTATATTAACACCATCATCGGCATACTGTATTTTCTGACAAAGTGGGGCAGAGAACTTGTAAATGTCTCAATTGAGGAAGGAATTAAAACGAAAAATTTACTCGATAAACTTGAAACGACTATGGAAAACATTAATATAAATACCACAGTTCTGAATAAGGATATAAAGGACTCGTATATCCAACTAGAGGAAGTTAGAGAAACCAGCATGGGTATAGTCAGTACCGTACAGGAAGTGGCTAAAGGGGTTGTAGAACAGGCTGAAAGTCTCAGCCAAATCAGTGAAATGATGAATGAAGCAAATGGAAAGGTAAGCGAGGTAAATAATTCTGCTAAACAACTAGCGTTGGTTTCTAATGATGCAAGTAAAGTGGTTTTGGAAGGTTCGGAAAAAATATGCAACATGGACAAGCAAATGATTATCATAAATAGTTCTGTGACCGACTCGCTTTTAACTGTTCAAGAGCTTCAAACTAATATGGATGAAGTTAATAAGTTCCTCTCATCAATCATGCAAGTCGCTGATCAGACTAATCTATTGGCATTAAACGCGGCGATAGAAGCTGCCCGCGCAGGGGAGTTGGGTAAAGGTTTTGCAGTGGTGGCAGATGAGGTAGGAAAGTTAGCAGAGCAAAGTGCAAATACAGTAAAACAGATTAATAAGGTTATGAATGTTATTAAGGATAAAACTAAAAATGTTTTTGATAAAGTACAGAATGGAAATACTGCTACCATAGAAGGGGTAGCAATTGTAAATGAAGTAAACGAAAGCTTTCAAAAAATCAAGGAATCATTTAAAGCAGTTGACAGCGTTGTATTAAATGAGCTGAAAATGATAGAAAATACTACCGAAATATTCTCTAATATACGAGGTGAATCAGAGAACATTGCGAGCATTTCAGAGGAGAATTCTGCTTCTACAGAGGAAATGCTTGCTTCAATGCAAGAACAGAATGCATGCATTGAAAGCATTTATAATTCTATGCAAAATATTAATGAGGCCAGTGAGAACCTTAAGGGAATGATACAGAAGAATTAGAAAGGTTGAAAATGGGCTATCAGTATCAAGAAAGACAGCGGCCAATTACCTTAGAGCTTTGAATATGATTATATTGGATATAGATGGTTATTATCGACCGCTCCGACAGATATTATACAAAATCTGCCGGAGCGGTCTTTTATTTGAATCAATCGTTTTTCGCAATTTGACACATAAATATATTTATTGTACAATAGCATTGAAAATGAGGCCATGAAGGTCTCTAAGTATACTTAAGTAAAGAGAAATTAAGCAAAGTGTACATAAATACACTGAACAAAGGTTGTAAAGACATTTCTTCGATGACTACTATCGCTACTATAAACGTTGTTAAATACTTTGACTTTTATAAATTTGAAAATTAATTAGACCCATGAAGGGCTAGTACTTACACCCTTTTGGGTCTATAATTTTGCTAAAAAAGGATAGGTTAATTCTATGCATATGGATAACGCTTTGGTATCTCCAGTAGTTGGAGGTGCAATGCTGGCTGTTGCAGTTTGTGTAGCAGCAGTTTCAATTAAAAAAGTAAAAGATATGGATGAGCAAAAAATCCCTTTAATGGGAGTTATGGCTGCCTTTGTTTTTGCAGCTCAAATGATAAACTTTACTATTCCAGGTGGTTCGAGTGGACATTTGGGCGGAGGCTTGATACTGGCTATTCTATTGGGACCATATGCAGGCTTTCTATCAATGGCTGCAATTCTGTTGATTCAAGCGATGTTTTTTGCTGATGGAGGGCTACTCGCATATGGCTGTAACTTAATAAATATGGGCTTTTTTGCTTGCTTTATTGCATATCCTTTTATATATAAGCTTATTACAAAAAAGGGAGTATCAAAAACTCGATTGACAGTAGGATGCATAGTAGCAAGTGTAGTTGGTTTGCAATTGGGCTCCTTTAGCGTTGTACTTGAAACACTGATATCTGGTAAAACAATGCTTCCATTTTCTCAGTTTGCTTGGATCATGCAGGGAATACATCTAGTAATAGGTGTGGTTGAGGGGATAGTGACAGCGGCCGTTATTTCGTTTGTCTGGAAGGTAAGACCTGATATAATTGAGGATAACTTGGCAAATGAGAATAAGAGGCCAGGATATAAATCGGTAATTATAGGTTTCCTCATTGCTACGCTACTGTTGGCGGGAATTGTATCACTATTTGCATCATCAAATCCTGATGGACTGGAATGGTCAATTGGGAAAGTGGCTGGAGTGGAGGAACTACAAGGTGATACAAGTGTTCATGATAACCTTGCAAAAGCTCAAGAAAAAACCGCAATTTTACCTGGGTATGGTTTTAAAAAGTCTGGGAATGATGTAAAATTAAATAGTGCTGGTAGTGATACTATGGGAACTATCGTATCTGGAATAGTTGGATCAGCGGTTACAATCGGTGTAATAGTGCTTGTTGGTTATTTGATAAAATTAGCAAAAAGAAAAAGGCTTAAAAAGCCTACTGAGTAACTAGCTATGGTCACTATTCTGCTCATGGAGATAAATATGTCAGATATAATGGGTTCAATTTTTAATGTAAAGCATCTTGACGAATTGTCCAAGCAAAAAAACTTAATAAACAATATACATCCTTTGGTTAAACTAATTATAACATTGGTTTATATTTGCGTTCTTGCTTCATTTGACAGATATGAAATAATCGGTATGCTGCCATTTGTACTATATCCTGTGGTTGTTGTTATGATATGTGATATACCATTCGGGAAGTTAATAAAAAGGGTTCTTATTGTAGAACCCTTTATTATAGCTGCAGGGATATTGAATCCTATCTTCGATAAAAATATAATACAATTAGGTAGCTTTGCATTTTCTAGTGGCTGGCTTACCTTTATTTCACTAATGCTAAAGAGTACACTAATGGTTACTGTGGGTTTTTTATTGATCGCAACCACAGGAATTGATGATATTGCCAGAGCACTCAGCTTAATGAAAATTCCTTCGATTTTTGTATTATTATTTTTATTAACGTATAGATATATTTTTGTACTTATGGATGAGGCAAGCAGATTGCTAAAGGCATACGCACTGAGAGCACCTGAGCAAAAGGGCGTCAAGATAAAGGTCTGGGGAACAATGGTAGGCCAACTCCTCATCAGAACCTACAACCGGGCGCAGACAATATACCAATCAATGATTTTAAAAGGCTATAACGGGAGATATAATATAGCAATAGGCAGAGGTTTGAGGCTCACGGATACAGTTTACTTTGTCGTGTGGGTGGCATTTATCGTAGCTATAAGAGTCATCAATATTCCATTGCTAATTGCTTCACTAATTTAAATTAACTAACTCTCAAGTCTAGTTTTACGTTTTTAAGGTGTACTTGCTGTAATACATGGGTAAGCTTGGTAAAAATGCTTATGATGAACTGCTACAAATTTAAGGCTTTATTTTGTAAGCGCAACCCATTGATACAGTAGGTACATGACAAATTTGGCATACGAGTTAATTTATTAATGCTATTTTTATTATTTGTACTTGAACATGGAGGACGATATGAGTCACCACAAAATAGAACTTAAAGAAGTTTGCTACACATATCCTGACGGGCATCAGGCACTAGAAAATATATCTTTCTTACTTGGACATGGTGAAGCTGTTGGTGTGGTTGGTGCAAACGGAGCAGGTAAATCCACACTGCTATCCATTTTGACAGGAATATTGTTTCCACAAAAAGGTTCAGTTAGAGTTGGAGATTTACCGGTAAATAAAAAGACTTTGGCAGAGGTTAGGCGTAGTGTTGGGCTAGTATTTCAAGAGCCAGATGATCAGTTATTTATGACATCGGTATATGACGATGTAGCCTTTGGACCGAGAAACTATAAGCTGGATGAAGAGGAAGTTAATATTAGGGTGATGCAGGCACTTGATGAGGTTGGCATTACCCATTTGAAGGATAGACCACCGTATAAACTCTCTGGTGGTGAAAAACGTTTAGCTGCAATTGCTGCTGTTATCTCTATGAAACCTAACATATTAATAATGGATGAACCTACTGCTTCATTAGACCCAAAAGCAAGGCGGAAGGTAATGAATATTTTAAAAGGCTTCAGTCATACTAAAATCATTACTAGCCATGATCTTGATATGATTATGGATATGTGTGCGAGAACTATTGTACTGAAGAATGGTAAAATTGTGGCTGACGGCAACACAGTAGATATATTGAGCAATGAAGAGTTGATGGATAAATGTGGACTTGAGATACCACTTGCACTACAGAACTGCCCAGTATGTAAGTCAAGCAAATATTTGTGATTGATGGAATAAATAAACCCTTATTCTGAAAAATAGTCACTTTAGAAAGTGAAAGTTATTATTTTATCATTCCTTGTGTACAAATAAAGAAAATAGTGGTATATAATTTATACAAGTCAAAGTAATAATCAGAGCATCTTATGATAGCTGAAAGCAAGGAAGATTTTTTATTTTTCTCAGTAAGTAAAACACTGATGTTGATTCGGTCATATTACGTAAATTAAGTAGGAGATATTAATGGATAGTTTAACAAAAACAAGTATATCAAATGAACAGATAGCTCAAATGGTCAGAAAAGCATTCGGGGAAAATACAACAATAAACGAAATAAAAGAACTAAAAGAGGGGTTTTTTAATACGGCATATATGTTAACCTTGGGAGACGATACAAAAACTGTTCTTAAAGTATCACCTCCAAAGGATATAACAGTAATGCGATATGAAAAAAATATTATGGAAAATGAAGTACATGTATTAAATACAATATTCTCTAGTGGAACTGTACCAGTACCAAAGGTATTGTGCTATGACAGGGCTAGAGATATTATTGATAATGAGTACTTTTTTATGGAATTTTTACAAGGGTCTCCTTTAAATAATATTTATGATGAATTCACACAACAACAACAAAACTCAATTTCTACAGAACTTGGTATATATGCAAAAAGGATTACAGATATTAAATCAGAATATTTTGGAGATATATCACAAGAAAATAAGCAATTTACCACTTGGAGTGAAGCCTTCTTATTTATGATAAAGGAATTATTAGATGATGCTAAAGATAATAAGGTTAAGCTGCCATATGATTATAATGAAATTTATAAAATGATTGAAAATAAGCGCGATGTTTTGAACATGGTTGAGAAAGCATCTTTAGTACATAAGGATATGTGGCAGGGAAACATATTTGTTGATCCACAAACTGCAAAAATACAAGGGATTGTTGATTGTGAACGGGCTGTTTATGGAGATATGTTACTAGAATTAGTATGTGGCTTCCTTTCAGAGGATACCATCTTTATAAATAACTTTATTGGAAGGTCGTATTTAGAAAAAGATGAACAGTTTCGATTAATACTCTATAGGATATACTTGTATTTAATAATGATTATAGAGTGCTCGTACAGACAGTATCCTTCAGATGACCTTGAAAATTGGGCAAGGGGACAACTTAATGAGGCGTTTGAAGACCTATTAGGCTGTAAGGGCTAAAATGAAACTGGCTATCATTAATATCATAGATATTATGGAGGAGATATGAAAATAGCAGTAATTGATGGGCAAGGGGGCGGAATTGGTAAGCTAATTGTTGAGAAGCTTCACATTGCTTTTAGTAATGAAATTACTGTGATGGCTTTAGGCACCAATGCGATGGCGACATCTTTAATGCTCAAGGCTGGGGCAAATGAAGGAGCTTCAGGCGAAAATGCAATTTTATTTAATGCAGCAAAGGTTGATATAATTATAGGGTCGATTGGAATAGTTTGTGCAAATTCCATGTTAGGAGAGCTTACACCTATTATGGCAAAGGCAATATCAGAAAGTTCTGCAATTAAGGTATTAATACCACTAAATAGGTGTAATATACTGATTGCAGGGACAAAAGATATACCACTTCCTCATTACATAGATGATGCTGTTAATATGGTTGGTGATATCTTAAGGGGTGATAAAGTTGTGCGAGGCTAATGTTTATTTAATTGATGAAAAGGGAACTGAAGTATTGATTTTGGATGCAGTGGATAAAGTAATACCGAACAACGACGAAATAGTGTTAGAAAATATATTTAATGAGAGAAAAACCGTAAGAGCTAGGATAAAGGAAATGGAACTGGTTAGCCATAGAATAATATTGGAGAAGCTGGATTAAGAAGACTTAGTTTACATGAAGTTTTCATAACTCAGATAAATAAATATGCACAGGATAGTGATGATTTTGTATTTAGGTTGTTTTAAGGCACTGTATTTTTTAGCTGAATCATTAGTGAATATTATTCCTAGGTTCTCGTTAATATTATATAACAAAGCTTTAAGTTTATATTTGAAAAAAGGTTTGAACGTAGATTTTATCGATATTTTACTGGATATAGCTATAAATCTTGATGTTTTGGGCAGACAAGATGAAGCAATTCAAACCTATCAAAAAGCTATTTCAATAAATCCATTAGAGGCTAGAGCGTACTATGGCTTGGCCATTATATGTGACGATAAAAAAGAATTTGATAATGCCATAGGTTTTTATAATAAGGCTATTGAATTAGATCCGAAATATTCAAAGGCATACTTTTTTCTGGCCAATGCATGCGATGAGGGAGGAAAAAAGGAGGAGGCCGCAGAGTATTATGAGAAGGCGGCGGAACTAGATTCTAGCCACTTTTGGGCCTTTAACAATCTTGCTGCAGTCTATGAGGAGATTGGAAAATATGATAGAGCTTTAATTGCCATAAGAAAGGGTCTTGAACTTGAGCCAAATCACTTCAAAGCGCTTTTTAATGCTGGAGTTATTATGAATAAACTAGGCTATTCAAACAAGGCAATTGAATATTACAATCAATCCATTGTGAGAAATAAGAGATATTCATACACGTATTTGAATTTGTCTGTTATTTATTTGGATGAGAATGATTATGAAAAGGCTATCGAGGTAATATCACGGGGTATAAAAAATAGTCCAAAAACATCATTTTTGTATTATAATAGGGCATGCTTTTATGCCCACCAAGGTGAGAATGATTTGGCTATAAAGGATTTGATTACAGCAGCAGATTTGAGCAAGGAACTTGAGGAATATATGAAGGCTGATAAAGAGTTAGATCCATTAAGAGAAATGGAGCAATACCGTAAGCGGTTCGAATATTTAACTTAATAGCCTAAGTTTTTTGTTAAGACCATATCAAGTCACATCGATGGTATATGTAACCCCTGAGAGGGCTTACATATACCATAGCAGCTATAATTAATGAATATTAACTGGAAAACATGAGAAGTGAAGATAAAAAATCTATTGTCAACCCAATACATAAAATTGGGTTGACAATAGATTTTTTTTTGTTTATACTTTAAGAAAGTGTAATTGCAAATAGGCTTCCAATGGTGCCTATAAGGCTTGGTGTAGGCCAAGTTTTCAATAAAATGATTACATAAAAATCAAGAAATAACAAAATGAATGGGAGAATAGAATGAAAACAAGAAATTTAATGTATGTTGCGCTTTTTACAGCATTGACTGCTATAGGAGCAATATTTCTTAAAATACCGTTACCATATATCCCGATAACACTTCAAGTGTTTTTTTGCCTGCTAGCAGGAATATTGCTAGGTGCAAAATTGGGAATGGCTTCGCAAATTGTATATTTAGCAGTAGGCCTTTGTGGAATACCGGTTTTCACTCTAGGTGGTGGCCCAGCGTATGTGCTTCAGCCATCTTTTGGGTATTTATTAGGACTAATAATATGTGCATTTGTGGTTGGAAAGCTCACTGAACGTCTGGAAAAGCCAAAAATTTCTAAGTTATTTTTGATAAATATAATTGGTGTATTAACTATTTACGCTATTGGTGTACCGTACTTATATTTAATGAAAAATCTATATCTAGGTAGTCAAACTTCTTTATGGATGGTCTTATACTATGGTTTTATAACCACAGTACCAGGAGATATCTTAAAATGTTATTTAGCAGCTTTAATAGGAGTTAGGTTAATTCCTATAGTAAGAAAATACCTATATAAATAAAAAATCTGATATAATTAAATCAGAAGTAATTCAAGTTATCAAAATTGAGGGTAATTATGTCAGATAAATATACAAATACAAATCTGTTTGCACCTGATCAGATAGCAGAGCAAACGATTGAAAACTCATGTAAAAAGGCAAATACAAAAGTCTCAAGGCTATTAGTTTTAGGTATACTTGCAGGAGCGTTCATTGCCTTTGCTTCAGAAGGTTCAAATGCAGCAATCTACAATATACCTTGGGCTGGTGTGGGGAAGGCTTTAGCAGGTGCATTATTTTCAACAGGTCTAATGTTGGTTATTGTTGCAGGTGGTGAGCTTTTTACTGGGAATACTCTTATGATAGCTGCTCTTGCACAGAAAAGAATCGGATGGGGTGGGCTATTTAAAAACTGGGTTACTGTATATGTCGGCAATTTTATCGGTGCAGTGCTGATTGCTTGGTTTATTTTTATGTCTGGACAACTTGATTTTTCTAGTGGTTTGCTGGGCGGATTTACTATTAGGACGGCAGCATATAAAATATCTATGGGATTTTCAAAAGCCTTTTTCATGGGTATTATGTGTAATTGGTTGGTTTCACTTGCAATATGGATGGCCTATGGAACAAAAGATATGACAGGTAGGCTTTTAGCTATATTTTTTCCTATTTGGTTGTTTATAACTTCTGGATTTGAGCACTGCGTAGCAAATATGTACTATATACCTGCTGGTATAATGGCTAAAGCTAATCCAGCTTGGGTAAAGCAGGCTATTACATTAGGTGCCTCTCCTGAAAATATAAATTCTTTAAATTGGGGAAGTTTTTTTACTCACAATTTGATACCTGTTACATTGGGGAATATTATAGGCGGAGTAGTGTTTACTGGGATGGCATATTGGTTTGTGTATCTGTATAAAAAGCCATAGTTACTTTATGTTAATTCATTATTTTGCAAAATAAAGAGGTCAGAGAGATAGTTCTCTGGTCTTTTAACTTCTGTTAGTATTAATTAGTACAAACTAGGGTTTTATGGGGTAATTTAAAAATAACAGATTCAGCTTGGTGCTGTGAAGATTATTCTTGGAGTTAAGAACTTTATTTTATATATCATATTTAATGTGGTTTTTAGCGTTTGTATGGGGATTTTAGCAAATGCTATAATTGGAGGACTATGAAAAAATATTTATGTATTTTATTTATACTTCTTTTCATCATTGTTATGCAGCCAAAAACTGATGCCTGCACAATTTTTACTAAACATGATGATAGTGTAACTCTTGTAGGAAATAATGAAGACTATCAATATTCAATACCATCAATGCTTTGGATTGTTGCTCCTAAAGATAAAACATACGGAAGAATCTGTTTTGCCAATTCATCATATGTTCAAGGTGGAATGAACGAAAAAGGATTATTCTATGATGGTGCAACATGTCCTACATCAGATGTACCCTTCTTTGAGAATAAACCTAAATTGGGTATGGATTTTGGAGAGATAGTTATTTCTAAATGTGCTAATGTTCAAGAAGCAATTAAAATGATAAAAGAGATTAATATACCATCAAGTTTTAATGACCATATTATGTTTACAGATCAAACTGGAGAATCAGTTGTGGCTGAGTGGGTTGAGGGTCAATTAAAATTAATACCCATAAAGGACGAATACCAGCTTATAACTAATTTCTGGCTCTCAAATCCTAAACTTGGTTGGTATCCTTGCAGCAGATATGATAAAGCCAAAACTATTCTTGATGAGAAAAAAAGCATATCTGTGGAACTATTTGTAAGTATCCTTAAAGAAACAATGCAAGAATGGGGAGATGGTGGCACTAAGTATTCCAATGTTTTCGATTTAAAAGCACAAGATGTTTATGTTTTTAACAAAGGGAATTTTGAAAAAGCAATAAAAATTAATTTGAAGAATGAATTGAAGAACATAAAAGAAAATGAAAAATTGACATACCGCATAGATGAGTTGTTTGAACAGAAAGAAAATGTTATAGATGTTCAAGAATTAAGAACAGAAAATGAATTATTTACAAATGCAAAACCTATAAATACTATTTCTGATACTAAGATTGTAAATAAACATACAGTAGATAAAGCAAATACATCTGTTTCTAAAGGTACTTTTATATATGAAAATATAGTGCCATTAGTTTGTTCTCTTGTAGTAATTATCGGTTTGGCAATTTATCTATCTACAAGAAAGTATTAAGCAGGGTTCCTTATCCTGAAAGCAAAGTAATGAATAGTATTAAAATAATTAAGCCTGTCTTGGAAGTGGATAAAATAATCAGCATACCTAAAATTAAACTCATATGATGACGGTTTATAGTGGAGCAGTAAAGAATATGTTTGGAATTATACCTGGGAGCTATAAGTCAGAATACCACCTTCGTTTTGATGATACACGTGATTTTGCTGATCTATTGATTGACATATATTCTTTTTCAAAACCTGTTCTTACTGTTATGGATGCGGTTATAGGTATGGAAGGGTATGGACCTACAAGTAGAAGTAAATTTCTACTTCCTCTGCTTTTACCACGTTTTGTGGTGAATAACTAAGACATATATGTTAAAATTAAATAAAAAAGAAGCAGTACCGAAAGGATTATATTAATGGGAAAAATATTAGTATTAGCTGAAAAACCATCTGTAGCGAGAGAATTAGCAAGAGTGCTTAACTGCAATCAGAAGGCTAACGGCTACATAATGGGTTCAAAATATATTGTGACATGGGCGTTGGGACATTTGGTTACTCTTGCTGATCCTGAAGCTTATGGAAATAAATATAAGTCGTGGAATCTAGAAGATCTACCGATGCTGCCAAACAAAATGGAGCTTGTAGTTATTAAACAAACGTCACAGCAATATGCAACGGTGAAAAGTCTTTTGAATAGAGCCGATGTTGATGAGCTTGTTATAGCCACAGATGCCGGACGCGAAGGAGAACTAGTAGCAAGGTGGATCATTTTAAAAGCAGGCTTTAGAAAGCCAATGAGGCGACTTTGGATTTCTTCTCAGACAGATAAGGCTATCAAAGATGGCTTTGCAAGTCTGAAACCAAGCAGAGAATATGACAACCTGTTTTACTCAGCCCAAAGTAGGTCAGAGGCTGACTGGCTGGTGGGTTTAAATGTAACTAGAGCGCTTACCTGTAAGCACAATGCTCAGCTATCCGCAGGAAGGGTTCAGACTCCTACACTCGCAATGATTGTAGCCCGAGAAGAAGAAATAAAAAAGTTTATTCCAAAGGATTTTTGGAGTATATCAGCACAGTTTAATGGCTTCTCAGTGTTGTGGCAGGACAGGGTAACTAACCAAACGAGAACCTTTAGTAAGGAACAGGCAGATAACATAGTTCAGAAGATAACAGGACAAATGGGTGAGGTTGTTGAGGTTAAGAAAGAGCTAAAGAAGGAACTTCCTCCACTTGCATATGATTTGACTGAACTTCAAAGAGATGCAAACCGTAAATATGCATATTCTGCAAAGCAAACCTTAAATATAATGCAAAAGCTGTATGAGCAACATAAGTTGGTGACATATCCTAGAACTGACTCAAGGCATATTACTACTGATATTGTTCCAACGCTAACTGAACGATTAAAGAGTATAGCGATTGGACCATATGCAAAATTGGTACAGGGAATATTGAGAACCAGAATCAATGTAACCAATCGTTTTGTAGACAATAGCAAGGTAACGGATCACCATGCAATTATTCCTACAGAGCAGTTCGTTAACTTGTCTTCTCTAAGTGGAGAGGAGAAAAACATATACGATTTAATTGTTAAGAGATTTATTGCAGTGCTAAGTCCACCGTATGAGTATGAGCAGACCTCTGTAAAGCTGAGTGTGAGTGGAGAAACCTTTAATGCCAGAGGAAGAATCGTAAAGTCTTGGGGCTGGAAAACTGTGTATGAAGGGTTTGGAAAACTTGAGGAAGAAATTGACGATGATGGTAATGACCAGTCCTTGCCAGATGTGACACGAGGACAAAAAGAGAAGATTGTCTCGCCAAAAGTTATAAATGGCAAAACTAAGCCACCTGCTAGGTTTACAGAGGCAACACTTTTAACTGCTATGGAACACCCTGGAAAGTTTGTAGAGAACAAGGCTTTAAAAGAAGCCCTTGAGAGTACAAGTGGTCTTGGTACACCGGCTACAAGAGCTGATATTATAGAAAAATTATTTAACACCTTTTATGTGGAGCGAAGGGGTAAGGATATATACCCTACATCTAAGGGGATCCAACTCATTGGGCTTGTTCCAATAGACCTCAAATCACCTGAGCTTACAGCAAAATGGGAGCAACAGCTAGCTTTAATAAGCAAAGGCAGAGTTAACCCGAGTGCATTTGTTAGTGAGATGAAGGGGTATGCAACAAAGCTGGTTGGAGCTGTTATTGCCAATTCAGAGGTATTCAAACATGACAATGTTTCCAGAGATAAGTGCGCCGAGTGTGGAAAGTATATGCTCGAGGTAAGTGGTAAAAAAGGTAAAATGCTTGTATGCCCAGATAGAGACTGTGGATTTAGAAAGAATATTTCTGTTGTATCGAATGCTAGGTGCCCTACGTGTCACAAAAAGATGGAGATGCGAGGAGACGGAGATAACAAGTCCTTCTATTGCGGATGTGGATATAGAGAGAAGCTAGACGCTTTCAAAAAGCGCAGGGGCGACTCAGTAGACAAAAAGGAAGTAACCAATTTCTTAAGACAACAGGATGAAGGAGAACCTATTAATTCAGCACTTGCAGAGGCATTGGCTAAGTGGGGGAAGTAGTAGAAAATGGTAGCGTTAAAGAACCTTCTGAGTAATATTTATAGAACTGGAATGGCTTGATACCAAGTGCTTTCAACGTTTAGCGATGTTCCTAGGTTTGTTTATGTTTCTGAACCGCCCGCTGTCAATTAGACAGTGGGGCGGTTCAACTCGTTTTCGCGGCTTTTTCCAGCTGACAAGTAAATTTGATACTTTGCAAAGAGGGAGCTGGAGGAGTTCATACTATCTTTCTTAGATTAGAATTGTTTCGAGAACAACAATATTGGTTATTATTATAATATTCAATTGACAACTAATACAAATTTATAGTATTATCAATATAATTTATATAGGAATAGTAGGGATAATAGAAGTGCGATAAATGACTACACATTACGTTTTTAACACTAAAAGTATATTCTAATGCGAATTAGTGTTATATGTAATATTAAAATAAATAGCATAAGCAATAAATAGCATAAGCAAATGTATTATTTATGGTGTAATATAAATAATATACGAATTAAGATAGATTTATAGGGGGTAAAAATGAACGTTTATGAAAAACTAGATAATATGAAAAACAATATAAAGTCATTGCAGAGTGTAGCTATTGCATTTTCAGGAGGAGTAGATTCTACTTTCCTTCTGAAGGTGGCAGCTGATGTACTTGGAAAAGATGTTGTTGCAATAACAGCACATTCCTCCACATACCCAGAAAGAGAGCTAAATGAGGCTATTGATTTTACAAAGAGCAACTCTATTAAGCATAGGATAATTGTATCTGAGGAGCTTGAGGTTGAAGGCTTTTCGGAGAACCCTGTTAATAGGTGCTACCTTTGCAAGAATGAACTCTATGAAAAAATCAAGGCAGTTGCAGATGAAGAGGGAATGAAGTACATCCTCGAAGGCTCTAATTTTGATGACCTTGGGGACTATAGACCAGGTCTTCAGGCAGTAAAAGAGCATGGTGTATTGAGCCCATTACGAGATTCTTTGCTAACAAAAGACGAAATTAGATTGCTGTCAAAGGAGATGGGACTTAAAACCTGGAATAAACAAGCTTTTGCGTGTCTTTCATCAAGATTTCCTTATGGAGAAAAAATTACAAATGAGAGACTAAGGATGATTGACAAGGCCGAGCAACTTTTGCTTGATTTAGGATTTACTCAAGTAAGGGTGAGGTTTCATAAAGATATTGCAAGAATTGAAGTAGGACAAGAGCAGTTTGTAAACATGCTTGATACTGAATTAAGAGAAAAAATCTATAAAGAATTTAAAGATATAGGCTTTATGTATACAGCATTGGACTTAAAAGGATATAGAACTGGAAGTTTAAATGAAGGACTGAAAAAAGATGAGAAAACAAACGATGAAAAATAATCAATTTGATGGTGATTGTGAAAAGCTAGAATTTAAAACCAAGGTCGTACATGGTTTTAAAGGTTATGATGAAACCACGGGTGCCGTAAGCTTCCCGATTTATCAGAGCGCAACGTTCAGACATCCTGGCCTAAATCAAACAACAGGTTACGATTATTCACGGCTTCAAAATCCAACTCGTGAAGAGCTTGAAAACACAATTGCACTTCTCGAGAATGGTAAATATGGCTTTGCGTTTTCAACTGGAATGGCAGCTATTTCTTCGGTTATTAAAATTTTTTCACCAGGACAGCATATCATTGTCTCTGATGACCTATATGGCGGAACTTATAGAATATTTGAGGAGGTTTATAAAAACTTTGGCCTCCAATTTAGTTATGTAGATACCAGTGAAGTTGAAAATATAGTAAATGCATATAAACCAAATACGGCAGCAATATTTATTGAAACACCATCAAATCCTACAATGAAGGTTTCGGATATCAGACTAATTGCAGAATTAGCGGAGTCAAGGAATTCTTTGTTTATTGTAGACAATACCTTCTTGACGCCATATTTCCAGAGACCACTAGAGCTGGGTGCAGACATTGTAGTTCATAGCGGTACGAAATATCTTGGTGGCCATAATGATACCTTAGCTGGGTTTGTGGTATTGAATGATGACAAGCATGCAGAAAGAATTAAGCTAATTCAGAAATCTGAAGGAGCAGTTTTAGCCCCTTTTGATAGTTGGCTATTGCTAAGAGGAATAAAAACGCTTAGTGTCAGACTGGATAGACAGCAACAAAATGCAATGGAGATTGCGTTGTGGCTGGGGGGGAATAAGCATGTAAAAAAGGTATATTATGTTGGCTTACCAGAGCATGAAGGCTATGAAACATCCCTCAAACAGTCCTCTGGTTTTGGAGCAATGATTTCCTTTGAGGTAGATTCTGCTTCATTGATAGAGAAAATTCTCAAAAAGGTAAAGGTTATCTTGTTTGCGGAAAGCTTGGGTGGAGTTGAAAGTCTTATAACGTATCCTATGGTGCAAACCCACGCTGCTATACCTGAGGAGCTAAGAAATAGAATAGGTGTAAATGATAGACTTCTAAGGCTTTCTGTGGGAATTGAAAATGTTAATGATATTATAAAGGACTTAGAGCAAGCAATGGATGAGGAAGGATAAGTAAAGCTACTGTAAAAATAAAATGGAACCTATAAGATAGACACTAAAAGGCTACATTTATAGGTTCTTTTTTTGTACAATTAAACAACTTTACTATAGTGCCTTAAGTGTTTTTATGGTAACCTATGATTACAAATTTACTTTTATCATATTAAAGTTAAATATAAAACATAAATTGATCGTCGGTTTTGTTTCTCTCTGATTCTATTACTAGGTCGTCTAGGGTTACTTCCTTTAGTACTGAAGTAATAGCAGTGTCCATTTTATTCCAAACTATTTTAGTTAGAGCGTTCTCAATCTCTGGTGATTTATCTAAAACAGAGCGTTCGGTTTTATCAAATAAACTAGTCTCCACAGCCTGCAAGATATCATATGCAGTTATCTTATTAGAGGACCTTGAAAGCTGATATCCGCCTTGGGAGCCCTTGATAGAGGTAACTAGCTTTGATCTTTTCAATAGAGAAAAAACCTGCTCAAGATATATTTTTGAAATACCTAGCTTGTCTGCAATACTTACGACAGTAACAAAGTCACCACCGCTTCCCAATTGTGCAACGCTAATCATTGATGCAAGACCGTACCTACCCTTAGATGAAATTCTCATTATTGCCTCCATGTCCCTGATGCTCAAGTGAATTATCACATTGGACATCTCTATTCCATACTAATTATATATGTTTAAGTTAATCATATATTAGATTCTAAGTCAATATATTTCAATATTTTGTCTTTGACAAAGAAAGTACTAACTTAATATACTTTTAGTGTGAGAACAAGTAATTCATACTATTCATATATGAATGATTAAAAAAACTATTGACAAAGTATAATTGGTAAACTATACTAAAGGAAACCATCATAAAACATATATGAATAATATGATATTGTTTCAAAATTAAGATATCTTGGAGATACCAAATTAAGCGATTCATTTGGTATGATGAAACTATGGAGGTCATGATGGATTCGAAAAAACCGATAATTGAAATTAAAGCTCTAACTAAAATTTTTAATTCTAAGACCAAGGAAGTTAGGGCCTTAGAAAATATTGATCTTTCAATTGATGCAGGAGATATTTTTGGAATCATTGGAATGAGTGGAGCTGGGAAAAGTACTTTAGTACGATGTATCAATTATCTTGAAAAACCCACAAGCGGCAGTATCATGGTTGATGGTAAAGATTTATCAAAGATGAGTGAGCAACAGTTAAGGAATGTACGACAGTCAATGGGGATGATATTTCAGCAGTTTAATCTACTTATGCAAAGAACAGCAGAGGAAAACATTACATTTCCGTTAGAAATTGCTGGAATGAAGAAAAAGGATGCAAAGAGGCGCGCAAATGAATTACTAGAAATTGTAGGACTTGTTGATAGGGCAGGGTCATTCCCCGCACAGCTCTCCGGAGGGCAAAAGCAAAGAATTGCAATAGCTAGGGCATTAGCCACAAATCCAAAGGTCTTATTATGTGATGAGGCCACCTCAGCGCTTGATCCGACAACTACCAGATCCATACTATCTTTGCTGAAGGATATTAATAAACGACTAGGTATAACAATTGTCATAATAACACATGAAATGAGTGTTATAGAACAAATATGCTCACATGTGGCAATTATTGATGAGAGCGGTATAGCAGAGCAGGGAAGTGCTGCAGAGGTTTTTAGACACCCCAAAACAGCAGCTGCTAAAAGGCTGGTGTACCCAGAAGGAAAGAAAAACGAGCACTTTATTGGAACACGATGTTGTAGGATTGTTTTTGAAGGAAGTTCTTCATTAGATCCAGTAATATCAAGAATGATACTAGAGTGTAAAGCACAGGTGAATATTCTATTTGCCGATATGAAGGATATTGATGGGAAGGCATTTGGACAGTTAGTCCTCCAATTACCACAGGATGACGTAGCTTCAGAGGAAATAATACGGTATCTAAGATCTCAGAATTTATCTGTAGAGGAGGCAAATGAATATGTGGGATAGTTCAACTGTAACTATGGTTTTGATAGGCTTGTTGGAAACTATTTATATGACTTTTTTATCAACATTACTCGCATACTTAATTGGTCTTCCACTAGGAGTCCTATTAGTTACAAGTGACGAAAATGGGATATTACCACTACCAAAGACAAACAGAGTTATAAATATAATTGTTAATATAGTTCGTTCTGTACCGTTCCTAATACTATTAATTGCAGTTATACCGTTTACTAGATTTGTTTTGGGAACTACAATAGGGTCAACAGCTACAGTGGTACCTTTGGTTATTGCAGCTGCCCCATTCATAGCAAGGCTGGTTGAGTCCTCAATAAAAGAAGTTGATAAGGGCGTAATAGAAGCAGCTGTGTCTATGGGCTGTAGCCCTTTTCAGATTATTTATAAAGTAATGATACCGGAAGCAGTACCATCCTTGATAAATGGAGCAACGATAGCCACTACCACTATATTAGGTTATAGCGCAATGGCAGGAATCGTAGGGGGAGGCGGCTTGGGTGATATAGCTATCCGTTATGGCTATTATAGGTACCAAAATGACATAATGATTGTCACCGTTGTATTACTAGTATTAGTTGTTCAGATTGCACAGGGAGTTGGAATGGGAATTTCTAAAAAGCAAGATAAGAGAAAATAGATATCAAAAATAAAATACCAAATAAAGTATCAATATAAAATGTAAAGTGAACAAAAATAAAACGAGCAAGCTAAAATTAAAAATATAATAAAATGGAGGGAGTCAAAATGAAAAGAAAATTATTAGCATTAGTATTAACATTGACATTTGCAGTGTCAGGAGTACTTACAGGCTGTGGTGAAAAATCAGGAAAGCTAGTTGTAGGGGCTTCAGCATCTCCACATGCTGAAATATTAAAAGAAGTTCAGACTGTTTTAAAGGAAAAAGGAATTGAGCTTGAGATTAAAGAATTTTCAGACTACGTTCAACCTAACTTAGCTTTAGAGGATAAGAACTTGGATGCGAACTTTTTTCAGCATAAACCATACTTGGATAGTTTTAACGAAGAACATAAAACAAGCCTTGTTTCAGCAGCACAAATACACTATGAGCCACTTGGTGTATACCCAGGTAAAGTAAAAGCATTAAATGCACTAGCTGATGGTGCAACTATAGCAGTTCCAAATGATACTACAAATGAGGCAAGAGCGCTTTTACTACTACAAACAATTGGATTAATAAAGGTTAATCCAGATGCAGGCTTTAAAGCCACAGCTAAAGACATTACAGAGAATCCAAAGAGTATAAAGATTAAAGAGCTAGAGGCTGCACAGCTTTCTAGAGCATTACCAGATGTGGATCTTGCAGTAATCAATGGAAACTATGCTATAGGAGCAGGTTTTAATTTAGCAACAGATTCACTAGCAAAGGAGGAAGCAAATTCCACTTCTGCGCAAACTTACGCTAATATCATAGCCGTTCGCAAGGGCGATGAAAACAGAGAAGATATCAAAGCATTAATTGATGCATTAAAGAGTGAGAAGGTAAAGAAATTTATTGAAGACAAATACAAGGGTGCCGTTGTTCCACTGTTTTAGGTTGTTAGTAGTATAAAAAGGCTGGTTCTATAAAAGAGCCAGCCTTTTTTGTGCAGAATTTAGGAGTGAAAACTATTCAACTTATGGATCAAGCGCGTAAAAAGCTACTTTATTGCCTTCTTTGCATACGTTGTGTCTACTACTTTATCATATGGTGCTTTTTGCTTCAATTGGCCAGCTTTGTCCATAACTGTTTGGAGCAATTCAAAGGAGCTATCCTTAAGTACAGGGTCTTTGCACCATGCATCAATGTCTTGATACCTTTTTGCCACTGTCTCAAGAATTGCTAAATCAGTATCAGGGAAAGAAGACTTAATAGCCTCAGCAATCTCTTTTGGAGTATGTGTGTCAACCCATACTTGCCCTTTGTATAGAGCATCGGTGAATTTTTGTATAATGTCTTTGTTTTTATCTATGTAGCTCTTTTTAGCAAAATATGCAGTATACGGAATTTCACCACTTTCTTGGCCGACTGAAGCTAAAATGTAGCCTCTTCCTTCCTTTTCAAGCACGGATGCTGTAGGCTCAAACAATGTAACATACTCACCCTTACCGCCTGTGAAAGCACCAGCCATTAGGGCGAATTGTATACTGGTATCAATATTAACGTCTTTACCTGGTGTCAAACCATTTTTACCTAATACGTATTCAAGTGTCATCTCAGGTACGCCGCCTATTCTTCCACCAATAATATCTTTACCTTTTAAGTTACTCCAACTAAAATTAGTCTCAGGTTTCCTTCCAACCAAAAAGGACCCATCTCTTTTTGTAAGCTGAGCGAAAACTACTGAATGGTCTTCTTTACCTTCATTGTACACATAAATACTTGCTTCTGGCCCTGCAAATCCAATATCACACTGCCCAGATAATACAGCAGTCATAACTTTGTCAGCCCCTTGACCATTTTGAAGTTCAATATTAAGTCCAGCGTCTTTGAAAAACCCTTTGTTTATAGCAACATATTGAGGTGCGTAGAAGACAGAATGAGTTACCTCGCTTAGTCTCACTTTAGTCATAACATCATTTGTTCCACATGCGCTAAACATGAAGGTGGCGCAAAATAGTACTGCTAGGACAAGGCATAATTTTTTCACAATAATCCCTCCGTAATGCAAAGATAACTGATGATAAATCTATAGTAAATGAACAGCTAGATAGTGTCCAATATTTTAGTACTAGAGTTCAGAAAACTTCATCTGAACTAAGTCTTCTTTATCTTAGCGGCGTTACTAATATTCCCGCTAAATACGCGGTAATAAAGTGCCGCCAAGCTTCGAAATAAGTGCGATAAAGAAAACTTGTCTTGTACCAAGCCTACGGCGACGGTAGAAGGCTAGTTGCACTTATACTTGGAAAGTGCTAGAGTTCAGAAAACTTCATCTGAACTAAGTCTTCTTTATAATTAGCCGCTGTAGAGTGACAACGGCTTGATACATTAATCCAGCAGCAATACATAAAATTACTACACTCGCCATTACTAAATCAAGCTGGAAAACCTGCCCTCCGTATACAATTAAATATCCAAGACCGGCTTTTGACACGAGGAATTCTCCAACAATGACACCAACCCAGGATAAGCCTACATTTATCTTTAGAGAGTTTATTATAACTGAAAGATTTGCTGGGAAAACGACTTTTGTAAAGGTTTGCAGCCTACTCGCACCAAAGGTTTTTACCAGTTTTATTTGTTCTACGTCAGTTGCTACAAAGCCATTTAAAACCTCTAAAATAGTAACAATCAACGAAATAGCCAAGGCGATAACGATTATAGAAGTTGTTCCTGCACCAAACCAAACAATAAATATAGGGCCTAAGGCTATTTTTGGTAAGCTATTCAAAATAACCAAATAAGGCTCTAAAACTTTTGAAAGAAATTCTGACCACCACAGTATAACTGCAATTATTGTTCCTAAAATAGTTCCTAATACGAAGCCTACAATGGTCTCCCAGCAGGTTACTGCTATGTGCTGGAACAATTGACCCTCATTATACAAATTGAGTATAGTACGAACTATTCTAGAAGGTTGGCTAGTAATAAAAGAGTCGATAATTTGGAGCCTAGCACAAACTTCCCATAGTGTAATAAATACAATTAATATAAGAATTTGTGTTAATATTATGGATGTTTTCTTAACTTTCCTAGACCTCAAATATTCAAGTCGTTCTATTGAGGCTTTTGCTTCTTTTTGTTTAGACATGGACATCAAGCTCCTTCCAAATAGTATTGAAGTAATACCTAAACTCAGGAGCTTCACGGCTATTGAAGGGGGTTCTAACATCACAGGTTAGCTCGATAGTATGAATACTCTTGACGTAGGCAGGCCTATTTGTGAGAACCACTACTCTGTCTGCCATGCTGATACTTTCTGATATGTCATGTGTAACTAGTATCGCAGTCTTATTTTCTTTTTTTATTATAGAGTATATATCATCTGCTACCGCGAGCCTTGTTTGGTAATCCAAAGCAGAAAAAGCTTCATCGAGCAGGAGTATATCAGGTTTTAGAACAAGTGTCCTTATTAGTGCGGCGCGTTGGCGCATACCACCTGATAGCTGTGATGGGTATTTGTCTTTAAATTCATATAATCCATAGGTATCTAGAAGATGGTGTACATATTCCTTGTTTTCACTTTTTAAGGTCTTTTTGATTTCTAATCCCAGCATAACGTTTTGAAGAATTGACCTCCATTCAAAAAGATAATCCTTTTGCAGCATATACCCAACTTCCATACTGGTATCAGTAATTTGGTTTCCATTTATTATGATGCTTCCGTGGGAAGGCTTAAGTAGACCAGCAATAATAGATAGTAGGGTGGATTTTCCGCATCCGCTAGATCCCACAATACATATAAACTCGCCTTTTGAGATAGCTAAACTTATATCAGCAATAGCGGGAATTTCGCCATTTGGTGATTGGTAGTTCAGGCCTATATTTTTAATTTCAACTATGTATGCCAGCTTAAAACACCTCCTATCATATTAAAGAAGGTTAAAATAATCTTTAGGAATAACTAAATAATAGCCTGCCATTTTTGAAGAGGATATTTTCAACGATACTTGAGTTTATTTAGTTATTCCTTAATATAGTATATAGATATAGTACCGAATTGGTTAAAGATAATTTAAATAAGTGTAAACATATATACTAAATAATGTAAATAAAAAACAATGCTAATTAGTGATAACATTGTTTTTATTTGAACTTCTATTATATTACCAACCAGTATACCTTTTTACACTTTTGGTTCTCTTTCCTCAATACCCTTATTCCTATAGTAAATACATATATCAATTGAAACCATAACAAGATTAATTATATATAAAACCATAACAATATCTCTGCTATATAATATCTTATGAGTAATACCAGCTAAGTACCCAAATATGACGATATAAAGAAATGCAATACTTTTACCTGCGGTTTTTCTTGACGTGTATGATTTGTAAATCTGAGTTGGCCAAGCTGCGCCGAAGCTCAAAAGCATCAATGCCTCAAATATACTCATTATTTTCATCTCCTAGTGAATAATAATTTTTTGACTTCAACTATTATACACCTGTAGGGCTTAAATTGGTATCTATGTACATAATTTCTTAAAGAAAGTTTGGGAAGATACACCATGAGGGCGATTATTTCGTTTAAGACCAAAAAGCACATCAGACTTGTTGCGATTAATAATATTAATGCCTTCGACACAGGAGAGTGTTGCTTTAAACTCCAAACTTTTGAGTATTTCTTTAGATTCTTTGTTTGAATATCCAAAAGGGTAAGTAAAGGTATTTGGTTTAATGCCTGTAACCTCATTTAGTTTCTCTTGTAGCATACTTATATCAGTGAAAAGGATGTTCTGGTAGCTTTCTAAGGACTCACCGTTTTTCCGTTTTATCCCATATCTGTTTTTATCTATGGAGTGAAGGTTATAGGTATGATTTTGGATTTCAAAATATCCCGACTGGCTTATTTCTTTAATTTGATCCCATGATACAAAAGCATAATTCGGATCCTTAGTAGGTATTGAAGCTTTTGAAAATGACTCAGTGTATTTTCCAACAATCGAAATTACTGCTCTCATCTCATACTTTTGTAGGAGCGGTTTACCATAGATATAGTTGTTTAAATTACCATCGTCGAAAGTAATAATGACAGGTTTTAAAGGGAGTTCAGCATTATTATAAACATAATTTATGAGTTCAGTCATTGTAATTGCACTATAACCATGATCCTTTAAATACATTAAATCATTTTCAAACTCTGTAGGAGTAATTACGTATTTACCCATTTCCTTGGAACTTTTCATAATGCTATGATACATAACTATCGGAACTGCTATGCCGTCTTTATTAATTACACCAGGCTCCGAATCATTTAAAACGTTTGTAGAAATTGACAACATAAAAACAAATGAAATACTAAATATAAAAAGAATTGTTATTAATAGTGATATATATTTTACTGCTTTATTATTGAGTAAAATAACCATGGTAACACCTCATTTTCGATGAAAGATCGCAAATCTGACTATCAGCCACAAATCCAACTAAAAATCATAGCCACTGTTTGGCTCAATCATATCGTAAACTCTATAGAAATTCCTAGTTTCGTCATCTTTGACAACAGCAGAACGATTCTTTTGAAGAAGATTAACAATGTTATAAACATCAATCCATAACTCGTTAATTCCTTCTTTTTGAGATTCATCAAAAATAATTTGCATTCCAAAGTGGAGATGAGGTGTTGTAATGTTATTTACATTTTCACGAGTACTATACCCAGTCATGCCAAGATAGCCTATGACATCACCAGCTTTGACAATCTTACCTTCATATAGGTCGCAGTGGAAGGGCCTATCCTTTCGTAAATGAGCATAATAATAGTATCTCTTTTGATCAAAGCTTCTGATACCTATTCTCCAGCCACCATACATATTCCACCCCATGACTTCGACAATCCCTGATTCCACTGCCATTATAGGAGTTCCAATAGAACCCATCAAATCATTGCCTAGATGCTTTCTTGCATACCCAAAGGAGCGGCCGGTACCGAAATCTTCATAGTGGCTGAAACTATATCCTCTTGCAATTGGTGAGAATACCTTGAGACCATATTTTTTCTCCCATTGTATGTTCTCTGCGTTATTTGGATCTTTTACTTGGATGTCATACTCGCCCACAAAACCTCCGAGTATAGCGTCATAGGCTTCATAATAATAATTGTAATTCTTCATCTTGGTTGTTAACTGCTCCATTGTTTCACCTTTGTTCAGCTTGGTAACCAAGTTGTCTAAATCCTTTGACTTATATTTACTGAAGTTTCCCCCGTATTTTGTTGCTAGATAAGCCAACAGCTCTACCCAATGCAACTGGACAGTTTTGGTGTGGGATTTCACATCTAGACTCAGTGCTTTTTCCATTGCAGAATATGATGCATCAAATTGAACCCACTTTATGTATTTCTTATCAGTTGTTGGATTTGTTGATACTGTTATTGCTTTTCTAGAGTCGTATTTAATAATGGCAGTTGTAGATGCAGCTAGCAAAGATACTATTAGGACAAAGACGATTAGAATTCTATAATATTTTTTTATTTTAATAAATTTAAACAAAAAGAATCACCTCTCAATTGAAATAAAACTTTAAATACTATTATAAAATCTATGCAATAAAACCCCAACATATCCTTGAAATAGCAAAATGAAGTCGCTATATTCATAAAAGTCAAATTGGAGATTTATTCTTGGGAATTTACTAAACTATTGATTTACTTTACTAACGTTATGAAGTAAAATACCTATGTAAAGAAATTTATCTGCGCTTGCCTGACATTTATAGAGAATGGCATCGCAAACAATTTTATTAAACTGAACTATGGGTGAATACTCACCTAATTCTATAGGGTTCAGTATGTGAAGGGATGGGTATATTGTGAAAAAAAGTATATTAATTAAGGTTTTAGCAGGTGTAATGGCTGCAACTTTTGCATTAGCAGGTTGCGGAATCACAAATAATACAAGCTCAGCTTCAGAGTCTACTGCACAAACCTCAACTGCTGCAGATACAAGCGTTGCAAGTGATACAACTGATACAACTGCTCAGTCAAGTACTGTAGCTGGAGACCAATCGTGGGATAAAGTAAAGGAAAAAGGTGAGTTTGTATTAGGCTTGGATGAAAGTTTTCCTCCAATGGGCTTTAGAGATGATAAAAACGAAATCGTAGGATATGATATTGATCTAGCAAAAGAAGTAGCTTCACGTTTGGGTGTCAAATTAAAACTTCAACCAATAAACTGGGATTCCAAGGATTTGGAGCTTAGCACAGGAAACATTGATTGTATCTGGAATGGATTTACTATTAAGGAAGATAGAAAAGAAAAAGTATTATTTTCCGACCCATATATGAACAATCAGCAGGTACTTGTGGTTATGGCTAACTCAAGCTATAAATCACTAGCTGATTTAGCAGGAAAGACTGTATCTCTACAGGCAACCTCAAGTGCAGCAGACGCATTAAACAGCAAGGCTGATTTTAAGGCATCACTTAAGGAAGTAGTAGAATTACCAGACAATACAAAATGTTTAATGGACTTACAGACAGGAAATGCTGATGCTGTAGTTATGGACGAAATCGTAGCAAGGTATTTTGTTCAAGTGAAGGGTGAAAAATACAGGATTTTAGACGAAGGACTAGGGGCTGAAGAATACGGCATAGGTTTCAGAAAAGCTGATGTACAGCTAACAACGAAAATTAATGATACTCTTAAAGAGATGGCTAAGGATGGCAAAATCGCTGAGATATCAAACAAGTGGTTTGGTAAGGATATTTCTACAATAGCTAAATAGGTTTTATAATATAGAGTAATATTTACAGTTGTATTATAGATAAACTTCATGGATAAGGCTGATATCAAAAGGTATCAGCCTTATCCATGAAGAACCTAGAATTAGAAAAAAGTGATATGGTTAAAATTAATGGAATTATGTTTGCAAATTACACTTTAATAATGCATTATATTATTTAGATATCATTTTTTTATTTGTACGCATTGATTTGCTAATAGTTAATAGAGTCTAGCAAATGAATTTGTTTTATAGGGGGATTTATTAGTGAGATTGATTTTGTTGTTAAGTGAAGGATTGATGGTTACCATACAAATTTTTGTGATGACATTGCTTTTTGCAATTCCACTGGGTATGGTAATTACTTTTGGATCAAGAGCTAAAAATAGAATAATTAATGGAATAGTAGGTTTATATATTTCAATTATGAGAGGTACACCATTAATACTCCAATTAGCAGTTGTTTATTATGGCCCCTTCTACATTTTTGGAGGACATATGGATAGATTCGCAGCAGCTATAATAGCTTTCTCTCTCAATTATGCTGCATATTTTTCCGAGATATACAGAGGTGGGATAGAATCTATACCAAAGGGACAGTACGAGGCGGGTGAAGTTTTAGGCTTCACCAAGCCACAGATTTTTTTCAAGCTGGTACTACCACAGGTTATTAAAAGAATATTACCTGCGATTAGTAATGAGGTAATAACACTGGTTAAGGATACGGCGTTGGTATTCGCAATTGGTGTTGCTGAAATATATAGAGCAGCCACAAATGAAATGAGTAGGATAAGCTCATTTCAGCCATTGTTTGTAGCAGGAGTTTTCTATTATGTTATGAATTTGATAGTGGCTCAGCTTTTCAAATTGGCAGAGAAAAAGCTGAGTTATTATAGGTAGTCTGGAGCAAAAATATTATTATGTAATATTTTTACGCATGATAGGATATCACGGTGTTATGTGTTAATGAGTTTGGTAATTGATGGAGGCTAACAACATGAAAATGATAGAAGCAACGGATATATGCAAGAGTTTTGATGGAAATGCGGTATTGTCAGGTATATCTTTTGAGGTAAATAAAGGTGAGGTGGTTGCAATTATTGGACCATCTGGCTCAGGAAAGAGTACACTTTTAAGATGTATAAATTTGCTGGAAAAAGTAGACTCCGGTACCATAAAAGTTGAAGATGAAATAATGGTATCAACAAATGGTTCAGGAAAGGCAATTTATGCGCAAAAGAAGGAATTAAGAAAAATACGTTTGAAGGTTGGACTTGTCTTTCAAAACTTTAATTTGTTCCCACACTTTAATGTTAAAAGAAATATAACTGAAGCACCTAAAAATGTTGCAGGTGCAAGCAAGGAAGAATCAGAAAAAATCGCAGAAGAGCTTTTAGCTAAAATGGGTCTTGAAGATAAGGCAGATGCATATCCTTGCCAGCTGTCAGGTGGGCAGTGCCAAAGAGTTGCGATAGCAAGAGCGCTGGCATTAAACCCAGATGTACTTTTCTTTGATGAACCCACGTCTGCACTTGATCCCGAATTGACTTTGGAAGTAATGAAAGTAATACGTAAGCTTGCCGAGGAGCATATGACGATGGTAGTTGTAACACATGAAATGGGCTTCGCTAGAGAGGTAGCTGATAGAGTTATATTCATGGATAATGGAGTTATAGTTGAGGAAGGTACGCCTGAAGAAATTTTCACAAATTCTTCTAATGAGAGAACTAAATTATTTATAAAGGGCTTCAATAAATAGCACTTTAAATACTTAAAATTGAATTGTGCATTGAAATAGCTTCTTCAAAGTTGCGTTTCTATTATTTGATAAAAGTTATCTCCAGATATTAAAGCCCTAGGTGTAAACATTATTTCTTGATGGGAGAACATTATGAATGATACTCAACCAATAATTTTATTAAAAGACATAAAAAAGAGCTTTGGTGAGACGAAGGTTCTTGATAACATAAATTTATATGTACTAAAAAATGAATTTGTCACACTATTAGGACCAAGTGGTTGTGGAAAGACTACAACACTCAGAATTTTAGGTGGCTTTGAGAAACCTGATGCTGGAGATGTATTTTTTGAAGGGAGGCGTATCAATGACTTACCGCCTTATCAAAGAAAGGTCAATACAGTTTTCCAGAAGTATGCCTTGTTTCCCCATATGAACGTGCATGATAATATAGCATTTGGCTTAAAAATAAAAAAAATTGATACACCAACAATACATAAAAAAGTTGATGACATGTTGGAACTGGTAAATCTCAAGGGTTTTGCGAAAAGATCTGTTGAGTCACTATCAGGAGGCCAACAGCAGAGGGTAGCTATTGCAAGAGCAATAGTAAACCAACCCGAGGTTTTGCTACTCGATGAGCCTTTGGGAGCACTAGATCTAAAGCTTAGGAAGGAAATGCAAGTTGAACTCAAAAATATACATAAGCGTACTGGAATAACTTTTGTGTATGTAACACATGACCAAGAAGAAGCTTTGACCATGTCAGATACTATAGTGGTTATGAATGAAGGTAAAATACAGCAAATCGGCACACCACAGATGATTTATAACGAGCCCAAGAATGCCTTTGTAGCTGATTTTATTGGTGAGAGTAATATCATTGAAGGAAAAATGCTTAAGGACTATTCTGTAGAATTTGCTGACTATGTGTTTGTATGTTTAGATAAGGGTTTTTCACATAATGAGGAAATCGATGTGGTTGTTAGGCCGGAGGATATTAAGCTAGTTAGTGCCGAAAATGCAATGATTTCTGGTGTTGTAAAATCGGTAACCTTTAAGGGTGTTCATTTTGAGATGGTGGTTGAGAGCCGTGGCATAGTATGGATAATACATAGCACTGAGATGGTTGAAGTAGGCTCTACGGTTGGCATGGCTTTAAATCCTAATGATATTCACATAATGAAAAGGACGGACAAAAATGAATAAAAAGTGGGTATCATATCCATATCTAATATGGATGGTCATTTTCATAGTTATTCCATCCTTTCTGATTCTTTTCTATGCTTTCACTACTAAGGACGAGCAAGGGATTAGGTTTACTCTGGATAACTTTTATAGATTTTGTAATCCAATATTTATTTCAGTACTATTTAAGTCGCTAGGGTTAGCTTTGCTCAGCACACTAGTATGCCTTATAGTAGGGTATCCGATTGCATTAATACTTGCCAGTAAGGATTACAGTAAACGAGCAATTTTTTCTATGCTTTTTATTATCCCAATGTGGATGAACTTTCTACTTAGAACCTATGCTTGGCTTACATTGCTCGAGAAACATGGCATAATTAATTCTGTATTATCTTTCTTCCATTTACCAGCAATAAATATTTTATACACAAATGGAGCTGTTGTTCTGGGTATGGTTTACAATTTTATACCATTTATGATATTACCTATTTATACAGTGCTTATGAAGATTGATTCAAAATTAGTCGAAGCAGCACAGGATTTGGGTGGAAATGGATTCACCGTTTTTAGAAGAATCATATTACCACTTAGTGTACCTGGCGTAATGTCAGGACTAACGATGGTCTTTATGCCAGCAGTAACAACCTTTGTAATATCAAAGCTTCTTGGAGGTGGACAATATACTTTGATAGGAAATCTAATTGAGAGACAATTCTTGACTGTATATGACTGGAACTTTGGTTCCGCCATTTCCATAGTAATGATGATATTTATATTAATTAGTATAGGAATCATGTCTAAGTTTGATGAGGACAAGGGAGGAGGAGCTGCATTATGGTAAAAAAAATAATCATGAAGTCTTATTTAGGGCTGGTTTTGCTCTTCATGTACCTCCCCATAATTGTACTAATTGTTTTTTCGTTTAATGAGTCAAAATCAAGAGGAAATTGGACTGGATTTACTTTTAAATGGTATGGTGAACTTTTCAAGAACTCACAGATAAAAGAGGCACTTTATAATACGTTACTGATTGCGCTTATATCAGCTTTAATCGCTGTGGTGATAGGAACGTTTGCAGCTATTGGCATCCACAACATGAAAAAATTTAGAAAAACAGTAGTGATGAATTTAACGTATTTACCGGTACTAAACCCTGACATTGTAACAGGTGTTTCACTTATGATAATGTTTGTGTTCATTGGTACGTTTATTAATATGAAGCTAGGTTTTTTTACAATGTTGTTAGCACATATAACCTTTAATATACCATATGTTATATTATCAGTTCTGCCAAAGCTCAAGCAAATGAATAAGCATATGTATGAAGCAGCACTAGATTTGGGTGCAAGTTCATTTTATGCACTGCGTAAAGTAATCCTTCCAGAGATTATGCCAGGTATTATTTCTGGTTTTTTACTAGCCTTTACTTTATCGGTAGATGATTTTGTTATTAGCTACTTTACAACAGGTTCAGGTGTTTCAAATCTATCAATAACAATATACTCGATGGCAAGAACAGGTGTGAAGCCAACGATAAATGCATTATCTACATTAATGTTTGCAGGTGTGCTTCTGCTGCTATTTATCATAAATATACGTTCTTCAAAAGAAAACAAGAAAAGGAATCAATTTAATTCCTAGTGTATGTACACTTTTGTATTTTAGATTTTATTTATAAATATTTTAGGGGGGCAAGGAAAATAAAATGAAAAAAGTTTTATCAAGTATATTAGGTTTAGCAATCGTTTTATCTGTAGGTACTAGCTTAGCAGGCTGTGGCGATACAACTTCAAGCGGAAAAGTTACACTGAAGGTTTACAACTGGGGAGATTACATTGGTGAGAATGTAGTAAAAAAGTTTGAAGACAAATACAATATTAAGGTAGTATATGACACTTTTGCAGATAATGAGATAATGTACGCGAAGCTTAAATCTGGAGGTAGTGATTATGATGTTGCAATACCATCAGACTATATGATAAAGCGTATGATTAATGAAGATATGGTTAATAAAATTGATTTTAACAATATTCCAAATTATAAGTACATAGACGCAAAGTTTAAGGATTTGGCATATGATCCTAAAAATGAATACTCCGTACCGTACATGTGGGGTACTGTGGGCATTATCTACAATAAGACAATGGTAAAAGAGCCGGTAGACAGCTGGAACATATTGTGGGACAAGAAATACGACAAACAGATTTTTATGCTTGATAGTCAAAGGGATTCCATAGGAATTACTCTTAAGAAGCTAGGCTACTCTCTTAATACAAAAAACCTTGATGAGCTTGAAAAAGCAAAGGAAGAACTGATTATGCAAAAGGATATAGTTCAAGCATATGTAGGAGATGAAGTTAAGGACAAGATGATTCTTGGCGAAGCAGCTATGGCTGTTGTTTGGTCAGGTGATGCAGTATTTATGAAAAAGGAAAATCCTGATTTGGAGTATTCGATACCACAGGAAGGAAGTAACCTTTGGTTTGACTCTATGGTTATTCTAAAAAACACTAAACATCAAAAGGAAGCAGAAATGTTTATTAACTTTATGTGTGAGACTAACATAGCATTTGAGAATACTGATTATATAGGCTATTCAACTCCGCAAACTGAAACGAAGAAAATGCTATCTGCGGACTTACTTAAGGATAAAGCTGCATACCCATCAGATGAACAAATGAAAATCTGTGAGGTTTTTGAGGATTTATCAGCGTCAATAAAGGATTACGATAGGATATGGACAGAGATAACTGCAAAATAGTTAATTACATTTAGAGAGAGTATTCTTAAACGCCGAGGCTATTTGAACTGCTCCCTGTCAAGTCAATGTCATTAAGTTAAGTAGTTAAGAACAGGTTAATGTATTAAAAATGGTGAACACAATGATAAGTGTGTTCACCATTTTTATTATTTAAACATACCAAAAGCAGATGACGCTATAAGCCATCTGTACAACATGAAGATATGAAAAGTTGTTGTTAATAAATTCTATATGCAAACCCAACAGTATTTTTAATATTTTGATATCTTTCAAATACTCTGCCCGGTCGTATTGGAGACATAAACTTTTGCACAATTTTCAAAAGACTTCTTTCAGAAATTTTGCCCTTGAAATACTGATAACAAAAATGTATCGATTTAGCGAAATTTATTCTTTTATCTTTTGGATGTTTTACTTGATAAGATATTAAAGCTGCAAAATTATACATAATTAACTTTGAAAAAATTTCCTGAAGTATAAAATCTTGCTTTTTACTATGAAAGCTGGCTAATCCAACATCATATTTTAATTCTTTGAATGAAGTTTCGATGCTCCATCGCATTTTATATAATTCTTTCAAAACTTCAGCAGGAAATTCGTTTGCAGGTAAATTTGTGAATAACGTTTCATAAGAGGTATCTGAAATTTTAAATCGAATAGAATCTTTGTCCGGGGGAGAAAGAAATATACTTCAATTGGCTAAAGTTGCTGCAAGTAAGGCAAACATGTTACTTCTTGATGAGCCGACAAGTCATTTAGACACCTATTCACAAATAGCATTGGAAAAAGCCATAGATCATTATACAGGCGCGATTTTAATGAGTTCTCATGATTACTATACTATAGCAAACTGTATGGATTATGTTTTAATCATTGAAAATAAGACCATTAGAAAAACGAGTATTAAAAAATTTGAAAGATGATTTATGCCAGTCATTTTAATAAAGAGTATTTAGAAATTGAACAAAAGAAAAAATCAATTGAAACGAAAATAGAATTGGCTTTAAAAGATAATGATTTTGCTCGTGCAAAAGTTTTATGTGCAGAGTTAGAGGAGCTTATTAAGTTACTTTAAAGGGTGTGTTCTTAACTACAATAGAGAGAGTTTCAAGTTATTTATCAAAGAATCCTGATTATATGAATTGATTTTAATGTTTACAGCCCTGAATTTTGATTCATCAATGCAATGTTTGTTTTCAAATATTATACAATTATGGATTGATTTAGAGAAGGACAAATGATATATTTATTGTAATGGTTATGAAAAAATTTCCATAACAATATTTTGAAATAGGGAGGTATTATCTATGAAAAAGGTTTTTGTAATGGTATTAATTGTGGCAATATTTGTATCACTCAACGGATTTAATAATTTTAGCATTGTACAAGCAGGCGGATTAGGAATAGTTCAAACAAGCTTTGATTCAAGCTATGTTAGCGTTTTGGAATCACCATCGGGTTCAGGGCGGTATGTAACAACGATTAACTTGCGACCTGATGGAAAGACGGTGTATGGCCAGGTAATTTTTGATATTGAAAATAGTGGTAGCCCAAGTGACTGGATGTTGAATATCGGTGATTCGCCGAGTAATGACGGTTACTCTGGTGATTCCGGCGACAAGCAAAATGATGCGGAATTACAGGTTATGAATAATTCTCTAGCTGTTTATGCTAGCGATTTGGGCTCATCAAGTTTATTATATTCACAAAGCTCAATCATGCCTTTGACTGGTGCTAGAAATCTGCGTGTGATTGTTGGCAATGGTTATGTCACATTCATACAAAATGGCATAGAATCGACACGTAAAACAATTACAAACTCCAATTTGTTTGCATTGGCTGGTCAAGCAGATACCGGCGGAACGGACTATAAAATATACGCAGGATTTAATAGAAGCATCGGTTCTTCCAGCCGCACTGGCTCAGGAATCACAAAAGTTACTGTTACACTGGACAACCCTAAACCGGATCCTGCTATTAACGGTTCTACGGCTTCAACCCAAACATATAATGCTGAGACAACACTCTTACTAAAGGACAAAAATGCAGCCTCTTCCAATTATTTTGTTGCAGTTCAGCATGCAAATTCTTCTTGGCAGGTAGATGGACCTGAAGCGTTGAGCTGGCTATATGAATATGAAAACCAGTGTATATTGAATGGAACATTTAATATAAAGGATTTTGGTCAATACAATGGCGTAAGAATGTGGCCCGGTAATTATTATAAGGTAAAGTTGGCAATAGCGGAAGGTTGGAATGAAGTAAGTCGGTTGGTTTATATTAATCCGCCAATCAAGAAAGATACTGTTAAGGTTACAGGATGGGTGGAGGTAGGCTATTTTGACCAAGCAACAGTGGTTTACCAAAACAGAGCTGTAACCGAAAGCGGTTGGACTTGGTATCGAGCTATTGACCATTATAGTAACGATGTTGATGACGAGATCTGGGTGATGATTAGGGACACTGATCCCAACAAGCCACAAGGAAGCCGTGTGATATTATTTGACGGCTGGGATGCTGCCAATTTACCGATCATTCACACAGATATTATAGTGGGCATGTGAAATAAATAAGTTTACAAATTAGATTTAGTCAAAGTTGAAATTACTATTAAATGTAATGAAAGCACACCCCGGAACAAAAAATGGTCCAGGGGTGTGCTTTTTAGTAGAATCATTTATTATATACAAATGGAGTATGATGAAAATATGCTAACATTTCCTAAGTTCTCTACATGTTTGTCCTTTGTTCATGTATTATACTATTAATGGAAACTACTGATACAGATGTAAACATAATATTGATTGCCAGAAAACCTGCCCGAGCTTAACTCAAAATTAAGGAGCAACCTGCCTGTTCTGCCGTTTCATGGAGTTATTTGTTTATATTCACCAAGTATCATTTGCAAAAGTTCAAGTGAAGATGAGGCTCTACTTACACATTGAGAATGGAATTGATTATTGTGGAATTAAGAGAGCATTAAAACAGAACTGTCCCTTTTGGGCTCTACAAAAAGTGAAAAAGGATTTATCTGATCAGCATGCTTGATCATTTATTTGTTGCAATAGCTGCCAAGGAAGCTGAGACTCGGTTTAGCATAGCCTGGCGGTTTTTAATTATGCCTGTATATCGCAACAGAATAAATTACACTCTAATGGAAATAATATTTTTAAGTATATTGCCAAATTAACTTAGTAATATACTTTTAGTATTTATTAGGAGGACATTTATGGGTAAGCTACCAGGAACAAAAACATCTGAAAATCTGGCAAGAGCGTTTGCTGGAGAGTCGCAGGCAAGGAACCGGTATACTTTTTATATGGAATATGCAAAACATGAAGGACATAGTGCTGTTGAACAAGAGATTAAGAAGATTGCTGATAATGAGTTAGCTCATGCAAAGGTATTTTATGATTTTTTGGTAAATGGTATGGGTAGTGGTGGCAGCAATGTAAATGTAAATGCAGGGTATCCATTTGAGTTAGGTGATACACTGACAAATTTAAAGGCAGCAGCAAATGGGGAGCATGAAGAGCATTCGACGATTTATCCATCATTTGCAGACGTTGCAAAGCAAGAGGGCTTTGCAGAAATAGAGTCAGCCTTCAGAATGATAGCTAATATAGAAAAGGAACATGAACAAAAGTTCAATCAGCTAAAAACTGATTTGGAGCAACAGACTTTATATCAGAAAAAACAACCAGTACAATGGATTTGCACAAACTGTGGACACATTCATCAAGGTACTGATGCACCTGCACTGTGCCCAGTTTGTAAGCATCCCCAGGGATGGTATGAAGTTAAATCTTGATATTATATTTTACGTAAGAAAACGACATAACATAGATAAAAACTTAACAATATTGCGTAAGAAGAAGCTAATAAAGGCTAATACGCTGGGATAAAGGGACATTGTTAAAAATTAGACAATAACATTGTTGTTTTTTTAACAATGTTGGACTACAATTGACTTGTAAGGTAATTAAATAAATAAACTAAATAATTCAATTTAAAATATATTACAGGAGGTCTTACTATTATGTGGGAAAACAAAATAGACATTAATCAAGTAGTTGAAATTAGAACTAAGACAACAGCATTCTTCGGGGTAGGAGCTATCCAAAAGATGGCATTTGTTGCAGCAAATTTATCTTTTAAAGGAATTAAAAAAGTAATTGTTATGACAGGTAAAGGTTCCCATATCAAGACAGGGGCTTGGGATGTAACAAAAAAAGAGCTTGAAATAAATGGTATCGAGTACTTACTATATAGCAAGGTAACTCCAAATCCAACTGTTGGGCAAGTTGACGAAGCAACTGCGGAGGCTAAAAGTTTTGGAGCTGAAGCAGTAATTGCAATTGGTGGAGGAAGTCCAATAGATGCAGCAAAGAGCGTAGCAATACTTATTGCTAACCCAACAAAAAATGCTACTGAGCTTTATGAGTTAAAGTTTGTTCCTGATATAGCAGTTCCAGTAGTTGCAATAAACCTGACTCATGGAACAGGAACTGAAGTAGATAGATTTGCTGTTGTTAGCATTCCTGAGAAAGAGTACAAGCCAGCTATAGCTTATGATTGCATTTATCCATTATTCGCTATTGATGACCCAGCTTTGATGACAAAATTACCAGCAGAGCAGACAATTTATGTATCAGTTGATGCTATAAATCACGTTGTCGAGGCTTCAACCTCAATAGTTACAAATCCTTTGGCAATACTTTTGGCTAAGGAGACCATTAGATTGGTTGCAAAGTACTTACCGATAGCGATAAAGGAGCCTGAAAACCTTACAGCAAGATACTTTCTTCTGTATGCTTCATTAATTGCAGGCACTTCATTTGATAATGGATTACTCCATTATACTCATGCGCTTGAACATCCACTAAGTGCTGTTAGACCAGATTTAACTCATGGATTAGGATTATCAATGCTATTGCCAGCAGTTGTAAAAGAAATATACCCTGTATCTGGAGAAGTTTTAGCAGAAATATTTGAGCCTATACTTCCTGGCTTAAAAGGAACTGCTGATGAAGCAAACAAGGCATTTGAAGGAATAAGAAAATGGCAGTATGATATTGGAATCAAATCACACCTTAAGGATGAAGGCTTTGATGAGAGTGTAATTGAAAAGTTGGTTGACTTGGCCTTTGAAACTCCAGGTTTGGCAGGACTTTTAGCTATAGCTCCAGTAAAGGCTACTAGAGAATCAGTAAGAAATATTTATATGAACTCACTTTAATTAAATACAATAGGTTTAAAAGAATGGCAGATGTGTCTCACTTAGGACACATCTGCCATTCTTTTATTTAAATATAAAATATTATCAAGTTTATTATTAGTAATACATAAAAAAACAAATTCCAATATAATGGGTCAATACGCCTAAGAAAACGAATATATGCCATACCATATGGTGATATTTAAAGCCCTTCTTAGCATATATCGCGGCTCCTAAAGAGTAGAAAACACCACCTGCGAGTATAAGCCAGAATAGGGTTGGATTGGCTCTCTTATAGAACAGAGGCATAAAAATAACGATACTCCACCCCATAATAAGATAAATTAGTAGTGAGATTTTGGGTATGGACTTACGTGATAAAGACTTGTATAGAATTCCAAATACGACCATTACCCATTGTATTGACAATAATACTGCAGCTTGCCATCCCCCAATTATAGAAGCAGCTATTGGAGTATAAGTTCCAGCAATTGCTACATAAATAAAAATATGATCCATTATCTGCATTATGCGCTTATGAGCGGTATCATGCTCCATAACATGATAAAATGTTGACATCAAAAACATAAGAAAAATGCAGATACAAAATATAGTTACACTTGCAACATCTACAAGAGTTCCCTTTGTATATGCCGTTATTATTACAAAAGGAAATGAGCATAGTATTAGAAGGGCTGGGATGCCATGGGTTAAGGCATTTGCAAGCTCTTCTCCAAAACTTAATTTTAATATTTTAGACATTTTAACCTCCTCGAGCCTCAGTCGGCTACAAAATGTAATGAAACTGCTAACATCCAGGATAGCATATGTATTATATAAGTATTAATTTAACATTGTTATATTACATTTTCAATAAAAACATCCTGTTGGACTTAAGTATATAAACATGGATGTTTTTTAGAAACAACAAAATTAGTTGTTCCTAGCATAATTATTATAAAAATTGGCATGGTAAAAAGTGAAGTATAGAAATTTAATATTTGATTAAAAAGAAATAGTATTATATAATAATTATCACCAGGTAATAATTATAATTTCTAAGCTTGGTGGTACTTAATTTGCTTTATTCTAAGGAGACTTGTTATGGATAAAAAAGGGATTGTTATTTCTAACAAAAAAGGCAGGAAAACAGTAACTGGATTGGGCTACTACGAAAATGTTCAGATTAAGAACTTCAAGGAGCTTATTCAGAATAGTGTTAAGGAATTTCAAAATAGACCTGCTTTTAAATATAAAATTGGTAAAGATATTATTGAAAAATCTTATATAGAGTTTGGGGCAGAAATTGATGCTATCGGTACAGCACTACATCATTTGGGCCTAAAAAACAAGAGATTTGCCGTCATTGGTGAAAATAGATATGAGTGGGCCTTAAGTTTTTTTTCTATAGTAAATGGAACTGGGATTGCAGTACCACTTGATAAACATCTTCCAGAAGTTGAAATAGAGAACTTGATTAACAGGGGTAAGGTTGACGTTATATTTTATAGTAATCATTTTGACAAAGAAATGCTGGAGTTGTCAAAAAAGAATACAAATATTCAACAATATATATGTATGGATGAGCTTGATGAGAAGTATCCCTCCAATTTTACTAGTCTTCAAAAACTAATAGATCAGGGAAAAATTTTAATGAATGAGGGTAATAGAAGCTTTATAGACGCAAAGATAGACACTGAGGAATTATCAGTGCTACTATTTACTTCTGGGACTACAAGTATGTCCAAGGGTGTAATGCTAAATCAGCGTAATATATGCTCAGATGTTAGTGCCATTACATCCATTATTAAGATTTATCCTAATGACGTGCATTTATCTATTTTACCATTGCATCATACGTTTGAGCTTTCAATCGGTATGTTATTTATGATTAAAAACGGTGTGTCTATTGCATATGCTGAAGGAATAAAGCATATAGCAAAAAACTTGAAAGAGTTTAATGTTACGATACTAGTAGTAGTACCTGCTATTTTAGAAGCAATGTATAAAAAAATGAAAGAGGGCATCAAAAAAGCAGGCAAAGAGGGACAGATTCAAACACTCGGTAAGGTTTCAAATGCTTTGCAGTTGATAGGGATAGATCTTAGAAGAAAATTTTTCAAGCGGATATTAGATCAAATCGCACCAGACCTTAGGCTTGCAGTTTCAGGTGCTGCTCCGATAGATAAAGAAATAATCACTGGGTTTGGTATGATTGGACTCAGTGTAATACAAGGATATGGATTAACTGAGACATCACCTGTAGTAGCTGCAAATAATGATTTTCATAATAAAGCAGGTACAGTAGGACATCCAATGAAGGGGATAGAGGTAGCAATTGATAACCCTGATGTAAATGGAATGGGTGAGATTATTACAAAAGGTCCAAACGTTATGATGGGCTATTACGAGGATGAGGAAGCTACAAGAGAAGCTATAGACAGTGATGGTTGGTTCCATACTGGAGACTTAGGCTTTATTGATGATGGCGGATTTATTACCATAACAGGAAGAGCGAAATCGATGATTGTCCTCACAAATGGGAAGAAGGCCTTTCCAGAGGAATATGAAATGCTTTTAAACAAAATAGAGGGCGTTAGAGAATCTTTTGTGTGGGGTAACACTGCACCTGATGGTGATATTCAGGTATGTGCCAAGTTGGTATTAAATGAAACTTTAATAAAGGAAAAACATGGAGTAATGCCTAGTGATGATGAGCTGGCAGGTATAATTCAAAAAGAAATAAAAAAGATAAATCAGGATATTCCTCAATACAAAATAATAAGATATTTTGTTACAAGCTATGAGGACTTAATTAAGACAACAACACTAAAAATCAAGAGACCTATTGAATATAAAAAAGTAATGGATATACTAGAAAAAGCACAAACCAATATGAGAAAAGCTAATGGTAAAAATATTGATAGACAAAGTTAACGCAACTTTTCTATGGAAGTAATTAATTCAAAAAGTCAAAAACCAGCTTTTAGTACACCTGAATGCTGGTTTTTGCTTTTTTTATTTTTGTGTAGTATAATCACGTGATATGAATTGTTTAGATTGTGGTATATTTTGGAGGATTTAATGAAGAAATTTGGAAATAGATACATAAATTTTTTGTTTAGCGACAAAGATTTTTATCATAGTCTTGTTACATTAGCAATTCCAGTTACTTTTCAAAACTTAATTGCATCATCATTAAGCATGGTGGATACAGTAATGGTTGGAGCTCTAGGAAATGAGCCTATGGCAGGGGTGGGAGCTGCAAACCAGTTTGGACTGATTGTGTTTTTGATATATGCCGCCATTCACGGTGGTGCTAGCATTTACATTGCTCAGTTTTGGGGTAAAAAAGATTATGAAAACATAGGAAAAGTTGTTAATATAGGCATAGCCTTGGGTGCAGGTGTAACACTTTTGATCTCAATCCTTGGAATATTTTTGCCTCGCCAGATTATCAGTATTTTTAATACTAGCCCTGCAGTTATCGAGCAGGGGGCTGCTTTTCTCAAGATACTAAGCATCAGCTTTGTTTTTGGGTCAATAAGTCTTGGACTCAGTGTGGCACTCCGAAGCATTGGAAAGTCTGTTATGCCTATGGTTATTAGTGGGATAGCACTGGGTATAAATACTTTGCTAAACTATATACTGATATTTGGATTATTTGGATTTCCAGCCTTGGGTGTTAGAGGATCTGCCATTGCAACCTTGACCTCTCGAATTATAGAGATGATTATTTTCTTAGTAGTTGTTTCAAGGTCATATGGTATTTTGCGTATAAGAATTAGTGTTTTAAGGCAAGTTACATCTGATTTATTTAAAAAGGTTATTTCAACAATGGTCCCTGTAATACTTAATGAACTGTGTTGGAGCGTGGGTTTTGCAGTATACGCTGTAGCATATGGAAGAATAAGCACTGAGGCTTTTGATGCGGTGCAGATTACAAATACGGTATGTAATTTATTTCTAGTTGCAGGATTTGGAATGGCTAGTGCCTCAGCGGTAATGATAGGACATGTGATAGGGGCTGGAGATGAAAAGCGGGGTAGAGAGTATGCGTGGAGATTTGTTGTACTCTGTGCTTTAGGTGGAGTGGTAATAGGAGCTTTCATGTACAGCACTGCACCACTTGTTGTGGGACTTTTTAAGGTAACTAAAGACGTACTTCAAACTGCAATAGTGATACTAACTATAAATGCAATTATTATCCCAATCAGATTTACAAATATTGTGGCTATTGTTGGTATTTTGAGGGGTGGAGGAGACGCCAAATATGCTTTTATTGTAGAGAGTATCACCATGTGGCTTATTGGTGTTCCACTAGCTTTTATCGGGGCCTTTTTGCTAAAGCTTCCAGTACAGTGGGTGGTTCTGATGGTTATGGCAGAAGAAATAGTAAAAATGACATGTGTTGTTTTGAGACTAAGGTCAAGCAGCTGGATAAAAAATGTTGTAAAAGAGGTTTAATGAATATAAAGCTATTTTTTATATAGAAATTTGGGTAATATAATAGTATTAGAAATCAATCATTATTGCTACTTTGCAGCGCTGAGGATTTTGATTTTCTAGGAGTAAGAATAATAGAGGGCTGTAGATATTAATTAAACAGGGTCAAAAACTAGTTGAATAGAGGGAAGGAAATATAATATGATAATAAAAAATGCGGAGCATGAAATTACAGCTGTAAAGCCAAACCAATATCCAGAAACAGGGTTTCCTGAGGTGGCTTTTGTTGGTAGATCGAATGTAGGAAAGTCTTCAATAATAAATGTATTATTAAATAGAAAAAAACTTGCAAGAGTAGCTGGGACGCCTGGCAAGACAAGACAAATTAACTTTTATAATGTTAACCAAAACTTCTACCTAGTGGATTTACCAGGGTATGGCTTTGCAAATGTCTCAAAGGATCTAAAGGCCTCTTGGGAAAATATCATAGAGACGTATTTGTATTCAAGAAAGCAAAATCATTTAAGGCTGGTTGTGTTGCTTTTAGATATTAGACACTCACCCAACAAGGATGATATTATCATGCATCAATGGATAAGAGGTTTTGGCTTGAATGCTTTGATTATTGCGACAAAGGCCGATAAAATAACAAGATCTCAAATAAATGTTAGAATTAACGATATTAGAAAAGTACTTGAATTGGATAAGTCATCAAAAATAATACCTTTTTCATCACTATCCAAAATCGGTAAAGAAGATATTTTGGATGAGATAGAAAAATACTTGAATATATTGGGTCAAGAAATTATTGAAGAAGGCAAAGAGGAGATCAAAGAGGAAAGCAAAGAGGAGATAAAAGAGGAAAGCAAACAAGAAAGTAAAGAAGAAACCAAACAAACCAGAGAACAGAGCAGCGAAGAGGTTAATGAATAGACAAAGAAGAAATTGAGTAACTTTATGGAGTCGTGATGTATGGATAAGTATAGTAATGGTACTGAAGAAGTTGAACTTAGGAAAAAGTTAAGAAGTATGAAAATTATTGCAACCTCCTTGTTAGTATTTATGACTATTGTTTTTATAGTGTTTAGGAGATACGAGGACAGAGGCTTATTATTCTCATCCGTTGCGGCATTTGCTGAGGCATCAATGGTCGGTGCACTTGCAGATTGGTTCGCTGTTGTGGCACTATTTAGGCACCCGCTAGGTCTCAAAATAATTCCTCATACAGCGATAATTCAAAATAATAAACAAAGGATTGCAAAGGCTTTATCAAATTTCGTAGTATCAAATTTTTTCACACCCGAGATTATCAAAGCAAAGCTAGATAAGGTAAGTGTTACCCAAAAGGTATCCAATTATGTTCAACAAAACAGGGATTCAATTGCCAAGGGCATAGCAAATAAGCTGCCAGCTGCACTTGATTTATTTGTTGATGATGCTAAACTAGAGAGCTATATTAAGCTACAGGTTAACAGAAAAATTGAAGAGTTGAAACTATATCCTATGCTTGGTAATGTTTTGGAACCTGCTTTAGAAATGGGTTATCACAAACCAATAGTCAAGGGACTATTGAACTCTACATATAAGTTTATTGGAGAAAATAAAGAAAAAACCATGCTAGTTTTGGGTGGAATAAACAAGACCTTTACAATGCCGTTTATCGGAGATTTAATATATAAAAAAATATTGGAGTTTTTGGATAGACAGATTGAAGAGCTTGATACTAACAAGGACGTCGAGATAAACAAGCTAATGTTGTCTGCTCTTCCACAGCTTTTTGCCGATATGAAAAATTCACAAGAGCTTATTGACAAAGGGGAACAACTTAAAGAACAGCTAGTAAGTTCTAAACTATTCGATGAGCTTTTAAATAAGCTGGTAGAGGTAGTAATTAATTATAAAAACTCCATAATAGGAAATGAAGAGGAATTAACTGAGAAAGTAAGCTCTATTTTGGATAAAATAGTAATAGAAATTTCTCAAAATGATATACTCAGGGAAGGTATCGATACTGCAATAATTGACACTGCTGAGGGAATAGTTTCACAATATGGAAATAAAGTAGGCTCCCTAATATATGATACAATGGACGGCTGGGAGACAAAGGACATGGTTGACAAGCTAGAGGTGCAAGTGGGCGCCGACTTACAATATATCAGAATCAATGGTACCATTATTGGCGGATTAGCTGGGCTTGCTATTCACCTCTTGTCATTAATATTTTAATATTAATCATATAAAAAGTATAATATACTCTTAGTTCGGATGGTAATTTTTACAGAAATTTATTAATAGGTTATAATTAAATAAACCTATTTGGTATTTTTACACAGTAAAAAATTACTTTAAGATTGTGAGGAGAAATTGATGGACAGATTCAAAACTACTAAACGAGTAGCAGTTCTGGGCATAGTAGCAAATTTAATTTTACTTACGATAAAGCTTTTTGCAGGGTTTTTTAGTCGAAGCCAAGCTATGATTGCAGATGGCTTTAATAGTGCTGGGGATGTATTTGCATCAATAATGACATTAGTAGGGAATAGTATCGCAAGCCGGCCAGAAGACAGCGACCATCCATATGGGCATGGTAAGGCAGAATACATTTTTTCGATGATAATCAGTCTTTCACTAATGTTTGTTTCCTTCACAATATTTAAAAGTGCTCTTTCTTCAATTCTAAATAAATCTACCTTTAAAGCTTCGTGGTTTTTAATCGCTGTTGCAATTATTACTATTGTTGTTAAGTTATCATTATTTATATATACAAACCGCGTTGGCAAGACTTTAAATAACCTATTAGTTTTGGCAAATTCTGAAGACCATAGAAATGACATGTTTGTTACATCGGGTACCATTTTCGGCATTGTAATGGGGTCTTTCGGAGTTACATGGGTTGATGGAGTAGTGGGTATTTGCATATCTATTTGGATATTTTATACTGGGATAAGGATATTCATTAGCTCTTTTAGAGTTCTAATGGATACTAATATGGATCCGACATTAAAGGAAAATACATATAAATTAGTTGAAAGCATTAAAGGTGTAGATCATATAGACAGTATAAATGCAAAACCTGTTGGGGCCGGATTTATTATGATAATAAAGGTTTCTGTTGATGGTGAAATGTCTGTGAATGAAAGTCATAAAATATCAGCTGAGATAAAAGCACAGGTCAAAGATATAAAGGACGTTAAAGATGCGGTAGTGCATATAAATCCATGTTAATAATACAACTTTTCCTGTGATGAGCTAATACAAGATTAGAAACAATTTCGCTAAGCAGCCTTATAGGATACTCTCATAGCTGGTTTGTTATTATTATTATTAAATTTACACTTTAAAGCTAGAAATTAAATAACTGCAAAAAATATAGTGTAATATTCTCAAAAATAATACTTGGAAAATAAACAATTTCGAAAAATGTTTAAAACCTAAGCTCTAGTGGTAAATATATATTCGTTGCCGTTAATAATTGAAGCGGTATAAAACTATAACAATGTGAAAATATAATACATTACAGGAGGATTTATAGCTTATGAAAAGATTTGTTTGTTCAGTTTGTGGATACGTTCATTACGGAGATGCTGCTCCAGATAAATGCCCTCAGTGCAAAGCACCAAAGGAAAAGTTTGCGGAGCAGGCAGAAACCTCTGCACAGTATGCTGATGAGCATAGAATAGGTGTGGCACAGGGAGTTGATGCAGAAATCTTAGAGGGTTTAAGAGCAAATTTCACAGGTGAGTGTATTGAAGTTGGCATGTACTTGGCAATGGCACGTCAGGCCGATAGAGAAGGCTATCCTGAGATTTCAGAAGCCTTTAAAAGATATGCTTTTGAAGAAGCTGATCATGCTGCAAGATTTGCTGAATTGCTAGGAGAGGTTGTTTATCCTGACACCAAGAAAAATCTTCAGTTAAGAGCAGAAGCAGAGGCTGGAGCTTGCAAAGGTAAGAAAGACATTGCAACTAAAGCAAAACAGCTTAACCTAGATGCTATTCATGATACTGTACATGAAATGTGCAAGGACGAAGCTAGACATGGTGCAGGGTTTAAGGGACTTTTGGAGAGGTATTTTAAGTAAGCCGACCACATAGACATTAACGACTCACATAGCCCCTACAAACCTTTGTATATAAAGGCTTGTAGGGGCTTTTTAATGTACTGATTTTATGTACGCAGTATACGGATTGAGGAACGAAGGTATACGCCATAGAGGTTAATGTTTTTGCGAGTTTTTATTAAACTCAAGGGAAAACTCGTGGGAGACTTTCTAAAAATGAGGGGTAAAAAAGTTACTCAAGGGCAAATGCCCACGAGATAATCCCCCTGCGTGCCTTTGTTTTCAGGGTTTATTCAGCTAAGTTAATCACCCTAACCGACTTATCCTTTGAATGTTGGGGGTATGGAAAACAGTTTCTTAGTATGAGAAAGACTAACACAATGCCTCTTTCTATTCCGTAATTAGGCTTTCTACAGCGTAAAGTCGAGGTGCATTTATGCCGTACTTTCTGGCGTCAGCTATAACTTCACGTACAGCATAACCAACTTTAAAGTGATTATGCCCCACAAGTGCATAAGTCATGCCTTTTGGTGACATAACGCTACTCATAAGAAATCCAACAGCTCTCGGCGGTAGGGCGCCAAAAACCCTTGTCATAACACCGATTTTTGAGCCTTTTGCTTTCAAAACTTTGATAATTTCTTTCATATTACTACCTATTCCAGCGAGTGCTTCGCGTGAAGTAACTACTTTTTCAAAACTGCCACTTTTTAATACTTCGATTTCCATTGCAACATTAAATGCGAAGCGATTCCAGAGCCAACTTTGAGCATCCTTATGAACCACTACCTTGAAGCCTACATCAGCAAAAAGCTTACGAACCTCTAGTTCTCTTTTGGTGGGCTCGGATTCAAATGCCACAAATGGAACCGTCTTGTAAAGCCCACTGTAAAGGGTGTTTCCTTCAAATCCACCGCCACCACCGGGGAAGCCCCAGACAATTTGACTGAGCGGAATCGGATGAACGGCTAATTGCGGGTCTTGCCAAAAGTGACAGAAAAAAAGAACTGTTGCATTTCCAACTCGTGGCGCAAGGAATGTAATTGCACTTGATACTTGCTCGGGGTTAACACTCATAAAAATGAGGTCATAGTCGTGATTTTCCTTTATTTCTTCGTGTGTTACAATAGGCCATTTTTCTTTGACTTTCTGATCTTTTTTGCTTCGCCTCGTATCCCATATTTCTAAGTTTACGTGTGAGCCATATTGTGCCTTCCTACCTTCACGAACATAAAACTCAACGGTATGGCCTGCATTTTCAAACGCCCAAGCGTACTGCGTTCCTATGACACCGCGACCAAAAAATAGTATTTTCATAAAGCATCCTCCTAAATAATCACGTGTTGACTTTTCAACAAGTGTTTGATATTCTTAGTGTACGAATTAGTGGAGAGAATTTCAATAGTTACAGTTGAGCCAACTGTTGAGAACTCAACACATTGTGCTAATTTGTTGAATATCTGGAGGAAATCTTTGTGGATAGAAGAATACAAAAAACAAGGAAAGCGATTATGAATACCTTTGTCGACCTTTTGACTGAAAAAGGATTCGATAAAATAACCATCAATGATATTGCCGACCGCGCAAACATAAACCGAGGGACTGTTTATCTACATTACGTGGATAAATTCGACTTGCTTGACAAGTGTATTGAAACATATGTTGAGCCACTACTACAGCACTGTGCCAATACTGCTGACACCAACACAAACGCTATCGCAATACAAAGTATATTTGAATATTTGGAGAAGAATTTTACAATATACAAGTTGCTTCTCAGTAATGAGGGGGCTGGATTCTTCCGCAACCGCTTATATGCAATCATTGCGCAATCATTAACCGAAGTTCTCGCTCTAAAACCAGAAAACAATGCATTTTCAAATGGTGTTACTATTAATTTTTTTACTTCCGGGTTTATAGGTGTATTGGAATGGTGGATCAGTAATTCTATGCCATGCAATGTGCAGGAAATTACTGACCAGCTTATGTTTTTGATAGAACCATATTCCAAGCATTTTGTATCACCATAGAGGCAATCGCATAGTAGGTTGATGTTACACCTGGGTGTATATAAGACCTCGAACAGGGCAAAGTCGGGGCGTTGCTCACCACACTCAAAGCACTTTGTAGCACTCTGTAAATAAGTGCTGATGCTCTTTTATTCTATGAACCTGCGGGACTTGATGCCCTAGTGCGTGGATTAGACCGTGAACAGGTTGAGCATATAGAGGAGCTAGTAAGATTACAGCTTAAGATTATGCGTACATAGAAAAGAACCGTCCATTATTGGGCGGTTCTTTCATTTGTTCGCCCAGCATGGGTGAACGCTAGGCGGTGAAAGTCCGCTGTGGGCTCGGTATCAGGAACCACTAGCCAAGAGCAAGACCTGCTAAGTTTTGTCAAGATAAAAAATGTAAGAAAGTTTATGAATAAAAAAGGCACGTTAAAAAGGCCACCATCACTGCTGGTCTGAAAAATATTATTGAGGATTTTTCTTATAGCGTATTTAAATATTCATTTACCCTTGCATAGTAAATGCGAAGAAATTTATTGGCACCGGCCATCATATAGACATAATAGTGCTTTCCTTCGCTACGTTTCTTGTCCAAAAACAAATAAACAGGATCATTACCTGGCTTTTGCCGCAGAATGCAGTCCATTACTTGAAAAAGTGTTTTTCGGAGTAATGCGGAGCCTCTCTTTGAAATGCCTCGCCCCTTGATATCAATTGTTCCGGATTGATAGGGACATGAATCTATACCTGCATAGGCAATAAGAGCTTTACGGTTGTAGAACCGCTGTACATCTCCTATTTCTGCAATGAGCTGGGGTCCAAGGGTTATGCCGACTCCATACATACCCATAACTACTGGGTATTCTGGAAGTAATGAGGCAATACGGTTCATTTCTTTACGTAGCCTATTAAGTGAATCAATTAGAGAGTTAAGTTCCTGAATACTTTCTTGTATCAGAAACTTTGTGTTTGGGCTCTTAGGTAACGTATTAACGGATTTAGACGCAGATTCATAAATCTCACTAGCTTTTTGTGGCTGATAATGATAACCAGCTTTATGGCACCATTTTTCGTATTTATTAACGAAACTTTTTTGAGATTGTGATGAAACACAATTACAATGCCAAAACGTCATCGAAAAATCAATCCATTTCTGATGTCCATCCTGCCGTGGAGTATTACCAAACAGCGTATTTATATTTGGAAATGTTTGATCGAGATGTGTGATTAAGCTATTAGTCAGTACAACCTTGAGTTTCGTGTATTGTGAAAACTGGCGATTGTAAGTTTTTAGAATCTGTCGTAGTTCTCCTTCTGGTATGTATCCAGGTAGATCAATCCATCTATCAAGCCCGTAATTGGCGATTTTAATCGCATCTTTTTTATCAGTTTTTACTCTTCTGATGCTTGAATGACTATAGTCATGGATTAAGATGGCATTGATTACAGAAACAAAAATTCCTTCATGGTGCAGATAGTTGGCAATAGGTTGAAAATAATTACCTGTGTATTCCATGATAACGCGTGACTCGCCAGGTAATTTTTTGATTCGATTAGCTAATTGTTTGAGTTCAGTTTCAGAGTGGTTTACTTCAAACGGAACAGCAACAATTTCACCAAATGGACGCATAATGGCTACAGTGCTTTTTCCTTTTGAAACATCGATTCCTACAGCATTCATTGGAAATGCCTCCTTCACAAGTATTTTAAGTAATTAGCGACCATTCATAACTCATTACGATTCAATCTACTGAGTGGCACGAGCGCCTTATATGTGGGCTCAACCTGCTAAAAACGAACGCTGCAATGAGAGAATGGCTGTCAGTCTTGCTTACGGGCGAGAAGCCCAAGGGTGTCCTCGACAGACCAATTACTCTCTCATTTTAGCTTAGAAATGAGGTTGAATAAAGATAACTGAATGATCTGAAATATCCAACAATTACATTGTAGTAGGGTGTCCATCGTGAGATGGAATCTGAAGGAAGCTGGAGGTTATGTGAAGTAAACGCTTATGTTAAGTCACAACATAAAATATTTGTATTCAGCGCTTTTCTTGTTATCTGACTTTACATAATAGTCCAGAATTTAAATATGGTATATTAATGCCAAATATTTAT